>Ga0315280_10009151_pt1 | contig 12799 bp, 18 predicted proteins | sample YL17G06_40_MG_FD_203697 | JGI IMG/M metagenome (GOLD analysis project Ga0315280, IMG submission 203697) | Sediment microbial communities from Yellowstone Lake, YNP, Wyoming, USA - YL17G06_40 | ecosystem: Environmental > Aquatic > Freshwater > Lake > Sediment | place: USA: Wyoming | collected... | reverse complement strand
GCAGTATTTGAAGATACGAGGTCCGTTGGTCACGCAGCCGTCGCAGTTGATGTCTTCTGATTTGTACTCTTTTCCGTATTGTTTTGTAACCGTACCAGCGACCTTTTGTCTTTCTGTGTCATCGTTTTTCTGTGTGGCGACAAAGACTGGACAGTTGGAACAGACAATTCCGCAATAGGCCACGATCCTGCTCACAAGATTCACCGCACCAAAATAGTCACACGACCTACTAATTCTCAGCGTTCAGCGACAACGAGCACAAGTGATTCGAAGAAAGGCAGGTCACGTTGCGCTGCAACGTTGGCGTTTAAGCCACTGGCACGGAACCTTTGCAGAGTCTCCTCGACGCCGCTCAGCGTGGATTGCAGCAGAAAAGCCTGACCTCCTGCCTTCAGATATCTTGGAACTTCAACAATGAATCGGTCAATAACGTTCCTGCCAGAGACGCCGCCTATCCAAGCTTGCTCAACCCATGAATCGCCCTCAGAACCCTCTGTGGGCAAATACGGAGCATTAAAAAGCACTGCATCAAACTGCCCCACTGGACTCACTGGCGCGAAGAGGTCGCCTTGCACAACCGAACACTTCTCAACGACGTGGTTCAATGCTGCATTCTCTTTGGCACATCGAACCGCGAAGGGATTGATGTCACCAGCAACGACACACGAGGCTCTTGCCGCAGCTAGTATACCGAGGATACCGCAACCCGTGCCCATGTCAAGAACCACATCGTCGCTCTTGATTGACAGATTTTCGGCGAAGAAGAACGAGTCTTCTGCTGGTTCGTATACGTTTTCATCAACGTGGAACACGTGGTCTGCATAGAACACTCGTTTAGTTGATGATGGCATTCGCGAGTTCTCCGATGTCTTCTGGAGCGAGTTCTCTTGCACGCTTATCATGATGTGGCGCGGCTCCAGCTAGTCTGCGGGCCTCTTCTGCATCCATGCCCAGCACGCCTTTAAGAAACGGCAACACCGAGTTTCTGACCTTCCTGTTCCGGTTCGTGAAAAGCGCCTGCGCGAACTTTAGGAACTGCCCTTCGTTGTTTACCGTGAAGGGCTTGCGTTTTCTGGGCGCTAGGCGCATGATTGATGAATCAACTTTTGGTTCAGGATAAAACGCCTCTTTTGAGACTTCGTCTAGAACCTCTGTTTCTGCGTGGTAGTAGGTCAAGACGGTTAGCCAGCCGTATTCGTCACTGCCAACGGAGGCCACAAGATGCTTCACGAACTCCTTTTGGAAAACGAGGACACCCTTGTCGAAGCTCCTGTTGAAGAGCCACAGGAGAAGCTTTGACGAAATCTGGTAGGGTGGAATCGAAGCCACCTTGCTGAAAGACGGTATATCAACCTTGAGCACATTTCCTGCAACGATCTCGACATTGTCAAAATTGCCCAGTTGTCCACGTAGAACGTGAGCGACAGTGTCGTCGGCTTCAACAGCTATGACGCGCTTGCACTTGCTGGCTAGGAGTCTCGTCAGGAAACCGAAGCCTGCGCCCACGTCCAGCACGATGTCGTGGTTCGTGAGCGAAGCGCAGCCAACTACGCGTTCGAGAACAGATGGTTCGACGGTGAAGTTTTGTCCGAGAAGCTTGTTCGGAGATATTCGATGCGTTCGAAGTAGTTGCTTCGTTTGTTCTAGGAGGCTCATGTTACCCCAGAAAGCAGTTCGAACATACTATTGGGCTCGTGTGAACAGGCGATACTTGCTGTCGCCTGAAAGCTCCTCCATGATCCTTTTCGTGATCAGCTTCACTGGATTTGGGATTTCGGTGCGTTTTTGCAGGTCGTCGAAGCTTTCGAAGGTTTTTCTTTCGCGGGTGTTGATGACTTGCCACATATACTTCTTCCCAATGCCAGGAATGAGCTCCAGCGCGTGCATCCTGGGCGTTACGGCTCGCGCGTTGTTGAAGAAGTCGATGAACCAGTCTTCTCGGTTTAGCACTATTCTGCTGATTACGGCTGAAAGCTCGTTCTTTGCGGCCACGGTGAGTTCGTCATATCCTATGCGGCCTATTATGTAGGTGACTTCGTCGCGGGCGTCTTTTCCCACGTAGACGCGGTCGTTGGGTTTCAGTACTGCGCCTTCTTTGATTAGGGCTTCTAGGAGGGTGAAGAATTCTTCGCCCGCCAGCTGGACTAGTGCTCCCGCTCGGTAGCCTGCCCTTCCTGACACGTGGACGCCCGGCCGGCCGTGGGGCAGAAAATCCAGTACGTAGGCGTACTCTTCGTAACGCTTCTCCATCATCGCATATTCGCCCTTATATTGCCTGCTGGTTGCTTAAAAAATAGTAGCTGAATCACACTCTACTTTAGTTTGCGGTTCTCTTCTAGGAGGGCAACCATGGCTTCGAGTTTGGAGGTTTCAATGATTTTGCGACCGCCAGCGAGAAAGACCCTCAGTTCTTCAATGGTCTTTGGCATGCAGTTGACTATTTGTACAGCTTCGTCTTCTTCGATTTCGAAGTCGGCCACAAGTTTCTGGACAAGCTTTGTGGCTCCTTTGTCATCCACTTTGGAGAATTTGGACACGTAGTCGAAGGTCCGGCGCTGGAACTGGTCTAATTTTTCTTCGCCTATGGATTCGAGTGTCTTCTTGACCTGTGGCAACGTCAGCTTGGTTTCTTCCACGTTTCTTTTCGCCATTCCTATTCACTCTTGCAGGGTGTTAGGTGTTCGGGTCTTGCGATGATCTCTTTGATGGCGTCGCCTTGCGGGACTTTCAGGACGTAGGCTCTTCCGCGCTTGCCGACGACGATGCCGACTTTGCCGTGGTAACGTCTGTGTGGCATTCCTTTCTGGACGCTCGAGTCAATCATAACCACCACGCTGGCACCTGGCTCGTACTCCTGAAGCAGCTTGCTGAGACGAATCTTGCCTCGTTCTCGAGGCTCTTTCGTGAGAAGACGTCGTGCACCTGAACGATAACCTTTTGACTTTTTCACTTTTCCACCTCGTCTTGGTCTCCCATAATCACGTTCAAAACGTCAAGCTTCATGGGCTTCGCTTTGTTGTTGAGAATTTCTGTGACGCTCGGCGTGGTCCTTCCTTCATCTCCACTCACCAGTTCCTTGACATAGAGCCCTCCAGCGCACCGAATTTTCATTTCAGCCCTATGAGGCGACAACTTCTTAACTTTAACGTCGTATATGTACTTTTCCCGCGTCAAATCGGCGCGTCTGTGCATGACGCGTGTGGGGGTTTTCTGGTGTATCTGGCTGTTAGAAAGCTTTTGCTCCACCATGCGCATGTCCTTTGCGGTTATTTTGTCTTCGAACTCGATGGTCACGAGGTACTCTTTTTGCTTGTGTTCGCCTTTCTTCAGTATGCGGATGTCGTCTCTGTCCGCGAATGCGAGGTTTGAGACTTCTACTTTGTTTTTGCCGAGGGTGTTCACGGCCTTCTGGAGTTCTTTGAGGTTTAGGAAGCGTCTTTTTGGTTTTGTGATTTCGACGACGAATGGTCTTCCGTTGCCTAGCATGCGGGCGTCGATGTCTTCTCGACCTGAGGCGTGGAACGAGCCTTTCAGGCCTTCTGTGGCATCCAAGAAGGGCTTTTCCACGATTTCCTCCACGGATTCAGGATACAGTTTTCCAGTCCAGTTGCATGCCTTGCAGCCTCTGCCTCGACATTTGCCGCAAAACCACTTCGACTGGGGGATGTCTCGGACTAGTTTTCTATAGCGGCCTGCCACGAAAAGCGGATTCACCTGAAGCCAGATTTGACCCGCGAAAGGATTGATGAGTACAACGATGTCTGGTTTCCTGAATTCGACTTCTTTCCCGGTATGTTCAGCCACGGCTTTGCCTGTCAATCTACCGAACTCGTTTCGCATATTCTCTCCGTGGGTGACTTCGAACTCGGCTTTGAATTCGTCTTCGCGTTCAGCAATTGCCACGGGAAGCTCCACGCCTACGAGAAAGTTGTTGTATTCGTATTCCTTGAGAAGCTCGACAGCTTTCTCTGCCAGAGTCTTTATGTTTTTGAATTTGTCCTCACAGAGGAAGCATATCTTCTGGATGTCCTTTTTGGGGATTCGTCTCTTGGTTTTGTGGAGTACTTGTCTGGCAGTTTGTGAGAAGCCGTGGGTGGCAAGAAGCTTCAGGATCTTTATGCCTTTTCTGTCGCCAGACATGGCTAATGTTTGCGCGTTGAATAGGAGGACTGTTTTTGTTGATTGGCCTCTTTCAGTGTTTTCCATGCCGTGGCCGAGCATAGCGAACTGTCTGCCTAGGCAGTGGTTGCATAAGGGGCGTTTCTCAAGCATGGGGAGGGCTTTTTCCAGAACGTCCATGAAGTATCCTTCTGACTTATCGAAATCTCAGCCAAGGTCCATAGGCATGTTCTTGCCGAAGAAGGGCAGCTTCTTCTTTCGCCGCAGCGATTTGAGCATTTTGCGCATCATGACGTATTGTTTGAGCAGTTCTTTGACTCCTTTTTCGTTGGTGCCTGAGCCTCGTGCGACGCGTTTCATTCTGGATGAGTTGAAGATTTTGGGGTTCTCTTTCTCATCTGGCGTCATGGACTGGATCATTGCACGCCATTTTTCGAGACGGCCTTCTGCGGAGTTGAGCATGTCTTCGGGGATCTTGTAGGATGCGCCAGGAATCAGCTTCAGGAGCTTCCGAAAAGTGCCCATACCTTTCATGGCTTCGAATTGTTCGTACATGTCGGTTAGGGTGAATTTGCCGCTGAGTATGGCTTTGGCCTTCTTTTGTGGGACTTTGACTTCGGCTTCGTGGACTTTTTCGATGAGTGTTTCCAGATCGCCCATGCCGAGGAGTCTGCCGACGAAGCGTGAGGGTATGAAGGCTTCGATGTCTTCGGTTTTTTCGCCTGTGCCTATGAATTTGATTGGAGCTCCTGTGGCGGCTACGGCGGAGAGTGCTCCTCCTCCGCGGGCTGAGCCGTCGAGTTTGGTGACAAGTATTGAGCCTATCGGCGTGGCTTCGTGGAAGGCTTTAGCCTGAACCGTGGCTTGCTGGCCGATCGTGCCGTCGATGACCAACATGACTTCGTTGGGCTTGATGCTTTTCTCAAGCTGTTTCATTTCTTTGATGAGTTCGTGCTCTTCCTTGTGGCGGCCGGAAGTGTCAACGATGACCACGTCTTTTTCGCTGAACTGTTTGAGGCCTTCGTTGGCAACTTTGATTGGGTCTTTGGCTTTAGGGTCTCCGTAGATGGGTATGTTTATTCTGCTGGCCAGCTGCTGGAGCTGTGCGAATGCTCCTGGTCTGAATGTGTCCACGCAGACGAGTGCGGGTTTCAGGCCTCGTTTTTGGAAGTATCGGGAGAGTTTGGCTGCGGCGGTGGTTTTGCCTGAGCCTTGGATGCCCACGAGCATGACCACGGTTCTTTTGCCAGGCTCAATCTTCAGCGGGACAGCCTTGTCGCCTAGGAAGCGGGTCATTTCTTCGTAGACGACCTTGATGACATGTTCGCGTCTGGAGACTCCTTGTGGGACGTTTTCTTTGAGTGCGCGTTCTTCGATTTGTTTGCTGATTTGGAGAACGAGTTGTACATTTACGTCGGCTTGGAGGAGTGCGCGTTGTATGTCGCGGGCGAGCTCTTTTACCGTGGCTTCGTCGATGACCGGAGCCTTGAAAACCTTCCGCAATGCGTCGTAAAGAGATGAACCTAAACGTTCAAGGGCCATGGTCTTCCTCAAACTAAAATCGACGCGTGCTTAAATATCTATTCCGCAACACGTAAGCCAGTACAGCAAGTTTTTTACCTTTCCTATTCCACTAAGGCATTTGAGGGTCAAGAGTGAGCCTGAGCGAGAAAGTGGACATCATCGAGACGAAGAGCGTTCCATCTAATGCCATGATGTTGTTTGGGTTTCCAGACGTGGGGCTGGTAGGCGTGATTGCGGCTGAACACCTGATTTCTGAGCTTGGTCTCACCGAAGTGGCCTATGTGGATTCCAGACTTCTGCCACCGGTCATCGTGCTGCATGAGGGTTTGCCGCATGCGCCAATCAGAGTGTTCGGCAATGACGAGCTGTTGCTCGCGCTCTCGGAGACAGCTATGCCTGCTGAGGTGATCTATCCAGTTATGCATGCGTTGATTGATTGGGGGAAGAGTAAGAAGGTTAAGCTTATGGTTTCCTTGAGTGGGATGCCGGCGGAGGATAGGCAGGATTTGAAGGAGTTGAAGGTTTTTGCGGCTGCTTCGAGTCAGGATCTGTTGAGGTCTGCAAAGGATAAGGGTGTGGAAGTTTTGGCTGAAGGCTTCATGGTTGGTCCACAGGCAGTGTTGCTGCAGCATTGTGCGAGGTTGGGGTTGCCAGCTTTGACGCTGATGGCTCAATGTTTCTTTAATTATCCTGATCCTGAGGCTGGTGCTGAGGTGTTGAAAGGGTTAGCTATGGTTACTGGGATCAAGGTGGATGTGGCGAAGCTTCTGGAGAAGGGTGAAGAGATCAGGTTGAAGGCAAGAGACGTGATGCAGCGGACGCAGCAGGAGATGACGAAGATGAAGAAGGGGCAGGAACTGGACATACCCATGTACGTCTCGTAAGGAGGAGAAGAATCATGGCAATTAGGAGGAAGGAGCCGATTCGAGATGCTGTGGATAGTTATTTTGAGGATTTAGAGAGGGAGTTTGAGCGTTGGCGTGAGGCGTTTTTTGAGAGGCCGAGTTGGAATCTGAAGGCTTGTACGCTGGAGCCGCTCAAGGACGTGAAGGTGACGCATGCGGAGGTTGTGGTTACGGTGGATTTGCCGCTCACGGTAGAAAGCAGCCTGCAGGTCAAGCCACTGGACGAGGAGACACTGGAAATTTCGGCAAAGATGAAGCGAACCGTGCACGTCAAAGAGTTTGGAGTGACGCATCATAAGGGTGAGTTTCAACGGTTCCACTGCCACACACGCGTTCCAGTGCCAGTGAAGATGAATGAGATGAAGATCAAGTTCAAGAAAGGACTGCTAGAAATACACCTACCACGAAAACACAAACAATGAAACGCCTGTGCCGCGCTCGAAACGACTTTAGCCCTCCTATACATAGATCTAGCCGTGGCCTAGCAACGGCCGAGCACCGAATCATCGTTTAGGTTTTCTCGTGGAACGTTAGGTGCGGACTTGGGAGACGGCGTTTACTTGAGCCTCGGTTTGTTGTTGGTTTCGTCATGTTTTGTTGGACGGCTCTTCTCTCGTCATCGGCTCCACCAACGAATGCGCGGCCCGCTGAAATAAACGTTGACAGCAAATCTTTTAACACGAACAAACCCTAATCACGATAAGATAATCAAGCCAGAACGGAAGAGGTCTAATGCCTGGAGAACGCGCCATCCACGTTGCGATTTTCATTTTCTTGTTGATTGGTTTGTGTTCGTTGAGTGCGTGGATAAGCTACGCCTACCTGAAAGAGCTAGTACTGCAGATTGCTGCCATTGCGTTGAGTTGGGGTGTGACGCTTCTGGTTCTTTACGTGGGCTTCAAGGCTCTCAACTGGGAATGGTGGACCTAGCCCGACACTAAACCCATAGCCAACTCATCATGATACTTGCCGTCGTCGCCAAAATAGGAGCCCTTTAGCACGCCTTCGGTTTTGAAGCCAAATTTCTCATACAGATGAACTGCAGGTTTGTTGTCAGCCACGACGTGAAGACCTATTCGGTGTAAATCTTCCCTCTTGGCCAGTTGTACGAGTTCAGCAAGTAGGGCAGTTCCCAGACCCTTGTTGTGGAAGTCTTGATGCAGATAGATGAGCAGGTCACCGATGTCTTTCCTTCGTGGATTCGGATATTTGAATATCTGCGCGTGGCCCACGATGTGGTTCTCGTGCAACGCTATCAGAATTATCAGGTTCTGCAGGTTGCTCAGCCAGCCGCTCTCAAGCCTTTCCCTGGTGTAAGGAGGCATCGCCCACCGCAACGCCTCTGCCGAAAGAGACTCGTAGAACTTTATGAAAGCTTCTTTGTCAGCGAGCTGATAGTCTCTTATGAGGACTGTTTTGCCGTCTTTCAATTTGACGATAGTGTTGACCATACTGGGCATCTCTCCAGAACGAGCCACGCGGCCGAGAAGAATTCTTTGCGGCTTGGCTGTTTGGCCTATTTGGCTCTCATGATTTTGACTCTGCCGAGAATCTGCCAGTACTCAATCTCAGCGCCAGCCACCATCTTCGCCTTCAACTCAGGATCATCAGGATACGGAGCATCCAAATACTGATACGTCTCCAAATCCATAATCTGAATACCATTCGGGTTGACTGCGAAAACCTGACCCATCCTCTTGTCAATCATCGGCACTTCTGCACCAAGGTCAACAGGCTTCACAAAGCTACGCTTTGCGCCATCGAATACACCAATAGCAGTTATTCTGAACTTTGCCGAGCCGTGTTTTCCAGGCTTCGATTTTTGGATGTCAAGAATGTGGCATGGTTCGCCATCGATGATCATGTAGCCCCCCACACGCAAACTTCCAACATCAACTGGCTTGCTCATACACACGCCCTTCAGTGTTCCCACAGCAATTTGAACGACATCGATATATAGCTTTATCGAGCACGCGCTTCGTCTTGGGCTTTGAAGACCTTTCTCAAACGGTCTTTGACGCGCTTTTCACTTGATAAGTTGTGTTAGAAAGCTTTATCTTGTTATCTTCATGTTGGTTCTTTTGAGTGATAAACCCGAAAGAAAACAGGAGGAAGAAAGTTGAAGGCTCAAACTTTTTGTTTAGTTCTTGCGGTTGCTACATTGCTGCTTTCTGGAGCGCGTTCAGTCAGTGCCAGCGTTTCTTCAGTGAATTTCATAGGCGCGTTCTATAAAGGGAATGACTCGTTCTATGGCAAGTCTGTCGTCGCCTACAAAACTGGCTCAAACGTCACTGTGGCAGTCTCCGCATACAACGACTACTTACTACAGCTACATAACAGCCAATATCTCCGCCGTCAAAATCTGGTTCGACTGGGGCACAAACTACACTTCCGGCGAAGTCGGCATAGACAATCGTTTTCCACTGGAACGGTACCAGTCGCACGTGTTCATGATTACGTTAAAGCTTCCAACAGATGTATCCAACATGGTTACGCATTCCTACACGGTGTACGTCGAACATGTGAACGGAATGAACGGTACTGTCCCCATCATCGGCACTTGGACATACCAAGGCAGCGATTTTGCAGTCTATTCAGGTGACCAGTCCGATGCGCAGGATTTGTGTGCGGAATTGACCGCTTTGGGCGTCTTGCTACCCACGGGCTACTACTACACCTATCTGCCACCCATAGTAAATTTCCCATACATGCCATTCGTAAGCTCTGAAGCGCGAATGCTGTGGAGCCAAGCCCGCACCGAGGGAACCGTCGGATCAACAGACTACGCCCGTGGAGATTTCGCAGGCGCCAAGTCCCACTACCAAGCAGCCCTCGACAAGATTGACCAGTCTTTCGCCGCGGAGAGTAAAACAGGAAAAGACTATGAGAACAGCTTTGCTGGCTTCATGAGCGGAGTAGGGAACGCGTTCAACAGATCGGGTGATTCTGTTCTGATACTTGCAGTGGGAGTCGGCATTGGTGCAGTACTGCTTGGCATCGGAGTACTCGTCTATGGCCTTGCGAAACTGAGAACGCCTCGAACGCCTCAGTCACCCACAAAATAACATCGAAACCGCTACATCCCTTTTTTTCGCGTGCATTAAGGCCAAAACAAGTCTCAAAGAACAGGGACAAACCCAGAAACCCTAAATAGCTTAGGGCAGGGCTAAGTAGGTGAACGGTGAAAGCTTGCCGAAGAGCATCGGTCTGGTTGCCCGCTATGACAAGGAAGAATCATTGAAGCTGGCTTCTGACCTGACCGAATACCTGCAGGCAAAAGGCCTCAAAGTTCACGCTGAAAACACGCTCAAAAGCAAGATAGCCGCAAAACCCACCTTCACGCCACTGGAGAAGCTGAAGGCAGACTTCATAATCACAATCGGCGGAGACGGCACCATCCTGCGAGCATGCCTCGGACTGCCAAATCCCCAGCCACCCATACTCGCCGTAAACATGAGCGTACGAGGCTTCCTAACCGCAGTAGAACCAAAACACGCCTTAAACGCCGTGGACAAGGTTTTGGAAGGCGAGTATAGGACTGAGTATTGCATGAAGCTGGCAGCCACGGCGGAGGGCCTCAACTTTCCCGACGCATTAAACGAAGTTCTCATCATGGCTGACGAGCCAGCCAAGCTTCTTCACGCCAGCATCATGAAAGACAACAAACCCGTCTTGAACTGCCAAGCCGACGGCCTCATACTGTCAACCCCAACGGGCTCAACGGGCTACTCGCTGTCCACAGGTGGTCCAGTACTGGACCCAAACATAAACGCCCTCGTCCTAACAGCCATCTGCCCCCTAAGCACCTTCCACCCACTGGTTTTCCCGGCAGACTCGGACATAACAATCGAAGTCTACAAACCAAAGAAGCTACTAGCCATAATCGACGGCCACCACAAACAAACCGTAACCTCAAAAGTGCCCAAACTATCAATGACCCGTTCCAGACACGAAGCCCAGTTCATAAGATTCGGAGAAGACTTCTACTACCGCCTGAGAAGCAGGCTCGTATTCAAGGGGATAGGCTGATCATGGAGGAGGCAGGAAAGAAAGCCATTGTTCTGGACACATCAGCCTTCGTGGCCGGATTCGACCCGTTCTCGATAGGCGAAGAACAGTTCACCGTGCCTTTGGTGAAGGACGAGATTTCGGAGAGCTCAATGGGCAGCCTCAAATTCAAGATCGCCGAAGAAAGCGGCAAACTCGCAGTCAGAATGCCCGACGAAGACTTCCTCAAGCAAGTTAAAGAATCAGCCACGAACGTTGGCGACGCCTTCTTCCTCTCGGAACCCGACACCCAAGTCCTCGCGCTGGCTCTTCAACTGCGGACACAGGGCTACGTGCCGCTCATCGCCACGGATGACTATTCCATACAGAACGTGGCCAACCGACTGGGCATGAAATTCACTTCGCTCATCACGTTCGGCATCCGCCGAGAACTCCACTGGATAAGATACTGCCCCGCCTGCCGCCGAAAATACCCACCAGACTACGGCTCCAAAACATGCGAAATCTGCGGCACACAACTCAAAAGAAAACCCCAACGAAACGCACCCCTAAACGTCGAAAACCAAGGCGAACCCCATGAGTTTCGATGAACGAAAGGCCACATACTTCAAAGAAACAGGCGCACAGAACACTGACATTCTATTGAAGCTCGTCAAAGAATACGTGGAAAGCCAGAACATAAACGACATCGTCGTGGCATCAACCACAGGCGAAACAGGCGCAAAAGCTTCCCGAACCCTCAAAGGACACAACATCATCGTCTTCACCCACAGTTATGGATTCAAAGAACCCGGAAAAAACGAGCTACAAGAAAGCTTCAAAAAGGAAATTGAAGCCGACGGCGCGCACATCTTCACCGGAACCCACGACCTGAGCAGCGCCGAACGCGCCATACGCAAAGACTTCGGAACAATCCAGCCTCTGGAGCTGATAGCCAACGTGCTCAGACTCATGGGCGAAGGAACCAAAGTCTGCGCCGAAATCACATTGATGGCCGCTGACGCTGGCTTGATTCCTATGGACAGAGACATTGTGGCCGTGGCAGGAACGGGAGGAGGCGCAGACACCGCACTGAGAATAGAGCCCGCACACGCCGCCCAGTTCTTCAACCTCAGAATACGAGAAGTAATAGCAAAACCAAACAGCTTCTAGGAACTCGGAACGCAGAGGCATCGTTCGCAAAAGCCAACACCCAGATGAACTGAACTAGAGGCCCTGCAAATCATGAAAACAGATGAAAGCCAAATCAGGAAAACCGTTAGAAGCTACTACTCGAAAAACGCAGAAGGCGAGAGGCGGCGCTTAAAGCGCGACGCTTACCACCAGATCGAGTTCACAATCAATATGCATTTCATACACAAGTACTTGCCCAAGAAAGGCCTTGTGCTGGATGCCGGCGGAGGCCCAGGCAGATACACAATCGAACTGGCCAGAAAAGGCTACGACGTCATACTTGTTGACCTAGTTCCAGAGATGCTCAAAACCGCAGAGAAACAGATCAAACGAGCAGGCGTCAAAAAGAGAGTCAAGCAACTAGTAGAAGGTTCGGTGGATGACTTGGCTGTTTTCACGGACGAGAAGTTTGACGCCGTCCTGTGTCTTGGTGGGCCTCTGAATCACGTGCTTGACGCGGAACGCCGGGAACAAGCCGTGGCCGAGCTTGTCCGAGTGGCCAAGCCCAATACTCCCATCCTTGCCTCGGTCATAAGCCGCGTAGGCCTCTTGCGAACTATCCTGACCTACTTTCCACATGAAATGAAATATGCGACGCATCATTGGCAGGTTGGCGATTATGTTCCGGGTTTGCAGGGCGAAGGGTTCACTGCCACGCATTGGTTTCTGCCAGAAGAGTTGCAGGTCCTCATGGAAAAACATGGAGTGGAAACGCTGGAGATGGCAGGCTTGGAAGGCCTTTTATCGCATCAGCGCAAGGCAACAAACAAGCTCTCCAAAGACCCAGAAAAGTGGAAGATGTGGTCGGAGATTCTGCTGGAAGCATGCACCCACCCGTCCGTCGTCGGCAACTGCGAACACTTCCTGTTCGCGGGAAGAAAGCGCGGCTAGATATCTTCGGTCTTGTGTTTGCTGTAGTAGATTATGTCCTTGTGCTCGTGGTAGCCACATCTCTTGAAGAGCTCTTTCGAGGCGGCATTCTCGTCATCGACAAGGGCACAAAAGATTCTAATTCCATGTTTCCTGAGCACTTTTTCGGATTCTCTGATCAGCGCTTTGGCGATCCCACA
>Ga0315280_10009150_pt1 | contig 12799 bp, 10 predicted proteins | sample YL17G06_40_MG_FD_203697 | JGI IMG/M metagenome (GOLD analysis project Ga0315280, IMG submission 203697) | Sediment microbial communities from Yellowstone Lake, YNP, Wyoming, USA - YL17G06_40 | ecosystem: Environmental > Aquatic > Freshwater > Lake > Sediment | place: USA: Wyoming | collected... | reverse complement strand
ACGGTTCACCATTGATGAGCCTCGCCTGTCGGAGATGGTTGAACAGTATAAAGAACTTGGGTTTGAAGTCCTTCTCGAGCCTGTCGACACCTCCTCTGAGGAATGCACCAGTTGCATCACAGCCTTCCCCAACCGCTATAAGACCATTTACACCCGCCCCAAAAAGTAACAATGAATATCCCTCTCAATACGAAAGAATAACGGCGTATCTCCGTTTTTTTGAGATTTGACAAGAGAGTCTTTTCCTTGTATAATGCAGTCCTGATGCGAGATGCCGTACAGGGATCGCATTAAGAAAAAAGAGAAAGGAGGAAGAAGAAGATGATAAGAAAGGTGGGAATCTTAGTTTGTATTTTTATGCTTTTGGTCATAGGCAGTGCCCTCGCTCAAGCTCCGAAGAAAGGGGGAACACTTGTATTTGGCCGCGGCGGTGACAGTGTGGGATTGGACCCTGCCTACGAGACAGATGGTAACTCCTTTATGATCTGTGACAATGTCCACGAGGCCCTTGTTTTCTACAAGGACGAGTCAACGGCTCTGGAGCCAGGATTGGCTATCTCTTGGAGTATTAGTCCCGATGGTCTGACTTACACATTCAAACTGCGAAAAGGGGTGAAGTTCCACGATGGCACCCCATTCAACGCCGATGCGGTCGTCTTTTCACACGGCCGGATGATGAAGGAGCGCAAGGTCAAATTCTTTGGTAAAGGCTGGGATATCCCGAAGCAGGATCGCCCGCCCGAATACTGGGTTTCCATGGAGATGGACAATACCATAGATTCCATTGAGGCCGTGGATGAGCATACGGTTGTTTACAAACTAAAAAGGGTTGAGGCGCCCTTCTTAGCCAACTTGGGCATGGACTTTGCTGATATCATCAGTCCGACAGCCTTCATGAAAGATCCAGGAGGCGCTGTTCGTAATCCTGTTGGCACAGGTCCGTACAAATTCGTCAAGTGGGTCAAGGATGACAGCCTAACCCTGGAAGCCAATAAGGATTACTGGGACAAGGCCAAGGGCCCCTATATGGACAGGGTGGTATTTCGGGTCATTCCTGAGAACTCAGTCCGATTCTTGGAGCTGAAGGCCGGTGGCATTCACATCTGCCAGTTTCCCAATGCGGCCGACATTCCCATGGCCAAGAAAGACCCTAAGCTCCAGGTTCCTACACAACCGGGGATGAATATTGGCTACCTGGGTTATAACCTCACAAAAGAGCCTTGGAAGAGCAATGTCAAACTGCGCAGAGCCATTGCCCACGCCATCAACCGCAAGGCGATCGTAGACAATATCTACCAAGGCATGGGCGAAGTGGCTAGGAACCCCATTCCTCCCACCATGTGGGGTTACAACAAGGATGTTCCGGGATATGCATACGACGTTGAGTTGGCCAAGAAGCTGCTTGCCGAGGCCGGCTATCCAGAAGGAAAAGGCTTACCTGAAATAACCCTCTGGTCCATGCCGGTTCCCAGACCTTACAACCCCGAAGGTCTGAAGGTTGGCGTGGCCATGATCGGCGACCTCAAAAAGGTCGGTATCAACTCCCGCATCGTCAGCTATGACTGGGGGACTTACCTGAAGCGTCAGCGGGAACAACCCCCGGATATGGACCTGTTCCAGCTTGGCTGGACTGGCGATAATGGTGACCCTGACAACTTTTTAGCTGTGCTCTTCGACGGCCTTGCCTCTCCAGCGATCCGCACCCAGTGGCATAACGAGACCTACCATAAGTACATGCTAGAAGGCAAACAGACCATCGACCAGGCAAAGCGTGCCGAGATCTACCAAAAAGCACTCCAACTCATGTACGATGAGTGTCCTGTGATCCCCATTGCCCACTCGACGGTGATGTGGCCAGCTGTGAAAAAAGTCCAGAATTTCAAACTCCATCCCACCGGATCCGTTATGTTGAGGAGTGTGTGGCTGCAGTAAGCTAATCTGGGCCTGGGAAAGATGGTGATCTCTTTCCTAGGCCCAAGCTGTAACCGAGTCCCTTTCAAATCATGATCGGCTTTATCATTCGGCGAACCCTAGTTGTCATTCCTACCATCCTCGGGATAACGATCATCATCTTCATGATGCTGGCGATCACGCCTGGAGATCCTGCTGAGCTGTTGTTAGGTGAACGGGCGACCAAAGACTCCCTGGAGGCCATGCGGGAATATTTAGGCCTCAACAAGCCCCTTTACGTCCAGTACGGCATTTTCCTCAAAAGAGTGGCTAAGTTCGATCTGGGCGAGACCATTTGGACACGTCAGAAGGTCTACATAGAAATCATGGAGCGCTTTCCAGCTACCATTGAGCTGACTCTTGTTGCCATGATCATAAGTAGTTTTTTTGGAGTCCTCCTTGGAATTATATCAGCGACAAAGCAGTATTCATGGTTCGACTATGCCAGCATGGTCGGTTCGCTTTTTGGAGTCAGCATGCCCGTTTTCTGGCTGGGGTTGATGTTAATGCTGATCTTTTCATTGAACCTGGGCTTGTTCCCTATGTCAGGACGATTGGGAGTGGACATAGACCTAACTATTATCACTAACTTTTATGTTCTCGATGCCCTTCTGACTAAGAATTGGGCGGCCCTCAAAGATGCATTAATGCACCTGGCTTTACCAGCCACGGCCCTGAGTACAATCCCCCTTGCTATTGTGGCTAGGATGACTCGATCATCCATGCTGGAAGTGCTCAGGCAGGACTACATCAAGACAGCAAGGGCCAAAGGGCTGAGTGAAGTGAAGATCGTTCTGAAACATGCCCTCAGAAACGGATTGATCCCGATCGTGACCGTAGTCGGCCTCCAGTTCGGCATCCTTCTGGGCGGAGCGATTCTGACCGAAACGGTATTTGCCTGGCCTGGAATAGGGAAGTGGCTCTTTGATGGTGTGGTTAAGCGGGATTATATGGTCATCCAGGGTGGGACTCTGCTTGTAGCCACCATCTTTGTCATCATTAACCTAATCGTGGATGTGCTTTACGCCGTTATCAACCCTCGCATCAGCGTGAAATAGGCCATGGCCAAGAATAACATCCAAAAAATGAGCCTGTGGGCGAGAATAACCAATCCTGAGGACAGACATCCTTTCTTCGACCAGATTGAGAAGCTTTTTAAGAACCGGACTGGGGTGGCTGGTCTCATCATCATCACCCTCTTCGCCTTAACCGCTATACTTGCTCCCGCGATCAGTCCTCACGATCCAGATGAAAATTCCCTGTATGACCAACTTAAGCCACCTGTGTGGAATGAGGGAGGATCAACCAAAAACCTTCTCGGCACGGATGACCTGGGTCGGGACATGTTGTCAAGGCTGATTTATGGGGCGCGGGTATCACTGACCCTGGGTATTGTCAGTGTAGGAATAGCCCTCGTCTGTGGCTCCATACTGGGAGCCCTTGCCGGATTCTACAAAGGTTGGCCAGACAACTTGATCATGCGCTTAATGGATATCATCTTGGCTTTCCCCTACATCCTGCTGGCTATCGTAATTGTCGCCTATTTGGGACCCGGTTTGAGGAATGCCATGATGGCCATCGGTATCATCAACATCCCTCGTTTTGCCCGCATCATTCGGGCCTCGGTCATAGAGGAGTACGAGAAAGACTATGTCACTGCCGCCAGAGCAGTGGGTGCCAACAACAGGCGGATCATCTTCAATGCCATCTTTCCAAACTGTTTGGCCCCGATCATTGTCCAAGCCAGCCTGGGTTTTGGAGAGGCCATTCTGAGCGGTGCTGGTCTAAGTTTTCTCGGCCTCGGCGCTCAGCCTCCCCTTTCAGAGTGGGGAGCCATGATTGCCCAAGGCCGATCCATGATCCTTCGGGCCTGGTGGGTTATGACCTACCCCGGCATTGCCATCCTTCTGGCCGTGCTCGGCTTTAACCTCCTCGGCGATGGCCTCCGAGACGCCTTAGACCCCAGGCTGAGGGATTGAGGGCATGAGCGCGGAACACCTCTTGGAGATCCGAAACCTCAAAACCTACTTTGATGTTCGCGGTGGCATCCTCAAAGCCGTGGATGATGTGAGCTTGACGATCGGAGCAGGAGAGACCCTGGGCCTGGTGGGCGAATCCGGCTGCGGCAAGACCGTTACTGCCAATTCCATCATGCGCCTTGTCCCCATCCCACCCGGACGTATCGCGGGAGGCGAGATTCTCTTTGAGGGGATTGACATTCTAAAACTGCCTACATCTGAGATGAGGAAGGTCAGGGGCAGCAAGATCTCTATGATCTTTCAGGAACCGATGACTTCGCTCAACCCAGTTTTCACAGTGGGAGATCAGGTGGCCGAAGTGATCCACCTTCATGAAAGGCTCTCTCAACGAGAGATTCGGGACAGGGTCATTGAGGTCTTTCGCCTCGTTCGCATTCCAGCCCCTGAATCGCGCATTAAAGAATACCCTCATCAGATGAGCGGGGGAATGTGCCAGCGGGTCATCATCGCCATGGCCCTGGCCTGTAACCCCAAGTTGATGATCGCTGATGAGCCAAGCACGGCGTTGGACGTAACCATCCAGGCCCAGATCCTCGATCTGATGAACAGGCTAAAGGAAGAGACCGGCGCCTCCATTCTGTTTATTACGCACGACCTGGGTGTGATCGCTGAGATGGCTCAGAGGGTGGCGGTGATGTATGCTGGGAAAATCATGGAAGGGGCTGACGTGGACACCCTGTTCAACGAACCTAAGCATCCCTACACGATCGGTCTGATGAATTCCATTCCTATCTTGGGTATCGGGAAGAAAGAAAAGCGACTGAGCACGATCCCTGGGGTGGTTCCTTCTCTCTTCAAATTACCTAAGGGCTGCCTCTTCCACGAACGTTGCTCTGTTGCCTATACTGAATGTGGCCAATGGGAGCCTCCAATGATCGACCTGGGCAATGGTCACATCGTACGGTGTCACAAATATGCCTGAGGCGAAGAAAGATGCGAACACACCGCTTCTTGAAACCAAAGAGGTGGTCAAACACTACCCCGTCACGGGTGGCGTTTTCCTGCGCCAGATTGCCTCGGTCAAGGCTGTAGATGGGGTGAGTTTGAGTATCCTGCCTGGCGAGACCCTGGGACTGGTGGGAGAATCCGGCTGCGGTAAATCTACCTTGGGCCGGCTTATTCTCCGTCTGGAGGAACCGACGAGTGGCGATATCCTCTTCGAGGGCAAAAGTATCCTCGGTTACGATCCAAAACAGATCAGGGCGTTACGGCGAGAGATGCAGATCATCTTCCAGGACCCCTTTTCCTCACTCAATCCGCGAAAAAGCGTGGCTCACATTGTAGGAGAGCCGCTCTTTGTCCACGGCATGACTGACCGGCATGAGCGAGAAGCCCGGGTGCTTAAGCTTTTGCAGGTGGTGGGTCTCATGCGCGAGCATATGCGCCGCTACCCACACCAGTTCTCAGGTGGTCAGCGCCAGCGAATTGGAGTAGCCCGCGCACTGGCACTTAACCCGAAGCTGATCATCTGCGACGAGCCTGTCTCAGCCCTTGACGTTTCCATTCGAGGCCAGGTGATCAACCTGCTCCAAGATTTGCAGAAGGAGTTCGGCCTAACCTACCTTTTCATCTCCCACGACCTGAGCGTGGTAGAACACATCAGTGATCGCGTGGCAGTCATGTACCTTGGGAAGCTGGTGGAACTGGCTGATTCTGAAACGCTCTACAAAGCTCCGCTCCATCCTTATACCCAAGCCCTCCTGTCAGCAGCACCTGTACCTGATCCCAAAAGAAAAAGAGAAAGGATCGTCCTGCCTGGGGACGTGCCCAGCCCGATAGATCCCCCTTCGGGATGCCGTTTCCACACGCGCTGCTTCTACGCAAAGGATATCTGCAGTCAGCAGGAGCCGCCACTGAGAGAGGTGGGGGAGAACCATTTTGCCGCCTGCCTCTTTGTAGATTCCTCGGGCATCAGACTATCATAACCCTCCCCCGTCCGATCCTTTGAAACTCCCGATTCTATGACCCACAGCCTGTCGACACCTCCTCTGAGGAATGCACCAGTTGCATCACAGCCTTCCCCAACCGCTATAAGACCATTTACACCCACAAACAAAATTAAAATCTTATTATTGAGCCGTTTCCTTTTAGCCAATCTCGTCTCCTCTTAAAGTCAGGAATGATCGATTGAACTTTTTGCCAGAATTGAGATGAGTGTTGTGCATAAACAAGATGACAGAGTTCGTGGACAATCACATAGTCTACTATTGAAACAGGAGCCATGATAATCCTCCAATTAAATCGAATAATCCCGTTCCGGGAACAGCTTCCCCATCGTCTCACTTGATTTTTAATTTCGACTGATGCAGGCCATTTCCCGATCTGCAACGCAAATCGGCCAAGTCTTTCCTTAACCTTATTCTCTGCATGTTCGAAGTACCACTCAATAATAGCCTTTCTAACAACTGCCTTTTCACTTTCGCTTTCCGACTTTCCATTGGTCTCAACCAACAATCTCCCATTGACCAATTTACACTTTCCTTCAGTCCCAACCGAAGATCTTACTATCTTGAGGCGGTAATTCTTTCCGAGGTAAGGGAATGACTCCCCACTTACAAATTCTTTCACTAGATTCGAGTCTCCATAGTTTCTTATCAGCTCCTGTTTTTCGATAATCCATCTCGCCTTCTTCTGGAGGATTATTCGAATTTTTCCCTCATCCAAGTTTCGGGGGGCTAAGACAGTAACCTTTGCTGCAGGGTGAACATAAATAGACACTGACTTTTCCCGATTTCCCCTTTTGATCTCGAAGTTGATTTTCTTGCTCCCGAATTGGATGAAATCCATTCCTAAGAGTCCTTCAAATGAATTCTTGCGAGATTTAAGATTTCTCTGGTTAGGGACTCAACGCTTTCCTCTTGAAGCCCTCTCGCCCTTAGAAGCCTTTTGACCTCTTTCCTCATTTCTCTTTGAATGTCTTCTTTCTCCGTCCAGTCAATCACTCTCTTCTCTTTTATCGATTGAATGACCTTTTTCGTAAATGCCACATGGTCTTCCTCCGAATCTGAAAATACGGATTTTCTAAAGGGTAGGAGAAGGCCAAAGAAAGAGAACTCTTTTACGCCCACCAATCCCAAAGACTTGGCATAAGCTTCACGTTTCTTCTCTTCTCTTCCGATCTCCATCAGGTTAAGCAGTAACTTAGCCTCGTCCTTTCTCTCCTTTCTATCCTCTTCAATAATCTCTTCCAATTTTTCCTTGAGAGAACTGTAAAAGGCGGGGTCCGTGGCGATTTTTTCATCAATGATTTGGCGGATAGCATATTCCACATGACTTGCTTTTGCCTTTGCGTTTCCCTTAATCTCCAGTTTCTCCCTAAAATCAGGAGCCGTAATACTAATCGATTCAAGGATATTCTCCATTCCGGTATCTACAATGTGGGCGTGGATCAGGGCTTCAACTTTTTTGCTACAATCCTCAAAGCCAAGACGCTCATCTCGATAAAGGTTCTTTGCTCCTTCTCTGAGAGTACCCAATAATTTGAAATCCTTTAGATACGGATCAACAACCGGATCTGGCATCAAGAAATCCATACTTTTTGCCATGTTTCGAAAGGCAACATCAAAATCAGACCGTACGTCCTCTGGTTTGAGAATCTCCATGCATTTTTGAAGAATATCTTCAGGTCTCCCCCTGGAAAGGTCTATCTTTCCGAAAAAACTAAGCGTCTTTTTGTGCCAGTAATCGAGATTTGCAAGCTCCTTCTTGATATCATCAATACCAAAGATCCCTTCGAGGTCTTCTCTCTCAAATATAACCAGAGCCTCAGCCAATTCTCGGCCAACCCCAACGTAATCCACCACGAGGCCAAAGTTCTTCCTCGGATATGTCCGATTCGTCCGGGCAATGGCTTGAAGTAAGGTATGCTCCTTGAGTCCCTGATCCAGATACATCACCTGTTCAATCGGTGCATCAAAACCTGTCAAAAGTTTATCGCAGACAATGAGAAACTCTAATGGGTTATCTGGATCGGGATCATTAAAAGCCTCCTTGATGGCCTTCTCCTTTTCCCTACTCTGCCTGTACTTCTCTTTCCATTCTTTAGAGTCCTTATTGTTAACCGTTATCACTACCTCGGATCGTTCCGGACCGATCAGTCTATCGAGTATTTCTTTATATTTAATTGCTCTGATTCTGTCCGATGCTACAATCTGGGCCTTGAAACCATTTGGCCGGATGTTTTTATTGAAGTGTTCCACAATATCATGAGCAATCCGTTCGATCCTCCGATCCGCCTTGGAGAGTGTATCAATGGTGGCATATTTCTTTTTGAGATGGGCTTTTTCTTCCGCTGTTTTGTCATGAAAAAGGTCATCAAAAAGTTCATCAAGACTTCTTCCAACCACCTGCAATTGTGCTAACCTGCTTGCATATTTGACCGGCACAATCTCATTATCTTCTTCTGCTTTGCGAATGGTATAAGCATCAAGATACCGCTCTCCAGGAGGACTGAAATGACGATAAGTATTTCTGTCTCTCTTATCAAGAGGAGTCCCTGTAAAAGCAAAGAAGGAGGCATTAGGCAGAGCACGCCGCATGTTCAAAGCAAAGAATCCATATTGGGTTCGATGGGCTTCATCTGTGAGAACGATAATATTCTCAGCCTCTGAAAGTGGTTTCTCAAGAGGCTTTCTGAATAGATGGACTGTTGCTAATATGGTATTACCAACTTTATGACTTAAAAGCTCATAAAGCTTCCTGTGGGTGCCTCGTGTCTCCCTAATTTGTATTGGATTTGGGAAATTACAATTTCTGAAGGTCCCACTGATCTGGTCGTCAAGGGCAATCCTGTCAGTCACCACAAGGATTATGGGATTTCTAAGCTTTTTTTCTTCTCGCCTGAGCTTAACTGCAGTAAAAAGCATGGTAAGCGATTTGCCCGACCCTTGCCAATGCCAGATTATTCCCCGTTTTTCCTCTTCTTCTGTAACCCTTTTCAAAATTTTATTAACAGCGGTGAATTGCTGGTAACGGCACACCTTCTTAACTGTTCTTCTCTGCTTCTGCTCCAGTTGATAAACGATGAAATTCTGAAGAATATCGAGAAGATTCTTTTTATTCAAAATCCCTGCGATCAGGACTTCCTGAGGTGTAGGACTTTCAGATAAATCTTCCTTCTTGATCAACCCAAGCTCTAACATCTCCTTCACTGATGGATGATCTGACATATTGGGAAACTTCTCATTTCCCGTCTCCTTCCATTCATGGAAAAATTCAGATGGGGATAGGATCGTTCCATACCTAGCGCCGAAGAGATTTAACCCGACAAGAATCTCGTTGGTATGGAACAATTGAGGAATCTCATCCTGATATCTTATCAGTCCCCTGATGGCATCACTTAGCCCTATCTGCTTTGCCACCGGGCTCTTACATTCTATTACGACTAAAGGTAAAGGAATGCCGTTAATGAAGATGACAATATCAGGCCTGTCTGTCTCCCTCGGACCTTTCACCCAGAATTGGTTAACGACGAGAAATTCATTCTTCTCCGGATCATCGAAATCGATGAACCGAACCGTCAGTTTCTGTCTTCTTGCCCTGATATCCTGATCTATCGAAACTCCGGAAATTAAATCCTGATGGAAGGTTCTATTTGCTTCGATCAGGCCTTCAGCCTGTATGTGAGTGACTCTTCTTATGGCCTTATCAATGCTTTCTTCGGTTAGTTGAGGATTGATTTCAGCAACCTTCTTTTTAAGACGGGAGATCAAAACTACATCCCTTCGGGATATCCGTTCGCAGTCGTCTTTCAGCTCTGGGTCCAATTGATCGCCGTGGACATAGTCATATCCCAGACGCTTCAACTGCTCAATCGCAGGCTGTTCGGAAAGAGTATCTTCGTTAAATATTGGTTTCATTACGGGTCGCCGTTAAATTTTTACCCGAATCCTACCTGCTAATAATACCTGCATCAACCCCTTTTTCAATGTTTCTAATCGATCTTTATGGTCCGATTCTTTTTCTATTCGATCATCAACAGATGACAAAATCTCCGCGATCTTTGCTTGCTCGCCAATTTCAGGCAACGGAATCAGCTGGTCATGTAAATCCTTATCTGTTATTGCTGGGTAATTTGATCCGCGTTGTAAATCCGCCATTGTTTCAGTAATCCAATCAGTCTGAAGAATATAAAATATGAATTTGTAATTTGATAAGATATCATTGCATCTAATGACACAAAATCCTGTTGAACAAATTTCGCCATCTAGTTCTTTCGGTACCACTGCAATCCTCTTCAGATATGGTCTGACGGTAGCATAAATAATATCTTTCCATTTTACCTCCTTCCGCGCCCTACTTGGAGCATTTTTCCCCTCGAAGACTTGATACCCTGTAATCTTAAAAGCTTCATTTGATATGCTTGATATATCTACATATTTAAAATTCTGATTAGGGAAATTCCGTGGGTCTTTAATTTTCCTCTTGATCAATATGCTTTTTATAGGCATTACTTCCCATTCCTCTGGTATCTCTCCAATCTCGGTCTTTTTAAATTTCTTATGGCCGATGCCGCGGGTGAGTAGTCTCTGCATCAGGCCCTTTTTCACTTCTTTTGTCTTTTCAATAATCTGGGTCGTTTTCTCAATTGCATCATCCACCGTCGACAGAATTTTAGCAATCTTTTTTTGCTCAGAGAGAGGCGGCAGAGGCAAAATAGTTTTTCTTACAATACTTGTATTCAAATTACCCTGGGTGCCAACTTGCCCCTTAGTAGTAAATTTATTTTCCACATTTTGTAAAAAATAGAAAAGAAATTCTGAATCAGCTTTTTCAGATAAACCAGAAAACAATACAAATCCATCATGGATACAAGCCTCAATCCCCAGAAGAATTGGTTTGCCTATCGTAGCACAAATACTCATTATGAGGTCACCCGGGTTAACCTTAACGCTTCCCGCAACTCCTTTTTCTGACAAATATTGCGATGTTCTTTTAAGGTACTTATATGTCGTGGTTACATCTGAAATTCTTATCCAGCCTCGACCAGTTGCTGAAAAGAATGAAGAATCTCCTATTGGTCTTGGAGAGGCTCCTCTTTTAATGTTACAGATTTTTTCAATAGACGTTATTTCCCAATCCACTGGAATTTTGCCAATTGGGGTATCTTTATATTTAATTCCAGTTTTTAAGCTGCCTACCTGCTCCGGCATTATCTTTCTCCGAAAACCTTTATCATAAACGCTTCAAATGCTTTCTCATATTCGTATGGCTTTACATCCTTCCCAGGTATTGGTGGAATATTAAGCCCGCTCTTTAAGAATTCGTTGCCAACCTGTTCAAGAGCATCCCGGAGTTTTGAGCTCCTCATATAATCACTTATTCCCTCTCTGCTCATCTCATTCAGCACAGTCCAAACCTTGGAAAGGGCTGAATAGAGAGAAATCCAATCGATCCAGATTGGTTTCTTTATTTCTGCAATGCTGCCTTTGGTCAAAAACTCCCACCACCTCTCCTGAGAAAGCCAATACTCAATTTTTCTTTTGCCCTTTATTCGGGTCAATACGAGACCTGATTTTGAAAGATCAATTAGTGCATCCTGTGTTCCCCGTACAGAGAGGCCGATTACCTTAGCTATTTCTGCTGGATGACCACCTTCATGCGTTAGGAGATAAGTGAGACATTCCGCCCGGGAGCCAACTCCAAAAAGAGCCCTTAATAAGAATCGAATAGTGCCTTGGGAAGTAACCGGTACTTCCCTTGTTAATCGACGGATCTTTACTTCGGGCCGATTAAACCCGCAGGAGAGAAAAGACAAGTCCGGATCGGGAGAAGGCGGGTGATGTTTACCGTCCTTACTAAAGAAGAGGATTTCAGCATTATCAGAGTTGCCCCACATCTCTGGTTTGCAAAAACGGGCAAGGTTGCGCCATTTTCTTTCATCACTTTCGTGGACAAGAAAGTTTGCAGTGGCTCCGATCAGTCTGATCATCGTCTGGTCCTTACCCCTCAGTATGCCGCGTAATCTCTGAAGGTCGATCCACTGACCATTGACCACGAGCCAATCCAGCACTTCATCAAAAAGCCTGGGATCATGGCGTCCCATTTCTAAAGAGAAAAGAACCATAGGCTCTGGATCGATCACCCATGGATCCTCTGCTCGGGACTCTCCGAGCACTCCGAGCGCTGACCACTGACGCCAGAGAAAATTTAGCATATTCTCAAGGAATAATAATCTAAAGTCTTTCAGCGACATCTTCGAATTCCAGGTAATTTAACAAACTCTTTAAGTTTTGTTTAAAGCCGTCTGATACATCATGAGTCATGGTCCAACGAGCCGCATTTTCTAATTCATCTGAGGTTGGTTTTAAGGCTAATAAATCGTCGAGGTGCTTTCCTGCTCCCTGACCCACTGCGGCATAAAGCTTAAAATGGATCTGGTCATAACGCCCCAGGTAATGAACGATTAATTTTCTGCCATATTTTCTGGTTATAACCCTTTCCATCAGCCCATTAGGAAGACCAAGATCAACCGCTGAAGCTGGTCCTGGATTGAGCCATTTTTCTGGCAGATTGAAATCTCGGGCTACCTTCTTAGCCGCCGCAGCTAACTCGTCGATCAAAGGCTCTGCCTTAACTAAAGAAACCTCTCCAGTCTTATTTCTTTTTACATAAGCAAGAACATCAACATCTTCTGTTGCTCTTTGAACCAAACCAAGAACATTTAAAGCCGAGCCTCCACAGACCAGAATTTCAACAGGTTCATCCAATAAAGAACCCCGTCCACAGGACGGGGCTTTAAAACCCAAATTCTCTAAACCTAAGATCGAGATCCCGAAATCGTTAGATCCTGAATCAAGTTCAGGACCTGG
>Ga0315280_10009149_pt1 | contig 12799 bp, 10 predicted proteins | sample YL17G06_40_MG_FD_203697 | JGI IMG/M metagenome (GOLD analysis project Ga0315280, IMG submission 203697) | Sediment microbial communities from Yellowstone Lake, YNP, Wyoming, USA - YL17G06_40 | ecosystem: Environmental > Aquatic > Freshwater > Lake > Sediment | place: USA: Wyoming | collected... | reverse complement strand
GCCCGAAGCGCTACCGCACACCGACACCCGTGTAGTCACGCGCAAAAAACTGCCGGAGCGCCGCAAAGCTCACTAGAATCAAGCGCTTCCCCAGGGACGCTCACCCTGCCTCAGGGGTGAGCATCCGGTTCAAAGCAGTCGCCCATGCCCTTTGGGGGCACCCAGAAACCATGAGAAAAGCGAGCGCGCGTCTCGCGCGCCCGTTGTAGCGCCGGCGTCCCGCCGGTACCATACGGCGACCGCAAGCCATCAGGGCTTACCGGCGGGACGCCGGCGCTACATGCTTGCGGCGGGACGCCGGCGGTACTTGAATCAACCGATGTCCATCAACTCTTCCCAGTTGAAGGCATAGCCCACGGCCCGTTTCACTTCGTGATGGCGTTTCTTGCTCAAGCCCCCCAACTGCTTGATCAGCCGGGAGCGCGCGACGGTCCGCAGGTTGTCGCAATTCGCCACCGACGGCTTGGGTAGCCCTTCGGCAGCGCCCAGGCGGACCTCGACCGGTACGTGCCGGATGTTTGTCGTGACCTCCGCCGCCACGAACTTGTTGAGGTATTCGTAAGCGTCGTCTCGACTCAGCAGCAAGACGGGCCTCTCTCCAGCCGGTTCGGGAAGCCGCACCCACCACACTTCATACTGCCTCACGGCTTGTACTCCTCGGCGTCAGACCAATCGTCCGCCTCGTCTTCGGAATCCGGGTTAGCCTCGTAGGCTGCTCGCATCTGGGCGAACTCGGCCGCACGGATGGCTTTCTTGATCGCCTCGCGGATGAATTGGGATCGCTGCCGCTTCTTCGCCGGTGCTATCTGGTTGAGTGCCTGGTAGGTGGGGTCGTCCAACTGAACCATTAGAGCCTTCATATAGAACAATGATATCAATCATTCATATCGACCGCAAGCAGTCCCCAGCGTGATCGCTCGGGCCGGCAGGGCGTCGGCGATGCCAAAAAGGCCACGAGGCCCCTGCTGGACTTCGTGGCCTCTGCGGCTTTGTGGTGAAGAAACGCCGTGGAGTGGCTCCGCCTACGGCCGCTGGTTCGCGGCCAGGACTTTCTTCCGCATGCGGATCGATTGTGGCGTGGTTTCAACGTACTCGTCCTTGCGAATGAACTCGATGGCCTGCTCGAGGTTCAGGATGCGCGGAGGCATCAGGCGAATCGCTTCATCCGCGGTGGAGGCGCGCATGTTGGTCTGCTTCTTTTCGCGGACGATGTTCACGTCCAGGTCCTTCTCGCGCGCATTCTCGCCGACGATCATTCCTTCGTAGACCTCGGTTCCGGGCGTAACGAATATCTCGCCGCGTTCCTGGAGGTTGTAGATGGCGTAGCCGGTTGCCCGGCCCTGGCGATCGGCCACCAGCGAACCGCTGGGCCGGGTCGGCATGTTGCCCTGCCATTCGATGTAGCCGTGAAACAGCGAGTTGAGGATGGCGGTGCCCCGCGTGTTGGTGAGCAGCCCGCTTCGCAGGCCGATCAGTCCCCGGGAGGGGATCTCAAACTCCAGGCGCACCCGGCCGGAGCCGTGGTTGACCATCTTCGTCATCTTGCCCTTGCGCGCCCCCACCTGCTCGATGACGACGCCGATGAATATTTCCGGGCAATCAATCTGAAGCAGCTCCAGCGGCTCGTGAAGAACGCCGTTGATCGAGCGGGTAAGGATCTCGGGCTGCCCGACCATCAGCTCGTAGCCTTCGCGCCGCATCATCTCGATGAGGATGGCCAATTGCAGCTCCCCGCGTCCCTGCACCTTGAACGCGTCCGGCCCGCCCGCTTCCTCCACGCGGATGGAGACGTTGGTCAGCAGCTCCTTTTCCAGGCGCTCGCGCAGCTTGCGCGAGGTGACAAACTCGCCCTCTCGCCCGGAAAACGGCGACGTGTTGACCGTGAAGATCATGGCGATGGTCGGCTCGTCGATCTGGATTCCGGGCAGTGGCCGGGGAGTCTCGACGGCGGTGACCGTTTCGCCGATGGTAATTCCCTCGATGCCGGCAATGGCCAGGATGTCTCCCGGTTGCCCAATGGTTTCGTCCACCCGCTTCAGCCCTTCGAAGGAATACATGCGGGTGATTCGCGCCTTTTGGAGGGACCCATCCAGTTTCACAATGCCCACTTCGTCGCCGTACCGTATGGCGCCGCTGAACACGCGGCCGATAGCCATGCGCCCCAGGTAGTCGCTGTAGTCCAGGTTGGATACCAGCAACTGCAGGACGCCTTCCGGGTCGCCAACCGGCGGCGGAATCGCGCTGAGAATGGCTTCGAACAGCGGGCGCAGATCCGCGGAGCCGTCATCGAGCGAGGTTCGGGCGATGCCCCCTCTGGCATTGGTGTAAATCACCGGGAAATCAAGTTGCTCCTCGGTGGCATCGAGGTCGATAAACAGGTCATAGACCTCGTCGAGCACCTCGGAGATACGGGAATCCTGCCGATCGATCTTGTTGATCACCAGGATCGGCGGCAGCTTGGCCTCCAGGGCCTTCGACAGCACGTAGCGGGTTTGGGGCAGGGGCCCTTCGCTGGCGTCCACCAGCAACATCACGCCGTCCACGATCTTCAGGGCGCGCTCGACCTCTCCGCCGAAATCACTGTGTCCGGGCGTATCGACGATATTGATTTTCACGCCCTTGTAGTGGATGCCGGTATTCTTCGCCAGGATGGTGATGCCGCGCTCGCGCTCCAGTTCATTGGAGTCCATGACGCGCTCGATCACCGCCTCGTTGGCGCGGAATATGCCGCTCTGCTGCAGCATGGCGTCGAGCAGCGTGGTTTTTCCGTGATCGACATGGGCAATGATGGCGACGTTGCGGATCGTCTCATTGCGGGTGGCGCTGCCGGCCGCGGCGGCTGTTTCAAGCTCCGTGGAGATCATTCGGTGTCTCTCTCCATGTAACGGCGGGCCTCGTGGCCGGCGCAGACTGTTTCCCCATCGCACCCGGGGCGGGAGCAAGCCGCTTGTGATACGCTTTTCATTCGCCTGGTTGCTAAAGCGAAAGGCCGTCTAGGCAGGATCCAGCTTCAGACAGGACATCTTTAATTCTACGCGCAAACGCGGCCGGTGGCAATCCGACGGCGGGGAAAGACGGGGAAGAAGGCCGGAGAACGCGTGCCGCCGGGGTCATGTCGAAGCAGCGAAGGCCACGAAGCCCTTGGTGGACTTCGTGGCCTTTGTGGCTTTGTGGTTGACCAGACGCCGCCGAATTACGCGGTGCGCATGGCTTCTTCCTTGGAGCCTTCCAGCACCACGGCCTGGGCCGCGGCCAGCCGGGCGATAGGCACGCGATAGGGCGAGCAGCTCACGTAGTCGAGGCCCACCCGGTGGCAGAACATGACGGAGTTGGGCTCGCCGCCGTGCTCCCCGCAGATGCCCACCTCCAGCTCCGGCCGAGTCTCGCGGCCTTTCTTCGTAGCCAGGTCCACCAATTGCCCGACGCCGGTCAGGTCGATGACCGCGAACGGGTCGTGCTTGAGGATCTGGAGGTCCTGGTAGGGCTTCAGGAACTTGCCGCTGTCGTCGCGCGAGAAGCCGTAAGTGGTCTGGGTGAGGTCGTTGGTGCCGAAGCTGAAAAATTCAGCGTCTTTGGCTACCTCGTCGGCGGTCAGCGCCGCGCGCGGAATCTCGATCATGGTGCCGACCATGTACTTCACCCGCGTGCCTGCCTTGGCGAAAACTTCCTCGGCCACCTTGTCGCAGATGTCCTTCTGCAGGGTCAGCTCCTTGCGGGTGCCGACCAACGGAATCATGATCTCCGGGATCACCTTCACGCCCTTCTTGGCCACGTTGACGGCGGCCTGGATGATGGCTCGGGCCTGCATCTCGGTGATCTCCGGATAGACGATCCCCAGGCGGCAGCCGCGCAGGCCCAGCATCGGGTTGAATTCGTGCAAATCCTCGACCCGCTGCAGCAGCTTCTCCTTTTCCGCGATCTTCTTCTTCGGCGCCTTCTTCTGCTTCATCAGCGCGACCTCGACCATCAGATCCTCGCGCTTGGGGAGGAACTCATGGAGCGGGGGATCGAGCGTGCGGATGATGACGGGGTAGCCGTCCATGGCCTTGAAGAGACCCTCGAAGTCCTTGCGCTGCATGGGCAGCAGCTTGTTGAGGGCCTTGCGGCGGTCCTTCAGGTTGTCGGCCAGGATCATGGCCTGCATGTGGGGCAGGCGGTCGGCGGCGAAGAACATGTGCTCGGTGCGGCACAGGCCGATGCCCTCGGCGCCGAAGCGGCGGGCGGCCTGCGCGTCGCGCGGGATGTCGGCGTTGGCGCGCACACCCAGCTTGCGCACTTCGTCGGCCCAGCCCATGAAGGTGGCGAAATCGCCGCTGGCCGGGTCCGGCTCCATCGTCTTGGCCTGGCCGAGGAACACGCGGCCCGTGGAGCCGTCGAGCGAAATCCAGTCGCCTTCCTGGATGACCAAGGAATCGACAGTGGCCTGCTTCTTCTCGGCGTTGACGTTGATGGCGCCGGCGCCGGCCACGCAGCACTTGCCCATGCCGCGGGTGACCACGGCGGCGTGGCTGGTCATGCCGCCCCGCGAGGTCAGAATGCCCTTGGCCACTTCCATGCCGTGGATGTCATCGGGCACGGTCTCGGCGCGCACCAGGATCACCGGATACTTCTTGCCCTGCTCCACGGTTTCGTCGGCGGTGAACACCACGCGGCCCACGGCGGCGCCCGGCGACGCCGGCAGCCCGGTGGCGACCTGCTTCAGCCGCTGGTCGCCTGTGGCCGCCAGCACGCCCTTGCCGTCCTCGGCCAGCAGCGGGTGCAGCAACTGATCGAGCTGCCCAGGCTCGACGCGCAGCAGGGCCTCGCGCTTGGTGAGCAGGCCTTCGCTTACCATGTCCACGGCGATCTTCACCGCGGCCTTGCCGGTGCGCTTGCCGTTGCGCGTCTGCAGCATGTACAGCTTGCCTTCCTGGATGGTGAACTCGAAGTCCTGGATGTCCTTGTAGTGCTGCTCCAGGCGCTTGGTGATGTCGTGCAACTGGCGGTAGACCTCGGGCATGGTGGCTTCCAGCTCGCGGATGGGGACCGGGGTGCGGACCCCGGACACCACGTCTTCGCCCTGCGCGTTCATCAGGAACTCGCCGTAAAACTCGTTGTCGCCGGTGGAGGGATTGCGGGTGAAGCCCACGCCGGTGCCGCTGGTTTCGCCCAGGTTGCCAAACACCATGGCCTGCACGTTGACCGCGGTGCCCAGGTCATCAGGGATGTTGTTCAGACGGCGATAGGTGATGGCGCGCTTGTTGTTCCAGGAGCGGAACACGGCGTCGCGGGCCATCTTCAACTGCTCGCGCGCCTCCTGCGGGAACGGCCGCCCGGTCTTCTTCTGGACCAGGCCCTTGTATTCGGCCACCACGTTCTTCAGGTTCTCGGCGCTCAGCTCGGTGTCCAGCTTCGCTTTCGCTTTTTTCTTCTGGCCGTCGAAGATGTGCTCGAACTCGTCCTTCGGGATTTCCAGCACCACATTGCCGAACATCTGGATGAAACGCCGGTAGCTGTCGTAGGCCCAGCGTGGATTGCCGGACTTGCGGGCCAGCGCTTCCGCGCTCCGGTCGTTCAGGCCCAGGTTCAGGATGGTGTCCATCATGCCGGGCATCGAAAACTTCGCGCCGGAACGCACGCTGACCAGCAGCGGGTCCTCCGGATCGCCCAGCTTCTGCCCCTGCAATTCCTCCAGCCTGGCGAGCGCTTCCGCCGTCCGCGGGTCAACCTCGGGGGGCAGCTTACCGCCCTGCTGGAAGTACGCGACGCAGGCGCGGGTGGAAATGGTGAAGCCCGGAGGAACGGGCAGTTGGGCGTTGGTCATCTCGGCCAGGCCGGCACCCTTGCCGCCCAGCTCCTCTTTCATCTTGCCGTGTCCGTCGGCATGACCGCCGCCAAAAAAGTAAACGTATTTGGTATCCATTCCGATCAGCTCCTATGATTTGATGGGCTGTAGGCCGTAGGCTGTAGGCCGTGGGGATAAGCCCACAGCCCACAGCCCACAGCCCACGGCCTTGTTAGCTCACCACGATCTCCGAGAAGTCGGCTACGCGGGTGAAGGCCCGCAACAGCCAGGCCAAGAGGGTCAACCGATTGCGCCGCACGCGCTCGTCCTCCGCCATGACCAGCACCTTGTCGAAGAAGGTATCCACGGCCGGCCGCAGCTCGGCAGTGCGGCGCAAGACCATCTCGTAATCCCTGCTTTCCTTTGTTTCCTCGAAGACCCGGCGGGCCTGGGCGTCAAGCTCCGCTTCGGCGCCCGCTTCCAGCATCGCGGCATCCGGCTCGCCGGGGAATTGCCCGACGCCGCCGGCCTTTCGCAGGATGTTCTGGATGCGCTTGAAGGCGGCCGACAAAGGCTCGAAATTACTCGTGGGCCGCACCTGGCGCACGGCTTCGCAGCGGGCGACGGCGTCGGGCACGTCGTCGGCGCCCGTTGCCAGCACCGCATTCACTTCATCATAGCGGAAGCCGCGCACCTCGCGCAGGTAATAGCGCAGCCGGTCGAGGAAGAATTCCTTCAATTGGGCGGCAGCCTCTTGCGACGGCTGTGGAGCGGCAATCAGCTCCGATAGCGGCGCGTGGAGGCTGTGGTCGGCCAGGATCTTGACCACGCCCTGGGCGGCGCGGCGCAGGGCGAACGGGTCGCTCGAGCCGCTGGGCTTCAGCCCGATGGAGAAGCAGCCGGCCAGCGTGTCCAGCTTGTCGGCCAGGGCCACCAGCGCGCCCGCCGGCGTGCGCGGCGAGCGGTCTTCCATGCTCTCCGGCTTGTAGTGGTCGTAGATGGCGTCGGCCACTTCGGCCGGCTCGCCCTGTGCGCGTGCGTAAAGCCCGCCGACCACGCCCTGCAGCTCGGTGAACTCCTTCACCAACTCGGTGGTCAGGTCGCACTTGGCCAGCTCGGCGGCGCGGGCCGCGTGTTCCACCGGGGCGTGGGGAACGAATGCGGCCAGGCGGCGCACCAGCGCCACGTTGCGCTCCGTTTTCTGCCGGTAGCTGCCGAGCTGTGATTGGAACGTGACGTGTTCCAGCATCGCCAGGCGGTCGCCGAGCCGCGTCTTCTGGTCGGTCTCCCAGAAGAAGCGGGCGTCGTTGAAGCGCGCGCGCAGCACGCGCTCGTTGCCGTGGCGGATGGCGCCGGTCGAGTCCCCTTCCAGGTTCATCACGAAGATGAAGCGCGGCGCCAGCTTGCCCGCGGCGTCGGAAACCGAAAGGTACTTCTGGTGGTGCTGCATCACCGTGACCAGCACCTCTTCGGGCAACTCCAGGTACGCCGGGTCGAACTGGCCCATCTCGGCGGTTGGGAATTCGGTCAGGTAGACGAGTGTGTTGAGAAGGGTGGGATTCTCACGGAGCCGGAAACCGGCGGGCGAGACGCCCGCGCTCCCAGGACCGAGCGCTCGCGCCGCATCAGCCAGGATCTTCTCCCGCCTCTCGGCCGCCTTCAGAACCACGCCGTTGTTCTTCAGTTCTTCCAGAAATTGCTGGAAGCCCGTCACCTTGATGCGCGGCTTGCCCAGCACGCGATGGCCGAAGGTGTACGCGCCGGACTTCACTCCGGTGATCGAAAATGGCACGACGCGGCCGCCGTACAGCGCCAGCAGCGACCGGATGGGGCGGACAAAGCGCGGCCCGTTCTTCCCGGTCCAGTACATGGTTTTCGGGAAGGGGATTCGCAGAACCGTATCCGGTACCAACGTCTTAAGCAGTTCCTTGGTCTGCAAACCCTTCTGCTTTTGCCGGAAGCCCCAGTACTCACCCTTCGGCGTTGATACAACCTCGATCTGCGACAGGGGGACGCCCATTTTCTGGGCAAAGCTCTCGGCTGCTCGCTGGGGCGCACTCTTCGGCGGACCAGTGACGAGTTTCCCAATGTCAGGTTGCTTGTCCAAGACAGCCGGGATGTAAAGGACGAGCCTTCTCGGTGTTCCGTGAACCTCTGCGAGGCCGTCCTCCTGAACCAGTGACCGTAGCAAAAGGTCGCCCCAAAGCAAGTTTTGCAGCTCCTTGAGTGCCGGCTCGATCATCCAGTCCGGAATCTCTTCGGTGCCGATTTCGAGGAGGAATTCGTTGTACCGCTGGCGTCCCGCCGGCATCCGCGACCGGTTGTCGGTGCCGGGGCTTGCCGGCGAGACGCCAGCGGTACTTGTGGCGTTACTCGGCAATGACGGCCTCCTCGGATGATGACCGCTCCAATGGCGACCTGAAGGTTGCCGCTACATTTTGATCGAGCCAGGCGCGGGCCACACCGACCGCCAGCTCGCGCACCCGGCCGATCACCGCCACGCGCTCCGTGACGCTGATGGCGCCGCGCGAATCCAGCAGGTTGAACAGGTGCGAGCACTTCAGTACCTGGTCATAGGCGGCCAGCACAGGGAAGCGGCGCTTGGCGGCCGGCTCCTGGCTGGACGGGTACTCAGCCAACAGCCGCCGGCATTCCTTCTCGTGCAGCTCGAAGAGCTGCCAGAGTGTCGCCACATCGGCCCGCTCAAAGTTGTAAACCGAGAACTGCAGCTCGTCAGCGTGCCGCACATCGCGATAAGAAAACGACGGCGCCCCGCGCTTCGGCGGGTTCCAGGCGATGTCGTAGACGCTGTCCACATCTTGCAGAAAGGCGGCGAGGCGCTCCAGGCCGTAGGTCAATTCGGCCGGCACCGGGTCCAGGTCGATGCCGCCGCACTGCTGGAAATAGGTGAACTGGGTGATTTCCAGGCCGTCGAGCATCACCTGCCAGCCGATGCCCCAGGCGCCCAGCGTCGGCGATTCCCAGTTGTCTTCCTCGAACTTGATGTCGTGCTTGCGCAGGTCGATGCCGATGTGCCGCAGGCTTTTCAGATACAGGTCCTGGATGTCGGGCGGGGAAGGCTTCAGGATCACCTGGAGCTGCCAGTGCTTGAACAGGCGGTTGGGGTTGTCGCCGTAGCGGCCATCGGCCGGGCGCCGGCTGGGCTGCACGTAGGCGACCCGGTAAGGCTGCGGGCCCAGCACGCGCAGAAACGTCTCCGGGCACATGGTGCCCGCACCCACCTCCATGTCGTAGGGAGTCTGGATGACGCAGCCCTGCCGGCCCCAGAACTCCTGCAGCCGGAAAATCAAGTCTTGGAAACTCAGCGCCATTATCTACCTAGGATACCGAAGCATTAGGCTAGCGGCACAGCAAGGAAAGACCGAGCCACAGATTTCGCAGATTCCTCAGATTGGACAGAGACGAAACGCCTGCATCCGCGAAATCTGCGCAATCTGCGGCTACTTCTTCACTCCACGCTTTCCAGGGCCGCGCGGGTGACCAGCTTGCGCTCGATGTGCGCCTCGATGCGCTGCTCGAGAAACCGGCGCAGGTCGGCGGCCGTTTCCTTGCTCCAGGCCCGCGGCGCCAGATCGGGGAGCGAGGTGCGAAGCATCTCCCGCGCCATCTGCCGCGACTCCGCGCAAAGCTCCCAGGCGCCGGCCGGCCGGCAGCGGGCGCAGTTGAGGCCCCCGGGGTGAAGCTGAAAATACGCTTCCGCGTCCGGTGCCAGCGCGTTGCCGCAGGCCACGCAGCGCTCCAGCGATGGCAGCAGTCCCGCCAGCCGCACGGCCCACAGGTCGAAATAGGTGAGCGCCGGCCGGATCCGTCCCGTCTGCCGAAGGTGTTCCAGCGCCAGCACCACCAGCCGGAACAGGTGCTCGTTCGGCTCGTGCTCCGGCAGCGTCTGCTCGCAAACCTCGGCGATATACGCGCAGGCCAGCCCCGTGGCGTAATCGCTCTGGATGTTGAAATAGGACCGGACCAGCTCGGCCGAGTCGATGCTGACCAGTTCGCGCGTCTCGCGCTCGAAATACCAGAGGCGGACGTGCGAAAGGGGCTCCAGCGCGGTGCCGAACCGGTTCTTCAGCTTCCGGGCGCCCGCGGCCACCCCCCGCATCTTGCCCCAAGCGCGGGAGAAGAAGCTGACGATCTTGTCGGCCTCTTTCAGCGGATAGGTTCGCAGGATGATCGCTTCGGTTTCCCTGCGCGGCATTGAGTTCCGGGGCGCGATAGTCCGCCCCGCGGCCAGAGCAACAAACCAACGAAAGTATCACAGCGAAGCGGGCATTGCAACGCTCGGCGCCGGCGTGATTGACCACAAAGGCACGAAGAACACGAAGGGCATAACGATTCTTTCTTTATGCCTCTTTGCGCCCTTTGACTCTTTGTGGTTCAAAACCGCCCCCCCTGTGCATTACAATCGCAGGCGGAATGAATCGCCCCTTCGACATGGTGGGTGTGGGCCAGAACGCCACTGACACGGTCATCATCGTTCCCCGCTACCCCGAGTACAACTCCAAGAGCCTGTTCGTGGAGGAGCGGCTGGAGGCGGGCGGCCAGGTAGCCACCGCCGTGATTGCCTGCCGCAAGCTCGGCAAGCGCTGCAAATACATCGGCACGGTCGGCGACGATGAGCGCGGCCGCTTCCAACTGATGAGCCTGAAGACCAGCGGGGTGGATATCGAGGATGTCGAGGTGGTGCCCGGCTGCCCCAACCAGACCGCCTACATCATCATCGACCGGCGGACCGGGGAACGCACCATCCTGTGGCACCGCGATCCGCGGCTCACGCTGACACCGGCCATGCTCTCGCGGGAGAGCATCTGCGGCGGGCGGTTGTTGCACCTGGATGCCGGCGACCTGGAGGCGGCGGCCACCGCGGCCCAATGGGCCCGCGGCGCGGGTATCCCCGTCACCTGCGACATCGACACGCTCTACGAGAACATGTACTCCCTGCTCCAGCACCTCGATTACTTCATCGCCTCGGCCAATGTCCCGGAGGCCTACACCGGGGAACCGGACCCCTTCAAGGCTCTGGAGATCATCCGGGGCGAATTCGGCATGAAGGTGGCGGCCGTGACCCTGGGGGCCGACGGCGTGCTGGCGCTGGCCGACGGCGGCTTCCTTTATAGCCCCGCCTACGAGGTGGACGCGGTGGACACCACCGGGGCGGGCGACGTGTTTCGCGGCGCCCTCTGCTATGCTGTATTGGAGGAGATGCCGCTGGACCGCGCGCTGGACTTCTCCTGCGCCGCGGCGGCCTTGAATTGCACCAAGGTTGGCGCGCGCGGTGGCGTCCCATCTTGGCCCGAAGTGCAGGGCCTGATGCAACGGGCCGGCCGCCGGGTTAACCGCGAGTATCTGGTTCAATGATCCCGCTGCGCGACAACGCGCCCCGCTATTCGGCGCCGTTCGTCACCCTCGGCCTGATCGCCGTCAACGTCATCATCTTTCTTTATGAGTTGAGCTTCGATCCCTACAGCCTGGAACATTTCGTCCGCCTGCACGGTGTGGTTCCGTTGCGGTTCGCCAACTTCATTGCTGGGCGGGCGGCGGTCGGCGCCGTGCTGCCCCCGTTGGTCGAGCACATGTTCTTGCATGGCGGCTGGCTGCACCTCCTGGGCAACATGTGGTTCCTGTGGATCTTCGGCGACAACCTGGAAGACCAGTTGGGCCACTTCCGCTTCCTGGTCTTCTACCTGACATGCGGGGTTGTGGCGGCGCTCTGCCAGACGTCTTTCACCCTGTCGTCGCAGGTGCCCAGCGTCGGAGCCAGCGGGGCCATCGCCGGGGTGATGGGCGGCTACCTGCTGCTGTTCCCCGGAGCGCGCGTGCTCACCCTGGTCCCCTTCTTTTTCCTGTTCACCGTGGAAATCCCGGCCTATGTCATGCTGTTCTACTGGATCGCGGTCCAGGTGATTTCCGGGCTGACCAGCGTGGGCAACGCCTCGCTGCAGGCCCAGGGCGGCGTGGCCTGGTGGGCGCATGTCGGCGGCTTCATCTGCGGGCTGGTGCTGGTGAAGATGATGGGGCGCCGCCCGCGCGTCCGGCGATATTACGAATGGTAGGGGCCAAGCCACAGATTGCACAGATTGCACCGATTAACCGGTGTAATCTGCGAAATCTGTGGCTAAGGCGCTTGTATGGAGCTTGACGCACTGGCGATTGTGGCGCACCGCGATGATGCCGAGCAGACCTGCGGCGGCACGCTGCTGAAGCTGGCCGAATCGGGCCACACCACCGGCATTCTGGACCTGACCGCCGGGGAAATGGGAACGCGCGGCAGCGCCGACGAGCGCGCCCGCGAGGCCCAAGAGGCGGCCCGCATCCTCCGGGTGCGCTGGCGGGAGAACCTGGGGCTGCCCGACGCCCGTCTCGAGAACACCTGGGAGAACCGCCTCCAGGTGGCGGCCCGGGTCCGGCAATTGCGGCCCCAGGCCGTCTTTCTGCCGTACTGGGAAGGCCGCCATCCGGACCATTACGCGGCCGGCCGGCTGGGTTACGAGGCCTGCTTCCTGGCGGGCCTGAAGAAACTGCCGCTGGACGGCGAGCCGCACCGACCGCGCAAGATCATTTACTCGACGCTGTACGCCGATGTTCGACCGTCGTTCGTGGTGGACATCAGCGACCAGTTCGAGCGGCGCCTGGAGGCTCTGCTGGCCTACCACTCGCAATATGACGACCAGGCGGAAGGCAGCGGGCTGTTCCCCTCGCAGGCCGACGTGCGTGCGCGGGTGGAAGCCCTGGCCCGCTTCTACGGGATGATGGTCGGAGTCAAGTATGGCGAGCCCTTCCTGCTGAAGGAAGTCCTGCTGGTTTCCGACCCCCTGGCCGAACTCTGCCGCGGCCGCCCATCGATTTAGCCGGCCCTGGCGACAGTTGACAGGCCCCGCGTTCAGCATTAGCCTAAGTACACCTTCTCATAAATACGGTTACGTATAAATGATTGCGGAATTCCCAGCCGATTTGGTATTCTGGGGGCATGGAGGCATACCATGCCCCGTGGCACTCCGTATCAGATCGCGTTGACTG
>Ga0315280_10009148_pt1 | contig 12800 bp, 5 predicted proteins | sample YL17G06_40_MG_FD_203697 | JGI IMG/M metagenome (GOLD analysis project Ga0315280, IMG submission 203697) | Sediment microbial communities from Yellowstone Lake, YNP, Wyoming, USA - YL17G06_40 | ecosystem: Environmental > Aquatic > Freshwater > Lake > Sediment | place: USA: Wyoming | collected... | reverse complement strand
GGCTGCAAACGTTATGCATGGCACGTTCTTGTCAGACTGGAAAGCTTTCTTGTCAGGCTGAAAAGCCTGACGTACGCCGGGGATAATGCCCGCCCGCTGTTGCACAACGTGCTGATAGCCGCAGCGCCGGCCGAGCGGTCCCGATTGGGCGGCCAACTCGCTCGTGCTGTCGCTGTACTGCCCGTCGATGCGCAGGGCGTAGTCAAACTGGCGTTGGGCCTGGTCGCCCGATCGACTGGGCCGCACGTCCAGCTCGTCGATCACCACATGGCCGACAAGCCGCGTCTGGCGCGTGAGCCGCAATCCCGGATAGGCGCTGTCGCAGGACGCCCGCACCCGTTTGTCCATGGAATCAAACTCCTCGAGCCTCCCGAGAACCCGCTGGGCGGCGCTGTCCACCGGCCATTGCTTGTCGGCCGTACCGGCAGGCGACTGGGAAATCTCGTCGACCACGAGGGTGTTGTGGCTGACGGTATGGGCCGTCCATTGGGCCTTCCAAGAAGTCTCGTAGGGCATGCTGCCGAAGTCGGGGAGCCACTGCCGGCCTTGGGCGTAGAGCACGATGTTAAGCTTGTCGGGATGACCGTGCCCGCCGCCGTAAGGGCCGTAGCTGAGCGAGACGGCGGTCGATTCCGGCCGGGCCGAGAAATCGCCTTGGGCCTCACGGAGCACCGCCACGCCGCTGGAGGGAAACAGGGAGCAGCCATGCGCGTACTGGCCGGTGTCGGCGAATGAGCCTTCGCGCAGGGGCCAAACGTTGGCAACCGAGTCGTCGGGGAGGTCGTAAATGAGCCATTGCCACGGCGGCGGTCTCTTGGCCGAAAGCGGCTCGCTCCGCCGCACCAGCCAACCCGAGGCTGCGTCGCGGTAGCGATGGAAACCTATCAATCGCAGCGAGTCGCCCGCCAAGGGGCCGCGGCTGCTGTCGCCCAACGCGGGGTAGCTGAGATCGGGAAAGGCCAGGTACAGCGGCCCGTCGAACAAGAGCTTCAGCGACTTCGGCTGGTCGGTGGAATCGGTGACGTAATGCGCGTCCTCGTCGCGCCGGCGGTCGTTGGGTACGCGGAGATGGTACAAGTCCACGCCGCAACGCGCCATGGCCTCGGTCCAGGGCGTCAGTGCTTGGAGCACGAAATGGTGGTAGCCGAGCGAGCGTTCCCAGAACAGCCCGTCCTCGCGGATATCGTGAGCTACCAGGTGGCAATACCCGTACGGGCTATTCACCGCATACTCGACCAACTGCGGATCGCGAACCGCCAGGCCGACCAGGCCCACCGCCGCCAGGTGCCAGGCCTGGAAGTTGTAGCAGCGGAAGTGCAGGTCCCGGATCCGCGGATCGTGCTGGAAGTCCTCGACGCGGAAACAAGCCGCGGCCGGGCGGAGAAGATCGTTTTCGATTTGCCGCCGCTCCGCTGCCGACAGCACGTCGCTTTCGGCAATCAGGTCGTATGCCTCGACGACCGGAACCAGCCACGTGGCTTCGTAAAGCGACGACTGGGTAAACAGCCGGTTCCGCTGCCTCACCAAAGGCAGGCGCGGATAAAGCTCGGCATAGGCGAGCAACCCCTGGCGGACCCAGGCGGCATATCGGGACTGGTCAGACAGTGCGTAGGCCAATGCGACTCGGAACAGCTGCGACAACCGCCCACGGTGGGCCTCGTCGCCCTTGTCCGGGAGCTTGTCCCAAGGTCGGGCAACGGCCCTGTCGGCATCCGATAGGCACCGCGCTAGCGACTGCTCGGCCCAAGGAAACTCCGCGGCGCGCGACTTTGCCTTCTCAATGTCCGCCGGGGTCAACGCCAGGTAGGGGTGTTGCGCGGGGATGCGAAGCTGGAACTTCAGCGGCGGCGTGACCACGGCCGGTTCTTCCGCGGACACGGAAACCCTTTCTCCCGCAAAACCGGGGGACCAGGAGAGAAGAACACACAGAACCGTGGGAAGCAAGGTCGATTTCAATCGCATGGCAGCACCTCTAGCGAATCGTTATGTCGTGGTTTACGGATTGCACACCGGCCTCCAGTCCGTCAGCCTACTCAGGTTCTCCAAGAATCGCCGGCCCGTCTGGCGGAATCCCTCCAGACCCTGGCTGTGCGTGGTCACCTCAACGCGAAACGTGACGGCGTTGCGCCTGGCCAACAGGTAATCGCGGGCCAGGCCGCCGTGCCAGATCGTCTTGGGCAGGGCCGTCTTGCCCTTGGGCACTCCGTCGATGAGTGCCGCCAGGACGCGCGTGGCCCACGCCTTGCGTTCGGGCGAAAGCGTGTTTTGGCCCGCCGATTGGATCGTCTCCAGTCCCGTGTACGGATTACTGGCCTGCCACGAGTGCAACGTCATCATGAAGCCGAGGCGCCGGGCGCGGATCGCCTGTTCGACCTCGGTCCTCAGCAGGGCGATCTCCGGCGGCGGGTCGGCCTCGCCCCACGTGGCCGCGGCGTAGATCCCGCGGCCGTCGACCGTCGTGTAGGCGCTGGCGGGCTGCGTCGTGCTGTACGGCGAGACCAGCGGGACGATCCGCACTATTGCCTGCGACGCCAAGCGGTCGGCCAGCGCCCGGTCGGTGCACAGCGTCCGGATCATGGCGTCGGCGGTCCAAGGGCCTGAGGTCTCCCAGGCGTCCTCGCCGGCGCAGAGGAAGTAGATCCACTTGCGGCCGTCGTCTTGCCCCAGTTCAAAGAGCGGCATGCCCCGATGGCCCTTCCACAGGTACCGCCACCGCGTGTTGGGCGTGCCGGCCGTGTCGCAGAGGAGCCGCTCGAGGCCATCGCGGCCGTAGGGGTAGCGCGTGGCCATACGGGCCTCGCCTTGAGACACGTCAACGGCGGCCTCGAGGGCCCCATCGGCAGCCTTGGTGAGGGGCGCGGCCGCCCACGTCAGGCTGTCGCCGCTCGTGATCAGGCCCTGGCCGGCGATGAACGCGGCGGCCTTCTCGCCTATGAGTAGCCGGACCCGCAGCCGCGGCGGGGCGCGGCGCACCAGGACGTTCACGTTGCCCACCTCGCCCTTGAGGTCGAAGGTAATCGAGGGCGTCCCGTAATTGAATCCCGCAGTTCTCCCAGCTTGCCAACCGCTGAGGCGTGCGCAGACGCCCGCCATAATGTCCGAAAGCCATTGAAAACAAGGGTTTACGGCTGCTCAATTCCGGGACACCCTCAGGTAATCGTGCTGCCGTCGATCGCGGCTGGCGGCAGCAACCCGCCATCGAACGAGGAGCTGATCTGCATGCCGCCGCGCCTCGGTGGAACGGCGGCCTGCGCCGCACGCATCGCCGGCCCGCCCGCCGCTGCCATCGCAACACTTCCCGCCAGCAATTGTCGCCGCGTCAAGGCGTTACTGCTCATCATGGTTCAACCTCCGTAGGCAATCGGGTTTTCAGCGAGTTACCGTGGATGGAGCCGTTTTCATGCAGACGTGCATCTTCTTTCTCTTCCAGTGAAGGATAACATCGGACCGCGTCTCTTCATCGGCCGCGGGGGCACAACGTCAGTCGGGCCTCCACAAGTGAACGTAACGGCTCTCCATCCAGCCGTGGCCGAGGATCCCAAACTTCCCGGGAGCGATCTCGACCGCTTTTGCGCCGCAGTGCTGCTCGAATCGGTCGTCGAGCATGTAGCGGAACCAGGCCGTTCCCTTCGAGTCCGCTAGCTTGTAGGCAAACAGCCGGCAGCGACTCTGATAGGGCTTGAACGGATCGTGCTCCGCGGCGACGATCTCCGGTTTCCCGTCGCCGTCGAGATCGGCGACCGACAGCGAGTGCGGACAGACGATGCGATCGACGACGTGGGGGGTGAAACCCCGGTGTCGCGGATCGCCGGTGTTTTCCAGCCAGGCGACGCGAGCATAGTAACTGCGCTTGGCGGGCCAGCTCACGTTTTCTTCCGCCGCGACAACATCCGGCTTGCCGTCGCCGTTGATGTCGGCCACGGCGGTGCGCGCGACTTTTTTATAGCCCTCGGCCAACAAGTGCGGCGTAAACTTCCCGTCGCCCGTGTTCTCCAGCCAATACGGTCCGGCGACCACGTCCAGCCGTCCGTCGCCGTCCAGGTCGCAGGCCACCATCTCCTCGCCATAGGGGATATCGGCAAGCACACGGCGCGTCCAGCGAGACGCGGGGTTGTCGGGGGCCTCGAAGATCTCCGGATGGGTCCGGTTGTGGTAACCCGCCACCAGCGCCAGTCTTCCGCCGGGGAGCAACGGCGCGACGGCCGTGCTGTGCGGCCAGTCTCCACTCCCGACGCCAATCCGGTGCTCCTCCCACCGGTCGTTGAGCGGATCGACGGGCTTCAGCCAGCAGAGATCGCTCGTCAGCGCGCCGTAAAACTCCTTGGCGCCAGGCTTGGCCCTGATGGCGATCAACTCCTTGCGGCCGTCCTTGTCGATATCGAAGGCATTGAGAATCTGCGCGACCCCGGGGATCGGATGGCGCTGCCAGTTCGGGCTCTTGTACCACCATGCGCCGCAGACCACGTCGCACGCGCCATCGCCGTCCACGTCCGCCCACAAAATGTCGGTTCCGGCCGAGGGCTTCTCTTGATCGATGAACTGGTGGCGATAGTTCTGAAATCGCGGCTGCCCGGGACGTTGCTTGAAGACTTGAACCCAGCCGAGGCAGTCCGGGTACTTCGTGTTGACCACCTGGCCGGAGTGGCCGACAATCTCCGGCACCCCGTCGCCGTCCAGGTCCGCGACCCGTCCCTCGTGGGTGCCTTCGCCCTGATACAGGAGTTCCCGGCGTACGGACTTGCCCCGGTCCGTAAACGCGTACTTCAGGAGGCGGGCATCGAAGTTGTAGGGCGCCCCCCAACCTCCCTGATTCATTTCGCCCACCAGCACACTGACCGCCTGGGTCTTGGCGTCCCGCCAGGCCTGCAGGGTATGCGCGAAGATGAGCCGGCTCTCGATCGGGTGCTCCAGCCACGGATGTTGAACATCGACGCTCACGCGGTTCTCGAACCAGGACAGGTGGCCGTCCGGATACTCGTCTTCCGCCAACACGATGTCCAGCCGGCCATCGCCGTTGACGTCGATCACGGCGGCCCGGCACCAGTCCCGGAAACCGGGGGCGAACTTGTGCTGCCGCCAGGCTTGTCCCGAGAATGGTCCCGCGGCCGGGGGCGAGAACCAGTACGGGCCGCACACCAGGTCCATTTGGCCGTTCCCTTGCAGATCGCCCGCGGCTGTGCCCTCCAGGTGTAGCCCGCTCTGGATGAGCTGCTTTTTCCAGGGCTGCGACGGATCGGCGCCGGGTTTGTAGGCGTACAGGCCGGGCGTCTTGCAGTACATGGCGTTGGCGATCAGCTCCGGCTTGCCGTCGCCGTCGACATCGGCCGCGATGACGTCGTGCGGCCCGCCGGCGGTCTTCGGGTCGATCACATGCGCGATACCGGGGTGATCCAGGTCCTTGCCCGGTTTGAACCAGTAGATGGCCCACTGCCCGGTGCCCTTGCCGCTGTTCTCGACTTGCCGGCCCGCGATGATTTCCGGGATGCGATCCCCGTCCACATCAAGTAGCGCGACGCCGCAATGGAAGTGGCCGCGGGCCACGAGGCCCTTCTCGAACGTCGCCGGGCGATACCAGAGCAGCGCCCCCGCTCCTCCGATGACGATCTCCGGCTTTCCGTCGCCATCGATATCGCCCACCGCGGTGCTGTCGGTTTCACCAACGCCCGGAGGAGCCGGGTCCAGCAGCATCAAATCCCATGCGGTAGACGTCCTGGGAAGCTTGGCGGACGTCTTGGGTGGTTCGGCGGCCAGCGCCAGGGCGGGGCCCATGAACAACAACAGCCCAAGGAAACGGCGATTCATGGCGGATCCTTTCCTATCAGATAACGTCGCGTAGCGCTTCAAGGACGGTCCGGCGAAGCCCATCCCCAGAAGGCCCGCCACCACAAACAAGCCTGTTGTCATCTCACGCGCCTTTCCGATAGGTCCTCGGGATCGACGTCGAGCTTTGGCCACACGAGTTCCCCTCTCCTTTGCGCCTCGACGTTCTCGTACGCGCCCAACTCGTTCGAGTTGCAGTCGAGCCACAAGACGACCCGGCGGAACTCCTCAGGGGTGAGCGCTTCTTGGTGGGGCTTCGACAACAATGCTCGTCCCAGGCTGGAGCCCCGCGCCCCGGATCTGCCGGAAATGGTCCGCGAGCCGCCGTGAACGGGCACCGGCCAGCGATCGCGCATCTCGCCCGTGAAGTAGAAGGCGCCCTGTCTGAGGGTGGGCGATTCGTAATTGGCAAGGTCCACGGGGCCTTGGCCTTCCTCTTGATGGCAGGCAACGCACTTCCGCACGAACAGGGGCTTCACGAGGCGGTGGAAGTTGATCGGCTCCAATCCGCCCGCTTCCGGGACAAGCCGGGATGGCCCCCGCCGCAACGCCAGAGGCGGCGACCGCCGCAGCGGCGGCGCTTCGTGCTGGTCTTCGTGACAGCCCAGGCAGCTCAGGTGTTCCCCGCGGTGCGCGAAGGCGTGCGACCGCATCGATTGCACCGCCATCCCCTTTTCATCGAGAATCTGGAACTGGAGCATCTTGCCGACCGGCACCTCGAAGTAGGCGCTCCCGTCGGCTTCCACCGGAGCCGTCCCCAGCGACATCCGCGCCAGGCTCTCGCTCCCATAGCCGATTTTTGGCTGGTCCCGCTTGGGCGTCGTCTTGGGGAAGTACTGGTTGACGCGGATCCACTTGATGCGAGTTCCTTCCGGCAGCGGCAGGTCGGCATCATAGACGTTCATGACGCTGACGGCTGCGCAGTGACTGTCTCGATCAGCCCGGTCTCCCGGCGGAGCCACGTCCGGGAGCACCGGCGGGACCGGCCGCGGCCGAACCGGGATCGGGTCGAGAAGGCGGAAAAGATCGTTCTTCTGGCACGGCACTTCACTCAGCTTGAGAATCAGCTCCCGGTTACCGAAGCGATCCACCAGGTAGAGGTCCTGGTAACGGTTCGCCAGGTAGTAGTTTTCGCTCAGGGGCCATGCCGTGCCGTACTGGTGGGCGAGCCTGCCGCGGACCTCCGCCTCCGGGAAGCGAGCCTCGGGCGTGATCCGCTTCACCTGGGACATGCGGTTGTCGTCGCGCCCACGAAGGTCGAGCAAGCTCAAGCAGCCGAACGGCTGGCCGTGATGCGCCCCGGCCGTGGCCAGATAGCGGCCGGACCCGGGAATCGCCCGGATATTGAACTCCGCAAAGGGGCGCTGGTAGAACGTGTCGTCATACCGCCGCTGCCAGCCGGCGAGCGTGTCGAAGGGCCGCGGGTAGTTGCCGTGAGGCCCGCGCGGGGCGCGGCCGTCGGGGTAGCAGGTCCAGAGATGCTGCGCGACGGTATTGTCGCGATCGACATAGTCCCACCGCGTGTAGACGATCATGCCGTCGTGGTTGATGCTCGGATGGAACTCGCAGCTCTCGTGCCAACTGATCGGCCGGATGCCGCTCCCATCCGGCTCCATCGAGTGCATCACGAAATTCCGCTGCTCCTTGCTCGTCGTCGTGCAGCGGATGTTCCCGCCGCGCCGCTCCGAGACCAAGAGGATCTTCCCGTTGGGAAGCCAGCACGGATCTACGTCGTTCCACGTTCCAAAGGTCAACTGCGCGAGGTCCGAGCCGTCGAGGTTCACCCGGAAGATGTGATAGGCCGTGTCTTCCGTCCACTCCATTTCGCGAAACCCCGGAGGGTTCTCGGACCACGCGAACAGGATTTGCTTGCCGTCGTAGGAGAGTTCGGGCGAGAGAAAGGAGCCTCCGCGGAGACGCTGGCCCTGGAGTTTGCCGTTGCGGACCTTTGCGTTCTTCAGGACGTCGACCACCACGGGCGTCGTTCTGAAATGGTCGACCAGGAAAAGCCCGCCCCCCACCAGGCCCGCCCAGCCGACGTTCTGATTGTGTTGCACCAGGGCGCCCCAATCGGTCCAGCCGTGGACGACGAACAGAAGCCGGTCGAAATCGACCAGCGGATTCGAGAAGGCCGCCTCGCGCCGCAGCCGGCACGCTTCCCGGTAGAGGTCCTTGCGCACCGCTTCCCGGGCGGCCGGCGGTTCCACCGACAGGCTGCCCGCGGCACGCGCCTTGATGGCCGAAAGCCGCCGCTCGAAATCGGCAAAGCCGGGCGCCGCGGCGCGGTGATCCAAATCGCGGGTCAACGCCTCGGTTCTGCGGAGAACGACGTCCAGCGGGTCCCGGTCCGCCGCGTGAATCAGTGACTCTGGATCAAGCACTTCGGACGGATTGACCGGCGGGAGGGCGCGGCTGTCGGTCGCCCGGCGCTGGCGGATCGCTGCGGTCAAGTCCTGATACTGCGCTTCCCAATCGTCGGCAACTTCCCTTCGAGCAGGATCTCGCGCCGAGGCGCCGGCTGCTGTCTTATCGGGCAGCAGTCTGCTCATTGCCTTGCCGATCTCCGCATGGTCGGTGGTTTCCAGGAAGCCGATGGAAAAGCTCTGCGGCACTTTGTCGAGGAACTTCTCCACACCCCGTCGGCCGAAGCCGAACACGGTCATCTTCTTCTCCATCTGGTAGAAGTCGTCGGGGTGCGGATCGTCCTCATGGTGCACGAGGAAGAGCACGCGATGCAGGTTGGCGTCGCCCAGCGCGATCCATTCCGGGGCGGGGATGTCCCCTCGATGGGGTGAAGTGAGTTTTTGCGGTTTCTTCACCGCCGAGGTCATCCACCAGTCGTCATCGTCGTATTGGCCGCCCGGCGTGCCCTCATAGAGCACCCAGTATTTGTTGCCGGGAGGCATTTTGGTCATGGTGAACGTGCAGTGCGTGCGGCAGAAATCATAGCGGCAAGCCCAAAGCCCGTTGCCGGCAACGGCGGAAATGCTCACCGAGTCGGGGCCCGCGTGTTCGACCTTGGTCGTCGAAGGATCGGTGCCGGAGTTCCGCGGGTGAAAATAACTGCCGGCCTGCCGGTGGACGGCATTGGGGAAGCCGCGGAACTCGCCGCCGGCCCCGCTGCCCCGCACGGGACGAAAGGACAGCCAATCGTGCCCCTCCTTGTCGATCAGGTGGGCCAGGCCGGTCCCCGTTTTCTCGAGGAAGTACGTGGCCGCCGGAGTTTCGATCTTGTAGCACGGCAGCCCGCCGGTCGACAGAGCCGTCGCGTTTTCGGTGAAACGCACTTCCGCCGCGTGCTCCGTCCGCGCGAGCAGCAAGACCGCGCCGACGCACGCCAACCCGCACAGCAGTGAGAAGACGTTCTGCGTCTGTGGAGCTACCATGATAGGGGCTCCAGGTCCCACGGCCACGCGCCCTAAGATCAACCGTTGAATTCCGTGGTTTGCACTCGGTCGTCGGTCTTTCATGGCGTCTGCTCCCGGGGCAGAAGAGAAGGCAGGACCGATTTCCCGAGCCACTTGACAGTGTGTGGATCATGATACCGTTTACGAAACCGCGTCACTAGTCTCGAAGCGAAAGGAGTTGCCAACGGCGCATTGCGATCTTCCCTGCCCTCGGACCGTTGTGAAGGGACGGTCGTGCGCCCTATAATCATTTTTGCCGCTCCGGCGACACGTCGATGGAGGCTGACGAAGGGGCGTTTGTCGATTGGAGGTGTTCGATGAGTAGCCGCTGGACACGGCGCGGTTTGTTGCGCAAAGTTGCTGCGGCAGGCGGCTGTCTGGGTCTCGGCGGACTGGCGCAAGCGGCACTCGGAGTGCAGCCGAGCCCATGCCAGCCAGCGTTTGCCGTTCCGCGCACCGCGAACCTGATCGGCGCTTCGGCGGGGATCGCCGCCGGCGCACCAGTCATCGTGCTCGCTCCTGAAGTCTCCGCGGATGTAAACCGGCGGGCCCCGACTTGGATCTACATCACCGAGATCCTTCCGCGCGCGGGGGTGTTCTTCGAGCATTTGCCCTTGGCCGAGCTGCCGTCACTGGCTGGCCGCCCGAAGTCGGTCGTGGTCCTGGCAGGGAACTTGCCGCTGGGGTCGGCGGATCGAGAGGTGCTCTCCGACTGGGTCAGCGACGGCGGTGCACTGGTGGGTATCGGCGGAACGTCACGATTGAATGACGTCTTCGGCGTCACGGGTGAAAGCCCTTTGGCGGAAGGCTGGATGAAAGTCGCTAGCGCGGATCATCCCGTGACCGCGAGGCTGCGAAGCTCGTTGCACGTATTCGGCGGTTACAGTGTGAAGCGGGGTCCGGCCACCCCGCTGGCGGAACTGGAGTCGGGCAATCGAGCGGCCCGTGGCAGCGCCATTTTGGAGAATCGTTACGGGAGAGGCCGGGCAGTTCTGCTGGCCCCCGATCTGCTGTTCTCCATTGTCCACATCCAGCAAGGGCTGCCCGTGCTACAGGACGGAAAACCGCCGCCCGATGATTCCGCGCCCGTCAACGACGGCGTGCTGAAGGCCGAAGACGGCCTGGTGCTCGATTGGCAGCGGGACCGCAAGCCGCTAGATCCCGACGGCGGGCCGGTGTTTCTGGAACCGGTCAGCGACGAGTTGCGGGAGATCATTCTCCGCAGCATCTTCCACGTCGCACGGCAACAAGGGATTGTGCTGCCCGTGCTTTGGCACTGGCCGCGCTCGCTGAAAGCCGTCGGCCACATCTCGCACGACACCGATGGCAACGACCCGGGCAAGGCCGTGGCGTTGCTGGAGGTAATGAACCGCTGCAAGGTGAAATCCACCTGGTGTACGCTCTATCCCGGCGGCTACCCGGGCGCACTGTACCGCACGCTCGCCGAGCAAGGCTTCGAGATCGGGCTGCATTACGACGCCATGACCGGCGGCGCGGAGACCTCGTGGTCGAAAGAGAACTTCCTTCTCCAGCACCGCTGGCTCACCAAAGAGGCGGGCCTCCGCCATATCGCCACGAACAAGAACCATTACACCCGTTGGGAAGGGCGGCTCGATTTCTTCCGCTGGTGCGAAGAGGCGGGGATCGGCTCCGACCAGACGCGCGGGCCGAGCAAGAAGGGGACCATCGGATTTCCGCTGGGGGGCTCGCAGCCGTACTTCCCGCTGGACGACGAAGCAAGTCCGTCGCGGCTGTTGAAGGTGCTGGAGGTCAACATGCTGACGCAGGACCTGGTGGTTGTTTGCCCGGCGCAATACGGCAAGCAACTTCTCGATTGCGTCCTGCGGCATCACGGCGTCGCGCATTTTCTCTTTCATCCCGGCCACATTCAGAAGCCGGGAGTGGCGGATGCGCTGTGCGGGCTGATCGACTATGGCAGGGCTGAGGGGGTGGAATGGTGGACGAGCGAGCAAATCTGCCGCTGGGAAACGCTGCGCCGAGAGGTGGAAGCGAGATTCGACCCCTCCGGCTCTTTCACGCTCCGCGCGGCGCGGCCTCTGCACCAGGCAACGCTGCTGCTGCTAGAATCGCCGCAGGCCCAACGATGCGTTGTCATCAACGGGCAGGCCGCACAGAGCACTCGATGGAGTCTGCACGGTTTTGAGTTCGACGCAGTGACGTTGGACGTCGCAGGTGAGGTCAAAGTGCGAGTGACATGAAAGGATTGCCGTGCGAGTAAGCCTTTTGCTTGCGGCCCTGGTCTGTCTTGAAACCGGTCCGGCCCTGCCGGCGACGAAAGATCTTGGTCAAGGCTTCTTGGACCACGGCGTGGCCACGCCCAACAGTTGCCACCGCGGGGCCGTGGCAACCGCCGACGGCCAGGGTCGCCCCGTCTTCCTCGCCTGGCTCATGGATCACCGCGGGTCGTACGCGCTGCTCTCGATCGATGTCGACGCCGGCAAGGTCGAGGAGCACCCGGTCACCTTCCCCCTGGGCGATAGCCCGTTCGCCTCGATCCTTTCCAGCCGCGGGAAGTTCTACAGCCACTTCGGCAGCCACTTCGTGGAGTTCGACCCGGGCAAGCGGTCCTTCACGGTCTGTCGCAAGACCGCCCCACAAATGGCAATGAGCATGACCGAGGATCAGCACGGCGTGATCTGGTCCGCCACCTATCCGCAGAGCGGGCTGGTGAGCTTTGATCCGAAGACCGGCCAGTTCAACGACTACGGGCACCTCTACAAGCAGAACTGGGCCGAGTATCCGCGGTCCGTCGCCGCCGACGACGCCGGCTGGGTTTACCTCGGCGTGGGCAGCACCGCCTGCCAGATCATCGCCTTCGACTGCCGGTCGCGCCAAGTCATTCCGCTCGTGCCGGAGAGCGAGCGCAGGCACGGCTCCGCTTCCGTTTTCGCGGGCACGGACGGCAAAGTCTACGGGCGGCCCAATAGCACGCCAACCGACAACTGGCTCATGCTCTACCAGGGCAAGGCCACGCGCGTCGGCCAGCAGCCGAAGTTCACCGAGCGGCCGCTGATCGCGGGAAGCCAGGGCCTCTACCACACGGTGTTTCCCGACGGCCGCCGCGTCAGGGAGTTTGACCTGCTGGAGCGGATTCTCGTGGTCGAAGACCCGAAGACGAAGACGCAGAAGACGATCCGTTTCGAGTACCAGAGCGAAGGCGCGCACGTGATGGGCGTAGCCGCGGCGCCGGGCGGCACCATCTGCGGCGGCAGTGCCTTCCCGATGCGGTTTTTCAGCTACGATCCGCGACGCGACGCGTGGGTGCGGCACGCGGCCTTCGGGCAGTGGAACACGATCGGGCGACAAGGCGACCAGTTCTTCGTGGGCGCATACTCCGGGGGCGACTTGCTCCAGTGGGATCCGGCCGCACCGTGGGTCAACACCGTGGAAGGCAGCAACGACTGCAATCCCCGCGTGCTCACCAGGTGCTCGCCGACCATCATCCGCCCGGCCTGCCTCCTGGCACATCCCGACGGCCGGACGATCATCGTCGGCGGAACGCCGGCCTATGGGATGACCGGCGGCGGCCTCCTGGCTTGGGATCGCACGCGC
>Ga0315280_10009147_pt1 | contig 12800 bp, 9 predicted proteins | sample YL17G06_40_MG_FD_203697 | JGI IMG/M metagenome (GOLD analysis project Ga0315280, IMG submission 203697) | Sediment microbial communities from Yellowstone Lake, YNP, Wyoming, USA - YL17G06_40 | ecosystem: Environmental > Aquatic > Freshwater > Lake > Sediment | place: USA: Wyoming | collected... | reverse complement strand
ATTTACAAACGCATCTAAATCCATCTTCCCTCCTAAAACCAAAATAGCTCCTACAAAAATTATCCTGTAGGAGCTATCAGCCATAAATAGGCAATAGCCTTCTCTAAGACGAGCTCCATCGTCTATAAAAATAATATCATATCAGACTATGAAGTGTCAATAAAAATAGGACAGGCAAGATGCCTGTCCTGCCATAATTGGCCTACCACAAATCCTTGCTCCAATGGCAACCTGAAAATTTGCCGACAAAATTTATATACATCCTAGATAATAGGACTTCTAGATACACTGTAATTATCGTGGTATACTATAGTAAAAATGTGGACAAAAGAGTTTAAAGAGAGGAGGAAGATTCTCAAGATGATTCTATTATTATTTATCGTATGTATCTTATTCATTATGGTTATTCCTGCCTGTGCCCAGGAGAAGAAGTATCTAGAATGGAACAACAATCCAGAGGTGTTTAGGATAAACAAAGAGCCCCCGCATTCTCAACTAATGCCATTTTTAGAGTTGAATCAGGCATTATCCAGGGATTTTGAGAAATCACCATATTATTTATCTCTAAATGGGAATTGGAAATTCTATTGGGCGAAGAATCCAGATAAAAGGCCTGTAAAATTTTATGAAGAAAACTATGACGTGAGCCAGTGGGCTGAGATACCAGTCCCCAGTAATTGGCAACTCTATGGTTATGACTACCCTATCTATACAAACATCATATACCCATGGACAGGATATGAACAGCCAAGGCCTCCATTTGCCCCTACCATATACAATCCAGTTGGGTCTTATAGAAGAACATTCATTCTTCCAGAAAGCTGGACTGGTAGGGAGATATTTATCTCTTTTCAAGGGGTAGAATCAGCATTCTATATATGGATTAATGGGAAATCCGTTGGCTATAGTGAGGATAGTAGGACACCAGCAGAGTTTGATATTACAAGTTATGTAAGACCTGGGGAAAATACCGTCAGCGTTGAAGTATATAGATGGTCAGATGGAAGCTGGCTTGAAGACCAAGATGCTATACGTCTAAGCGGAATCTATAGGGATGTCTATCTATTCTCTACTCCAAAGGTGCACATTCGTGATTTTAAAGTTATTGCTGATTTAGATAGTGAGTATAAGGATGGAGAACTCTATGTAAGAGTAAATATGAAAAACTATGAATCTGACAGCCAAGCAAATTATAAAGTAGAAGCAATACTCTATAATGCCGAGGCAAAAACTGTATTTGAAGAGCCTATAGTAATGGATATTAATTTTGGAAATGAAAAAGAAGTCATAGCAGAAAAGAAAAGAGCTGTTGCAAATCCCTTAAAGTGGTCAGCTGAATATCCAAACCTCTACACACTCGTATTGACATTAAAAGACCAGACAGGAAAACCAATAGAATTTGAAAGTTGTAGGGTTGGGTTCCGTAAGTTTGAAATAAAAGATGGACAGATGAAGATAAATGGAAAGCCAATAATGTTTAAAGGTGTAAATCGTCATGAGCTAGACCCAGAGACAGGGAAAGTTATGTCTAAAGAGAGGATGCTTCAAGATATAAAGCTGATGAAACAGTTTAATATTAATGCAGTGCGTACATCACACTATCCTAACCATCCTCTCTGGTATGACTTGTGTGACGAATACGGCATCTATGTTATTGATGAGACAAATCTTGAGTCTCACGGTGCAATCTGGGAAGGCGTGCCTGATAGTGACCCGAGATGGACTGATGCCTGCATAGATAGACTAAGAAATATCGTAGAGAGGGATAAGAATCATCCCTGTATCTTAATTTGGTCTCTTGGAAACGAGGCTGGCAAGGGAGATAACTTTAAAAAGATGGCTGACTGGGTCCATCGAAATGATCCAACAAGACCTGTTCATTATGAAGGCTATAACGATGTAGCAGACATAGAAAGTCATATGTATGCAAAGGTAGAAAGCGTTGAAGAATATGGTAAGTCTGGGAATCCAAAACCATATATCCTATGCGAGTATGCCCATGCTATGGGTAACAGTGTGGGAAACCTATTCAAGTACTGGAACGTGATAGAAAAATACCCCAACCTCCAAGGTGGCTTTATATGGGACTGGGTCGACCAGTCTTTAAAATGGCCCATCCCAAATAGACAAGGAGAGTACTTCTTTGCCTATGGTGGCGATTGGGGAGATGTTCCTAACGATGGAGTATTCTGCGCTGATGGTCTTGTATTTCCAGATAGGACAGTTCAGCCTGAGCTTTGGGAGGTAAAGAAGGTCTATCAGAATATCGGTATAGAAGAAGTCAACCTAATTCAGGGAAAGGTAAGGATTAAGAACAAATATCTCTTTACAAATCTAAATACATTTAGATGTACTTGGCAATTAGTTAAAGATGGCAAAGTACTACAGGGAGGAGAAATCACAGACCTAGATATTCCCCCACTAGAGAGTAAAATTATTACAATACCATTTGTAAAGCCTACAACAAAACCTAGTGCAGAATATTGGCTTAATATTAGCTTTACTTTAAAAGAAAATACTCTATGGGCTTCAAAAGGACATAAAGTAGCAAAACAACAGTTTGAAGTGCCATTTGAGACCCCAGAGCCAGAAGTAATTGATATATCTAAGATGCCTGAGATAAAAGTAGAAGAATCTAGTAATAAGGTAGAGGTAAAAGGAAAAAACTTTTCTATTATATTCGATAAGATAAAGGGGACAATAGCTTCGTATAAGTACAACAACAAAGAACTTATAAAGGATGGCCCTATACCAAACTTCTGGAGGGCTTCTGTTGATAACGATAGGGGTAATGGTATGCCAGTAAGATTACAAACCTGGCACGATGCAGGTAAGAATAGAAGGATAACAAAAGTAACAACTGAGATGATAAAAGATAATGCTATAAAGATAGAAGTAGACATAGTCATTCCCACTACAAATGAATCCAACTATAAGTCTATCTATACTATATTTGGTACTGGTGATGTAGTTGTAGAAAATGCCATTATACCAGGGAAAGACCTTACTGAGATACCTGAGATTGGAATGATGATGCAACTACCTGAAGAGTTTGAAAACATAGTATGGTATGGTCGTGGTCCACAAGAAAATTATTGGGATAGGAATACTGGTGCAGACGTTGGAGTTTATAGAAGTACAGTTGACGAACAGTTCGTACCTTATCTAAAACCATCAGAGACTGGGAATAAGACTGATGTTAGATGGGTAACTTTAACAAATGATGAAGGATTGGGACTAATGGCTATCGGAATGCCCCTATTTGAAGTGAACGCTTTACACTACACTCCAGAAGACTTAGAGAGCGTAGGTCACCCGTATGAACTTAATAAACGTAAAGAAGTAATACTTAGACTCAATTACAAGCAGATGGGAGTAGGAGGAGATGATAGCTGGGGAGCTAGACCGCATCCAGAATTTACTCTCTATGCAGACAAGACTTATTCTTATAAATTCAGACTAAGACCTATCTCAAAAGAGATAGTCCCTATGGAGGTAAGCAAACAGAGAATTCCCATTCCAGAATAAACTCAGTCCTCCCTAAGGGAGGACTCTTTTAAAGGAACACAAACTGACACTATAGAGAGATAGATTTAATATACTTTGACGCCTGTGTTATGGGGACAATAGAAGTAGACTATGAGATAAAAGACCTGGCAAATTATCTTGCCTCTTCTGAAGCTACTAGTTATGCTGGGACAAGATGGGATTTAATATTAAATCAACTTGTATCAAACCCTACGATGTCTCCTGATAGTTTAGGGACATTGATAGCTCAGACTTATTTCGATAATACTCCTAATCCAAGGACAATAGCAGTAAAGGACCTCTCTAGAATAGAAAATATAGCTAGAGATATCTATAATTTTGCTCACTTCTTAAGAAACCATATAAATACCTCTGCTAGTCTTATTATGAACTTAAGAAATCAGACAGAGAGCTTTGAGCCTTATTCAAATCTTTCAGAGGAATATATAGACCTCTACCAGTTTGCAGAGTTAATAAGGGACAATATAAACGATGCTGACCTTCAAAATGCGGCGTCAAATCTTATGAGTGATATTACGTCATCTAGAGTATATTATGACTATTCCGGCTATTACAGTGCAGAAGGATATTCTATATGGTTCCCACAAGATCTTACTTCTTATAGTAATGGATATGACAAGTATGCTGCTCTAGACTTCGCTCAAGCTACCCTCGGTCAGGAGTGGAAGCAATTCTTAGAGGAGATATTAACACACTAGCAAATAAGACAGAGCCTTGAGACTCGAATAGATTGGATAAATAACTGTAGGGGCAGGGCTTGTCCCTGCCCCTATTATTTTGGGCAACCACAAGGGTTGCCCCTACAACTACGAGAACATATATTTTATTCCCGAAGAACCCTCCTATCGAGTCATTGCGAGGGGCTTTAGCCCCGAAGCAATCTCCCCCCTGTCATTGCGAGGAGCGATAGCTCCGAAACAATCTCAAAGGATGAGACCGCCACGCTCACTACGTTCGCTCGCGGTGACAGAGGGTTGTCGAGACCGCCATACTCATTACTCCTTAGTCTATCTTCAGACCGCTGTTTTTCTTTAAACTCCTACTGAATTCCTCTTGGCTCTGAAACTTGTTCTGATGCCTCTAAAATTTCTATGGAAACTATCCTCCCTTCATAATCATAATCCACAATAATTCCTTCCTTTATTTCATCACTTTCTGCTATGGGTTTATCTTTTAAAATAATGGTCAGAGTATCTGTCTCTGGGTCGTATATAATCTTCACATTTAAATACCTAACCTTGTCAAGGGAAAAGGGACGAGCGAGACGCTCATCCTACCAAATATCAAAATTCTATCAAATATCGCCCTAAGGAAACTTTTTGATTAAAGATCAGCTGATTTTCTTATTGATTTTTCATCTATATATTCTATAATTTCTAAAAGAAATAATATTATCACTCTTACTCTTAACTATCGGTATAAGGAGGTATTCTTATGGAGATATTGTTTCTTGGCACAGGTGCAGCTGAAGGATGGCCAGGTGTATTCTGTAAGTGTCCAAGTTGTAATAAGGCAAGGATTGAAGGTGGAAAGAATATAAGGGCAAGAAGCTCCGTCCTTATCGATAAAAAATATCTAGTGGATATCCCCCCAGACATATACATAAGGTCTATAGCCTATAATGTCAATCTAGGAGATGTAGAATATTTATTTATTACCCATTCCCACCAGGACCATTTCTCATATCTAGAATTAAATATGAGAAAACCTCCATTTGCCTATCTTCCAGAAGGTTCATTTCTAAATATATATGGAAATCCAACAGTAATAGAAAAGATAGGAGAAAATATAAATTGTAAAGAGGCAAGGGTTAATATTTATACAATCAGGGCATTTGAGTCTATAGAAGGAGATAATTTTCTTCTTACTGCCTTATCCGCAGACCATGCGCCTAGTGAAGAAAGCCTCTTATATATAATAAAAATTAATAACAAGACTATATTCTATGGACATGATTCAGGCTGGTATCCAGATAAGACTATAGAATATTTGCTAAATAGCCATATAGATATCGCCATCTTTGATTGTACATACGGACCAAGTTCAGAGAAAAGATACCATATGGGTATACCAGCAATAGTAGAATTAAAGAACATCTTAAGAAAAGCAGGGAGTATAGATTCAGAAAGTATATGTATAGCTACCCACTTCTCGCATAATGGAGGACTTCTCCATAAAGAACTAGAAGAGATATTAAACCCTCAAGGCTTTATAGTGGCTTATGATGGAATGAAATTGAATATATAAATCATAGAACAGATTTTATAGAAAATATTATATTATAGTGTATAATATATACAGACGAGGACTAAAATAGTCCGAGTTTAAGCCTGTGGAGTATATCCTGGCTAAATTATTTAGGAGGTGAAGTAAAAAATGAGTAATAGAGGAAACTTGCAGAGGTTAGTAGTTTTAGTGATGTTAGCTTTTCTGGTTGCGTTTACCTCTTTTGCTAGTGCTCAGACGGTAAACATAAACAAGGATGGATGGTTAGACGAAGTGGTATTCTTCCCTGAAAAAGACCTTTCAAAGGTCGTCGATATGATGTCCAAAGGGGATATGGACATCTTCTATAAAGAGATTGATGACCCTGTTCTTTTCGGGAAGGTAAAAGAAAATCCCCAACTTACCTATGGAAACTCTTTTGGGCTATACATTGAACTAACTTTTAACCCAGTAGGGCCAGAGTATAAAGATGGTAGATTTAATCCGTTTAGTAATTCTAAGATAAGAGAAGCGATAAACTTAGTAATAGATAGGCAGTATATCGTAGATGAGATAATGGGAGGACTCGCTACTCCAAAGTTTGTCCCACTAAGTAAAGGATTCCCAGAGTATGAAAGGTATAAGTCTACTATTCAAAGTATCGAAGCAACATACAAGTACAATTTTAATAAAGGTAAGAAAGTAATCTCTGACGAACTCAAGAAGATGGGGGCAGAGTTAAAGGGTGGAAAATGGTACTACAAAGGTAAGCCAGTAGTTGTTAAGTTCATCATAAGGACAGAAGATAGAAGAAAACCTATAGGAGACTACGTCTCAGGACAACTAGAAAAGTTAGGTTTTGAAGTAGAGAGAATGTATAAGACATCCAAAGAGGCATCTCCTCTATGGTCAAGTGGAGACCCAACTCTAGGACAGTGGGATTTATACACTGGTGGATGGATTACCACTGTCTTAGCTAGAGATACGTCTGATAACTTCCAATTCTTCTATCTACCTGATTCAGGTATGTCTTTCTCCCCTCTCTGGAGAGCTTACAAACCGACAAAAGAATTTAGAGATATCGGGAACAAGCTTGCCCAGAGGACTTATAGAAGTATGGCAGAGAGAAATAATCTTATGAAGAAGGCCCTGTTCCTTGCAACGAAGGATTCAGTAAGGGTTTTCTTGGTAGACCAGAACGCAGCTTGGGTAAGGAGAAAAGGTATCGATATTGCTACTGACTATGCTGGTGGTTATTCTGCTAGAGTATGGCCATATACTCTAAAACTGGCAGATAAAGAAGGTGGAAGAGTAAGGGCAGGAAATATAGAAGTAATTGTAGACCCATGGAACCCTATAGCAGGTTCTAACTGGGTCTATGACAATAACTTAATAGAAGCTACATTGGGTAGGACCTATATATGGCATCCATACACAGGTCTACCAATACTATTAGGAGTCAAGAGTGTAGAATTAACTGTAAATAAAGATGTTCCTACATTCAAAAATCCAGAGAGCACATGGCTTAAGTTCTCCAAAGTGGACAAGGTCCTTGTTCCTGCTGATACCTGGTATGCATGGGATGTGAAGAAACAGACTATGCAGACTGCTGGAGAGGCTGGAGTAAAAGAGGCTAACGCCAAGATTGTAGTCAACTATGGTGATATTATAGGAAAAGTCCACTATCAAGACGGTTCGGTAATGAGCTTAGCTGACTTTATCGTAGAATACATAATAGGTTTTGAAAGGGCAAGCCAAGATAGTAAGCTCTATGATGAATCATCAGTAGATATGTTCAATACATGGAGAGAACAGTTTGCGGCATGGAAGATAAAGAGCACAAACCCATTAATAATCGAATACTATACAAACTATTCAGAGCTTGATGCAGAACTTACTGCCACATTTCCAGTCTCTTCTACATACTACTCATGGCACTTCTATGCTATAGGTTTAAGGGCAGAAGAAGAAGGAAAGTTGGCCTTCAGTGCAGATAAAGCTAAAGAAAAGAATGTAGAATGGACGAACTATATAGGAGGACCAAGCCTATCCATTCTTAAAGAGATGACTGAGAAGAGCGAAAAAGAAGGCTATATACCATTTAAGAATTTTGTGGGTAAATATGTGACTCCAACTATAGCTAAAGAGAGATTTTCATCTTTGAAGAAATGGTATGAAAACTATGGACACTTCTGGGTAAGTGATGGCCCATACTATCTAGAAAGAGTAGATATAGTAGCTCATACAGCTCTACTGAAAAACTCGAAATTACTCAAACACTAAGTTAATAAATTGTACCCAGGGGGGATAACTCCTCCTGGGTTTCTTTTTGTTAGAATTTCAAATAAAGGAGGCTGAGTTCTATAAAAACACTATTAAAATTTATAGCAAAAAGAATATTGACGCTATTTTTAACAGTACTTATAGCAGTATATCTAACTATAGTCATAGCTAATGCAGGTGGATATGTAGATAAGATAGCAGAGACAGAAATCCGCACAAATATAGCAATGGTAATGAGAGAGAATCCAAGCTTCAGAAATTTATCCAGTGAAGACCAAAAGAAATTCCTAGAAAGTAGAGCACAGCATGAATTAAGGAGGAGGGGTTTAGACCAGCCTTTTCCAATTCGAAGTCTCTACCATCTCAAAAATGCCATAGTCCTAAATCTAGGAAGGGCTATGTATATGACAAGTGACAGTGGTTCTACATTAGTAAAGTCAATAATCTTAGAAAGACTCCCCGTTACTGTTCTGCTCTTTACAACTGCAACGGTGATCAATTTCTTTTTGCACCTATTCCTAGGGTTAAGACTGTCTAGAAAGTATGGCTCATTTTGGGATAAGCTCGTGATATCTCTATCTCCAAGCTCAGTAATCCCAGGCTGGTTCTATGGGATATTCCTCATAATGATATTCTACTCCTGGCTTCATATCCTTCCATCAGGTGGATTAGTGGACTATCCTCCACCATCAGGCACTATTCCATATTTTCTAAGTGTCCTTAAGCATATGATTCTACCCTTACTCTCATGGATTATAGCATCTCTCTTCCTTGGAATATATCAGAACAGAACTTTCTTTTTGATATACTCAACAGAAGATTATGTAGAGGTGGCAAAGGCAAAAGGGCTCTCTCCAAGACAGATAGAGTACAGGTATATCTTAAGACCTTCTCTTCCACCTATAATTACAAGTTTTGCGCTTAGTGTAATATCCTCTTGGACAGGAGCAATCGTTACTGAGTTTATTTTCAACTGGCCAGGGCTCGGTCAAACAATGTCTCAGGCAATAAGTTATTTCGATGCACCTGTAATAGTGGGTGTAACAGTAATCTATGCCTATCTTTTGACTATTACAATACTTATTCTAGATATAGTCTATGCTATACTAGACCCAAGGATGAGAATACAAGGGTGAAATAAAATGGAAAAAGAAAATGACAAAAATGAAGAGATTGCTTCTGAATATAGTTTAAAGGGAATTTTAAAAGAAGTCTTAAGTTATAAGGCAGGGGTTGCTTCTCTAGTCATTTTATGTTTCTTTCTTGGTCTCATAGTATATACAGTAACTACATTTCCATACAAGGAAGCTATATATCAGTGGAATAGTAGTAATGCACATCTTAAAAGACCAAGAAATGCAGCACCTTTATGGTGGGGCATATTCTCAGGGAAAAATCTACCAAAGAATATAAATATAACTTTTAATAGTACAGAAGGAAACCCTGTTACAAAAGAGTTTCCATTCAATTATGATGATTTTCCTACAGAGATAAATATATTCTTTAAAGCCAAATACTCTGGCTCTCCTCCAATAGTAAAGATATACTGGGAAAGACCAGATGGGGAAAAGATAATTTTAAAAGAGCATACAATAAGGTCAGAAGATGACACACTCTATCTAAATAATGATTTTTCTCTAGAAAATAAACTAAATAGCGAAATTACCTCTAAAATAGGAAGCCCTATAGATTTTTCAATAACTGTCCCTAGAGGACTTTTTATGAAGTATTCTGACAAATTAGATGTGCTTAAAGGAAACTATAAGATAACTCTTGAGACAGAATTTGCAAATAAGAGTGACTCATTAGAGGGAGAACTCGTGGTTTATGGCAAGCTCTATGGAATAGCAGGTACAGACCATTTAAGAAGACCTATACATATAGCCCTTCTCTGGGGCACACCACTTGATCTATCATTTGGACTTGGTGCATCATTAAGTATCACCGTTATAGAATTAATTGCTGCTTCCATCAGTGGATGGTTCGGAGGAGCTGTAGATTCTCTGATCCAAAGGTTAACAGAGATATATATGGTCCTTCCATTCTTGCCTATTATGATAATGATATCCCTCTTTTATAAACTCAATATGTGGAGTCTCCTCTTTGTAGTTATTCTATTAAGTATCTTTGGCTCTGGTATAAAAACTACCCGTGCTATGGTGCTTCAAGTTAAAACCCTCCCCTATATAGAAGCTGCACAGGCTTATGGAGCAAGTAACTGGAGGATAATCTTCTTATATATTATTCCTAAAATATTGCCCCCAATTATCCCTAACCTTGTAGCATCAGTGCCTGTGTATGTATTCCTTGAGGCAATACTTGCACTATTCGGTGTCTTAGACCCAACCCAGCCAACTTGGGGAAGAATCTTAGAAGATGCATTCCAAAATGGAGCTCTATATAAAGGGTATACATATTGGGTATTAATACCATCTGCTCTTCTGATACTTACAGCTATCTCATTTTCCCTCTTAGGTTTTGTGCTAGATAGAATCGTCAATCCCAAGTTGAAAGAGCTATAGAAGAATTATATGGATGAAATTCTTTTAAGGGTAAAAGATTTTAATCTTTCGTACAGGACAAAAAAGGGAGAGTTAAAGGCTGTAAACAATGTAAATTTTGAATTAAAAAAGGGAGAGACACTGGCAATCGTAGGAGAATCTGGATGTGGCAAGAGCTCTCTTGGTAGGGGACTTATTCGTCTATTTCCTAGGAATATAAATACTGTAAAAGGAGAGATATTATTAAACGGAACGAACATCCTCCTATTGAATGAAGAATCTTTTAGAAAAGAGATACTTTGGCAAGAGATATCTATGGTATTCCAGGGAGCTATGAATTCTCTAAATCCTGTGCTTAAGGTTCTATATCAAGTAGCAGAACCACTGATGGTGCATTATAGTATGGACAAAAAATCTGCGTTCAAAAGGGCAAAAGAAATTCTTGGGCTTGTCGGAATATCTGAAGCCTTTGTGGAAAGATATTCATTTGAATTAAGTGGAGGGATGAAGCAGAGAGTCATAATAGCAATGGCTCTAATTACGAATCCAAAGATTATAATATTAGATGAGCCGACATCTGCTCTAGACATCATTACTCAAGAGAATATAATAAACTTACTAAAGGTACTGAAAAAAGAATTAGAATTAAGTTATATATTTATAACACATGATATTGCACTTACCAGTGAATTGGCTGATACTATGGCTGTAATGTATGCAGGAGAGATTGTAGAGATAAGCCCTGTAGAGGAATTTTATAATAATCCATCCCATATATATACTAAGCTCCTCTTAGAGAGTGTGCCTACCCTAAGACAGGATAAAAAACTGAAATCTATCCCTGGCTCTCCCCCAAGTCTTGTAAATCCTCCTCAAGGATGCAGATTTCATCCAAGATGTCCATTCGTTATGGATATCTGCAAGACTAAAGAACCACCTGGAGTTAAAATAAGTGAAGTTCACTTTTCAAAGTGCTATCTAGCTAGGAGAAATGGATGTGAATAACGAATTACTAAAGGTAGAAAATCTAAAGGTATGGTTTGAGATTAGAAAAGGATTCTTGTCTCATCCTCTATATGTGAGGGCGGTAGAAGATGTAAATCTTGTCCTTAATAAGAGAGAATCTATCTCACTAGTTGGTGAAAGTGGAAGTGGAAAGACTACACTAGGTAAGACTATTTTGAGATTATATAAGCCTACAGAGGGTAAAATATTCTTTGAAAACAAAGACATAACTGAATCAGATTCAAATAATATTAAGTGGTATAGGAGAGAAACAGGACTAATACAGCAGGACCCATTTGGGGCACTACCCCCTCACTTTAATATATATAGAATTCTTGAAGAACCTCTCAACATTCATAATATAGGTAGCAAATCAGAAAGAAGAGAATTAATATTCAAAATGCTTGATGAGGTAAGACTGACTCCAGTAGAAGATTTCATATATAAATACCCACATATGCTTAGTGGTGGTCAAATGCAGAGAGTTGTTATTGCAAGAGCGCTCATTACGGGACCAAAACTAGTAGTTGCAGATGAACCTGTTTCTATGCTTGATGTCTCAGTAAGGGTAGAGATTCTAGAACTACTTAGAAGCCTACAGGAAAAGCTAAACACTAGTCTTATCTATATAACTCATGACCTAGCCACAGTAAGGATGTTTACATATTGGATCTTTACTATGTATGCAGGAGAGATAGTGGAGAAAGCTTTGGCTAAAGATTTGTTAGCCAATCCATTACACCCATATACTAAAGCACTTCTCTCTGCTATCCCTGAGCCTGACCCTAAGAATCGTGAAGTAATTAAAGAAGTCCCCCCTGGAGAGCCACCAGATTTGATTAATCCTCCTTCAGGATGTAGATTTGCCCCAAGGTGTAGCTCGAGAATGAGTATATGTAATGAAGTTCCACAAGAACTAGAAGTAGAAACGAACCACCGGGTTAGATGCTGGCTGTATAAGAAATAGGAGGTGGAAAGTGGACAGAAAAGGTATAAATTTCTTAGTAAGCAAAGATGAGGTATTAACATTAGATGGTCAATCCTCTTCACAGAGGTGTTTATATGTCTAATAAAAATTCTAATGGTTCAACGCTTGGTTTTGAAGATAAACTATGGCAATCAGCCGATAAACTTCGTAGCAATATGGATGCCGCAGAATATAAGCATGTGGTGCTTGGCTTAATATTCCTCAAATACATTTCAGATGCCTTTGAAGATAAGCATGCAGAGCTTGTTCGCGAGCAATCCCAAGGGGCA
>Ga0315280_10009146_pt1 | contig 12802 bp, 10 predicted proteins | sample YL17G06_40_MG_FD_203697 | JGI IMG/M metagenome (GOLD analysis project Ga0315280, IMG submission 203697) | Sediment microbial communities from Yellowstone Lake, YNP, Wyoming, USA - YL17G06_40 | ecosystem: Environmental > Aquatic > Freshwater > Lake > Sediment | place: USA: Wyoming | collected... | reverse complement strand
AAGCAACCCGATCCGGAAAGATTCAACCTCAGACCTTACTCTGAAGTCCACGATGGACGAGAGCTCGTTTTCTATCTCATCCGTGAGTTTAACGATTTCTTTGCTGACCGATTCAAGTCTTTGTGTTGAACCTTCCAATTCTTGCAGTACGGTTGCGTGAAGCTCTGGTAAATGCAGTTTTTCGCTTGGCGTTGTTTGGGATTCATCAACTGATTGGGCTAGCGCGTCATGTGTGTGAGTGGACGGATTGTTGGTTTCGTTAAGTTTGGTTAACTTTGAGATCCAGTCGAGATTTGTCTGATGTATGGCAACGTTTCGAGTTTCTGTAAGTTGATTCTCTCGTAGAGTTTCCATCTTTTTCTTGTGTGACACTAACTCTTGATTGTGCTTTTCTTTTTCGGCTTTCGCTTCCGAAACCTTTGTGTTACTGGTTTCAAGTGAAAGCTTCATGCGGTCGATTCTGCTTTCGATTCTTGATACCGCTGCCTCTCTCTTCTCCACCTTTGCCCATAGAAGTTCTCTCTGTAACTCTCTAAGTTTTGACTGTAACTCTTTCTTTCTTTGATATTTCTCGTACTCTCTCTTCCAGTAGTCGTAGGTTTCTTGTGTGGACTGAAGAAGATTCGCAACTGTCTCTTCTTCGCTTGAGACTTGTCCCAGCCTTCGGTAACCATCGAGTACGTCGGATCTATAGGATTCGAATCCGACCGCTTCCTCAAGCATTTGAAGCTTCTCGTGTGCTGTTATGGAACTGAACTTTCCAACCATCAGTTGATGCATTATTACCAACATGTTGTCCGGGTTCAATCCAAACTTGTTGAAGGCCTCAAGTACGCTGGCCTTTGAAACGGGGCGGTTCTGAATTAGGTACATGTAGTCGCCTGCACGTTTCAGAACCCTCGTTACATTCACTGTATCCATGTGATATTGGGGGAATGGTCTGCGACCCTGTTTTGGTCCGTTATCAAATTGAATGGTTATCCTAGCTTGGTCTTGACCTCGTCTGATGAGGTCGCTCAGTCTCTTGGCACGTTCCGTATAGGTTTGACCCAAAACAACTGATATGGCAAGGAGTATGGAGGACTTGCCAGCACCGTTTGGCCCGCATATCAGGTTGAGTCCCGGTTCCAATGGGACATATGCATGGTCATACGACATGAAATTTTGTAATGTGACGCCTTTTATCATTCGTTATCTGCAACTCATGACATTAGTGTTATATGGTAATTTGTGTCATAGGTCGGCTTGATACCCTTTACGGTGGTTTGCCTTTGATTAAAGGGTTGGCCGACGATGGGGCGGTTCAGCATTGGCTTGGCCGTTATGAGGTTGACTGGCGATACTGTAAGTTAAGTGTTTTTTCCGGTTTCTATGAATGGCTGCAGAGTGATCCTAGATTTAAGGGTTTGACGCCGGCTCAGTTGGTTGAGTTTCAGAAGGGTGCAGCTCGTAACGGGGAAGAATGTGTACTGCTGGATCGGCTTGAAGACTATATTCAACAGAAGAAGGGCACCTATCGAACTCTGCTTAAGAATTATACTACGGTACGGGCGTTTTTCAAGAAGAATCGGGCGACTCTGCCGGAAGATGATTTTCAGATTAATGCCGACCGTGATCCGGTAAGAGGACGTTTGACGGTTGATGTGATTCGCAACCTGGTGAATGTTGCAGATCTTGGAATGAAAGCCTTCTACTTAACGGTCTGGATGGGTCTACTGGATCTTGAAAGGTTCGCTATCCTCAACTTCAAGAAGAGCTCAGCTTTAGTCCAACACTTAGATGAACATGGCGTTGATACACCTTTCATGCTTGAGTATCCTGGTCGAAAATGGACAAAGGGAAAGACGCTATACTACACATTCATTGGGCAAGATGCTCTAAACGCTTGGAAAAACTATATTGACCATGAGCGAGGAGTACCAAAGGAAGGCGAACCTCTACTCACTTGTTCCACAGAAAAATCAAACATGAAAGACGCTTTGAGGTTGAAGCATCTTCGCCTGTTGGAATCTATGAAATACATTACACGTGGCGGCTCAGTAGCTAACCGATACGGTCTCCATCTCCATGAGTTCCGTGACACAGCCAAAACATATCTCCACATAGAAGCTAAGAAAGATGGGTTAGATATGGATTGCATCAAGTTCTGGATGGGTCACATAACCGACCCAAATCAATATGATAAATTCAATGAAAACCGGCCCTATGTACTAGGCCAGTATCGGATTGCGGAGAAGTATCTGAACATTATCACTGGAACACAAACTCTAGCGAAACCATCAGTAGAGGATCTAAAGCAACTGCTCTTCAAAGACCCAGAAACCCGAAAAGACCTTACAAACCTAATCATGGAAATGAATGAGTTGAAGAATATGGTTGATGAAGCCTTGGAGAAACGGTTGAGACAGAAGGTTATGCCAATCATATCGAAACGCGAACCCTCAAACTAGACTTGGTCTCGGCTGTCTGACCATGATTCCGACCATGATTGGATAGGAAAAGGTGCACCGGTCTCGATGTCTAAGCATGTATCAGCATGGATTGGACTCCTATAATTAGACAAAGACTACCCCCCATTGGCGACCGAAATGTGTGACACTTGTGCACAAATCGTCACAAGTGTAGATTCTTTACTATGAAAACCCAACCTGCTACCATTGGGAACAGGTTTACTGCAGTTTTCCACACGAGCTGCAGTACTTGGATTCTGGAGGAATCTGTGCGCCACAATGTATGCAGTGAGGTCTTCCTGGAATCGTCTTTTCCGGTTGAATTGTTCTACGACTTTTCGACCTCCTCAAGGCTAGAGTGACCCCTGCAGCAGCTACTACCAATATCACCGTGATTGCAATGGTTTCTAAGAATGGGAAAGAAGCGGCTCCCGTCTCAGAGGATTCGGAATGTGTTTCAGCCAATCTTGTAGTTGCGCTCGTTGTTGTAATTGTGTATGTTGGCATGATGTTGGAGAAACTTACCGCGCAGCCATTTCCATCTTGGTTTAGCACGGTTACATAGATGTTGTTCTCTTGATCGCTGAAGGTTTCCCTGATGGCGAAGACAGCATCATCGAGTGTCTCTGTCTCCTGTTTTGAATCGGCTGTCCTTACTATCCCTTCTCCAGAGTTCATTGTATCGTCGACGAATGTTACTAGAACGCCTTCACCTGGAAGAGATCTGTCGAATCCAATTCTTTCTCGCACTTCCACAAGATAGTACATAAACCTAGACACTGGAACTTTGACTACACGAATGCCATCGGGACTTTCCAATGGATTGATTTGCCATGTTCTCGTTGCCTGGTTTGGCGTCCATTGTTCATAGGATATCCAACCTAGATGGATTTGACTCCATCCTTCGAAGTAGCTTGGACAGCTTCCGTCTGGTGTGCCTAACCAGTCTCCATGATCCATCAATGACCAGTCCCCAACAAAGCTTGAGTGATCCCTATGGTTGTAAAGGTCGGGTAGGCCTAGAGCATGTGCGAACTCGTGGGCGTATATTCCCATTTGAGAATATTCTGAGACAACGCTGACACCATATATGTATCCAGAGGCTGCTCCAAATTCGGGGCCAGTCAGTTTCTGGACATGACCGTTCCAGCTGTAGCATCGACTCCAGACGTCATTGTCTCGGCCTGTACTAGATTGATCTGGACCTGCGTGAACCACTATAACGTATTCGTAGGCTCGAAACGTAACCTCAGACCAAGCATCTAGAGAGTCCTCAACTAGGACTTCGAAGTTCTTGTCGACTCCATGTTTCGCTTCTTGTCCATAATAATCCATAGTTTCGGGCAGAGTCTTCCATTCCTGCTCTAATTTCCATGTAAGAGTGACTTTCCCATGAGATACTTCTTCATAATAGTTCTGCATTTCATTCAGGCATTGAGTTATGACATTCAACCCTGTCGAATGTTTCTTATCAGAAAACTCTATTGGAAGGACAACTATCTTCAGATTTCCTTCGATCTTCCAAGGCGTCCATGGCGGCATATTGGTTGTTGCTGATGCCGATGGAAACCTTGGAGTACAACTTGTGACAAACAGCAGAAGAAGCAAACAGATGAACTCATGTCTAGGGTGCAACCTACGACCGCCTGAATTTTTTCGACAGTGAATACTTGCCTTACTGCTTGGCGCCACATTTGTTACAGAACTGTACGCTTGCTTCCAGTTGTTTCCCACATTGAACGCAATACTTGACACCAGTTGATGGTAGTGATGAGGGACCTAAGGAAGGCGGTCTCTTTCTGCGTAGGAAGAAGAACACTGCAGCGATCGCCGCAATAGCAACGATCACAACAGCGATGTATAGAATATCCTGAGACCATCCTGCTGAAACGGCAATCGTCTCAGTTGTAACTATCATTTGAGTGGTTGTAGTTGTTGTCGCACCGGTAGTGCTAGGTGTTGAAAATGTCGAAGGTGACGTTGAATAGGTGATTTTGGTCGTTGTCTCGGCTAGACCGACATTCACAGTAAATGAATACTCATTATTGTCGAAGTTTGATTCTTTCATGTAGTTACTTGGATTCACAACAACGCGAAACGCGAAAGATCCTTCTTTCAGGAAATAATTGCTCCATGTCATGTACCAACTTGTACTCTGCCCTGGTTCCAGTTGATCCTTTTCATTTCCCTTGAAAATTATCTTCTCCTTGTAGTCGTAGACCCAGGTTGGAGCATTCAAGAACTTCAACTCGTTTCCTACGGGGATGTACAACCATGTATCATAAACACCCGACTTGACTTCTCCCAAGTTTTTGACTGCCCACCAAATGTGAAATTGTTCTCGCACCTCGATGCTTCCCGTGATTACATTGTGATCAAGGTCTTCTATTCCTGCTTCCACGACTGTCATGTCAGGTAGATTCGTTTGACCCATGACTTCATGAGAACTCGTCATCAAGAGTATAGCCAATAAGACGAAAAGTATGATGCTAGTTTTACGATCCAACATGCTTGAGAAAAAGTGCATCTGCATTCTTCCTCATTCTGAAAATATCCTCTAGAGGCTTGAAATGACTTTCCATTGGATGCATACACATTAGCACAGATGACTAAATCTCAATCATTGAAGAAGGTGTCTTTTGCGTGTGTATGTATCGTTTGCCGCTTGAAACTATAGAGATTTTCAAAAATATAGAGTTTGAAAACCTGTAGATCAGCGAAGCGATTTCTGAGATCACGATTTGGTCATGTAGGTTGCTAGAAGTTTCTCTAAGAGCTCCAAATCAGTCTTGATAGTCGTCATGTGATGTCTCGCACGACTGACAAGAGATCGTATTGGTACGTCCTTCTCTCCATCTTGTCTCAGATATGTGCGTATCTGTTTTCGTTCTAAATCGGTCAAAATTCTGGTGAACATAGTTGCTATACTAGCCACAACTATTATATATTACTTGTGTTGCTATATTAGCCACGGTCAAACAGGAGCGAAACAAGTCTTGATAAACGAATTAATGATACAGACGCTTAGACAACGCCTAGAGAAATATGGATGCTATGATGTAGACGTGAACCATCTAGTCGACCGATCCTTGACCTATCAAGAGAACCTCAAGAACATAGCTAACCAGTTAGGTCTAGCTCATGTATTGGAACAGGAAGCGATGGAAGAAACAATAGATTGTGAAGTTAAGGCTAGATTGATTGAAGCAAAGCCGAGACGCATAAGACGATCGAAGCCGAGAGCAATAGAATCCTCGAAGATACAAAACACGTTGCCTGAATCGCTGAAGCATATTGAGATACCTACGGCCCAACCAATTCGGGAGCCAACAATGTCAACGTGGCACACTACAACCATAGCCTACCATGTGGGCCAGTTGCCGCAACAACAGGCATTCAGAGAATCGGCAATCAAACGAGATATGGAAAATAAGAGCGGCTCGGGCTTCATGAGTTTCCTAAGCGACCTTGCATGGCAACTTAACCATTTACCATGATCTAGGGAGGTGATAGAATTGCCATTGAAAGCAGACCAACTCGTAATCGCGTCCGCGGTAACCAAGAAACTACTCAAGGTCATGAAAGAGTCGAAAGGCGATTGCAAAGCCCTAAAGGAAGAGCTCATCAAACTTGACAAGCAAATTGACACAAGTATAGCGGATCTAACGATAGCGTTCTGGCTGTAGCCAACGTGATAGATGAAGTTCTCGGAGGTGAATGAATTGGCTAAGATAGAACTTGAAGTGCCCGATAACGTTATGGGCTTCTTGAAGAAGTTCTGCGACTTCACAGGTCTGGAGCTGAAGGAACTGCTAGAGCGCGAACTCGCTGACCTTCCTAAGACAATGATAGGTAACTGGCCTGGTGGCGATCTATACGTAAGCGGCGAGGAACTTCTACGACACTACAAACTCTAAGGGTCTATGTCAATGCCGAAAGGAGAATGCTCGCATAGACACGCCTGATCTACGGCTAATCATGAGCTGTGCACAAATCGCTACAGGTGTAGATAGCTCACCTAAGATTCGATGTATGTGGATCTCCGCTGTTTCTCACAAGACATCTATGCGGCTTCTTCTATGCATGCACATCTCGCATTTTTCTTAGAGAAGCCAATGACCCATTCAGCCATGTTGGATTTAGAAACCATTGAAACCGAACCGCCGAGTATGCCAGTTAGGACTCTTGAAAATGACCCTAAGGATCCAACGGTCATTCAAGACGATGAGTGAACTCTGGATCTGATGATGTCATGTCTCTCAAGCTTCCTCTTCTAGAAGTTCGCAAAAGAGTTGGACGTTCTAGAAGAAGAGGGAAGTATGCAGCTCAATCCCTTGCGCGGTTGCTTGTGAAGCATGGTTGGAACGCTAGGCTCATACCTGCATCCGGCGCAGGACCTGTTTCAGAAATCAATTACTTCCCAGATGTGGAAGCAACCTACATCATTCCATGCACGGATCCACCAGTTGGAATATACTTGGCTGCGGAAGTGAAGAGTTCGATACGAGGTGTCTGTTACTTAGACCGAACTCTTCAACTTGAGAAACTCTTTCGATCCATGAATGTCTTCAGTCTCTATCAGAAACGTTTCGCAGTGTTAGTTGCACATTTTCGGAAGCAGTGGCGCTTTCTATTGTTAGGTGCCTACCAGACTAGATTTGACTTCATAACTATCAGATTAGGAGATCCATTCGCTAGGACTAGAGGCAATAGATCAATTGGAAAACTGTTCACAAGCATTGACGGCTTAATCGATTACATGGTCAAAGACCGGAAAATCTGGTTCTCTGTCTCATCTCAGCCCCTGTCTCAACCCTGTCCTCAACTTCCTCACCCTCAACTCCCCCACCCTGATCCTCAGCCAGAATCTCATTCGCCAATTCCGTCAGAGAAGCCTACACAAACGCGATCGCTCGATCCATTGGAACAAGCGCACAAGGAATACCGTGAGAATCCTGGTTCAGGAGATAACCTTGTTCTACGCCTCATAGATGAAGAGTATCATCACAAGAACAAGATCAAATGAAAACCTTGTTTATCTAAGGGTCGGAACATTCCACAAGCGTTGCCCTCACTTGAGACCATACTTCTTGCGAAGCAGTGCCACCGGAGCATACTCATTGAGATCAGGCTTCTCTGAAACCTGCTTAATCAATTCATGAAGTTCCTTCCTCGCACCCTTGTTCGATGGCATCTTGTCCACGAAAGAAAACTCCAAATGAATCACTCTCTTGGGGGAGAAGTGAAAACCTCATAAGGGTTAAACAAACGGGGCCATTTTCAGACTTTATTTTCGCAACCTCACCTATACGTGAAACAACCATATTGGTTTCTGGGAGACTTTGTTTTCTGCCTGTTTAGGCTAGATCCCCTTGATTCTAACTTGAACAGGTAGAGGGCTAGGGTGCTGGAGGGGGGTGGCAAAGGCTGAATGGTGGTTGAGCGTTTAAGTGATCTAGGAGTTTTAGGCCTTCAATACGCGCGTATTATAATAATATATTGGCTTGGAAAGAAGCTTAAACAAACAAACGCGAACAACTGTACAGTTGCACAATTGTGAAGTTGCTCAACTGTGATGATTCCTACGCCTAGTTATGCACCACTGTGTTGCATACAAAGCCTAGCCAACGCGCTCAAGGCTACTTTTCTGCTCCTGATGGTCTCAAAAGGGAGCTGATTTAGGCTGTGCGGCCTGAGACTGGGGTGTGACTATGGTGTGGAGGGGTGTGACTATGGTGTGGAAGGGTGTGACGCTAGCTGCGCAGCCTTGCTGTGCCGCTAGTGCGGGGTGATGATGTGAGTCTTGGTAGGGTCGATCCTTCCTTGGTGAGGAGTTATACCCTCGATTCGGCGGCTTGTGAGGGGGCTCCGGGCATCTTACGGGTAACAATTTCATGGACCAAGTCGATATACTCTGGGTCCAGTTTCCGCTTCGTGACTCTGAATCGAGCCTTCTGTACCGGCGTTTCTAAGCCACATGCAACACAGACGACTCTATCATCATTCTGAATGAAGCTGCGTAGTCGGCGACACCGGCTGCATATTAATCTACGTCTAACCTCTTCTAGCCGTGTTCTCGACTGTGGTTTCCGATAAATGATAACCCCATCTACCAATTTCGATAGATTGAGCTTGATGTTCCGCTCATTTGCAGTTCGAATCACAGCCAAACCTAAACTGCCCATATCATTCAACATGCCGAATTCGAGATCATTATCAGAAGATGAATCAAATCCTAGGAGTTTGACGCGCTGCACGAGTAATCGGCGAAAACGGTTGAGAACTGGATCTTGATCCTTGCAGGCAAGAAGATTGATTAAATTGAACTTTTCTTTCTGAAACCCTCTGAAATCGCTTTCTTGATTACTATCTTTGACTGCACGGTTGATGACGGCTAGTGGCGTACCGCACCCCAGCCCGCTGCCGAACGATGAAGATAGAGCTGGAGAGTAAGAACCAATCTCTCTATGAAGATCCCTTGTTTCAGCCTCCTCTTCCTCGAGGGCTATCTCTTTTGTTGGGGATGTTGGAATCGTGCGTTTTAGACGACATACGGTTGTATGATCGATTCGACCTTTAAGATGCTCTTCAATCCGTCGTGTTGGGACGCCGAGTTCTAGTAGCCAAACGGCCATCCCAATATCTCGAGGATCATGCCTATCTCCAACTGGCACCTAGTCTCACCCGTTTGACATCATGATTCGCAAACACAATTTGGGTTTCATTCATATTTTGGCTCGCAAAACACTACTGGGATTCATGTTTGTTTTGGCTCGCATGAACAAACTGGGTTTCAAACTCTTTTTGGCTCGCAATAGGAGAGTGGGTTTCAATGTTGCGTTGGTTTGAACTTTATTCATTGGAAACTTCACCGTCATCCATGAGTGGCGGGATTATTCCGCGATGCTCACCATACTCTGTTACGTAGGGGTCACGTATTGGTAGCCCCAAGTTTGTGCGCCAGACACGCCACAGGTGATACATGAAGATCTTGACCATTTTCCTGATTGCCATATTGTGAATGTGCCCCTTGCCACCTTTCTCAAGCAAAAGGTGACCGCGAGTTTTTTCATAATCCGCCTTGTACGAGTCGTACAACTGTCGATAAACACCTGTTTTCTTGAAACGTGGCGGTTTAATCATGCAAAGTTGATGACCAATCTTCCAGAACAGTACGCGAGTAGAAGGATTCCAGTCTAATAATCGCCCTCGAACCCGTCTAGGCGCACGAACAATTATCCGGTGATTGGGATCCGTACAGATCCAACTTGCTACTTTAAGCCTTACAGATCCTTCATTCCACTCCTTCTTTTCCTTCTTTCTCTCAAATGCAAGATGCAACTGCTTCAACTTGTTCTGAATGTAGGTTTCCTTCTTTTCCGGATGGGAGAAGAATTTCTTGTTGCAGTCGGTACACCATTCTTCTGTGTTGTAGCCGTTGTAAGCCCAAAACTTGCTTACCGTGTCAGCGTTTTTCACAGGGTTTTCAAGCCATGCTAGAAGTCCTATCGCGTATGTCGGTCCTATACCCTTAACATGTCTGAGCCATTGATTGTACACAGGCCAGGCTTCGACAAGGCTTTGAAACTCTGCTGTCATGCTCTTCTCGATTTCATGGAGTCTTTGAGGCACCCAATCGAACTTTGTCTTAGGCTGATCCTCGGTCGCATTGGTCATGTTTGTGGAACTTATCCGCAATTTTTGTATTTGGTAGAATACATCCACAATAGAATTCATGTGATCCTCACTCGCACTTCTGCCTTGTTTCCGCAATCATGACAGGCACCTTCGCTTACAACGCCGAGACGCTCAACTCCCGCAAGTGTATGATACTTCATTTTCAGGCATGCACCGCAGAGATCTTTAATGCCTAGACCGTGAGTGAGAAGCTCGGGAGTTGTAGGAGGATCAGCTGTACCCTCGCACACCCCCTTTTTATTGCTCAGAAGCTCAGAACACTCAGAATTAGGTTCATTTTGCCCTGCCTCAGGTCTGAGCATTTCAGAATGCTCGAATTGCTCAGACTCTATTTGTGCTTGATTTCTGAGCAACTGAGCATCTGAGCACTTTTTAGGGGGTATGGAAAGACCTAGAGATGCCTGCGTTTCAATGTCATAGATCCTTAACCAACGAGCAATTAATTCCTCATCAAAGAGAATTCCATAACTACCTTGGGCGTCAGGCATTCGACACTTCTTGAAGCCGAGACGCTTTAGAGTCCACCCAACTCTTAGAGGCCTGATCTTTTCTTTTTCTTCTCGATCCTTGTTTAGTTCTTCCACAATCAGTTTCGTCGCAAGTCGTTCATCGTCAACTTCATCTTTGTTTGCAACGATGGCGCGGACGACCTCAGCCTCCAGACTTGAGGATTCTTCTTCCCGCTGCTCCTCGAAAACGCCTGATGCAAATTCCGCGACTACACCTTGAATCTCATCATCCGGTGCGACTTCCAACAATGAATAGAAGAGTTCGCCAACTCTACTGTACCGATTCATGACCTCTGTGCTGTTAGCTTCTTTTTTCTCCAAATGTTGAAAACGATAACTGAGAAGTTTGCTTCTCAGACTCTGAGCCCAAGCCGAGTCAACCCTAATGGGAAGTTCACGCTGATTTCGAGTCATCCGAATAAAGAGGCATCTGGAAGCGAGTGAATCAACAGGTTCACGTGTCCCAGCCAAAGCCTTAGGTGAAAATGTCTTGTAGATTATCAGCCCCTCGGAATTGGATTGAGCTTCACTTGGGCGTCTTGGAACTTTGGCTCCTCTACGGTACCCTGCGTTGAAAAGACCATCTAATTCGTTTCTTGTTTCTTTCGGCCAGAATTCATAGTTATCTGCTAGAATAGTCGGCAGGTAGCGATCCACAACCCAGAAGACCACAGCGGGTGTTGGATGGGTGATCCTCCAACCTCGATAACAGAGTTGTTCCAGAAGCTCGAGTGATCTGGACTTTCCCGTCCCCTTAGGGCCAAGAAAATCGAGGTAAGGAATAACGTCAAATTCCTCAATCCTCCAAGTCATTAGAACGTAGTTTCCCATCACATCATAGCAGCGTTTGTCTCGCAACTCAAGGTGTTGGTGAAGGAATTCATGAATGTCTTTGAAGAGTTCTTTCTCTGAATCGTACTCGATTGGTCGACTAGGAAGAGGCCAAAGCGGCTCCTTCATTGGAACCAGAATACCTTTAGCATGAGGATCCGGAAACGAGATATCCTCTCTAGTTCGCCATGACTTGTCAGGCATTTGCTCATGAATCGCATAGCGGTAGCCTACGCTCGGAAGTTCTATCTGATCTATTATCGTTGATTGCCAAACTTTCCCTGGAGACCCTATTTTTCGATTCTCTCTTTTTTCTTCTGTCTTCTTCGTCTTGTGCGCCATTGTCTAGTCAGCTTTGACAGTTCCTTCGCTTTCACGTATTGCGTGTTTTATGCTCCATTTTATTGCGGAGCAAAGTTCCTTGAGTTGCGTTTTCTCAAAGCCTCTTATCACAATTGAACTGAGAAACCCTTTCTCACTTTGGTTGATCTCATAGTCGAAACTTGGATGCTTTCTCTTCATAGGATCCAAGACCATTGCGATGAGAAAATTCTTGATAGGTCCAGATTCCTTTAGAATCGGAACCTCGGGAATGACAGTTGCCCGAGCTTCATGCTCAAAATAATTGAGAATACCCAACTTTAGGTTTCCATCGGTCAGTGTTAGACGCCCAATACCTGAAACGGTAAGAAGATCTTGTGAAGGAGAGACGGGCTCCGATCCTTTGGATTGATCTGGCAGACTAAGATCCTTGGCTGATACTTGAGGGGGAGACTCCATAGCTTCGGTTGCGTCAGAGATCATTTCTTCCGCTGAGACTTCACCACCGCCGACAAGGTTACTAATCGATCGATTACACGCTCGAGTTTGCGCTAGTGATCTCGTGTCATGAATTTCATGTGTGAATTCGCGTTCGTCTGTACTTGCGCTGCCTACAGCGTCGGCAAATCTTCCGTTCGGAGCTATAGCTCTGTATGTGTAGTGATACGCTCTAGCGCCTTTCTCTAGCTGTTCGATACGTTCCTCCATCTTCTGCAACGAGATGTTGCATGCCAGGGCAAGTTTCATCCAGCCGCTTTTTTTGATGTAGTTGCGGTCAGCTATCTCCTGATAGTCACTGGTCGTTAGTGCATTGCATTTAAACCATTCGAAAGCTCTCATCGCAGCTAGCACTCTTTCTGGGCTAGCCGGCGCAACAATTTCCTTTTCGTCTGAGACTAGGGTTTCAACCTTTTTTATATTGGAGGCAGGTTCGCTCAACTCTGAGCTACCCCCTCCACTAGATGCGAGGAAGGAGCCGACGAGGCCTTGGAA
>Ga0315280_10009145_pt1 | contig 12802 bp, 14 predicted proteins | sample YL17G06_40_MG_FD_203697 | JGI IMG/M metagenome (GOLD analysis project Ga0315280, IMG submission 203697) | Sediment microbial communities from Yellowstone Lake, YNP, Wyoming, USA - YL17G06_40 | ecosystem: Environmental > Aquatic > Freshwater > Lake > Sediment | place: USA: Wyoming | collected... | reverse complement strand
GCTCTCGCCTCTTATTTTGGCCCGAATGATATATCTGATCTTCCTCTCTGTTAGCTTTACAACTTTATTCTTCTTTCCCATGCCCCTTTGATGGGTATATAAAGTCAAAGGTTTCGGGACTACACAGCTACATTTACGTGTTGGGTTGATCCCAATTCCTGGCTGGAAGGCGATAAGGTGCGGAATGTCCACAAGGTGAACTCCAGGGAGATGCCTCAGAGCTACTCAGGATCTCACTGGCGGAGAGTCTCGGGGACTGGGAATAGCGTATAGGTAGTTGACGGAGTTAATCCCTGAAAGGTTGCAGCTGTTGAGACCACTCATTTCGACGAATGGCTTCACTTGCGGGACTGCTGCCCCAAGAAGGTCTATCCGGTAGGCTACATCGATCTGTGGGGCAGGGCCTGTGGCAATCTGGGGGGGGGGGGCATGATAGTCTACTGTGATCGCGCCGGAGAGGCAAACGATGGCCATGAGCAGATCTTGGGACCTGCTCGGGCATGCTTCTCTGGCTATCATGGCCAGGAGCGCTACGTTTCTTTCGCCACCCTATAAACTTGTTCAGGTAACAGCGCCGTCATGGTCTCTGTAGTTATAGTACCCCATTTACCGAGTTCGATTAGGACTTTTGCAAGTGCCTCGGTGGAAGGCAGCTCGACTATTGCTACAAAATCGTAGCGTCCGAAGGTATAATAGTGGGCAAGAAGCTTCCCGCCAGCTGCTTTAATGATCTGTTCCCCTTTCAAATCCCTTTCTGCAATCCCGTTGATGTTCTTGATGGCTTCTTGGGTCAATTTTCCCAAAACTACGTATAGGGTCATGTTTTTGTGTCAGCTCTTAAAAGTATATAAATATATAGTCGAAAAATTCCTACGGCCTTCTGATGAAATTTTCTAGTCGCGAATCCGTAATTATTCATCGTGTTTCGAGCTAATCTCTTATCTTGGAGATAATCGCGAAACTTGGCGAAATCTTCTTCTGAGGGTTGATCCGTCTCTGAAAACTCAAGATACTTCCTGCATCGAAACAGATAGCTTTCGATAAGTCTGGGTAGTGTGCGTGTGTCCTGCATTGGTCATCTATGTGTCGCGATATGAACCATCGTGGTGGTTTTTATCTAGTGCTTCGTAACGAAAGTATTAAATTTTATTATTTAACATACAATAAATCCAAGTTAAAAATATGGAATCCAAGCTACTAAAGCCAAGTCAAGCCAATGATAGCGCCAACACCAACACAAACATCAGAGCGCGGCATATCCATGGATGATCCGGTAACATTAAGACAAATTAACCCGTCTCCCATATCTACTATTTTCCCTTCATACCATTCACTATATTCCCCGCCAGGCATCGTTATGTTTACCTGGTCGCCTATTTGTGGCATCCTAGCGTCTGCGATTCCAAGGGCCAACATCACTAGGATGAGCGCAGAAATTGTATTTCTCAACATAATTATGGCTAAATTGCTGAGGACAAATACTTTGTGGAGTGAGTTGCATCCCGGAAAGCTTATAGAAACGGCTACAAAGAAAGATCTTTTAAGACAAGGGCGGGAGAACTCAAACTCAAAAAGCCATAGTTCCGCGAGATAGCGGCTCACAACTAAAAAGTATTTATCTATGGATTTGGAATGACTAAGTGGGATAACAGGACGGTTGAAATTTACAGAAATTTCGGCACATTGCCAAACTTCTCTAACAGAGATGTATCACGTTCATATTCTAGAATTTCATCAATATGACATATAATCAATAAATATTTTTTATATTTCCGGCCCAGACAGAAATGATAATCCTTAAGTAATTTTGATGAGATTAAGTGGCAATGTCTACTAGAGCTCTATTAATGATATCGATGGCTATTTTAGCGGCTTTTTTTGCTATCTCCATAGCCAATGCGGAGAAGGCCGTCGATTCGGTGAATGGCGCTGCACGGTTAGCAAACCCAGCCATTGTGAAGGATGAGATCATAATCCCCATGGAGAACGGGACAGTGATGGAGTGGCGGCATATTGTCCTCAAGGGAAATAACACTCAGATAGGCACGGCCCTTGGAGAGATCGCCCAGAGGGATTACGGAGCAACATCTCTGAGGAAATACGCTGATCCCATATACGGCAAAGCTCGCCAGGAGTACATGGCTAGGAACTATCCTATCATGAGGGATAGGATGAAGGGTATTGCCATGTCATATGGCTTATCTGAGGACAACGCCACCTTCGATACCACCACCTTACTTTACGATGCCGGATCTCTGGGCTGCTCCATGGTATACTTCCCTCCGGAGACGACACTGAATGGACATGCCATAACCTCAAGAAATATGGAATGGTACTTGGTTCCCATGGATGTCTACCTCGACAAGACTGAGAAGGGAACCGGCGAGAGTATGTTTACCCGGAACTTCTTGATAGAGATCTATCCCGACCATGGATATTCAACCATGGCCATTGCGGGCATGGAACTCAACTCAGTGATAGATGGCTTGAACTCCGAAGGTTTGGGTATATCAGCATTAGAAGACGAAGGGATGGAACCTGTCTTAGAGATGCCTATGGCGGGGGATAGAAACAGCGGTATTATTAGCACCCAGATAACCCGACTTGTTCTCGAAACCTGTAGAACTGTTGAGGAGGCGAAGGTAGCGTTTCTGGCCAACAAGGAGTTCCTACCCATTGGTGCATTCCATTACATGGTCTACGATAGTCAGGGGAGTTCAACGATAATAGAGTGGAATAAAACTGATGGGAACCTGTACTTCACTGACGGCAACAGCATTGAGCCGAATATCATGACCAATCACCCCATGTACATATTCTCCAAGTATAGTTTGGAGGACCTATCCGAAGAGAAGAACCTGCTCTCGTATTACGATCCATACGATACCTTCAACCGCTACATAACACTGTATAACATCATAAGCAGCCATGAGGGCAAGTTTTCCGATGAGGATGCAGCCAATGTCCTCAGTTCAGTCGAAGCCAACACAGTTACCCAGGCCGAAGGTTCCGTGATACCCCTTCCAATCAATACGATCTGGAATGTCATCCTGGATTTGACTGACAGAAGCCTGAAGATGAAATTCTTCCTTAAGAAAGGTCCTATGGACAATGCGACGAACGAGAGCACGCTGATATTCACGCCGTACTTGGACTTCAAGATGAACAACTCAAGCATGCAATAGCGAGGAGCCCAAAGCGGCTCCCCTAAATTATTTCCATCATTGGATTAAACTGCCTATTTCTGCTATCAGGATGATGTAAAACGTGCGGCTGCCGGGATTCGAACCCGGGTTACGGGCTTGGGAAGCCCATGTCATAACCGCTGGACCACAGCCGCGCCAATGCCATCGATCTTATGATGCGCCCTTAGCAATTTCAGCTTCCATTATTTAAAGGTTATAGGATTCCGGGCCCGTCTGCCGGGAATAAATTCCAGGGGCATGAAAAAGCCTTCTTCAGATTTTGCCGCGAATCCCGCCCTCGCGCGCGAGCCCGCCCACAGGGCTGCACCATGAGCGCCAGGTCTGCCAGCACTAAGCTCCAATTTACTTTCTGCTGAGAACTATCCGGTCTCCCGCGGCCACGTCCCTGAACAGCTCCAGCCCTTCCACCACATTTCCCAGGTGATTCACCGGCGAGTAGGGCTGAGTCATGCCGAAGAAGATGCAGAACGCCGGGCCCGGCGACCAGTAGCAGATATCGCCTGCAGTCGCCGAAGGCGACGGATTCTCGTCCTCCCGTTGCAGGGGAATATCGAAGTAGACCTCTTCGCCCCAGAGACTGGCCCTGGCCTCGATGGGCAGAGCCTGCCAGAAGGCCGCTGCGATCCCCGGATTTCGCTCATCCAGCTCTGCCTGCGCTTTCCCCTTGCCGACGACCTCGATCTCTATGATTCTCATGGATCTATCCTCCATTCGCCCATGGTAGTAATCCTTTTGCAGAGGATGTTCGATTACTTTCGCCCCGCGCGGCCAAGCTACTCATAGCTATTGGTGCTATTATGATCTAGACCGCCCGGCCATACTCTTTTGACTGCTCCCGGCGGGCGGGTCCATCCCCTCAGGATCTTAATATGCCACTATTTTATTAAGTGCAGAGACCAAAAAGACAGATCCAGGAGGCTTCGTTGGCCATGGCAAAGCTAGAGGAAAAGGGAATTGTGGGAATCAAGGGCCTGATCTTTGACCTTTACAACACCCTGATAGAGATCAGAACCGATGAGGACAGCAACAGCACCTACGAGCAGGTCAGCAAATGGCTGATCTATCAGGGCGTCAGGATTCCGCCGGGCGACCTGAAGACCGAGTACAAGCGGCTGGTCGAAGAGGATCTGGGGAGCAGGTGGGAGAAGTATCCCGAGGTCCGGGTGGAGCAGGTCTTCAGAAAGATATGCAAGAGTCACGCCCTCTGGGAGATCGATGAGAACCGGCTGGGGGCCGAGGCATCCCGCGCCTTCCGGGCGGCATCCCTGCGCCGGTTCCAGGCGTTTCCCCAAAGCCTTCGCCTCCTAAAAGAGCTGCAGAGCTACCCCAAGGTCATAGTCTCCAATGGGCAGAGGGTCTTCTCCGAGCCGGAGACGAGGTATCTCGGACTTTACGACCAGTTTTCGCAAATAATCTTCTCCTCGGACTTCGGGCACAAGAAACCGGATCCCAGGATCTTCCTGGAGGCGGCAAAGCTTCTCGGCCTTGAGCCGGAGGAGATCATGTGCATCGGCGACAACTTCGACAACGATGTCATCCCTGCGTCCAGGCTGGGCATGAGGGCCATGCACATAGAAGAGGCCTGGAAGCTCTTCGGAGTGATTTGAGGAGTCGCAAATAAGAGGAATATGCTCGACATCTTAAGAAAAAGACGCAGCATCAGAAGGTACAAGGACAGGGAGATTGAGGCCGTGATCATCGAGCAGCTGAAAGAGGCGGCTCTGCGATCCCCGTCATCTCGCGGCATCAATCCCTGGAGATTCCTGTTCATCACCGACAAAGCCAGGCTGGAAGCGCTCTCCCGAGCCAAAGAGAGCGGCTCAGGCTTTCTGAAAGGCGCGCGCCTTGGTGTGGTCGTCTGCGCCAATGATGATGAGTCGGATGTCTGGATCGAAGACTGCTCCATAGCCTCGATAATCCTGCAGCTCATTGGCCAGAGCCTGGGGCTTGGCTCCTGCTGGATTCAGATCAGAAAAAGAATGCACAGCGACCGTCAGAGTGCAGAGGATTACGTCAAGGAGATCCTCCATTTGCCGGAAAGCATGAGAGTGGAATCCATGATCGCCTTCGGCTATCCGGATGAGAATAAACCGCCCGTTCCCAAAGAAGAGCTTGATTATGAAAAGATAATATTAAGCAGATAGCATCTGGCGGAGATGCTCTCCGCCGCTTTTTGGATTAGCGATCAAGGCTTGGCGGTCTTGACCATGATCTTTTCCTCAACAATATCCCTTTCCGCCTGGCCGAAAGACAGCCTCCCTTCCCCATAGAGCTTCAGAGCGCGATAAAGACTGTTGTCTACATTCTTTCTCATGGAGCGCATAAGTGCTGCACGATTCGATAATACCTCTCTTGCTTCTTTCAATAATTATCTTTCATTGTAATAATCATTTGCGGCTTGCCTTTGGTCGGTTCAAGCGGATTATCCTGCCCTCTTGCTCCAGGTCATCAAGGACCGGCTCCAGCTCTTCCTGCGTCATTTTCAGGCGGCGGCTCAGAATACTCAGATCCACCATCCCGTCGCAGTCGACCAGCGTCCACAGGACTCTGTCGTGCGTGCTCTGGCGAGGTCGTGCCATACCAGGAATAGAGCGACCTGCAAGATTCAAGCCGGAGGAGGGCGGGGCAAAGGTGATTGGACAGGATTGACTTCACATATATGAAAAGCCATTTCTCCTTTCATGAGATCTTCTGTCACTAGCGCTTCCACTTGATGCTGTCCCCCTTGACCTTTATTATGCCGTTCTTTTCCAGCGACCTGGCCAGCTCCCCTGCCGCTCGGCTGCCGTCTATCTCCAGGAGATCTCCGTTTTTCTCCATCTGAAATTCGCATCTCTCGGAGAAGGCCTTCATATCCATCTTGCCGGGGGAGGGCTCTGTCAGATCGGAGATGAGCTTCCCCAAGAAGACAAGGAGCATGTATTCATCATGGTATTCGTCCTCAAACTCCTCATCCATCTCCTCGGAGAGGATGGCAGAAAACTCATCGACGTAAACCTCAGCACGCGGTTCGACAGTAAAGACCGTAGTTGTCCTGGCCAGTCTGTTCTCCTCATCCTCCTCAGGATCGGCGAAGATGCGCAGAATGGGATCATCAAGTCGGTTTCCCACCGCTTCACCGATCTGGATCTCATTGCGTTCCAGGACGGCATTGATGAAAGACTCCGCATTGGACACATCCAGCAGATCCGCCATTATCTCGGAGGAGTTATGCATTTTGGCCTCACGCTCTTCCTGAGAGAGACTGCCTTCAAGGATCTCGCAGAACTGTTTCCTCTTCTCGTTCACTTGTGGATCCAGCTCCAGCTGAAGCCTTTCCCGAAAGTCCTCTGCGGTGGCACCTTCCGCCAGAATCTTTCGCAGTGCATCCAGGTACCGCGCATACCGCTCGTACTGCTTTTCTTCTATTTCTCCCTTGATCTCACTCATCCTGCCTTCCAAATAGTCGAAAAGCTCCAACCGGCTGGCTGTGAAGGTTCGGATATCTACCTTCATCCCGGCGTCCTTCAGGTAGTCGGCAATATCCCTGGCCTCATCCTCGTAGTACTCTCCGAGCTTGAACATGAGAAGTGCTTTAACCTACATGCTTAAGAAAGTTTTATCCAGTGGTTTCATCGATAGACCCGAGGCAGCGGAGCGCTAGGACTGATTGGAGGAGCATATCACTTATACGATGTGTACCAGCGCTCATATTCCTTGTGGCCCCCAAAGCAGTGAAGGATATAGATCTGGTCTCCCTTGATATTGTAAATTATTCTTGCTTGTTTAGTCACTTTTTCCGCGTGGCAAAGTACACCGTGCTTCATGTGTTTGCGAGGAGGTGCCTCCAGCATCTTTTCCATGTGTTTTAAGAATAAGGCTTTCAGCTCATGCGCGAGACTCTCCAGCTCCTTTTTCGCAGAATCCGAGAAAACAAGCTCCATGGTTCTCTAGCGTCCAGGCTCAAGGATCCTTCTTATCTCTTCAAAGGAGTGGGTCTTGGCCTTGCCCGCTTCCAGTTCCCCCATCTCCATTTCCACTGCCTTATGCACCAGGATCAGCTCTTCTTCCTCTATCATCCGCTCATACGCCAGAATAGCCTGCCGTATGACCTCAGTCTGATTTCCCGCGTAGCCTTTCTCGATGATCCTTTTTATAGCCATCTCGTAGGGGGCACCAAGGTTAATGTTCATGGTCTACACTCTATGGATATTGAATAGACATTGAAGGGTATAAAGATTGCTCATATAATTACCTCATTTAGACTCTCATTATGGAGCCCAGGGCGCGGGGGATCTACAGGACCTACCTGGAAGGGCTGCGGGACGCAGACGTCCGGGAGCTGGCTATCCATCGCCAGGGTGAACCGCTTGAATTACTCCCGCCGGTGCGCCGAGGCCTCGGCGGTGAAGGCTCACCTGAAGCGCGGCATTACTCTGGCGCCGGGCATGTAGATATGGTGAAGGATGCCGGCCGCTGGGAGGTCGAGCCGGAGAGATGGGCTTCGGAGATTGATACCGTCTACTACAGGAAGCTGCTAGAGAAGGCTTGGGAGGAGGCGGGGGTTGTGTTCCAATAATTGCAGCTGATCCACATTGAATCCTTCAGGCAATTTCGGTCCTCTCTATGAATCTCATTCCCCGGGCACAATGAGCGGAGGACTTTTGCTAAGTGTTCAATTAGTGAGTGCAATTAGCTCAAATGTTCAAGTGGTCTCGTTGGTTTTATTGTGATCGTCTCACACCTAGTGGGTCCATCAGAGATGGTATACATATTCAGAGTCAAATTGCCCGAATAATTTGGATGTTGCTCCATGTATGTGGCATATAGATCAGCAACAACCTTTGCCACTTCGTCCCAATCTGCTTTTGGCTGCGAAGGCGCCGTTATCTCGAATAGACAGAGATCCGATTTTATCTGAACATACGCGGAGCCAATGCTGGGCATGTTGCTTAATACATAGGTCATGTTAGCTGCAGCTTCTGAGGCCGTTTGATTCGGATAAAGCCTCGCTGCATAATCGGTTGCTTGATCCCTGTTCACCGCAAAGTTGCCTTGGGCAGAACTAGGACCATCTGGAGTCATGAAAGAACCGCCTCCGGTGCTCAATTCACCATATGCTCCAGGAGCCAAAGCCAGGATCACTATCAAGAAGGCTATGATCGACCATTCACAAGCCTGCATTGCATATCTCCCAATCTTATTTTAAAGAATGAAGGATCTAATGAAAAGCCTTTTGGATGCTCCCGGATGTTGCTTATTTCAAATTCAAATTATAAATTTAAATGACGGGGTTGCAAATAGTGGATATGGCGAATTGGAACCCAATCGATCAAATCCGATATCTGTGATAGGCGAGACCGCCTTTGCTTCTCATAAAGCCCTCGTAGTATCCACGTAGTAAAAAAATCCATACTATATAATAGTATTAACAATATATAAACTTTTCGATATTAAAAGGTGGGCAGGTTTATAGGAATCCTCAATGATTATATTTAATGAAATATGTGATACATTACGGTTTGATCAAAGGATCGACAGCTCCATTGAGCATAAAGGCCTCTTCCCGCTCGATGCAGGTGGGACAGGACCGGCAGGGCTTCTCTTCCCCCCTGTAGCAGGACCAGGTCAGCTCGTAGGCCACCTTCAGCTCCAGCCCCATCTTCACGATCTCTGCCTTGGTGAGATTAACAAAAGGAGCCCTCAGCTGCACGGGATGCCAGGCGGTGGCCAGCCTGACGGCAGGCTCCATAGCTTCCACGAACTCCGCCCGGCAGTCTGGATAAATTGTGGAGTCATTCTTATGAGCAGCGTAGAAGATCTGAGGGATCTCGCAGGCCTCGGCGTAGCCGGCGGCAATGGCCAGCATGATCATGTTGCGGTTGGGAACTATAGTCTGTCTAGCCGCTTCTTCAGTGTAATGGCAGCTGGGCACCTCCTTTGCGCCGAGAAGAGCGCTGTCGCCTAAAAGGGCGGCCAGGCAGCCGAGATCAACGACGCGATGAGGGATATCGAACAAGGCGGCGATCTTGCGGGCGCAATCTATCTCCTTCCTATGCCTCTGGGCATAGTTGAAGGTGAGCGCCTGTACTTCATAGCCTTCCTCAACTATCTTGTAGAGCAGAGTGGTCGAATCCACACCGCCGGACAGGATCAAAACGGCCTTCATTTCGATCTCTTTTTGATCAGAACCCTCTCTTCATCGGGTCTCCTTTTCATCTGGTCCCTTTTCTCATACTTTGGCTTATGCCATGGTCATCTTCTGGGGGAATTAATATTAATACTATTGCTGGAGGATGCCCTCTGCCTTTCTCGGATGAGATCAAAGGATCTCTTATATGTTATACATACTTTGTAAATTGTAAATATCATTTATAGATATATTTTTCCTGCAAAGCTACTTATTCTTACACGCATTATCTTCCTCTCATGAGGCGGTTTCTGAAGGGAAGAAGGGAGGTCTTTGGCCTGAGAAGCGTCCCAAGCCTGGAGCTGGAAAAGGCAAAGGAGATCATCGCAGAGGTCTTCGGAATCAGGAGATCAGAGGTCGAGGAGCTGATCAGGATGCGCCTGGCGGAGGGTCCGGCTTACGACTGGGAGCTTCACCTGGATTGATCCCCATCCCCACCAGGCAATCTTTATATCCACCGGCCGCTGCTTTGATCAGATTTAGCAAATCCAGAGGCCCGTTAAGGAAATTTGAATGAAGGATATATTGAACGATCTCAAGGAGATTGTCGGCTGCAGAGTATCCGCTTCGCTTGCCGAGAGATGCTGCTATGCCTCCGACGCATCTTTGGTGGAAGGACTGCCGGATTTTGTGGTGCGCCCGGAGAACACCCAAGCCGTCTCCCGCCTGCTCAGATTTTGCAGCGAACACAAGATCCCTGTCGTTCCCAGAGGCGCAGGCACCGGCCTGGCCGGTGGTGCTTCGCCCCTGCAGGGCGGCATCGTCCTGGACATGTCGGGCATGAACAGGATAATGGAGATCGACATTGAGAATCTCCAGGTCATGGTTGAGCCTGGCGTTGTTCAAGAGAAACTGAACCAAGCCCTCAAGCCGTACGGATTCTTCTTCCCGCCTGATCCGGGCAGCTCGGCTATGTGCACTATCGGCGGAATGATCGCTTACAACAGCAGCGGCATGCGCTGCGTTAAATACGGAACGGTGCGAAACTACGTCCTCGACCTGGAGGTGGTGCTCGCCGACGGCCGCGTCATCCACACCGGCTCAAAGGTGCTCAAGTCCTCCGCCGGCTACGACCTCACCCGGCTCTTCGTGGGATCGGAGGGAACCTTGGGGGTCATCACCCGCGCCGGATTGAAGATACAATCCCTGCCCGAGAGCCGAAAGCTTGTGCTGGCCTCCTTCGAAGACGCCGAGACCGCTGGCCAGGCCGTCATAAAGATATTCTCCGCAGGCATCAACCCGTCCGCCTGTGAGATCCTGGACAAGACCACGCTTCAGGTCTTGAAGCGCTGCGATTCAAATCTGGCTTTGCCAGACGACGGTGATGTGATCCTCTTCGAGGTGGACGGCACAAAGAATTCGACTGCAGAGGCAGCCTTGAAGATTGCCAAGATCTGCGGTCCTCTCTGTAAAAGCGTAAGGGTGGCTTCAAGCCAGCCGGAGATGGACGCCATCTGGGCGGCCAGGAGGCTGGTGGGGGCAGCGATATCCAGGCTTGATCCGGCCAGGACCCGCATCTACGTTGGCGAGGATGTCGGTGTGCCCATAAAGCAGATCCCCGCCTTGATCAAGAGAGTAAGCCAGATCACGGCCAAGCTCGACCTCCCGGCTATGAAGTACGGCCACATTGGAGACGGCAATCTGCACGTCGCCCTCTTCATCGATGTCATGAACGAGGATCAGTGGGAGAGGCTGCGCCTGGCTGCGGACAGAATCCACAGAGCTGCCATGGAGCTGGGCGGGACCGTCAGCTCAGAGCACGGCATAGGCCTGGCCAGGGCCCAGTACATGCCAGAGCAGGTAGGAGAAGAGGCGCTGCAGGTGATGCGATCGATCAAAAGGGCGCTGGACCCGCTGGGCATCTTGAATCCCGGAAAGCTTGGTCTGGAAATGAGATAATGAATCTCGATCTGAAGGAGATCAACAGATGCGTCCGCTGCGGAACCTGCCGCTCCGTCTGCCCTGTGTTTGAAGAGTCCGGCTGGGAGTCGGCCAACACCAGGGGGCGCATTCTGCTGACGAGGGGCCTGGCCAGGGGCCTGAAGGCCGATTCGGATGTGCTGGACAGCCTCAACACCTGCACCACCTGCGGCATCTGCACTGATAACTGTCCGGCGGGTGTGAATCCGCCCCAGCTGATCGAGGCTGCCCGAAGAGATCTCGTCGGCAAGGGCCTAGTGACCAGGGAGCAGGCAGCTCTATCCAGAAATATCTTCGAGAGCGGCAACACCTTTGGGGACCCAGGAGATCGGCTGGCCTGGCTCCGGGATCGCAGCCGCTTGAATGAAAAGGCTGGTTACGTCTATTTTGTGGGTTGCATGAACTCGTATCGCCGCTCTGAGACTGCCGCCCGAACCTTCGATATCCTGAGCCGCTTTGGAGCGACCCTGCTCTCGGCGGAGCAGTGCTGCGGATCGCCGCTAGTGCGCACGGGCTTCGATGCGCACAGGTTCGCGGACGAAAATCTGCGGCAGATAAAAGGGACGGGCGCAAACACCGTTATTACCAGCTGCGCAGGCTGCTACACCACCCTCAAGAATAATTATTCGGCGGACTTGGAGGTGTTGAGCATCCCGGAGTTCCTGGCGGAGCACATCTTTGAGCTGGACCTTGAGCCCCTCGATATCACGGTCACTTACCACGATCCCTGTCACCTGGGCAGGCACAACAAGATCTACGAGCAGCCGCGCCGAGTGATCGAGGCCGTCTGCAATCTGAAGGAGATGAAGGCCAGCGGCAAGGACGCCCGGTGCTGTGGAGGAGGAGGAGGCGTGCGATCCGGATACAAGGACCTGTCCCTGCGCATGGCCAAAAGAAGGCTGCAAGACGTTCCAGAGGGTGTGGACTACATCGTCACATCCTGCCCGCTATGCATCAGGAACCTGAGTGATGCGGGCGCCGGGGAGAAGGCCATCGATCTGACGGATCTGGTAGCAAGCGCGATCAGGTGAATCCAATTTCTTGACATTGGTGCGGCCCAGGCACTTTTCCCATCATCAGCAGGAAGTTGTCGGCGCAAAATCTGATCCGGGATAGACTTTTACCCTCATGGCGTCTTGTACGCCGAGGGCTTCTTGCGAACATATGGCACCACCGGTAGCTACATATCGCTTCACATATCCCCAAATAATATCAATATCTCTTGGCAGTTTAATGCATTTTGGCAAATGATGTTGCTCTTTGGTCATGGCCACCTGGCATCCACCGCCTGTTTCCTTTCTACGGCCACATCTCAGATTGCAGAAAGCCACCGTTCTGAGCAGCACTTTTCCAACATCGATTGAGCAAGGTGGATCAGATACATTGGTCATCGGTTAAGAATATATAATTCTGCCCATGCTAAATTTTAGCCTAAGATTATGAGTCAGCTATTTAGCGATACTATCGCTGAGATCGAAAAATCAGCTGAGCAGGCGTTACTATGTTC
>Ga0315280_10009144_pt1 | contig 12804 bp, 9 predicted proteins | sample YL17G06_40_MG_FD_203697 | JGI IMG/M metagenome (GOLD analysis project Ga0315280, IMG submission 203697) | Sediment microbial communities from Yellowstone Lake, YNP, Wyoming, USA - YL17G06_40 | ecosystem: Environmental > Aquatic > Freshwater > Lake > Sediment | place: USA: Wyoming | collected... | reverse complement strand
CATGACGTGATGCTTGCTGGTCGGCGGGGCGTCGTACCCGCTCGCAAAGCACAGGATGGTCTTGCCCGTGATCAAGTCGGTCTCTTTGCCTGTTCCAGTTCCGCAGCCTGCCTCGCCAGCAGACGGCGCGTCAGCCACCACGCGACCGGCATGGCCAGCGCTATACCGGCTACGTTTAGCAAGGCGTCGTCCACCGCGGCCGTCCGCCCCGGGACAAAGGCCTGGAACGCCTCCAGCACGCCGCCGTATGCTGCGCTCAGCACGGCGGCGAGCAGCAACGCGCCCCCCGCCGACCTCCTACCGGGCGCGACCGACATCGCCAACCCCACCAGGAGGATCGCGTAAGAGGGCACGTGCAGGGAGTTCTGCAAGGCCGGGTGGATGTGGCTGTCCCAGCCGCCCGGCCCCCGGCCGGCAGGCAGCAGGCTGACCACTGCCAGCAGGGCCGCAAAGACGCCCGTGGCCGCACGGACTATGCCGATCGCGCGGTGGGTCACGAGGCCGCCTCCACATTCGCGGTAGGCCCCGCCGTCAGACGCAGGCACGCCTCCACCAGCGGCGCCAGGCAGGCGCCCCAGTTGAAGTGTTTCTCCACCGTTGCCCTGACGGCCCGCTCGATTTCCCCGCGCCACTGCGGCTTGTTGATGAGGTCGACAATGTGCCGGCACCACTGCTGCGGGGTCTCGGCCTGGAGGACGGTCTGGTCGGGCAGCAGGTCCAGCCCGACCATCGCGGCCGGGGACGCCACCACTGCCCTGCCCATGGCCATCGCCTCCAGGACCTTGTTCTGCACGCCGCGGGCGATGCCGAGCGGGACGACGGCTGCTGTCGCCGCCGCCAGGTAAGGCCTGACGTCGTCAACGCTGCCGGTCACCAGCACGCCGGGCTGTGCGGCCAGGCGCTGGACAGCGGGCGCGGGGTCGCGCCCCACTATCACGAACGTCAGCCCGCTGGCCTGCGGGCGCACCTCCGGCCAGACCTGCCGAACGAACCAACACACCGCCTCGACGTTCGGGCGGTAGCTCATCGTCCCGGTGAACACGACCGACGGCGGGCAATGCTGCGGCCGCTGTCGGGGCGCGAAGTACTCGGCGTCGACCCCGTTGCGGGCTATGACCAGCTTCGGCCCCGCCAGGCCGATGGCCTGCGCCTCGGCCGGGCTGACGACAGCGACCGCCTGGCAGGCCTCGGCGGCAAGCTGCTCCAGGCGGGCCACCGCGCCGCCCTCCCGCCGATAGAACCAGCGCAGAGGCCAGGGCGACGAGTCGGCGTAGGCCTGCCACTTGGCGCTGTCGGCGTCGACCAGGTCGGCGACCCGCGCCGCCGCCGGCAGCGACAGGGCAAGGGGCAACACGCCGGAGGAATAGGCCACCACAAGGTCAAATGGCCGCTCGCCGGTTTCCTCGGCAACCCGCCTATGCAGAAGCGGGCTGTGGAAGAAACCCTGTGTGAACGATCGCCCCGCAACGACGCCCGCCGCCCCGCGCATCAGCCGCGTCGCCCGGCAGACCGGAGCGGTGATCACCTTGCGGCAATGGCGTGCCAGGTCGGCGGCGGCAGCAGTCTCCGCGTCGCCCTTGATCGCTACGGCGACCGTGACCTCGAAATGCCTGCCAAGCGCCCGGATCTCATGAAAGGCGCGCGTCCGCTCGCCCTTGTCAGGCGGATACGGCAGGCGGTGCGAGATGAACAGGAGACGCTTCATTCTCAGAACCCAGTAGCCGGTAGCCAGTAGCCGGTGGCCGCGTATCCGCCGCGCCGACTGGCTACCGGGTGCCGGCTACCGGCTACTGCATAGGCGGGGTGGGATTCGAACCGCACGACCTCCCGGGTGTATTTGGGTCCCCCAGCGCGACGTATCGCGTTTGGAGGGCCCGTCCGGGCGCTCTGCCATCTGAGCTACCCGCCTGCATTTTGTTGCGCCCAAACCGACCTCTATGGAATCCACTTCGTCACGCACTCGCCGACCGGTCTTGTCAACCAGAGCGGCAGTTTCCGCCACACCGCCCCGGCCAGGGCGAACTTCCTGGCGCTGGGGGTGAGGTCCGGGACGTCGCCGGGCCTGGCGGGGCAGAACTGATAGTGCAGCGGCGTCGGCTCAAAGCCATGGTACCTCTTGAATGCGTGCGGACCGCGATTGTCGCGCCGCGTCCTGTTGAAATCAAACCACCGCAGGCCCCGCGCCACGGCGTACTCCATGAGCTTGAGGTACATGACGTTGTTGGCGTTCTTGGTCATGCCCTCATCGGTGCTGCCGGAGAAGTACGGCACGATCTCATCGCGGAAGACGAAGCTCATCACCGCCGCCGCCGGCTTGCCGCCGTCGCGGACGAGCACACACACGCAGTCCTGGTCGTACAGGCCAGCCAGCCGGTGAAACAGGCTGCGGCGGTAGTTCGGCGAGCCCAGCCTGCGGACGTTGGCCGAGTAGAGATCGTACACCGCATCCACCAGCGCCCGTCCCGTGGCGATCGCGGGCGGGCCCAGGATGTCCAGACCTTTCCTGGCCGCCGCGCGCGTCTTGCGGGGCAGCGACGGCAGCACGTCTTCTGCGCGCGGCGGGAGCTGCTTGCGGAAGGTGTCGTAGCGGTCCACCTCGGGCAGGTCCAGGCCGCTCGGCTCGCGATGGCGAAGCTCGACGTAGCGGCAACCGAGCTGGCCGCGGAGCGCGATGGCGCAGCCTACGATCACCTGCGCGACCGGCAGCGAGTCGGCGAGGATGCCCCCGTAGGTCGCGTACGGGATGCTGACAAGCACCTTGCCGACGAAGGCGCTCTTGACCAGGAAAAGCGGCAGGACGCCGACCATGCGATCCGCCGCGAAGGCACCCAGGTGCGCTGGCCGATGGCCGTAGGACTCTTCCACGGCCGCCGACCACTGCGGCAGGTGGAACACCGTTCCGGCAGGATGGTCCAGGACGTATCGCCCCCAGGCTTGTTTGTCAGCCTGCTGGAGGGGCCTGACCTGCACGGATGGGTCAATGGCGTCACCGGCGACCATCTCCACTCCCGCTGCGGAACGGACCTCGGCACCGGATAGGTTCATGAATAGCGATACAGGTAGCCTGGAATGTGGTACTTCTGATGTGTCAGCACGATGCCCGCCGGCTTGACGTTGGCGGCGTGCAGCAGCGCCATCGCCCGCTCGACGGACTCACGGTTGGTCTTGTTCATCCGCACGACGAGCAGTGCCTCGCCTGCTACCCGCCCAAGGATGCCGGCGTCGGAGGCAATGTTTACGGGCGGGGTGTCGAACAGGACGTGGTCGAACTGGCGCCTGAGCTGCTCGACGAGGTCCTCAAGCTCAGGCCTGCCCATCAGCTTGCCCACCTCGTTATGCCTGACCCTGCCGGCGGGAATGAAGAACAGGTTCCGCAGCAGGGACGGTTGGATGGCGTCCTTCAGGGCGACTTGGCCCTGCAATACCTCGGCCATGCCGGGGCTGGGGCTGGCGTTGAGCAGCTCAGCGCACTTGGCCTTGCGCAGGTCGCAATCCACCACCACGGTGCGGCGGTCGGGCCTCTCGGCCATCACGATGCCCAGGTTCAGGCACGTGAGCGTCTTGCCCTCACCCGGCAGGGCCGAGGTCACCAGGTAGCAGAACTTGCCGTCATGGCGCTGGGCCAGCAGGTTGGTCCGCAGGGCGCGGTACTCTTCGGTGATCTTGCCGCCCTTGTCGAAGTATGCCCGCAGCAGCGGCGAGCAGCCGTCGCTGCCGGGATAAGCGGCTGGGGTTTCCGCCGCCGCTGGCGCCTGGCCGGTCTCCCCCGGCGCCGCGGCGCCGGGGGCTGGAGCTGCCGGTCCCTTGGCCCGTGTCTTAGCGGCTTCGGCCTGCTCGGCCTTGTGCTTCTTCATTGCGTCCCATACGTTTGCCACGTCTGTCTCCTAACCCGTCACTCTCGACGGCCCGCCCGCGGCAGCCCGCGAGGAGACCTTCAGCCCCCAGCAGGTCATGTCCCGCAGGACCTCGGCCACGATATCGTTGTCCACGCGATGGACGGCCTTGGCGTAGCCAACCAGCAGCGCGTTGTCGCACAGTACGTTGATGAGCCTGGGGATGCCGTCGGTTGCGGCGTGGATGTCCGCCATTGCCTGGGGGGTGAACTCCGCCGGGCTGCCGTCTTCCGCCGCCACGCTGAGCCGGTGGCGGATGTACGCGGCGGTGTCCTGCGGCGAGAGATGCCCCAGATGGTAGCTCAGCACAATCCGCTGCCGCAGCGGTTCCCACTTCGGCTCCAGGAGCTTCTGGCGAAGCTCCGGTTGGCCTATGACCACGATCTGCACAAGCCGCTGGCCGTCCTGTTCCCAGTTCCACAGCAACCGCAGCTCCTCAAGGGCCGGGGAGGAGAGGTCCTGCGCCTCGTCAAGTATCAAGGCCACCAGCCGACCGCGCTGGTGCAGCCGCGTGAGCTGCTCCTCCAGCGCCTCCACCAAGGCCAACTTGTCGGCATTGGGCGAGACGTTCATTCCCACCGCGTTGACCACACCCCGCAGCAACTGTTTGGCCGATTGCGGCGGGTTCTTGATCATCACCGTCTGGCAGCCCACTCCCAGGCGCGAGCACAGCACGTTGCCCATGAAGGTCTTGCCGGCCCCCACCTCGCCGGTGACCAGCACCATCCCCTTGCGCTGCTGGACGGTGTACATCATGTTCGCCAGCGCCTCGGTGTGTATGGCGCTCTCGTAGAAGTACTTCTCATCGCACGAGATGGCGAATGGGAACTCTCGCAGCTTGTAGAAGCCCAAATACATTCGTTCTCGCCGGGTTATTCTCTCGCAGTCGTCTCTTCGGCGGCTCGGCGCCCTGGGGCGTCGGGCCGGTCCTCACGACCCACCGCTGCCGCCCAGCCCGACTATGCGGCTAAAGATGAACTTCACGGGGGAGGGTTTCCACTCCTGGTCGTACTTCATCGGATCGTACAGCTTCAGCCCGATGCTCAGGCCCGATATTGCCATCACCACCAGCAGCACGAAGCTGATGATCGGCACGACGGTCCACCGCCTGATCCGCCTGGCGGCCAGTTCGCCTGCGGTGGTTATCTCACCGATCACGCCGCAGATCGGCACGTTGAAGCAGGCGGCCTCTTCCGTCGTGGTGACCGACCTGTCCAGTAAACTCGCCGCGAACACCAGCGCCGCGCCGAAGCCCAGTCCGCCCACGATGGCGAACCCGAACACCATCATCAGCGTCGGCGAGGAGGGCCTGTACTGCGTGGGCGAGCTCCGCACTGCGGCCAGACGAGTGCCCTTCTCGGTCATCTGGGCATTCAGCGCCGCCTCAACGGCCGTCAGCTTGCTGCGCCACTCGTCCCTCTCATGCCGCAAGTCGTTCTGGGTCTGAAGGAGTTGCAGGTACTGCTGCCTGATCGGACCGGCGTTGGCCCAGCGGTCCTGGCAGTCCTTCAGCAGGCTCTGAAGGCGGTCCAGCTCGGCGTCGCACATGTCGAGCTCGGCCTGGAGGGCCATCTGCTGGGCCCTCAGCTCGTTGCCCATGGGCATGCTGAGCGACGTCGTCATCACGGTCGCCGGCGCCTCCGCCAGCTCCTTTTCCAGCTCCGCGATGTGCCTGCGAATGGCGATGACCTGCGGATGGTCCTCGGTGGGCTTGCCGACCGCGCTGAACAGCCGATCCAGAAGGTCCTTCTGCTGACGGACCTGGTCCTCCAGCTCTCTTATCCGCGGATTTGGCGCGCGGACCTCAGCGACCTGGGTGGTCGGCTCCGGCGGCGACTCTATCCATCCCTTGATCCGTGCGAGATTGGATTCCGCAACGGTCTTCCTGCGGCGCAGCGCCTCGATGTCGTTGGTTACGGCGGTGATCTGCTCGTGCAAGGCGGCGGGGTTATCCGGCAGGTAGCCGGCGTACCGCGTCTCAAAGTCTATGATCTGGCGTCGGACCTCCGACAGGGAACCGTCGTAGCTTTCGACCCGCACCTGGATGAAGTTGTGGGTCTCCATCAGCTCTCTCTTGAGGCGGCTGTAGATGCGCTCGACGTATCCGCTGATCAGCGCGTTGGGCATCTGCTCGGCTAGCTTGGGGTCGGCGTCGGTGTAGCTGACGTAGACCACATCCTGCTGGCGCGACTCGCTTGCCCAGCGGATGGCGACGCCCTTGGAGATCTTTTCGATCATTTCCTGCTTCCGCCGGTCGCCCACCGTGGTCAGCCGCCCATCCGGGCCGCGAGGCAGCCCCTCGGTCAGCTTAAGCGCCTCGAGCGCCTCTTCGATGGGCGTGAGACCGGACAGGTCCTCGCGAAGCCGCTGCCGCACGGTGTCGAAGGACTCCTGGCTGACATTGGTGATGTCCTTCGACCCGGCCTCCAGGCCCATCTCGAACACGGCCGTCCCAGTGTACTTCAGCGGGACGGCGTGGGCGCCGTTCAGCACGACGATGGCGAACACCGCCGCGCCCAGCACCAGCAGGCGCCACCGCCGAAAGACGATCCGCAGCACGTCGCGGGCGTTCTTCTTGTGTGTGTCAGGCATACGCAAACCTCATGCTCAAGGGGTAGCGACTGTGGAAACTTCGACCGTCTCCAGCGCCGGGCGTACCGGGAACAACAGTTGCTGTAGCGCCAGGCCCACCCTGGCAAGAGGGTTGGGCTGAACGTAGATCACGTCGTTGGGCAGCAGCAGCACGTTGTTGGACATGTCGCCCGACTCGATCATCGCCATCAGGTTGAACGTCATCGTCCTGCGCGGGTTGTCCTTGGACTCAGGCCGCACCCCGGTGATTCCGTAGTGCCCGGCCGGCTGGGTCGAGGCGACCCCGCCCTCCTGCGGCTGATCGCCGCGCACCAGGATTATGCGTTCCGGCCAGGCCAGCATCGTCGGATGGGACGCCGCCAGGGCGTCAAGCAGGGTGTCGCGTCCGGTCCACGGCATCGGGCCAGGCCGGGCCACCTGCCCAAACACGTAGAACTTCCTGGACCTGTACGCCACAACATTCACCGTGGCGTCGCCCTGCTCGTAGTAGGCCCTGGAGGCCTGTATGATCATCTCCTCGATCTCCCGCGGGGTCTTGCCGGCAGCTTCAAGCTCACCGATCAGCGGGAGGTTGATCTTGCCGTCAGGGCGGATTTGACTCTGCGTGCCGTCGACCTCCGGCATGCGCAGCGAAGTGAGCCTGATGATGTCGGGTGGCAGGACGCGATACTCCACGCCCGAGACCTCGGCCCGCGGCTTCAGCAGGAAGGCGTTCACCTCCTGGGAATTGTAACATCCGCCCACAAGACAGCATGCCAGGGTCGCCGCCAGCACAAATCGCCACTTGCCCGCGTTCATGATGTGTCTTCTCCTTTTTCGGCAGCCGTTGACCAGGGGGTCGAGTTGACGCGCATTCCCAGCCGAACGCGTTAGGCTATCCCTTTCTTACGGTTAAACCGGCAAAACGGTTCCGTCCCGCCGGACGTGACGCCTTGTTGGCACCTTCTGTAGCCGGAGGCGGACTGCCCCTCGCAGCCGCAACAGATCCGGCCAGATGACAGTGGGTTGCCTCCCTGCACGCACCCTTTGCGCAAGGCCGACCGAGCAGGCCTGGCGCAGAGTGTCTATTCTACCAAACTCCTGCCGATCACAAACCACTGAATCACGCCAGTTTTTGGCCGATACCGGCTTTGTTATCGGCACTTTGCAGGCCTCGCTGAAGCCTATCCAGGTCTCCTTTCACCGGCTCGCCGCGAGGGCCTTCCACAATGCCCAAGCTCAGCCGACCAGCCGCCGCCGGGAGTGCTGAAGTGCCTTCTGCGCGTGGTCGATATGGTTCACCGGTACGAACTGCGCGCCGACAGCCGGCTATCGGTGCCGGCTGCGCTATTGCGCCCGTGCCGCAACCGTATGGCAGAGCGGCGGAAAATGTCATTCTCACAGGTGACCCTGGTCGAGGCGGTGGCCCGGCTGGTGAAGGTCCAGTTGGTGCCCGGCCCGGTCGCCCCCGGCAAGGAGAGCCGCCTGGCCAGCAGGTTCCTCGGTCGCCGCAAGAGCGGTGAGCTGCTGCTAGCGGCCCCGCAGGGCAAGCGCGGGAAGGTCTTCCTCTCCCCCGGGAGCCGCATCGGAATGGTCTTCGCCGTCGCCGGCCAGACCTACCAGGCCCAGAGCGTCGTCGTGGACCACTGCCTCTTCCAGCCCAACCCCGCCCGCCGCGTCGATGCGGTGGTCATCAAGCGTCCGGAGAAGGTCACTTGCCTCAACCAGCGCAGCCAGCCGCGCTGGGAGGCCGACGTCGAGCACGCACCGTTCGCCTCGCTTTGGCCGGCTGGGTCGATCAGCGAGGACGCCACGCCCGCCCCGCGCGTCGGCAGGCTGGCCAACTGGTCGTCTGAGGGCATGGGCCTGCTGTTCGACCAGCCGCTTCACCTGGAAGACGGCGCCGAGGTGATCATCCGACTGGAGGGACGCACCATGCCCGAGCACCCGGTCTATCGGGCTGCCCTGCGGCACTGCACGCCGAGGTCGGAGGGCGGCTTCCTCGCCGGCTTCGCCGAAGTGACCGAGCTGGGCCCCGGACAGGCCGTCCCCATCATGGAGTCCCTGGCGACCACGACCGAGCCGGATTAGCCCCCTTCCCCGCCGCCGCTACGCTGCGGCAGTCTTCATCCGCCGCCAAGCGGCGAACGAAGACTGGGCGCGACAGGATTTGAACCTATGGCCTCTTCCTTGTAAGGGAAGCGCTCTAGCCATCTGAGCTACGCGCCCGGCTGTCGATCTTACATCGGCTATCGCAGCCGCCCTCCACAGATCGCCGCGACCGACCGACACAACTGTACGATAGGGCCCATCTCCTGCCTTGTCCACAGCAGCGCCAGCGGGGAATGTGCCGTATAATGCGCGAACCTGAGGGGAACTAGACAGCTCCATAGAGTGAAGGCCGACTGAGGGCGAGTGAGCGAACTGCTGGAAGATCTGCTGGCCGGTTGCGTGGAAGGCGACCAGGAGGCCGTCAGGCGCCTGGTGGAGCGGTTTACTCGCTGTTGCCACGAGCTGGCCGCTGCCATCCTGCGTGACGAGCACCTGGCCGAGGACGCCGTGCAGGCGGGCTTCGTGACGGCCTTGGGCAGGCTGGGCCAGCTCCGCGAGGCGCGGGCGTTTCCCGCCTGGCTGCGGCAGATAGTCCGCAGCGAGGCGCACCGGATTATGCGACGGCGCCGCCGAGGGCCGCATGTGCGTGACGCGCGCCTCAGGCGGCCTGACCGCTGCGGTGAGGGTCATGCCCACCAGGCTGCCAGACCCGGTGGCAGTCGGCGTGCCGCAGGCCCTGCTGGACGCCGCCTGCTCGCCCAACGGCATCATCATCGTCTCCGGCCAGACCGGTAGCGGCAAGACCACCGTAGCCATGATGCTCCTGGAGCACCTCAATGCCCGCTCGCCTGTGCACATCCTGACCATCGAGGATCCCGTGGGCATTCGCCTCCAGCCTAAGCAGGCGGTGATCCGCCAGCAGTCCGTCGGCACCGACACGCCGAGCTACTCGGCGGCGCTGCGGTCGGCGATGCGGCAGGACCCCGACGTGATCTTCGTGGGCGAGGTGCGCGACCTGGTGACGCTGGAAGCATGCGTCACCGCCGCCGACACCGGCCACCTGGTCGTCACGCAGGTCCACGCCTCCTCCCCGCAGGAGGTGATCCAGCGCGTCGTGGAGGTCCATCCGGAGGAATTGCGGGCACCCTTCCGCCGGCGGCTGGCCCAGACGCTGCGGGCAGTCTCTGTGCAGAAGCTGCTGCCACTGGCCAAGGGCCCGGGCCTGACCGCCGCCTTCGGGGTGCTCATACCGGACAAGGAGATGCGCCAGGCCATCGCCGACGGCCGCAGCGTGACGGATCGCGCCTCCGCGCTGCCGGCCGGCTGCCAGAACCTCGCCGACGACATCCGCCGACTGGCCAAGGAAGGCGCGGTGACCCAACAGGCCGCCGAGGCCGCCCTGGCCAGCCTGTAGAAACACTCACTGGCCGTCGGGTGCTGTTTCTGTTAGCATCCCGCGAGTTCTGAACAGGACGGGGGGATTTCACTTGGAAAGGAAGCATCACATGCGACGCGGCCTGATCTTCTCGTCTCTGCGCGGAGCTCTCGCCATCCTGCTCGTTGCCTGCATCGCCGGCTGCGGGCCAAAGCCGCCGGCCGCCCCCGCCGCTAAGGCTGTCCCGCTGAAGGAGCAGATGCGCACGCTGTGGAGGCCAGCGGAGCGGGACTTCCAGCGTGATTTCCTTGTCTGCGGCCCGTTTGAGCAGACCGCTGAGCGCCCGGCGGAGTCGGTTGACTACCTAGCCGGGGCAGGCGGCGAGGCGCACGCGAGGCCCGAGCCGAACCAGGTGCTGACGGCACCGGACGGGGCGAGCCTCACCTGGCAGCCGTACAGCTCCGGCGGCAACATGATCGACCTGCGAAAGCCCTTCCCCGCGGCCAAGGACAAACCCTTCGTCGCGTACGCCTATGTGAGCATTCATCGCGACAGTCCGTGCGAGGCCCTGATGGCCCTGTTCAGCAAGGCTACCCTGACCGTCTACCTCAACGGCAAGGTGGTTGTGGACCCCAACAACCTCCAGGACGCAGTCGATGGGGCGCACTTCCCCGTGTCACTGGAGGCCGGGGACAACTCGATCATGGTCCGCGTGGCCGGGGCGACCGACCGCTGGCCGTTCTCGCTGCGCGTGGTGGACGCGGTCGCGCAGCCCACCGATGACACCTCCCTGCTGCGGGCGAAGATCGTCCCGGTTGAGGAGGACCCCTCCGCCCTGGCGGTGAACGTCGCCAACGACAACCGCCAGGCCCCCGCTGCGGTCTCCGTGGACGTGCTGGGACCGGCAGGTAAGGTAGTCGCGCATGAGGATGTGCCGCTGAGGCAGACGTATCGCTTCGACACAGCCGCCTGGCCCGACGGCCCGTACGACGTCCGCGCGATGGCCTCCTCGCCTGACGGGAAGGTGATGACACGGTACAGGGTGTGGTACAAGGGCGACTGGCGGCAGGAGGCCGGGCGCGTCATGGACGAGACTGACGCCCTGCCGCCGGACTCGGCCGACCCCGTCGTGCTGAAGAAGCAGCTTGTCCGCGAGTTGCTGCTGGCCCGCCTGGGCGGCGACATCCGCAAGGCCCCCGCCACCCAGCCGGTGGCGGAGACAAGCGTCAACAAGGTCATCGCCGCGCTGCTGGAGTGCCGCGAGGCTGACATGCAGCGCCAGTCACCCGAAGCGTTCGGCGGCTTCTATCGCCTGGCCTGGCGCGACGAGGTGGACGGCTCGCCGCAGTATGCCCGCGTGTTCCTGCCGCTGAACTACGATCCAAAGCGCAAGTACCCGCTTGTGGTCTGGCTCCACGGCTACGACGCCCGCAACCGGGAATACGCTGCCGCCGAATCCGGCACCCGCCACGACAACCTTGCCGAGCAATACGACATCATCTACATGCAGCCCTACGGGCGCGGCAACACTGGGTATCGGGGCATCGGCGAGGCCGACGTGATGCGGGCGGTGGCGCTCGCGCGGCGGACCTTCAGCGTGGACGACGATCGGATATACCTCTACGGCGGCTCCATGGGCGGCGGGGGCGCCTGGCACGTCGGCACGCGGCACACGGACGTGTTCGCCGCCGTTGCGCCGATCTACGGCGGGTGGGACTACCACGCCGAGACCAAGGATGAGGACTTCGCCACCTGGCCGCCGCAGCGAGTTAGGCTGGAGGGCTCCTACAGCAGCTTCGCCCAGGCAGAGTGCCTGCTGAACACGCCGATCTTCGTCAACCACGGCGACAGCGACATGCTGGTAGACGTGGAGAACAGCCGCTACGCGGTGCGGATGCTTCAGCGTTGGGGCTACGACGTCCGCTACTGGGAGCACCCCGGCAAGGGGCATGGCGGCCTGAACATCGAAGACGAGATGATCCAGTGGTTCCTTGCCCACCGGCTCAATCGCAACCCGCGCCACGTGCTCCTGCGCTCCTGCGACCTGGACGGCGCCAACGCCCACTGGGTGCACGTCGAGCAGCGCGAAGACCCCTTCGAGCCTATGCTCGTCGACGTGGTCGTCAACGGCGGCGACGTGATAACGGTCAACAGCGAGAACGCCCTTCAGATTCGACTGAACCCGCCCAAGGAGCTGCTGGACACGGCCAAGGCCTTCCACGTCGTCTGGAACGGGCAGGTCGTCGACAAGCCCCAGGTCACCCCGGCCGGTGAGATCATCCTGCTGGCAAATGGCTACGCGCCCGGGAGGTTGTTCAAAAAGCCCATGGGGCCGACGCCATTTGCCATTGTCGTCGGCACCACCGCCACCGACGAGCGGATGAAGCGGTTCTGCCGCCTGCACGCCGAGGCAGAGCGGGACAACTGGAAGACCTGGCAGCACGTCGAGCCGCGATACTTCGTTGACACCGAGATGACCGACGAGCAGATCCGCAACTACTCGCTTGTCCTGTATGGCGGGCCGGAGGAGAACGCAGTGACCGCCAAGCTCATCAAAGATACTCCGCTGACGATTGAGCCGGGTCGGATCACGATCGACGGCAAGGCATTCGACACCGCCCACTCAGCCGTCAGGATGGTCTACCCCCATCCGCTGAACAGCGACCGCCTCGTCGTCATCGTCGCGGCGAATTCGCCAGACGCGATGTTCTGGGCCAACCGCCTGTCGGATGACGTAGACTTCGCCATCGACGACGGGCGCATGGGTGAGGACAGAGACTACTTCCACAGCATCGTGGCTTGGGGGAAGTTCGACTGCCATTGGCGGCTCAACGACAAGTACCTAACCGTAGGCAACCCGTCATTCCGCGCGTCGGCGCTGGTCCGCAAGGTGCCCAGCCATCTGACGACGGC
>Ga0315280_10009143_pt1 | contig 12804 bp, 15 predicted proteins | sample YL17G06_40_MG_FD_203697 | JGI IMG/M metagenome (GOLD analysis project Ga0315280, IMG submission 203697) | Sediment microbial communities from Yellowstone Lake, YNP, Wyoming, USA - YL17G06_40 | ecosystem: Environmental > Aquatic > Freshwater > Lake > Sediment | place: USA: Wyoming | collected... | reverse complement strand
AATACGTTTATGACTTCGTGCTCGATGGCGATCCAGATGACTGGAGATCGCACGAGTTCTTAGCAGGCTCTGGGGTATACATCCACAATTGCCAGGACTGGGACCTCCGCTACTTCTTCTACTACGGCCTGATGCCTGACGGGACCGGCACTCACACCTCAGTTGCCGGCCCGGCGAAGCACGCGGAGGTTGCGATGCTCCACGCCGCCAAGGTGCTGGGCGCTGCGCAGACCAACTTCGCGGGCGGGCAGGGGTTCTTCAACTTCACCGTCTTTATGGCTCCGTACCTGATGGAGATGGACGACAGGAAGATCCACCAGCTGGCGCAGATGTTCCTTTACGAGATGACCCAGCTCTACGTGGCAAGGGGAGGTCAGCCTGTCTTCTCCTCCATACAGATCGAGTCTGGCGTTCCGAAGGTCTGGCAGGACGCGCCTGTCGTATCCCACGGCAAGGTCTGGAAGGACCTGAGGTACGGCGATCTGGAGGGCAAGGTCCACGCCTTTGCCAATGCGCTACTGGACGAGTATATGAAGGGCGATGCGGTCGGAAAGATGTTCAACTTCCCGAAGCCGGAGGTCGTCCAGCGGACGAGGTACTGGAACGACAACAACTTCGAGGACATAATGCTCAAGTCGGCGCAGCTCTCCGCAAAGTTCGGCTCCACTTACTACGACAACATGATACCGGCGTACAGGGGTGGGGAGGACGGCGTTTCCTGCTTCCAGTGCTGCGCATACGCATTCTCAGAGGACGGCAAGTCCGAGTCCTTCAGGAGGAAGATCCTGTTCGAGGAGGGGGCACACTTCAGCATGGGCGGGATGCAGGTCGTTACGCTGAACATGCCACGCCTGGCCTACAAGTCGGGGGGCGACGAGGCGAAGTTGCTGGAGGTCCTCCGTGAGACCATGGGTGTTGCCAAGGAGGCACATCTCCTGAAGCACCGACTGATGAAGCACCAGTTCGATAGGGGGCTCGTACCCTTCGCCTCCCAGAGGCCGAAGGGGGCGCCGCCCGCGGTGGACATCGATAACCTCTCGCACACCATCGGCTTCGCTGGCGTGAACGAGATGGTGGAGCACATGACAGGCTACCAGCTCCACGAGGATCAGTCCGCACAGAGGCTTGCCCTAAAGGTCCTGATAGAGATGGACAAGGTAAGGAAGGAGTACTCCACGGAGATGGGCATGAAGTTCTCGATAGCGAGGACGCCCGCAGAGTCCTCGGCGCAGAGGTTCGCTGTCGCCGACATGATACACTACACGAAGTTCGCAAGGGAGCTGGTCAAGGGCGACCTGGAGGCAGCCCTCCCCAAGTACAGGGAGAGCCGGGATGTCCCCATCTACTACACCAACGGCGCCCACGTCAACGTGGCGGCGCAGGTGCCCCTCTACGAGAGGCTCGCCATCGAGCAGAGGTTCTTCCCGATCCTGAAGGGCGGGGACATATTCCACGTCTGGCTGGGTGAGGTGAACCCTGATCCCGAGGCCCTGCTGAAGCTTAACAGGAAGCTGGCCACCGAGTCTTGGGTGGGCTACTGGTCGCACACCAAGGACATCACCATGTGCATGGGCTGCGGCTACGTGGGGGGCGGTCTGAGCTCGAAGTGCCCCGTCTGCGGCAGCGAGTCGGTGAAGCACTACTCCAGGATAACCGGCTACTACCAGGATGTCTCCTCGTGGAACGCCGCAAAGAGGCAGGAGCTCAAGGACAGGTACCGGGTCAGGATCTCTGCATGAAGCCGAGCAAGTTAAGGGTATTTGCCCCGGAGATCCTCCCGCTATCCCTCTGCGACTACTTGGGCGAGCCCGCCTGCGTGATCTTCTTCTCCGGGTGCAACTACGACTGCGGCTACTGCCAGAACTGGCGGCTCAGGACCATGTCGAAGGAGCACATGGTGGACATCGATAAGATAAAGGAGAGCATACGGAAGAACCGGCTCGTCACGGCCTGCAAGGTGACTGGAGGCGAGCCCCTCCTCCAGCTGGAGGCCCTCTCCGAGCTGGGCAAGTTTGTAAAGTCCCTGGGACTAAAGTTCGGAATAGACACGAACGGCTCACTGCCCGACTCCCTTAAAGCCCTGCTTCCCACCTTGGACCTCGTCTCCATAGACATCAAGACTGCTCTCGACGAGGAGGAGTACAGGAAGATAACTGGAGTGGGCAGACCGTGCGTCGACGCGGTCAGAAGGTCTCTGGAGATAGTCATATCATCCAACGCATATGCGGACGTTCGCATGGTGGTTATCCCTGGCTACAACGACTCCAAGAGGATCGTTCTCTCCGTCAGCGGGGGCCTGAGGTCCCTCGGCTACGAGGAGAAGGCGGGGAGGGGCATGGCGAGCTTCACGCTCGTGGAGTTCGTGCCAGAGAACGCCTACCCAGAGGAGTTCAGGCGGCTGAGGAACCCATCGGCGGATCAACTCCGCTCCCTAGCGTCGTCATCTGGCCTCCCAAACGTCAGGATCACGCACAGGGCGGTAGGGTTCTATAAAGAGGTTGAGACGACCAAATAGAGAAGGGTCGACCTCGCACCAGAATGGGTGAACCAGTCTGTGCCCTAGGACACATCATTCAGGCACGATCTCGCCTAACGGGGCGAGACTTCCGAGGTCGTTCATCTTCACCTTGCACATCGAGACGGTGTAGAGCATGTCCGTCATAAATTTCCACATCATTCTGTATCAGAGAACAGAAATCTGCGGTAATTTTTGCGCATCCACCCCCAGTTTCCTAGGTGGCACGGCCACCTCCGCTGGAGGCTGCATCTGGCACCATTCGGGGGGAACGTCGCTCCCCACATGCTTAGTCCACCAGACGCCCTCGCCACCCCGTGTATATCTTTTCTTCGTGTGCGTAAAAAGATATTGTTTTAAGTAGCAGTTACAACACCCCCACGTAGAGCGCCCTCCTTACAGAGGCGTCGCCATTGGTGGATCCGTCGTCTTGGTGCGTTATCATCCCCCTGAACTGGAACCCGCCCTCCAGCGTCACGCTGAAGACGGAGGCGCCCTGCCAGTAGACCCACCTCTCCCCGCTGGGCATCGAGAGGGAGAGGGTAGGACAAGGAGGGACCTCGATCTGTCGAAGAGGAAGGCCTTATGGTCGTTGTTCACCTCGGTGTGTGATCATACCGCATTGAAGTTGTACTTTGCCAACTCTCTATGCGCAGAGACGTCTGTGACGTCGAAGAGGGAGAGCTTGACGCTACCCCCTCCATCCCGGCGCCTATGACGTTCTCATTGTCGTAGGGGTGGAGGTAGCCAGAGAAACCGGGATCTTTAGGTAGCCCAGCATCCTTGGCTCCGCGGGGCTCCCGAGGTCTATGACGTAGAACGGGTCGATCTGCCTGAAGGTCACGAGGTAGCACCTCTCACTCATGAACCTCAACCTCCCCCTCAGATCATCAGTCTCGATCGCGGAGAGGCCTTTGAAAGGCCTACTCGAGTGCACGGACTTCACCATGAGCGCCGAGCTTCAGAGGCGGGGCTCTCTTGCAGGAGTGATAAATGACACGTTCGGTAGACCGGTTCTTCCTTTGGGAAGAGCAGTCAAGAAGTAGCCCGAACTTGCACTTTTCTTTTACTGGCTTGCCTGTGTCTTCCTTAGGCTTTAGAAAAAAAAGAATGGTGGTTATTGGAAGGAACCGAACTCTCTGGACGCCTTTATCATGGCGTGGACGTTGATCGGCGGTGCTAGAGGAGGCATCTCGCAGCCCGCACCGAGGATGTACCCGGAGGGGTTCTTTATGCCTCTCTCTATGTTGTCCTTGCAGAGCAGCATTATCTCGTCGAAGCTCTTGAACTGGAAGGACGGAGGGTCGACGTTGCCCATAATTACGTCGTGATCGCCAAACTCGGCGATCTGCGTCTCCAGTGGCGTTTCAGGACCGAAGTTCCAGACGTACTTACCCTTCCAGCCGCACTCTTCCCTGAGTTTTTTGTACCATGGCATGTTCTTGTTCTGGTCTGAGCAGGGGTGCTCAAGGATGACGTGAATCCCCATGTCCAGCACTTTTCTGTGAACCCGGAGCATATACGGGTAGACGAACTCCCCGAACTGTTTGGCACTGATGAGCTTGTTGGACTCTATCGGACCGCCGGCGAAGGCTAGGCACTTGTCGGCACCGAAGGTGGAGGTGAAGTACTCCGCGCAGGCTATGAGGAACTCCTCGATCTTTCTGCAGACCTTGTGGACTACTTCTGGTTTCCTTATTATCCAGTTCATCAGCCTCGATGGATCCATAATGTTCCCCGCGTAGGTCAGCACCTCTCCTGCCTGGAACACAGCTGGCATGCCGAGCGCGTTGCACTGGCGGGCTATCTCCATCGCGATGGGTATAGATCCTGCGGTCTTTGGATCCGGAACCTCAAGTTTGTCGGCTTCTTCCTCCGTCTCAACGGGGGGTCTAATCACGTAAGGCGCAGACTGACCAAGCTCATACGGGAAACCGATCTTTCCACCGAACTCCCACGCCCCCACAGCCGCGTAGCCGTACATGGGTGATGCGTCGTAGCCATGCATGTCCGCACAGAGTAGCTGCGCCTTGAAGCTCTTCTTGGCATCCGCGTAAAGGTCGCCCAAAGGATACCCGACGACTTTGGCGGCGTACCCGAGGACGAATGGATTCACGGGGACCCTGTCCGGCTTCTGCCCCATTAATACGGCGTTCAGTCGCTCTCCAGGTCTCATTCTATCGATCATTTTACCCCCTCCTACTCAACAGATCTTTGGCAACTTTTACGGCCACTGCCGCGTCCTTTGCGTAGCCATCTGCACCATATGTCTCAGCGAGATCTGCGCTTAGAGGTCCTCCTCCCACCATGGTTATGGTGTTTGGCGCTTTCTGTTTCATCTCTTTTATTATCTCGGGCATGAAGATCATCGATGTCGTCATCAGCGCTGACATGGCACAGATGTCCGCCCCCTCCACCTTGACCGCTTCGATGAACTTTTCGTTGGGTACATCCCTGCCGATGTCTATGACCCTGAAGCCTGCCGCCTCCATCATCAGTTTGACCAAGTTCTTGCCGATGTCGTGGATGTCCCCCCTCACCACGCCAAGGACGATCTTCTTCGGGGTGCCAAGCTTCTCTGTCTTCAGATGGGGTTTGAGGATATCCATCGCCTTGTACATCGCCTCGGCGGAACAGAGGATCTCTGGGACGTACATCTCGCCGGACTCGTACTTTTCGCTCACCGTCCTCATGCCCCTTGCGCAACCGTCCATGATGGCATCGTAAGCGTCTACGCCCTCAGCAATTGCCTTTTTTGCAAACGCTTCGCATTCTTCGACGTCACCAGCAATAACAGTATCGGCTAGACCCTTCAGAATTTCTTCTTTCATTTCTAGCCCCCCTAAAAACTTGTTGTTCTCCGTTTAAATAACTTGTTGTTAACAACGGTTTAAAGGTCTAATCCTTCCCTTCCTCTTCCTTCTTTTAAAGAGCACAGAGTAGAGACGTCCATCCCCGACTGAAAGAGGGCTAGGATTATCGCCCTGTCCCTTACGCCGGGGGCATGGTCGAGCAGAGTCTTGACCTGCTCGGCGTTCACGATAAGCCTCTTGTTGGCGACCTTCGGCTTGGGGAGGGCTTTCCTTCCCTTCAGCCTGACCGCGACCTCAAAGCTGGCGTAGAATGACCGGACGCCCGTGACGTGAGTCATGGCGCTCATCGCTCATCCCCCTCTTTCCGTCCCTCGAGACGTAGTCGTTCTTCAGGTAGTTGTAGAATGATATCAGCCTTGAAACCGCCGCGTCCCTGCGCTCCCTCGGTTCTCTCTTCATGTCCTCTATGGCCTCGTCTATGAGCTGGCTCGGCGTCATCTTTGTGAACTCTACGAACTTGAACAGCGACGCTACGTAGGTATTCCTCGTCAGCCTCTTGACCGTCGTGCCAAGCCACTTCTTGGCTGCCGGGTCGGCCTTGACCCGCGTGATCTCTTTGCTGACGTTCATGCTCTCAAACTCCTTACGGTAAATAAATGAAACAGGACATAGGTTTGCCTATGATTATGGTTAGTTGATGCTATATTTTGGAACGGGGTGTTCGGTGAATAGAACACCAATAGCTCGGCCGTCTCATCATCTCAATATCTGCCCCTCCCGCCTTTAGACTCTGAGTTTATATAACCAGCTTCTTCTCGAGAAAAATGAGATCGATAAATAAGAGCAAGAGAGGAGAGATCTCCACCCCCATCATAACAATACTTGTCACGGTGGCGGCGCTGGCCGTAACGGGTATGGCCATCACCTGGATGGCCTCCACAGGCTCGGTCGCCTCAAACCAAGGTGCCCTGATAATCATAGGTACCCCAGTGGTCCAGAACAACACGCTCTACCTGACCCTAAAGAACATTGGAACGGCCAATGCCACCTTGGTCTCGTGCCACCTTGGGTCGGTGAGCAGCACAAGCTTCTCGCCAACCGTGATTACAGCGGGCAACAGCACGGCGGGCACGATCGTATTTGACAGCGCCTTCACTTCGGGGCAGACGCTAAAGGGCTCCTTAAGCACCGACCAGGGGACGCTCCAGTTCAGCGCCTACGTCCAGTAACCCCGTCTCCTTTTTCTCCTTGTGCAGAGGTGGGCTGATGAGACTCAGGGGCGGCTCCAAGGAAGAGACGGAAGATCTGGCCTCCATGCCCTTCTCAAAGCTGGAGGGTAGGGTCTACGAGGATCTGGACAGGAGGCGAAGCGGTAAGAGGATGCGCTTCGACCTGCCGATCTTCAGCATAAAGACCTCACACATCAACCTGACCGCCCTCAACATAGTGGACAGTTATACCGTCGGGCCCAGCACTATATACATCACGGAAGACTACGAGTACCTTATACACGACCCCCCTCTTACTCCGGAGGAGAGGTCAAAGCTGATGGACATCGCGTCCAAACTGCTCTTTCTCATGCCCATATCAATCGTAAACGACGAGAGGAAGTTCGACGAGTATCTCGCGAAGGCGGGCCTCAAGGACGGTCGGTTCAACCACTTCCTGAAGAGGGAGATCCTCGGCTACGGTCCGCTGGAACCCCTCGTGATGGACCCAAGGGTCGAGGACATCGTCGTCGCCTCATCAAGTAACCCAGTCTCGTGCGTGCACTCCGACTACGGCACGATGCCCACCAACGTCCTCTTCACGCCGGAGGAGACTGACCGCTACGTGGAGAAGCTGGTTCACCTCTCCGGAAAATCCGTCTCCCTCTACAGGCCACTGCTGAGCATCCGCCTGCCCAATGGCGGTCGCCTCTCCGCCTCCTACAAGAGGGAGGTCTCCCCAGAGGGTTCGAACTTCATCATAAGGAAGTTCCCTGAGAAGCCTTGGTCCATCACCTCACTGATGCTGCTCAACACTATCCCTCCAGAGATGGCTGCTTGGCTGATGCTCTTGGAGGAGCACCGCAAGGCGTTTCTCGTCTGCGGTGCCATGGGTACGGGGAAGACCTCACTGATAAACGCCCTCTGCAACCTGATACCGGAGCGATCCGTGATCGTAACAATTGAGGATACCCCCGAGCTTCGCCTGGTCCATCCAAACAGGTTCTCTCTGGTGGTTAGGGAGTCCGCCACCCTTGACGATAAGGGCGAGATCGGGATGTTCGCCCTCGTCAAGGAGGCCCTCCGGATGTCGGCAGATTATATTATCGTTGGCGAGGTGAGAGGGGAGGAGGGTAGGATCTGGGCGCAGGCGATAATGACCGGGCACGGCGGCATCACGTCGCTCCACGCCGAGAGTCCTCAGGCTGCTCTTGAGAGGTTGCTCTCGCCACCAATATCCGTTGAGAGGAGTGCCTTGAAGTTCCTAAGCGGAATAGTCTCGGTGGGGAAACTTGTCCTGCGCACGAAGGGCAAGCTGGTGCAGCGGAGGAGGGCGCTCAACTTCTACGATCTCGGCGACAACCTTGAGCTCGCGCCCCTCTTCGATTACAACTACGAGGCCGACTCCTTCTCCTACAACGAGGAGTCCATAATCGCATCAAACACAGCAAGAAGGATTATGACGGAGTCTGGTCTTTCCGAGGATGCCCTGCTGGAGAAGTATCTGCAGAGGATGGAATTTCTTCGCAGACTGGGTGAGACATCTAGGCTGAGGCCCGAGTTCAGGGAGTACTCGGCCGTGACAAAGGCCGTATGGGCGTTTCAGTCGTGCCCAGAGGGCTTTGACCCAGAATCGGCCGTGATCGCCGGCGATGGGGCACTCAGGTCGCGAGAGAGGCTGGCCGAGGAGATCTGTAATGGTCGTGAACCTCGTTACCCCATACCGCTACCGATTCTCCGGCGGCTCAGGCACGATGGACAGGATCCTGCTGCCGAGCCTGAGAACATCAGAGGGTGGCAGCGGAAGCGCTCGGACTGATCTTCCAGAGATGGATCCACATGAAGCACGACTGCCAACCACAGACCTCGCGAGCGCAAAATAAGAGTGGAGATCTTCAAAATGGTGTTGAGGGCAATAAGGATGGTGCCACCGTTGCGACGGTGCGGCCCCCCTTGCGTATCAAGAACCGCATCGTGATGTCGATCGCCGACAGGATCTCAGTCCCACTGTATAGGAGCGGCATCCTGACGAGCCCCCTAGACTACGCCTTGAGAATCATAAGATCCCTCCTCTTTGTGGCGTCTATAGCGGTGGCGTCTGTGGCCTGCCTCGCCGTTACTGCGGGCGGATACCTTCAACTGCCGATCCCGTTCACAACCATGATGATGGTCGTCCTCCCTGTGCCGCTGGGCGTTATTGCAGACCTGTCTCTGAGACCCTTGATTGCGTCGTCTTCACGGAAGAAACTGTGTGAGAGGGAGCTACCGTTCCTTGCGACCTACCTTACAATGGCTGCGGCGTCCGGGATCTCCATGCAAGCTGCCTTCGAGCGTCTGAAGGATTTTAGGTACTTGCCACAGTTCAGGAGGGAGTCGCTGCGCGTCGAGAAGGTCCGCAGACTCTACGCGCTCCACCCATACGAGGCCATACTCTTCGAGGGTAAGTACCACCCCGCAGACTACGTAAAGGACCTCTACTACTCGGCCGTGGCTGCACAGAGGGAGGGCGGGGAGGTCTTCGTAATCCTGAAGGACGAGATGCTGAAGCTCTTTTCAATACTTCAGGGTAGACTGAAGACCGTATCCGATAAGTTCTCCCTCATAGCCTCGGCAGAGATGGTGGCGTTCATAATGCTCCCCATGGGTGTCATCACCATCGGGGTCCTATTCAGCAGCATCCTGGGTCTGCCGATGCTAATCACCATGTGTCTGGTCTTCCCCACGCTCGTGGCTGTTCTCCTGAGCTTTTTAATAGACTCCTACGTTCCAAAGGAGCTGACCGAACCAATCCCACTGAAGGGATTCTTCAGGTCTCTGGCGGTCTTTCCTGTGGTCCTTGTCCTCTATTTTATTCTACAAAATTTTGGGTCTCCCTTCCCCTTCTACTACGTGGTCGGCCTAGTCGTAATCCTCTTTACCCTTCCCGTCGCCCTCTCCTACTCTTCGTCGAGGAGGAGGACGAGGGAGATACTTGCCGCCCTCCCCTCTTTTACGCGATCTGTTGCCGAGGAGGTTAAGAAGGGAAACTCGCCGAGGATGGCCCTCACGAACTTCTCTGAGAGGAGGACCTTCAACAGGTCGTTCGATAGGCTCCTGCATAAGGTTGCCACATACCTGAAGGTGGGATGCCCCATAGTGGACGCGGTAACGGCGGTCGAGGCGCCGTGGATCGCGAAGGTCTCCTTTGAGCTGCTGGATAAGGCCGAGATGATGGGTGCTGAGCCCAAAAGCCTCGACTCCCTATCCGACCTGGTTGGCAACATATACTTGAGCTACAAGTCCCTGGACTCACAGACCCACCTCTTCACCCTCATGAGTTACGTCAATACCCTCGTCCTCTCCTTCAGCGTGGTCATCGCCGTGGACGTCGTGGCAACCCTATTTACTGGCATAGCGGGCGCAACCTCTTTGGTGAATATGCCGCTGGGTATATCCTTTATCACGCCGGAACAGCTGGGCACGGTGGAGACGATCGCCTACACGGCCGTGGTTTATGATGCCTTCCTTCTGGGAGTGCTCGGGGGAAAGGCAAGCAACGGCGGTTCGGTGGTGGACGGGCTGAAGCCGGGCATAATATGCGTGGCTCTCTCCCTGCTGGGAATAATGCTGTTCAAGGAGCTCGGGTTGATTCACGCATTGACAGGAGGCTTTGGGGGGATCCCGTAGTGGATCAGACCGTGGAAGCCGTAATCGCGACGATGATATTTCTCGCCTTTTTGGCCGCTACAAATTACATCTCGCTGGGCATCTTCTCATCCCTGGCAGCACGGGAGACCGATGCAACCTATGGGGACATGGCCTCCGTAATCTCGAGCTTTGTGGTCCTCCAGAACAACGCCTCAGCCTCTCTGTGGAACGAATGGGTTCCAACAACAGACCCCGGCGTATATGGACTGCCGTCTGGCATCCACATCGAGGTCAACGCCACTTCATTCGTCATTCAGGAGGGCGGGGAGATCGTTACCCTGTGGTCGAGGACGACGGGTATCTCTCCGCCCCCTCAGAAAGGGGAGTACGACCGGCTCGTGCGGCTCGATGACGGCTCGGTCGTCTTGCTGATTGTGGTGGTTTGGTAGGATGAATTCGGCTAAAGGATCTAGGGGGATGGCAAGGATCTACGACGTAATTATCGCATGCACGATCCTGCTGATTGGCTCCGCCATGGCCGTGGGTTACGCCCTCTCCGCACACCAGTCCGAACAGCACCGCGACCTCGTGGACCTTGCGTCCAAATGCCTGATATACATGGATCAACAGGGCGTGCTTGCCAACTTGGTTTACCGTCGGGAGTCGCTAATGGTTCAAAAGGTTCTCTCAGAGGTTTTGCCGGAAACGGTGGGCTACAGCTTTAGCGTCTACTCGTCCGGGTGGAAGCTACTCTGGATGGTCGACGGTCACTTCAAGCTCGGTTCGACCTCCTCCGCGTCGTACTATCTGAGCGGCTACAACGGAACGTCTGATCCAAGGATCGTCGTTTTGGCTCTGTCGAGGTGAGGGAGTAGAAGATGAGGTGGAAAGATTGTGGAGCGGTTGCGGCTGGAATAATGGACAGAACACGTCTGAACCATATCCTTTTTCGGAAACCTTCTCCTGCCAAGGGAGTATCTGCGCCGCTTACGATGATCTTTGTGACCATTGCGATGCTCTCAGTGGTAACAATGCTGGCAGCAGCCTCGTTTACAACTCTATCTACGGTAGTCGGTGATCCGCACCTCAACACATTCAATACCGTAATTGGACTTCATGAAGCCATAGAAGAACTTTGGTACGCACAGCCCGGTGCCTCAACAACAGCCTTCACCAGCCTTCCCTCGGGATCGATTGCCTTTACAACAGACGGTATGGTATTCGATGGCGTACCGCCTAGAGAGATCTTGGATCATGCCGGGATAGTCACGTCAATTTCAGCTAATGGTATAACCTACAACGCATCGAAGATCCGTTTTACTCCTGCAATCATCCATTCAGGGATCTCCAAAGTCGTACTCTCCATTCAATTCTTAGGATCTGTAAAAGAGGTTGTCTTGGAGGTCAATGCGCCGTGAATGGGAACAAAGGCTTCGTCTTTATATTCATGGCCCTTATCCTGTCGTTCATAATGGTCTCCACCTATTTCCTTGCCACATCCCTTGCATCTCCTATCAACGTAATAGATACGACAGACCCTGACGCCAACAGGCAGATCTACCGGTCCATCCTCATCGGTGCTGGCGTGGCATCCTCCCAAAGCGATGACCCCGTCGGATCTTCAGAGCGCTATGTGAATTCATCGGTGGGCACGCTCGCCCTAATACCGCACCTTACGTTCAGCATTCCCCACTATAATGGGACGGGTTTAGGCGAACAGAAACCACCGTCAAGCAACAACACATCCTATAACGCAGTCTTCAAATCATCCGAGGGGATCGGCGGGTCTGCCATCAGGGTGGAGGACGTTCCGCTCAACAGCTCTGTACTCCTGACGGATAAGAGCCTCAACATCCTCGCAGCCTCTGTATCGACCTCCCCGACCGTGGAGATTGATATCGGGCACGCAACGTTGCAATCCGCCTACCTGCTGATATACACGCCAGACTCCTTGATATGGACATACTCGGGGGCGGTCTCTCTATCATACTACTACAATGTCTCGTCGGACTACGCCATATCTGCGTTTAGCTGGGCACCTCCAGCGGGCTTCCCATCCATCATTGTCTACGGCGTCCCTCAGCTAGCCTTGGTGCAGGTAACCGGCGTTGACGGAACGCCTGTTAGGAGTTCTGTGAAGGACCTGCACTCCCGCTTTGCGGTCGTGGGCGCCTCCGGTCTTCCCCTACCGATGACAGGCAGGGTGACCGTCAGGACGGCGGTGGCATGGTACTGTGGGGATGTGAATGGGGGTGACGTGTATACTTTCGCCTAGACGCCCTCCCCTCAGCCAAAGAAGGTTCCGTGCTCTGTTCAATCCTGGTGTATCTGCATCCCTCCTCACGCTCGTATTCATCATTCTGGCGCTCCTCATGCCGGCGTCATCGGGTGGCTACGTCACATACTACAGCGGCGATGGCCTCATACTATCAACCAGTGGATCAAGCGTCAGCGTGGCAAGGTACCTCCAATGTCTGGTCTATGGGAACCTCACCGAGGACTTCAGCACCCCTCCGTTCTCGACCGCTGAGAGCTGGTGCGTGTATAACGGCTGGTCATGCGCCGGATCGTGTCCCTGCTGGCCGGGGACGCTCTCCTTGACCGTGACGCCGGACGGAAACCTTCAGTGGCACAACTGGCT
>Ga0315280_10009142_pt1 | contig 12804 bp, 13 predicted proteins | sample YL17G06_40_MG_FD_203697 | JGI IMG/M metagenome (GOLD analysis project Ga0315280, IMG submission 203697) | Sediment microbial communities from Yellowstone Lake, YNP, Wyoming, USA - YL17G06_40 | ecosystem: Environmental > Aquatic > Freshwater > Lake > Sediment | place: USA: Wyoming | collected... | reverse complement strand
CTGCGCGCCGAATGTGGGGAATCGTTATTGAACCACCTACAACCAAGGCAACATTTATCACTTCAAAAAACTCCTCGTCACTTATCCCTTCCTGAACACAGCGGATAACGTGATAGGTAATACAGTCATTGTATCAGATTGAGTGATAAGTAATCTTTTTATACTCGTTCGGATAATAGGGTCTAATGGGTGCTTGTATGAGCCACATTTACGTTACGAAGAAAGAAACAGAGTTTTTGTCTTCTTTTCCATCAGTCCAGAAGATTCGGAGCTTCCTCTTGAGGAAAGCTGGGAAGAAGGAATACTTCAGCGAAGCAACTTATCAGCAATATTTGAGGGCGGTAAATAGCATTACGCATTTCGCAAACTGCCAAAACCCTGACCAAGTGATCGAGAAACTTAGAGGGAACACAGAAACCGCGACAAAGCTTGTCAACGGTTGGATTGAGACCTTCACTGAGAAAGATTTTGCGCCAGCTACGCAGAGCGGTTTATGCACTGGTTTGAAGAGGTTCTTCCGCGTCAATGACATTGACATCAACTGGAAACAAATCATACTGCCGAAGTTTCGACAGATAAGACACGACAAGGCCCCAGACAAACAGGAGCTTCGCACTATACTTATGTACGCTCCCTTATGGTTGAAGGCAGCGGTTCTAGTTCTTGCGACAAGTGGCATGCGTGTAGGTTCTCTCTGCAAACTGAAGGTGAAGAATGTCAACTTTGAATATGATCCTCAAGGACAGATCGCGCTCGTTGATATTCCCCCGGAAGCGAGCAAAGCAAGAGTTGGATACTACACTTTCATGGGTCCTGAAGCAGTGAACTCTCTCAAGAAGCATCTGGCATTCAGAGAAGCAAAAGGCCAGAAGCTCACTGAAGATTCACCTCTGATAAAACCGACGAAAGGCAAGCTTCTGACGTATCCAAGCATTCTGAACAGCTACAACCGCACTTTGAAAAGGGCTAGCCTAGTCAAGAAGGACCAAGGAGGCTTCATTCTACATCTTCACACACTAAGAAAGTTCTTCAGAAGCAACCTTGAAGCAATCCTCACCAAAAGTCAGATTGAACGATTAATGGGCCATGTCAACACCGAATACCTGGATGGGAGTTACTTCAGACCGGTTGAAAAGGAAATGCTTGAAAACTACAGACGCGCATTGCCTAATCTGACGATTTTGCAGGACGTTCAAAGCGAAGACTACCAGAAGAAGCAGTTACTCATGCAAGCTTCACTGGTTCTTTCAGAGGATAAGCTCGCGAGACTAAAAGAGATCTTGGCAAGAGCGAAGAGTGTTGATGATGCGGTTCAGGAGTTCAGAAGATTCAAAGAAGAACATGAGGAGATACAGGAACCGCGAAAGAAGACAAAGACCGCGCATGATGGAAACGGCAAATACTTAGTAGCACACAACGAAGACGAGATGATTGACAAGCTGCATGAAGGTTTCAAGCTTGTGCAGTCTTTGAACCATGACAAGTATCTAATGGAAATTCAGTAGCGCGTGTTAGGCCGCCCGCGCTGTTCTTTAGTAGACCCATAATGTACCTACCGAAATGATATGAAAAAAGAAAAGGGGTTTGGCTACTCGTTTCTTAGGTATATGGAGGCGTGCCAATCTACCCAGCCCACGATAGCTGCAGAATCTATGCTGAAATAGAGATAGCAACCGAAGCCTCTAGTTTTGAATTCTGGAGGAATCTGTATGCTATAAGCAGGCAGAGAGAATCCGTAGTAGGTGACGTTGAGAACACCCGCGGGTAGACTTTCGTAGCCTTCTTCACCCCAATAGACTAGATACAGAGAGACTGTTGTCTGAGCAGACACTCCGAAATAACTTGCGTTGTCGATCGTTATGCCGACGAATATTCGGCTATATCCGCCGACGTTGATCCAGGTGCTGTTAGTTAGGGTTCCAAATCCAAGAGGCGTTCTGAAGAAAGCATAATTGGTGTCATAGGCAGGTTTGGGTTGCTGGTACGGCATGTTTGTGACGTATGTGTTCTGAACAGTCGGTGTAGAACTGGTACCAACAGTAAGGTAAACCGAAACGCGGAGTAAGATCCAGTCACTCGAAGGATACGTGCCTCCGCGGAACTCCAGTCTGCATTGGGCTGCTTGCACGGCGAACTCAGCACTACTTCCAGATGACACTGGAATGTCACTAGTATTCCAAACTGAGATACTTAGTTGCCTGCTGGGGTCATCAATAGGAGCATAAGTTTCCATATATGTGCCATTCACTATGCCCCAACGCCATTTCACTTTCGTCAGGCTCACATTTACGTAGCTTAACGGGTAGTTGCTAACGTCGATGATTGCAGCTGAGACAAAGATCCTATCAAAACCTGCGGTTGCAAACACATCAGTGGTGGCATCTCCATACCCCGAAGGCGAAGTGGAGATATTCAGGTCTTCCTGAATTGTCATGCCAGGGGTTTTTGTCACGTTCACGTTCTTGGCTGGGTCTCCTGTCGTGTCAAAATGATTCGAAAACAGAATTGCATCATAGATGTCGATGATTCCATCGTCATTCAAGTCAACCCAAGAGTCATATGTTCCTGCAGGAGACAAGCCTACCTGAGACTGGCTTCCTATAGGTTTCACCATGAACAGCGTAGCTGTCAAACAGAAAGTAGCCAAAGCAACGATAACTAGGTCCTTTTTGTTTACCATAGAATCACCTCCCCTTTCCTTTGAAATGCAACGATCAGTTTTGGTGAAACTTGCTATTTACACTTGTGAAACTATCTTCTATGACAAACCCTGAAAGGCCACAAAAATCTAGCTCTTCTTCCTATAGAGCTCTACATAACCACAACTAGGACAATAGAAAGTTCTAGGTGCTATCACACCATTTTCTCTATGTATTTTCCCAGGTTCCTGAGGGAAAAGGGAAGAGGCATTACATCGACTTCCAAGCTTATGAGGAAGGATTCAAGCTTGACCAAGCCTACCCATTCAGCTCGGGCTTGCCTCATGAACTCACTATAGTCTGAATAGTCCTTGTGAAGAGATATCATCATCCTTCCCTTATCTAGACCCTGTCCGGATGAGGCGAAGACAACGTTTGGATGCTCCGAAAGAAACTTTTTCGCCTTGTTGACACGTTCATCCTCCGAATAGTCCGTGGTCTTTTCTGGCGACCAGACACCGAAAACAAATGCCACAAGTTCAATTCCAAGCTTTCTAAGGTCAGGGATAATCGTGTGTTCCTTGATTAATCCTTCTTTCTCCAACTTTCTCATCGTTCTTGTCACCGTAGGCTGAGAAACATTCAGAGCCTTAGCCAGCTGCCTATCACTTCTGTGGCTGTTTTTCATCAACTCAGAAATGAGGCTCATCTCAGTATTCTTCAGCTTCGTCTTCTTATCATTCATGAAAGAGCCCCTGCATTGATATGAAACTTGGAATAAAAAGCATTAGTCCTGTTTCGGATACATCGACTAAAATGAAGCTAGAGCCCTATGTTATTCCTTCTTTTTTCTTGCGAGCATCACTAGGCTCAACATTGGATTCCAGCAGTCTGAGAGCATGGTCAAGAAACGATTCAGTTTTCCCAGGTTGAACATGCTTACTCAAATCCCAAGTCCTAACGGTTTGCTGATACGTGACAGTAGAAACCTCAGATGAATGTTTTTTATCTTTTTCCTTTCTATCATTCATACCTATTCCTTCTTTTCGTTTTCCATTAACTTGGCAACAGCAAACTCGAAGGCATGACTTGTGTTTCGGAACCGGAAAGATTCAACTTGTTTATCAATCCATTCTAGAAGACGCTTCTCAACTGTGATGGTTACTTTCTGTTTAGGCATACTTTCCATTCTATCACCTTCATTTTTAGATTTAACCTCATATTATAGAACAATAGTAAGTCTTATAAGCTTTTGTCTTACAATACCTTATCTGCAGGACAAAGGAGAAAGAAGAACATGGAGAAAACAGAAACCCGAAACAAAGAACCAAGAGAGCGAGAGCTTAAAGAAATCATGGGCGGAGCCATGATACCCGTACAAGTCGAGTTGTTTGAACCCTTCGTCAAATTTGCCAAGGAATACATCGCGTTTTTCGGATCAAAAGACACCCTTGAAATTTTCCTGATGAAACTGATATACCATGAAATCAACCGGCTACATTCAGATCTCACAAGCTACGTCTACGATAACGAAAAACAAGGCCACATCCTAGCCGGAGAAGACTGGTTTGACAAACACCCACACCTAGCAGCAAGCGGATGCGAAGACGAAGACAAAGACTGTTAGAAAGTATCGGAGAATGGGAAGCATGAAGGCAAAGGAAGAACCAACTTTCATTATGTCAAAGGCACTCATGGACGCATTAAAACATGAAGCAAAGAGCAAAGGGCAGAAACTCACAGAGTACATAGACGATCTAATTCTAGTTTTGACTTGTGCAGATTCTAAGGTTTGGGAAGAGGCTTAAGAGACTCTACTCGTTTCAACTTTCCTCTTTTTTTCTTTGTTACACCCTTGATGGTCACGAGTGCCCTATTCTTGCGTAAATGGTCTACCTTTTCCGCTTCAAAACCCTAGATCATTCAACTCATTCAGTGTTCATTCATTCAGAGACAGATTCTACCACACAGAGACAGATTCTACCACACACTATAGGGCTCGAAAAACAAGTTTTGCTGATTCTAGCCTTCACAACTCATGTCATGAAGACCGAATCAGCATGTGCACGCAATCTCTAATTACTGCTTTCAGAATTTATGCTTTGTCTTTCAGCCGGTTGAGTTTCTGCTGATTCTGGCCTTCATGGATCTTTCCACATGGCTAACCACAAAGGCCGAACCAGCGTTTGCTAGCAGCCTCTAGTTGTTGCTTTCAAGATTTATGCTTTGTCTTGCGTGTGAGAAGGCGGTGTTATCCTATCAGCAACGAAAGGATATTACTATCGACACTGCTATTGGTCACGGTTGCTGGACAGGTTACAGTTAATTTTAAGTCATATTGACCCAAAGTGCGTCATAAGCTCCATCTTGATCGTCCAAGGTTGCACTCACGTTCACTTGCTGGTATGCATAAACGGTGGAAGGCGCACTAAATCCGTCTACGCTCGGAGCTAAGTCCGGAAAAGGCTGATACGTCACAACAAGCAGGATGCGGTCGCTTGCATCAAAAAAAGAGTACGCAGTAACCCGCTCATCGATTGACGGCGCAGTTGAGCTAACATCTAGGCTATCTCTTAGACAGATGAAAGTGTTTCCAGCTTGTGTGACTAGCGCGAAATTTGAGATGGTGACGTTGTTGTATCCTGTCGTGTCCCAACCACTTGCAGTGTTGAAGTTTCCATCATCATAATTCGTTCCATCAAACTGATTATAGTCACCAGCGTCTATTGGCGTGTCTCCAGTCCATTTCTGAAGGCGAATGATAAAGTCTGTAGTAGAATAATCAGATTTTCCATAGAGGCAAAGTCTAGCCGAAGTTATTATGAAGCTAGACGGAATGGCAGAGGTATCGAACTTCAGAAAGGAACGATAAACGTAGTATGTCCCTGAATTATTTCGCTGTCCAAACATAATGTAATTCGTAGTCCAATAGCTCCATTCGACATCGTGAGCCGTTGTATAATTCGTGTCAGCGCCCCAAACGAACCCGGCGTTCGTCAATCCACTTGAAGTAAACGTGGTTGTGACGGATGTTGTCGTTAGGCTTTGCAAGGGCATAGTCGCGTTCCAATTGTTTGAAGTATCGTTTGCCCACCAGTCATATTGAACAACCGCGCCTACAGGGTTACACAATGTCAACGTGTAGTTCGCCCAACCACTCGTAACGGTGGCCGTACAGTTTGTCAAAATACCTGTATTGTTGGTTCTGAACAAAACCACGCTCAAAGCTAGATCGTCAGTCCACTCGCATGAGAACATGCAAGCAAAGCCTGCATAAGTCGTATTGTAAGACGGAGAAGGCAACGTATAGGTCGGGCTAGTAGTATCCGTGTATTGCCAGTTCAACTTCAACACTGGAGCTTTCGTTGAATCAGCATCGTAGCTCCAAGCCTCATGATCGCAATAGCCGTAAGACCTGTTTGCAAAGTCTTCCCAATAGATTATGATGGAATTGCCAGACACCCATCCTGACCGACTCGCAAGGACCTGCAAAACGCTCGATATGTCAGGGGAAGTGTAGGTACTGTTAATGGTCCACAGCGTATTGCTGTCCCAATTCACTGTAGCAGATGTATGGTATGAAAAGTTGTTGTCAAAATCGGTTGAAGAATTGCTGAATGTCACGGTGTTGTCGCTATCGTTTGCTGAGAGAGTGCTTAAAACCCAATTGGCATCCCAATTGTTTGTCTGTTTTGCAGTGAATGTGACATTTGCGCTTGTGATGTTGGCTCCTTTAGGAACAGTGATATTCGTAAATCTCAGACCGCTGCCCCATTCATAAGATGGCAGCGAATCATAGCCAGCAACACAAGCAGAATCCGTAAGGCTGAAGTAGGATGACACGTTCCGTCTCACACAATCATCACTACTTTGGCCTATAGTCCAAGTGCCACTACCATAAACGGTAGCGTGAACTTGCCAAGGCTTGAAGAGTGCCAAGCACCAGCAGAACAGCAGAATGAAAACGAGGGGAATTAGCTTTTTACGTTTCAAGCTTGCTTACCTCCCCGGTTGAGCTGACGATTCTTCATCCTTCTCCAGTATTCTCTGAGGACCGATGGAGATTTGCCGCCTCTTGGCCTGCCAGGACGATTTTGCTTTTTCAATGAATAACCCTTAATTTTCAAAGAAAAATATTGGTATCTCAAATAGCTTAGTCTTTTGAGATACGTCGGATAGGGTCAGGCTTTAACATACGGACTTTCGAGAGGTTATCTATGGCCCGCTATGAAGCTGCTTCATAAGATTGTATGCTTTTTCTTTGATCTCGAGTGTTGATAGATACAACAAGTCTCTGCTCTCTGGGTCATATTTGAACGCACGGAACCAAAACTGGCTTTTCTTACCTTGAACAAAATCGGGGTTCTCTAAGAAGGATCTAACTATGTAAGAAAATGAGTCTAGGGTATATTCTGCTATCCTTTCAGGGCACCGGAGCAAGGATGCAATCTCTCGTGGAATAGTAAGCGTGAGAATAGCAGTTCTTGAATCTGAGAAGTAATGGTAGGTTTTCCATCCTCGACCTTTTGTCTTGAAATCCTGGGTGAGAGTGCGAAGAATTGTGAGAAAATACATTTCAAGGGTTTCTTGAAAACTTGGATCGTCTGCGATTAGATCATAGAGAACCTTACTTGTGTCCGCATCTGGGACTATTGAGAAAAATAGACCTTTTGATCCGTTTGTTGCATGAAGCTTGAGGGTTGCTGCCGAACCTGGAATAATGGTTGTTTCGAGAACATATTTTCCCTCTTCGTCGACCTTCTTGGTCGAAGTTATTTTTGCTTCATGGATAAGCCTTTGTAGTTCTTCAGGATCTCTAAGGCTTCGTTTCAATATATCCTCACTTACATCCTCAAGGGAATCTCCATGCAAGCAAATCGTCTCGGCAATCCTTCTTAATTCAGAGACATTTCTTACATTCGCAAACGGTTCATCATATCCTGGGCCCCAATTTTTCACACGCCAACTGTCAAGCCACATAGATGCATTAGATTCGTTAACAAAAGAAGAAAAAAGACTGGCCAAAGCACCCTTGACCGTAACATCATACAGTGGTCCCTTCCCCGGTCTTTTTTGAGTTATTCTTAGAAAACCCTTCTGTTCAAGAAAATTGGTGTTCTTGTGAATGTTAGAATAGACATAGGGACCATAGGTTGCCCTTTTCACTCCAGGAAGTCTCACTCGGAGCCTATCTTGAATGGTAAGGCGTGAAATCGGATTCTTAGAAGTCGCAACAGCTCCGAGAATTTCTAGAAGAGTTTGATTACGGTTTGTTCGCACGCTTTTGAAGACTTTCAAGGGCATTTCTCCGACGTATCTCAAAAGGTAGAATTATTTGAGATACCTATTAAGGTATCGTTTGGAGATACGAAACATGAACGAAAAAGAAACAGCTAATGTGAGACCAGTAGGCGTTATCCGTGCAAACAAAGACAGCAAAGCGCACATTCACAAAGTTATCATTGAGGAGTGCGGCACTCACGACATTCCTTATGTCATGAACGCAAGCACCGTTTTGCTTTACAACCCAACCTTAAGCCTAGACGATCTGTTGGCTAGTATAGATGTTTTGAAACGCGATGTAAAGCTCCGACTGCAAAAGGATGTTGTTGCAACATGAGCTCTGAAGTCGAATTTCTCGTCAAACTCCGCGACGCCGCCGCAATGATTCTCGATGGATGCGAAAGCCGTCTTGAAAGTCTAGCACCAGCAGGAGTGAGACAAGCAAGTGCCACGGCTCAAAAGAAAGACTATGACATTGAAAAAATACAGTGGCAGGACGCTAAAGGTGACAAGGGACCGTTTCAGAAGAGTGCAGATGTCAATTCGCTGGATCACAAACAACTTTTGAAAGACGTTCAAGCGCACAAGGGAAAAATGACCGTTCAAGGCTGGTTTGTGTGGGTTTTTCAAGATGGCTCGACACTTGGTAGGAAGAAAAGGAGCTTCTAACCATGCAAGTCCAAATAACCCTAGAAAACAAGCAAGCACAGATTCAAGAGAAACCCTGGAAAGGAATTTGTTGTCGTCGCTGTTGGTTCGCGAAAACGGATCCGAAGAAATGCAAGTGCCGATGTCGCGGAACGAATCATCAGAAAGGTGTGCACAAGGCAATCGAACTTCTTGGAAAATAGGGTCCGACGAAAACTGAACAAATAGAGACAGATGGTGTGAGAGCACGCGAGGCAAAGACCTGGAGCTCGGAAGTTGTCGGAGGCCTTCCCTTATGGTTCCAGAGCATGCTCGCGTGCCACAAAACTTGAGGTAGTTAGCTATTGTGCGCGGAAGAGAATAAAAGCTCTTTGTTCGATCTAGAAGCCTTGAAGGAACTCGGAGGTGTCAAAGCCGGGGATTTCTTGGCTGTTGATCCAGAGTTGGAACCCAAATTTATGTCACATATTGGGCGAACCGTGAAACATGACGTGACAACGACTAACTTAGTTCTGAAGACTGGTCTTAGCGCGTACACAAAAGAACCTTTAAACGTGTTTCTAAGAGGCGGTTCCGGCGTAGGCAAAACCTATGTTGTTGTCAACAGCCTAGCCAGGTTTCCTAAAGAAGACGTTTGGTATTTAGGCGGCTTGTCTCCAACAGCGTTGGTCCATGATAGAGGTCAACTGGTTGACAAAAACGGAGAACCCATAACAGTCGTTTCTAAACCTGAAAAGGATAGCACAGAGGAAGAAAAAGAGGCATATGAAGCATATAAGGAAAAAATGAAGGGATCATACTACCTAGTTGACCTTCAAGGCAAGGTTCTAGTGTTTTTGGAAGCACCAAACATCGAGACTTTCAACAAACTTAGACCAGTCCTTTCACATGACGTTTTAGAGATCAGCTATAAATTCACGGACACAAGAGGCAAAGGACTTTCAACAACACATGTTGTTCTTAGAGGTTGGCCAGCAACGGTTTTTTGCAGCACAAGCGAAGCCTTTGTTCAAGACCTAGCGACTAGGAGTTTCACGTTTACGCCGGAGACAACGGAAGACAAGTATAAGGATGCCAACGTACTGACTGGTTCTAAAGCGGCTTTTCCCTGGAAGTTTGAAAGAGACTCTGACGCTGTGCTGTTGGAAGGCTACATAACATATTTCAAGGATCGCATGAAAGAGGTTCAGGTCATTGTTCCGTATGGTGAAAAGTTTGGCGAGCTGTTTCCAGCAAAGTTTCCAAGGTCTATGAGAGACTGCAAACACGTGTTAGGACTGGTTGAAGTTTCCGCATTGTTTCACCTAGCGCAAAGACCCGCCTTAGTCAGAACCGTAGAAGGACAAAAAACTATCTATGTTATGGCCACAAAACAGGACTATGATCGAACAGTGGACTTATGGGAAAAAGTAAGAGAAGCCACTGAGACAAGCGCGGCTAGTCATGTTTTAAAATTCTTTCATGACGTAGTGGAAACACTGGCTAAGACAAACAGAACATTCACGGTTAAAGACTTGACTGACGCATGGAACGCCAACTTTCCAACTGAACCAAAAAGTAGTGACACTATTAGAAAATATGTGGACTTCCTATGTGACATCGGTTATATGACTAAAGAACGTGACGACACGGACCGCCGCCAAAACCTGTTATACGTCATAAAACAGGAAAGCGGAGAATACACGCAAAACGAATTATCCGTTTTTTTCAAGCCTGAAATGTTCAAAGAATGGCTAAATGCGGCTAAAACAATAACCGCGTCAAACCACGTTTCACTTAGAGAAAAGTTTTTCACCGATGCAGAGGCAACGCCAGATGTCGTATACGACCAGTATTTCTCTGATAAAAACCCAACTGACGCGGTTAATGGTTTAAGGCCAACTGAAACCCCTAAAACCGAAAGCACCGAGAAAAAAACAGATAATCAGGAAAGCGTGCAATTTCCGAAAGTAATTCGGCAGTCGATAGAGGACCTAGCTTCTAAGACGCTGAAACTTGAACGTCTAACCGGCGAAATGGGCGTCTTCGAGGATAAGTGTATTTCTTGTGGTTTCAGAGGTCGCATGGACTGGCAAGTGACGGAACATGACGGCTCCTGGGCTTTACTCTGTGCTGAATGTGGATTGAAACTTTCTGAGAGGTTGAGTCAAGCATGACTGAGGTTTTGGAAATAGAGACCGATAAGATTGAAAGCAACCCGTATCAGCCGAGACGTGCCTTCGATGAAACTAAGATAAGAGACTTGGCGTCTTCGATTGAAAGAGTAGGCTTACTGAATCCAGTTCTTGTTAGAAAGAAGAGCGAAGGTTATCAGCTTGTTCATGGTGAACGCAGATTTAGAGCCTTCAAGCTACTGCAGAAAAGAACCATTCTAGCGGTAGTGCGTGAAGTCAGCGACAAAGAGTTAGCCGTTTTCAGTTTGATTGAAAACATGCAGAGGGAAGATCTGAACCCTATCGATGAGGCCCTATGTTACAAGCGTATGATAGATGAGCTTGCCTTTACACATGAAGAAATAGCCGATACCATAAACAAGGATCGGACCTACATAACAAATAGACTTAGGCTTCTAGGTTTGCCAGAAGACATTCAAGAAAAGGTTAGACGTCTAACATTGACGCCTGGACACGCTGAAACCTTACTCAAGTATCAGCAATTGCTCGATGAATCGAAGGATATTCCTTTGTATCCATCACGAGCACCTGAAAGCGTAAATGCTAGACGACCTGAAACCGCTTTGAAGTCTATTGCAACAAAAATTGAAAATGGAAATCTAAGCGTCAAAGACCTTAGAGAACAGGTCCATAGCTTTGAGAGATATGTTCAGGGAGCCAAGACAATATATGAAGCTAGGTCTCAGACAATTAAAGAAGCTAGGAATATTGTACCGGAAAAGTATGTTCCAGCTATAGAAAGAGGCGAAATTGAATATCAAAATGGCTCGCTTATCCTGAGAGTGACAGATAAAGAGTTCACAAACCAAGAAAAACGCTATCCAAAATACTCATTCCAACAAGAGATTTTCGTTGAAGATCAAAAAGACGTTGCGCAATATCCACTGTTTACGGAAACTGAATGGCAAGAAATCTCAGAATACTATGACAGACATGAAGAAATTCTGCATAGACTCTTCCCTGATTTTTCAGTAATTCATGATGAACCGAAAGTTAAAGAGAATCGTCTGAACGGAAGAACTTACGATTCGTCTTACGGCGACTTCTTTTATGAATGGGATGAAAAACCTGACGTGTTGGCTTATGTCAAGAAAGGTTGGGGCCGTTGGGTTGTAATAGAATTCAATTTTGGAGATGGAAAAAGAACAAGACGTAGATTCTTCAGATATGACTGGGCAGGACCATCATTGGTAAACCAAGCAATACAGACAGCGCATCCAGATATGTTTTCAGACTTCAAATATCGAGAACTTAATATCCATAAAATTCACAAACTGGAAATGTCATGGTTCTATGTCAGATATAGCACCACGCCTCGCAAAGATGCTATTGAAGCTTTGAAGAAAGACCTAGCGTTTCTTGAAAACCAAGAATCATTGACAAATGAGCAAATCATGGAGAAAGCCAAAATCATTCTGAACCAAATTTTTGAGGATATATCGAAGCAAAAATGGCGTGAATGCCCTGACAGGTTCAGGGAAGGAACAATGACGTTCAAACAAGAGGTTGAGGCAGATGAGTGAAGAACTTATTTTGATGCTACCTGAAAAGAAGCTGACATACATCAATGGTATTCTAACGCTTGTCGATGGAAAACTGAACCCTTGTTTCTTTCATTCCGTCCCTGACAATAGAAGCTCTGAAGAAAAACAGAAAGAGAGACAAGAAAAAGAAGCACGTGTGCAACTTTTCAAAGAGACATTCAAGAAACTCTACCATAATGCCAAACGTGTAACTCTCACGTTCAAAGATGGTCATATAGCTGTCTTGGAGCTGAATGACAGAGACTATGATTGGCGTGTCAAGTGGTCAACACGTGACCTTCTGAAACAAGCTGTTATTCCGAAAAAACTCGGTTTCAATGAGTATGGAGTATTTGCGCACAAGGCAAGACCGGCTTCTGAGGAAGTGTTAGCCAATGAATGAAGAAACCATTCTGATAGCTTTGCTCTGTTTCGTTCTAGGCTTTGTGTTGAGGGGAGAACTTCAGAGATACAGAACGAAGAGGCAGGGAGAATGACTGAGATAGAGGTCCAGCCTGAAGACAGTATCCTAGATGT
>Ga0315280_10009141_pt1 | contig 12804 bp, 12 predicted proteins | sample YL17G06_40_MG_FD_203697 | JGI IMG/M metagenome (GOLD analysis project Ga0315280, IMG submission 203697) | Sediment microbial communities from Yellowstone Lake, YNP, Wyoming, USA - YL17G06_40 | ecosystem: Environmental > Aquatic > Freshwater > Lake > Sediment | place: USA: Wyoming | collected... | reverse complement strand
CTCAGCGTAACCCTTTTCGAAAAAACGCCCATTTTACGGGCCTTCGAGCATTGCGACTACCGGATCGATTTACCCGATACCTGTAACCAGTTGACTCTGTTCGGGTTATAGCCGGACAGCAGTGATGGGATATGCGTGGCTCAAACGGGGCCTCGCCCGCAAAAAACGGCGCCGGCACAATGTTGGTCATGCTTTTTGAATAGCAAAAAGCAATCGAGGGATTAAGACACGGCTCAGCCAAAATGAGCGGATACTTGCGCACGGACCTGCTCATGACGGTCTCCACGCGAATCTCGAACCGCGAAGGCTCGGCCTTGATTCCCCGTGGAAGTTTCAGGCGAAATCCCATGCTCCTCTTGGTTGCGCTGGTAAAAGCGTACTCAGCAGGCGCCAACTGATCGTTGATGCGGACCGTCACTCCAAACAGCTTTCCTATAATAGCCGCCGCCTCTGCATCCGGGCCGTCTACCAATGTTGCGAGCCGGGCGGCGTCGGTGGGAGAGAGACACAATACCTCCCTGATAATGCAGTCCCCTCGCTTAAACCAAGCGTACAACTCAGCAAAATCATCAGTAAAGACGCACCCGGCGTAGTGACATCGTTTCTTCTCGAAGAGGCGCACAAATGCGGTGCGGGCGACAACACGGCGGTAGTCTTTTCTGCCCAGAATGAACGGGGAGCTTCCCTCCACCAACGCGATGTCCTCGTCCAGATCGAGGATACTGATTTCCTCTTGCATCTCAGGGCGGAAAGTGCTGCGCCCGGTAAGGTACGGCCGAACCATAGCGTTGTAAATTGCTTCGCCCCGTTCTGGGCCCAAATGAGCCTGGAGAGTGTATTTTACCCTCTTCCGGCGCACCTCGTCTCTTAGCGATTTGGCCAGCGCAGGATCCTCGTCGAAAAGCTCTCGCATCGTGGTGATGAACTCGGAGAAGAGCGTACGACGGAAAAGAATCTCAAAGAAGAGTCCGACCATTCCAATCGATGCCAGCAATGCAGAACTGTGCAGGAGGAGATGGTACGCCCAAGGCCGGGGGTCGCTTGGAAAAAGCGAGTCAAGCAAGATCAGCCCCGCCATGCCTACAACAGCACACAGGAGTGAAAGCGCGGCGACAAGTGGCCATTTCATGAATACATGCTACCACCACAACGGGTGTCCGCAAGCCGGCTCTTGGCGACAGGGACTAGACTTCGCCGCGCATTTGGGGCGGCCGGAAAGCAGCCAGCGCGGCGGCCGCCCGGCTGGGGTGAATCCCGAAGGTCTGGGCGGTGGCCAGCGCCGCCAGGGCGTTGAGCACGTTGTGCCGCCCTACCAGCGCCAGGCGCACTTCGACCGGCTCGCCCTCCCACTCGAGGCGGAAACGCTGGCTCCCATCTCCGTCCTCGCAAATGTCAGAGGCGCGGAAATCGGCCTGGCGGTCAATCCCGAACGAGAGCGTGAAGCCCTCGAAGCTCTCTCCGAAACGGGAGACGAACTGGTCATCGGCGTTCAGGATGGCAATTCCGCCGGCGGGCAGAGAATCAATCAGCTCCCGCTTGGCGCGGGCAATGCCCTCGATCCCCGAAGGAAAGAACTCCAGGTGAACGGGAGCGACGGCAGTGACCACGCCGGTATCGGGCTGCGCAATCCGCGCCAGCGCCGCGATTTCGCGGGCGTGCGACATGGCCAGCTCGAACACCCCGGCCTCGTGCGACTCTTCGAGCTTCAGCAAGGAAAGCGGCAGGCCGTACTGGTTGTTCAGGTTGCCTTCGCTCTTGTGAATGCGGAAGCGGGTGGCCAGCACGGCGGCGATCATCTCCTTGGTGGTCGTCTTTCCGACGCTGCCGGTGACGGCGATCAGCCGCCGCCCCCACAGTTGGCGGACGCGGGCAGCCAACTTCTGCAAGGCTTGGATGGTGTTGGCTACGCGCAAGCCCTCCCCGCGCTCGACCACGGCCGCCACCGCGCCCGCCTGCAAGGCTGCGCCAACGAAATCGTGCCCGTCAAAACGCGGGCCGCGGATGGCAAAAAACAATTCGCCGGGCTGGACGGTTCTGGAATCAATCGAGTAGCCCGTCACGCCGGCGTCCGGCGAGGGAGGCGCGACGTTCAGGATGTCGGAAACCTGGGCAAGCCTGAGTTTCATGGTGACGATTGCGCGCGGATTGCGGATCAGCCCCCCAAATGCCGTCAAGGGAAAATTTATACCATGCAGGCGGCAAATCACCAAGGGCGCTGGGCGAATTGCCCCTCCGCCCTCTGCGGGATTAGCCACGGAGACACGGAGACACGGAGGGAGCGAGGATTCAAAGAACCATGCGCTTGATGCCGTCCTTCATCAGCCGGGAGTTGAAGTTGAGCAGTAGTCCGACCTTTTTTCCAGTCACACGCAAATAGGTCAACAATTGGGCTTCAAAGACCGGATCGTGACGCTCGACGCTCTTGATTTCGACGATTATCGTGTCCTCAACCAGCAGATCAATTCGATACTCGCCGACCGTCCGGCCCTTGTAAACGACGGGTACGCAAACCTGCCGGCGGTACTTGAGTCGAGCGAGCTCCAATTCAACGCATAACGCCGCTTCATAGGTGCTCTCCAGCAGTCCGGGCCCGAGCTGCCGATGAACTTCAATCGCGCATCCAATCACCGCCTCCGTCAATTCCTCGAACTGCATCTCCGCGCCTCCATAGCGAAAATTCCCCGGCTGTTTTTCTCCGTGTCTCCGTGCCTCCGTGGCTGATCACTTCTTGGCGAAGTCGCCGGCTTTGAAGATGCTGAGCTTCGCGAGGTCGATGTGGCGCCGCATGGCGGCAACGATCTGCTCCGGCGTGAGCGCTTCGACTTTCTTTTCGAGCTCGGCATCGCGCGCCAGCGTCCGATTGAGGAACAGGTACTGCGACAGCTTGGCAGCCAGCTCCGGGTCCTGGGAGCGCGAGACCTGGCGCGACTGCAGCCAGCCGGATTTCGCCGCCTTCACCTCGTCGGCGGTGAAGGCATCCTTGAGCGCTCGCTCGAGTTCCTCCTTGCATGCCGCTTCCAGCTTCGCGGCGTTCTGAGGGGCGTAGATCGCGTAGACGGCAAAGTCGCTCGACTTGTCCAGCGGGCTGGCATTGAACATGGATCCCACGCCGTAGCTCAGCCCGTCTTTCTGCCGGATGCGCACGGCCAGGCGCGAATTCAGGAAGCCGCCGCCCAGCATGTAGTTGCCCAGCACCATGCCCGGGAAGTCGGGATCGTCGTCGCGCATGCTGAGGTTCATGCCGGCGGCGAGGAACGCGTTGGCCTTGTCGGGCGTCTCGATCGATTTGTCGGCCGCCGCAACGTCGAAGTATTGTTCCGGCACGCGCGCAAACGGCTGCCTGCTCTTCCAGCCGCCGAACAGTTCCGTGAGGAGGGCGGTCATCTCCTTTTCGTCGAAATCGCCGACCATGGCCGCTTCGGCATGGGACGCGCCGTAGAACTGGCTGTAGAAGTCCTTGACGCCGGCCAGCGTGACCGCCTTCAACTCCTCGATGGCTTCGTCGGGCATCGGATTATAGCGGGGATGCCCCTTGGGATAGGGGCGGAGATGGCGCGACGCGACCACCTGCCCGAGAGTCTCCGGATCGCTTTTCGACTCCTCGATTTCGGCCAGCCACTGGCTCTTGCGTTGGTCGAACTCGTTGGGCGGGAACACCGGCTCGCGCAGCACTTCAGCGAGCAGGCGCAACACGGCGGGCAGGTTTTCGCGGATGGTTTCGACATTCGCGGAAGCCTGCCTGGAACCCGCGCCGACGTTGACGCGGGCCTTCAGCCGGTCAAACTCATCCTTGATTTGCTGCCGGCTGTGCTTGGCTGTGCCGCGCATGAGCATTTCGCCGGTCATCCCGGCCTCGACGCCCCGATTCATGAGGCTCTTTTCGTCTCCGTAATGGAGGACGAGCGAGACGTTGACGGTGGCCCCGCGCGTCTTCTTGGGCAGAAGCGCCAGTTTCATGCCGTTGGGCAATTGCGACCGCCTGGTGCGCGCCTCGATATTGGCGGGAGAAGCGTCGAAGGCCTCGCCCTGCGCGATTGGAGCATCGCCTTTGTAACCCGTCACCAGCGCGGCCACCTCCGGCGTGGCGGGGATTTCGGCGCGCTCGGGCTTGGGCGTGGGAATGAACAGGCCGACGGTGCGGTTCGATGGCCGCAGGTAGGCAGCCGCCACGCGCCGCACGTCCTCCGGCGTCACCTTGCGCAGCCGGTCGCGGTGGATGAACAGCAGCCGCCAGTCGCCCATGGCCGCCCATTCGCTGATCTCCAGCCCCACGCGCTCGGAGGAGTTCAGGTTCAGCTCGATGTTCTTCAGCAGCGCCTGGCGCGCCCGATCCACTTCTTCCTTGGTCGGCGGAGTGGTGACGACCGCGTCGATGGCCTTCAGCATCTCGTCGCGGGCGGTTTCGAGCGAGTCCCCCAGGCGCACCTGCGCGCCAAACTCCGCGATGCCTGGGTCCTTCAACTGGTAAGCGCCGCCGAAGACGGAGGCCGCCTTCTTGGTTTCGACCAGGGCCTTGTACAGCCTGCCGGCCGGCTCATCGGCCAGCACCGTGCTCAGCACGTCGATGGGCGCGAAGTCCGGATGGGAGCCGGCCGGGATGTGGTAGGCCGCCATGACCACCTGCACGTCGCCGGTGCGACGCAACGTCACGCTGCGCTCGCCATCCTGGGTGGGCTCCTGCGTGTACGGCTTCTCCGGCTTGCGCGCCGGTTTCGGAATCTTCCCGAAATACTGGCTGATGAGCGCCAGCGTTTGGGCCTCGTCGATCTTGCCGGCCACCAGCAGTATGGCGTTATCCGGCTGGTAATACTTGCGGTAGAAGGCCTGCAGGCGCTCGATGGGCACGCCCTCGATGTCGGAGCGCGCGCCGATGGTCGAGTGGCCGTAGTTGTGCCACAGGTAGGCGGTGGAGAGCACCCGCTCCTCCAGCACGTTCTGCGGGTAGTTCTCGCCCATCTCGAACTCGTTGCGCACCACCGTCATCTCGCTGTCCAGGTCCTTCTTGGCGATGAAGGAATTGACCATGCGGTCGGCTTCCAGGTCCAGCGCCCATTTCAGGTTCACGTCGCTGGCCTGAAAGCTCTCGAAGTAGTTGGTGCGCTCATACCAGGTGCTGCCGTTGGGCCGCGCGCCGTGCTCGGTCAGCTCCTGCGGGATATCCTTATGGTTGGGCGTCCCCTTGAAGAGCATGTGCTCGAGCAGGTGCGCCATGCCCGTTTCGCCGTAGGCCTCGTGCGCCGAGCCGACCAAGTAAGTGACATTCACCGTGATGGTGGGCTTGGTGGGGTCGGGAAACAGCAGCACGCGAAGTCCGTTCGCCAGCCGGTACTCGGTGATTCCCTCCACCGAGGTGACGCGCGCGACGCCCGCCGGCAGCGCCGGGGCCGGCGCCGGCGCCTGAACCGCGGGAGCGGCGGGTGTTGAGTAAACCGGCGCCGCATTCCAGGCGGCAACCGACACGAAAAACGCACAGAGCAGTACGAGCGAACGGAAACGGCCACGAACCATAAACATCCTCCTAAGAGTCAGCAAATAACGTGGATCGGGCGCGAACTGCCGAACGCCGGGGGCGTCCTGACGTGCCGCTGCCACCCGAATCATCACTGCTTGTGCCTCGGCAGCGCCAGGGTACGGAGCCACGTCACCCTCTTGAAGTGCGGATCGGCCGTCACCAGCACACCCGCCTTCCCCGTAACGACCGCGGCGAAGCAGTCCGCATATGGCAAGCCAGACGCCAGCTTCAGACGGGCGGCGGCTGCGGTCACGGCCCGGTCAGCATCAACCACGTTTAACGCGTTCTCGACCTTCGCCAGCATTCGAGCAGCTTCATCAAATCCGTGCGTTCGCCCGAGTGCATAGAGCGTTTCGCCCCAGTTAATCACCGACATGTGGACGGCCTGGTTGGCTTCGCTGGAATCGTTGAATACTTTTTCAACAATCTTCGCGCCAGGACCGTCAGTGAGAAAGCGGTACAACGCGTTGGCGTCGAGGACGTGAGGTCTCATGTGTGGGCTCATCTCATATCCGGCTCGCGCTCAATGTCCACCGGAAGCCCCGGCCGCGCGGCTATGCCACGGAGACTTGCGATGTACTCCTTGGTGATTGGCCGGATCAGGATTCCGTCTTCGACCTCTTTGAACCGGACGCGTGTGCCGTTCTTGATGAAGTGGCGGCGCCGCAAGTCGACCGGGATGACCAGTTGACCCTTCGAGGTAACAGTTCCTTCACGCGCCATGTCTTACACATTACCACAAAAGGTAAGGCGGCGCCAATGGTAGGCAGGAGGCAGTAGCCGTCAGCCCACAGCCGAATCTGCGTTTATCTGCGTCCCATTGCCGTACTTCTCGGGTATAATCCGCCGGCCGTGGAACGTTCGGAACCAACCGGCTAGCCCGAGGTTTCGCGGATTGCCCGGATTCTGCGAAATCGGCGCAATCCGCGGCTACCCAACGTGCGATATTTTCTGGACACACAGCTTTACAGCTACCTGGCCAACGGCACCATTGCGCCCGCGGAATGGCACGCGGCGCTGGCGGGCCGCGAGTTATGGCTTTCGCCGGTGACCGTCTATGAATTGCTCGAGGGGCTGCTGAAGGCCAGCGTGCACACCTTCCCGATCAGCATCGCAGCCCTGGCAACGGCCGCCGAGATACCGGATGCGCGCATCCTGCCGTACCCCGGAATCAGGCGCCATCATGTGCGCCGCTGGCTGGAGGCCGGCGGCGGAGAGTTGCCGACCGATTTCCACGATTTCCGCCGGAGCATCGGGGCAGGGCGGGCTGAATTTCTGGCGGCCATCCGCCGCTTTCTGGCCCGCGGCCTGCCCCGCTATCACCGCGCCGCCGACCCGCTGTTCTCCGCCGATTGGCAGAAGGCGGCGGGCAGGACGCCCGGCGAGCACCTGGATGCCGCCTTTGTGTTTCACACCGCGGTGCTGGAGCGCGTGGCCCGCATCCGCTACAATGCCGAAAAGCACCCCTCGGATTACCTGGATTACCTGCAGCTCCGCTACTTGAATGACGAGGACCTGTCGTTCCTCACCGCCGACCGCAAGCTGGTCGTCATGACCCAGCGCTCACTGGAATCCGACCGCATCTATCTGTGGAGCGAGCTGACTTCACCATAAAGGCGCAAAGAACACAAAGGCCGCTAAGAAAGCGGCGCCCTCATCTTCGAGCCTTCGTGTTTTTGTGCCTTGGTGCTGGAGCGCGTCGCCCCGATCCTGCCGAGGGCTCATGCGGTCAATTCTGAGAGGAAGCGCTCGACGGCCGCGCGGTCGGGGCAGCCGGCCTGGCCTCCGGGGCAGCGGGCCTTCAGCGCCGCGGCCGCGGCGGCGAAGCGGATGGCCTGCTCGGGCGGCCGCCCGCCGAGCAGGGCGGCGGCATAGGCGCCGTGGAAGACGTCGCCGCAGCCGGTGGTGTCCACCGCTGTTACCGGAAAGGCCGGCTGATGGCGCACCTCATGGCCGGCCGGCCCGGCAGCAAACCAGCAGCCGCGCGCGCCGTCGGTGACCGCGGCGCAGGCGCGGCCGGGCAGCCACAGCGCCCCTGCCGCCCGCTCCGCTTCCCGCTCGCCCGTGACCTCGCGCGCCACACGCCACGGCAGGATCAGGTGGCCGGCGAGGCGCAGAACTTCCCGGACCGCGTCATCATCCACGCGCTCCAGGTCGGCGACAATCGGGATGCTGAGCCGCCGCGCGATCCGGCAGGCCTCCACCGATGCGGCGGGAAAATGGTGATCCACAAAAAAGCACCTGCTGGCAGAGATGATCTCCGCGCCGATGTCGTCCGGCGCAACCATCGCCCGCAGGTAGGACAGGATGGTGCGCTCCCCGGTCGAGCCATCGACCACCACCATCGAGTAGCAGGGCATGGCCTCCCGATGCGCATGCCGCTCGATGACCTCGATGCCGTTGCGCGCCAGCGTCTGCCGCACGAAATCCGAGAGCTCATTGCGGCCCAGCACGCCCGCGTACCGGCAGCGCAGGCCAAGGCGGGCGGCGGCCACCAGCGCCGTGGCGCATTGTCCGCCGCCCTGCCGCTGGATGGAGGTGATGTGGGTCTTGCTGCCCGCGGCGGGGAAGGCGGGCACCTGCACGATGTCGTCCACGGCGGCCACGCCAAAGCCGAGCAGATCGACCTTGTCCATACGAAGTAAACCCGCGCAATCTGCGGATTCGCTGCTACTGCCCCGCGGCGGCAAGGGCCAGGATGACGAGCGCCATGACGCTGGCCAGCAGCAGCACGCCGGAGGGCATGAAGGCGCCGCATTCAGACCTGAGACCTGGGACCTAAGACCTGGGAAACCCGGCCCTCAAGTCCCAGGTCTCCGGTCTCAGGTCCCAGGTCTCAGGACTGCCGTTCCCGGTAGTCTTCGGCATGGATCTCGACCACTCGGCACATCTCGCGCAGCCGCGAGGCGACGCGCGCCCCCAACCGCTCCTGAAACGTGGCGTGCGTCTTGCGCTCGCCTTCCGCTCCGCTCATTCGCTCTTCTCTAAGGTTGGCGGTCAACAACGTCGGTTTCTTCTCGTTATACCGATGATTCAGGATGTAGTTGATGGTGTCTTCCACCCAGTCGGTAATGCGATTGGCGCCCAGGTCGTCGATGACCACGACTTCGGCGTCGAGCACCGGCCGGATCACGCGGTGCTCGGCAGTCAGCGTTGTGGAATCGTAGCTGGACTGAATCCGTTTCAAAAGCTCCTGGTAATCCACGAACAGGCCGTTGGCCCCTTTGGCGATTAACATCTTGAGAAGAGCGACGATGAGGTGCGTTTTGCCCCGTCCGGGCTCACCGGTCAGCAGAATGCCTTTGCCGTCCACCAGCGGGTAGGCGCCGGCATAGCTGTGAACCTGCTTCATGGCGTTCAGCAGCGAGTTGTATTTCGGGCTGCCCTTATCGCCGTACAACTGGAAGTTGGTGAAGGCGCAATTCTCGTAGCGGCGGGGGATCTGGGCGGCAGCCAGGGCGCGCGCCAGGCGGGTCTGCGCGCGGCATTCGCAGGGCACCACGGCCGCCTGCGATTGGTCCTGCCGCCAACCGGTCCCCGCGCACAGGGGACATTCCTCGGTTGCGCTCATCCGGGCCATTCTATATCAGAAGGCGGAAGGCGGACGGCAGCCTCTTGCCTCCAGCCTCTTCCAGCCTGTAGCCTACAACGGCCCGGCTCAGGTATACTCCACTACACCCGGGACCCGGAGCCGGTGCAGGCAGCCGGGACTAGTCCCGGAGGAACTTTATGCAGATCACGTTCTGGGGAGTCCGGGGATCGACGCCGACGCCGCACCCGCGCACCCTGAAATACGGGGGCAACACCCCGTGCGTCGAGATCCAGACTCCGGAAGGCCACCGGATCATCTTCGACTGCGGGACCGGACTGACCCATCTAGGCAAGCAGCTCAGCACCGCCACGCCGCCGGAAGGCCTGCGGCTGATGGTCTTCCTGACCCATTTTCACTGGGATCACATCCAGGGCCTTCCCTTCTTCGCGCCGCTCTACGACGCCCGCAACCAGGTGTATTTCCACTGCTTCGAGAACCAGGGCATGACCGGCAAGGATGCCCTGGGCGGGCTGATGCTGAACCCTTACTTCCCGGTTGATATGACGGTGATGAAGGGGCAGAAGAACTTCTACACGGTCGGGGAAGAAACGCTGCAACTGTTCGACGTGGAAATCACCTCCCGGCACGTCAACCACCCGCAGGGCTGCCTGGGCTTCCGCGTTCAGGCCGAGACGGGTGTTTTCGTGTACGTCACCGACCACGAGCACGGCGTGCCCCAGTTCGACCACAACGTGCGCCTGCTGGCGGAGGGCGCCGACGTGCTGGTCTACGACGCCCAGTACACGCCGGCTGAATACCGGTCGCACGTGGGCTGGGGACACAGCACCTGGGAGGAGGCCATCAACGTGGCCCGCGACGTCGGCGTCCGGGACCTGGTGCTGTTCCACCACGACCCCGACCATTCCGACCTGTTTCTGGACAAGATGCTCATCCAGGCCCGCGGCTATTTCCCGCAGTTGCACGGCGCCATGGAAGGGACACAGGTGAACATCGACCGCGTGCGCCAGACGCCGACGTTCAAGAGCGGCATCGAGCAACGCTACTGCCAGCGGGTTCCGTTGCCACAGCCCTTCGCGGTGCGCCTCCGCCGGGTCGGCCAGCCGGAAACCGAGCAGACCGAGCTGCAGGATCTGAGCCTGGACGGCTCCTTCTTCCTGGTGGACCACGAATGGGACATTGGCACGGAGCTGGAAGTGGAAGTGGACGTGCCGGCCGGCCCCGACCGTCCGGCCACCGTGCTCCGGGTGCGCGGCACCGTGGCCCGCAGCGAGAAGCAGCAGGAAAAGACGGGCATCGGGGTGACTTTCCGGGCCCGGAGCGCCAGCGGCCAGTAATTTCGGATTTCGGAATTCGGATTGCGGATTGCAGGCACCGGCGACGTTCGAAATCCGCAATCCGCAATTCCGGGCAGGTCGCTTGCTGCGCGGCCGGAGGGGAGTAGAATAAGCTTACGGTCCAAGGTACCGATCCCATGCATCCTCAAAAATCCAACAGGCGACGGTTTCGGCGAGTGGTTTTCCCTCCTAGTGTCAACGTGCGTTGCTGGGGCGAGGGATTTCGCGGGCGCCTGCGGGTCCTGAGCGAAGGAGGCATGTTCATTGATACCATTCATCCCCGGCCCGACGGCACCGAGGTGAAAGTGACCATCGAGGGGGAGGGGGAAGCGATCTGCCTCCGCTGCGTCTCGCGCGACCACGAGCCCGGTTCCGGTATGGGCCTGGAGTTCGTCCGGTTGCCGGAGGCCGAGCGCGACCGCATTCGGGAACTTATTGCACGCTTCAATTCATAGAGGGGTGAGCGCATGAAACGATTGGTAGCTGGGATGGCACTGCTTCTGCTGGCGGCTTGCCTGGCATGGGGGCAGGGCGCTCCGCGGCTCACCGGCGTGGAACCGGCCTCCGCCAAGGTTGGCCAAACGGTCACCGCCACCGGCGAGAATCTCGGGAAAGGAACCGTGATCGCCGTATTTCTCTCCGACGCCAATAATGATTACAGGTTACAGGTGGTCGAGCAGACGTCGGAGAAGATCGTCTTCCGGGTCGCCCAGGTCAAACCCGCCAGCTACAACGTGTCGCTTCAGGTCAAGAACGAGATTTTCATTCAGCCCGTGCGGCTCACGGTGGAGTAGGCGGTAAGCTGTAGGCCGTGGACTGTAGGCCGTGGGCTGGAGCAGGAAGGACCCACAGCCTACAGCCCACGGCCCACAGCCGTTACATCACCGCCGTGGGCGGCGCCGGCTCATCGGGGGCCCCCGCCTTGCGCAGGGGTCCAAAAATCAGGTAGAGCGCCAGGATCAGGCCGAACAGAATCGGCAGGTAGCTGAACCCGGGCAGCACCCAGGTCAAGTGCGGGAATTCGGGCGGCTCGCCCATGCGGTCGCGTACGAACACCACCGTGGCAATCAGCAACCCGACCAGCGCCTCTCCCGCGATCAATCCGGAAGCAATCAGGACGCCGGCGTTCTCCACCCGGGCCTTCTGGGCGTCGTTGTGCCGGCGGGCCTCCGACATACTGTTGACCACCCAGCGGATCATGCCTCCCACAAAGATGGCGAAGGTGGTCTCCAGCGGCAGGTACATGCCCACGGCGAAGAGCATGGGGCTCCGCACCTTCACCAGGACCATGGACAGGCCCAGGACAATCCCCACCATGACCAGGGGCCAGGCCATCTCGCCACCCACGATGCCCTGCGAGAGCGTGGCCATCAGGCCGGCCTGCGGCGCCGACAACTGGCGGTCGCCGAACCCCATGCCGCCCTGGGCCTTGTTGGCGGTGTGCAGCACGTACAGCGGGAAGAACAAGACGGCGCCGGAGAAGATCACGCCGATGATGTCGCCCACCTGCATCTTCCACGGCGTGCCGCCCAGGATGTGCCCGACCTTCAGGTCCTGGAGCATTTCGCCGGCGACCGCGGAAGAAACGCAGACCACACTGGCCACTCCCAGCACGGCCGCCACGCCTTGGTTGCCCGAAACCCCGATGGCCACCATCACCAGCGCGGCCACAATCAGCGTGGCCAGCGTCAGGCCCGATACCGGGTTGTTGGAGGAGCCGATCATGCCCACCAGGTTCCCCGACACGGCGGCGAAGAAGAACCCGGTGATCAGCATCACCACCGCGGCCAGCACCGCTCCTCCGATCACCCCGGCAAAGTAATAGTAGATGGCGATCATCAGCAGGAAGACGACGCCGACCGAGAACAGCACGGTCTTGAAGCGGATGTCCTTGTCGGTGCGGGCGGTGGCTTGGTGGGCTTCGGCGGATTTCTTCAGGTCGCCGATGGCGCGCTTCAATCCGGCGCCGAGGCTCTTGCGCATGCGGAACAGCGTGTAGCAGGCCCCGACCAGCATGCCGCCGACGGCAATGGGCCGCACCACAAAGCGCCACATCTGGGCGGCCAGCGCCGCCCAGGTGGCTTCGTCGGCCGGGTTCATGTTCCGCGCCGCGGCGAACTCGCCGATCACCGTGGGCCCCACGAAGTACATCAGCAGCGGCACGAACAGGCCCCAGGCCAGCAGCCCTCCGGCGAAGTTCAAAGAGCCCAGCACCGGACCGATGATGTAGCCCACACCGATGTAGGCCGGCGAGACGGCCGGCGCCGAAATGGTGGAAACGCCGCCGGCCTTCACCGCGAAGTCGGTCTTGCGGAAGCCCAGGCGCACCAGGCTGCGGCCGGCTTCCCCGACCCGCAGCACGAAATCGTTCGACGACAGGAACAGGCGGATTCCCTGCTGGTCCA
>Ga0315280_10009140_pt1 | contig 12805 bp, 10 predicted proteins | sample YL17G06_40_MG_FD_203697 | JGI IMG/M metagenome (GOLD analysis project Ga0315280, IMG submission 203697) | Sediment microbial communities from Yellowstone Lake, YNP, Wyoming, USA - YL17G06_40 | ecosystem: Environmental > Aquatic > Freshwater > Lake > Sediment | place: USA: Wyoming | collected... | reverse complement strand
GCTCTCCGGCGGTGGACATCGTCATCGAGGATGAGCTGGGCCTGGGCGGGTCCGGCCCGCAGGCCAAGGGCGGGGGGGAGGTTCAGCCGCCGTCGGCGCCGGAGCCGGCTGAGGGGAGCCAGCCGGAGAGCCTGCCGGAGCCGGAGCTGGAAGCGCCCCTGGAGGTGGACTCGCTGGCCGCGGCCCCGGAGCCGCTCCCGGAGATCGGCGGGGAGGAGGAGCCCGGCGTCCTGGAGACGCTTCCCGGAGCGGAGGAGGGGGCCTTCGCGGAGGAGTCCCTGGACAGCCTGCCCGATATCGGGCGCCTGGGGCCCGCCCCTCAAGCCAGGACCGCCAGCAGCCTCCGCGGCGAGCTGGCTGAAGCCCGGCTGGACAGCCTGGTCAAGGGCCAGGATCCGGAAAGCCTGGCCAAGGCGGTGCGCACCTTTCTGAAGAAGGATCAAGAGGGCTGAAGCGGGCTATGGGCGGCAGCATCCTGGAAGGCAGGACCGAGGAGGAGCTCTGGCAGGTCTACAAGCGGAAGCGCGATCCCAAGATCCGTGATTTCTTCGTCCGCCAGTACGCCCCGCTGGTCAAATACGTGGCCGGCAAGGTAGCCATCGGGATGCCGAACAACGTCGAGTTCGACGACCTGGTCGGTTTCGGGGTCTTCGGGCTGTTCGACGCCATCGAGAAGTTCGACCCGGACAAGCACGTCAAGTTCAAGACCTATGCGGTGACCCGCATCCGGGGCGCGATCTTCGACGAGCTGCGCACGATCGACTGGGTGCCCCGCTCCGTGCGCCAGAAGACCCGGGAGGTCGAGGAGGCCATCCGCAAGCTGGAGTCCTCCCTGGGCCGCGCGGCCGCGGACGAGGAGATCGCCCAGGCCATGAAGATCGACCTCAAGGACTTCCACAACCTGATGCTCAAGATCTCGGGCACCTCCGTGCTTTCCCTGAACGAGGTCTGGTACACGGGCGAGGACAACGACAAGATGTCCATCGTCGAGAGCATCGAGAGCCCCTCCTCGCTGAACCCGGACCACATCGTCGAGAAGGAAGAGGTCAAGCGGCTGATCATCGAGGCCATCAACGAGCTTCCCGAAAAGGAGAAGAAGGTCCTGGTGCTGTACTACTACGAGGACCTCACCCTGAAGGAAATCGGCGAGGTGCTGGAGGTCACCGAGTCCCGGATCTCGCAGCTGCACACCAAGGCCATCCTGCGGCTGCGGGCCAAGCTTTCCAATATCAAGAAGGGCATCCTATGATCTCCCTGGGCGAGCTGCGGCAGTACATGGCGGAGGAGCTGGAGCGGGACCGCAGGCAGAAAAGCGTGCGGGCCAGGGGGCGCAGCGTCGAAGAGGCGCTCCGCCAGGCCTCCCTGGAGCTCGGCCTGCCGGTCGGCAGGCTGGAGTACGAGATCGTGCAGCGCGGCTCCAAGGGGGCCTTGGGCCTGGGCCGGCAGGACTGGGTCATCCTGGCCTACGAGGCCGCCCGTGCCGCGCGCGCCGCGGGCGGGGCGGAAGCGGAGGGAAAGGAAAAGGCGCAGGCCGCCGTAGCGCAGGAGGTCGCCGACCGCGCCGGCGAGGTTTTCGTGCACCTGTCCACCGACGGGGTCTTGTTGAAAGTGGTCAAACCCTCCGGGCGCGGCGAGCGGGCGACGGAGCGCATGGCGCTGGACAAGCTGGCCGCCCGCGGCGTGCACGACTTCGACGCCTCCCTGGTGGCCCGGGTGGTGAAGCACGCGGACGGGGAATACATCAAGGTGGCCGATTTCGCCTACAACCCCGCCTCCCAGGCCACGCTCAGCGTTTCGATCGCCGATCAGGAAATGAAGGCCTTCATTGCCGCCACCCCGCCTGGCCGGGGCGGGGCGGACCTGGAGGCCGAGGAGATCGCCTCCATCCTGCGCTCCTACGGGGTCGTTCACGGGATCAAGGAGGAGGTGATCCGCAAGTTCGTGGATTCGCCCCGGTACAACGAGAAGATCCTGGTGGCCGAGGGCGACAAGCCGGAGAACGGCCGGGACGCCGAGATCATATACAACTTCCAGGTCCGCCGCGACGTGAAGCTCAAGGAGAAGGACGGCCGGGTGGACTTCAAGGAGCTGGACCTGGTGCAGAACGTGGAGGCCGGGCAGGTCGTGGCCCGCAAGGAGCCCCGGGGGGAGGGCCGGGCCGGGCGCACCGTGACCGGCCGGATCCTGCCGGCCAAGCAGGGCAAGGACGCGCAGATCGAGGCGGGCAAGAACGTCAAGCTTTCCGAGGACGGGCTCTCCGCCCTGGCCATGATCAACGGCCAGGTGCTGCTGGTCGGCGGCAAGATCAATGTCGAGCCCATCTACACGGTGGAAGGGGACGTGAACCTCAAGACCGGCAACATCCTGTTCCTCGGCGCCGTGTTCGTGAAGGGCAGCGTGGAGGACGGCTTCACGGTCAAGGCCGCGGGCAACATCGAGATCATGGGCAGCGTCGGCAACAGCGTGCTGGATGCCGAGGGGGACATCATCGTGCACCAGGGCATCCTCGGCAAGACCCAGGGCCGCGTGCACGCCGGCGCCAACCTGGTCGCCAAGTTCATCGAGCACGCCCGGGTGGAGGCGGAGGCGAACGTCATCGTGAGCGACGGGATCATCCACTCCTTCGTGGACGCCAACAAGCGCATCATCTGCCAGGGCCGTAGAGCCGCGATCGTCGGCGGGCGCCTGCGGGCCACCGAGGAAATCCACGCCAAGATCCTGGGCTCGGTGGCCGGCACGGAGACGATCCTGGAGGTGGGGCTGGATCCGGTGCGCAAGGAACAGCTTTCGGTTGCGCTGGCGCGCAAGGCGGAGCTGGAGAAGCGCCTGGAGGAGCTGGAGCTCAACCTGCGCACCCTGGAAAACTTGAAAAAGGTGCTGCGCCAACTGCCGGAGGACAAGGCCAAGGACTTGGAGGAGCTGGCCGCCGGCCGTTCCAAAGCCCTGTCCGAGCTGGACTCGGTGAACAGGGTGATCTCCCAGATCCATGCCTACCTGGCCGAGCTGAAGGTGGTGGGCCGGGTTTCGGCCTCGGACCGCGTATTCCCTGGGGTCAAGATCTTCATCAAGAACGAATCCCTCGCCGTGCGCAATGAGTTCAAGAAGGTGACCTTCAGCCTGGAGGGCAAGGAAGTGCGCGTCGTGCGCTACGAGCCGATGGACCAGGAGTATACCCGGAAGCTGGAGTCAAGCACGCATGCCGCTTCTGCCCATTGACCTGCAGACGATGTTCTCCCAGATGGCCCGCGTCGGCACCGAGCAGGCCGTGCAGCGGGACGTGCCTCCGCTCGCCCAGGCCGCGCAGGCTGCGGAGCTGGTCAAGAGGGCCGAGCAGGAGGACAAATCGGTAAACCAGCCCCGGCAGACGGGGGAGGGGCCGGAGAAGGTCAAGGAACGAAGTCCGCGCGGCGAGCGCGGCAAACCCCAGGGCCGGGCGGGCAGGGCAGCCAAGACCCAGGAGGCCGCTCCAGCCCCCAAACGGGACGTCGTGGAGGATCCTGCCCTGGGCCATCACGTGGACCTGGTCGGGTGAGCGCCTTAGGCCAGACGGTTCTGATCGCGGCCCTGCTCGTGGGCGGCTACCTGGCGGTGTACCTGGCTCTGAAGAGGAGGCTGGCCAGGGCGCTGAACGCGGCGGCCATCCTCGGCGAGGTGCGGGAGGAGGTCAACCGCATCCTGGTCGAGCTGAACCAGACCACCAACCGCAACATCACGCTGATCGAGGACCGCATCCGAACCCTGAACGAGCTCCTGGGCAAGACGGACAAGAGGATCGCCCTGCTCGAGCGGGAGGCGGAAAAACAGGAGCTGGCAGCCAGGTTGTACTCGGAGCTGGGCGCCCGCAGGCCGGCGCCGGGCGAGGAACCGCCCGCCCCCGCCTCACCGCCGGAGGAGGAGATGGAGGGGGCGGACAGGAACGAGGAGGTGGTGCGCCTGGCCCGCTCGGGCTTGAGCCCGGCGCTCATCGGCCGGCGCCTGGGCATCACCCTGGGGGAGGTGGAGCTGATCATCTCCCTGGCCCAGCGCGGGCGATGAACAGGTACCTCAGCTTCCAGGTGGGCGAGGCGCGTTTCGCCGTCGGCCTGGCCATGATCAGGCAGGTCCTGCGCTTCGAGAACGTGGCCGCGGTCCCCCAGGTCCCCCTGCCGGTGGAAGGCATCCTGAACCTGGGCGGGGAGGTCGTGCCCGTGATCAGTCTTCGCGCCCGCTTCGGCCTGCCGCGCCTCCCGCCCAGCCCGCGCCAGAGGGTGCTCATCGCCGAACGGGCCGGCGGCAAGTACGGCCTGCTGGTGGACAGGGTGCGGGAGATCTTCGAGCTGGAGGCAAGCTCGATCGCTCCGCCGGCCGGCGGCCCGGCGGGCCTGAAGGCGGGGATCATGGAGGGGATGGCCAAGGTCGGGGAGGTGCTGCTGTACATCCTCGACCTGCCCAGGCTGCTGGCGGTGGAAGGCCCGGCGCTGGAATGACGGGAGGCGGCGATGCCCGAGGTTAAGGAACCCAAGCTCCTGCACGCCTTCCTCGAAGAGTCCGAGGAGCTGCTGGAGAAGCTGAGCCAGGCCCTGCTGGAGCTGGAGAAGGAACCCGGCAACCTGGAGCTGGTGCACAAGATCTTCCGGCTGACTCATTCGCTGAAGTCCGAGTCGGCCCTCATCGGCTTCAACAACTTGAGCGAGCTCGCCCACCGGCTGGAGGACGTGTTCGAGCGCATCCGCAGCGGCGCCCTGGCCCTGCGGCAGGAGCTGCTGGACGTGATCCTTTCGGCCGCCGACCTGATCCACGAGATGGTTTCCCGCATCACCCGCGGGGAGGGGGAGGAGGGCGTGGAGTTCCGCGCCCTGCTCGGCGAGCTGGCCCGCCTGGCGGGCATCCCCCGATCTGACGAACGCACTACGTCCCCCGAGCCGGCCCGGGATGCCGCCCAGGAGACGGCGTCCCCAGCGGGTTCCTTCCGCCTCGGCGCCACCGAGCTGGCCCGGGCCCGGGACGCGCTGGAGCGGGGGGAAAGCTTCTACGAGCTGGCCTTCCGGCCCGAGGGGGAAGCGCTGATGAAATACCCCCGGGCCTACCTGGTGCTGAGCAATCTGGAACGGGCGGCCAACGTGCTCAAGACGGCGCCGGACCTGGATGAGCCCGTCGAGGACGAAAACCAGTACTCCCAGGTGCGGATCCTGTTCAGCTCCGAGCTCGGCGAGGCGGAGCTGGCCCGCTGCTTCAACGTCGACCAGGTGAGCGGGGTCGAGCTGCGCCGGCTGCCTGGAAGCTTCTGGGACCGGGCCGCGGATCGACCGGCGCCGGCCGCCGAGCCGCAGGCTGCTGCGCCGGCCGCGTCTTTCGGCGGGGAGCCGGAGGCCCAGGGCCGGATCGAGAGGTCCTCGGTGCGCGTGGACACCCGCAAGCTCGACGATCTGTGGCAGCTGGTCGGCGAGCTGGTCCACTGCAAGGCCCGTTTCTCCCTGCTGGCCGGGGGGCTGGACAGCGAGCGGCGTCTGGACCTGGAAAGGGTCACCGACACGCTGGACCGGATCACGGGCCAGATGCAGCAGGCGGTCATGCAGACCCGCATGGTGCCGATCTCGGTGCTGTTCAACAAGTTTCCCCGGCTGGTGCGCGACCTTTCCCGCAAGCTGGGCAAGGAGGTAGAGCTGGAGCTGCATGGGCGGGAGACCGAGATCGACCGCAGCCTGGTGGAGGCTCTCTCCGAGCCGCTGACCCACCTGATCCGCAACTCCCTGGACCATGGCCTGGAGACGGTCGAGGAGCGCCTGGCGCTGGGCAAACCGCCTGCGGGGCGGGTGACCGTTTCCGCCCAGCAGCGCGGCGGCAAGATCGTGGTGGAGGTCAGCGACGACGGCAGGGGCCTGGATTTCGAACGGATCCGGCGTAAGGCCCAGGCCGCCCCGGAAGCGACCGACGAAGAGCTGACCGGTTACATCTTCCTTCCCGGGTTCAGCACCCGGGAGGACGTCACCGAGCTTTCCGGCCGGGGAGTGGGCCTGGACGTGGTGGCCACCCGGATCAAGGATGAGCTCAAGGGGGAGGTGGCGGTCTCCAGTTCCCCCGGCGCGGGCCTGCTCATTACGATCATCCTGCCGCTCACCCTGACCATCCTGCACTCCCTGATCGTGCGCGTCCGCCAGTCCTACTACGCCATCCCGATCCAGGACATCGAGGAGACGCTTCAGGTGGAGCCGGCGGCGCTGCGCCAGACGCTTCCCGACGCGCCGGAACGCCTGTCCTACGGGGAGCTGGATGTGGCCGCGGTGCGCCTCGCCGCCCTGTTCGACGGGCATCCCCCGGGAGAGGGCGGTTCGGAGGCGCACGGGGTGATCCTGCGGCAGAAGGGCCGCAACCTCTGCCTGCTGGTGGACGAGGTGCTGGAGGAGCAGGACGCGGTGGTCAAGCCGCTCGCCAACCTGCTGAACCCGAAGCACCTGTTCTCGGGCGTATCCGTGCTGGGGGACGGCCGGATCGCCTTCCTCCTGGACACCGCCCGGATCGTCGAGCTGGCGGAGTAGGGATGGCCAAGAGGATCCTGATCGCCGACGACCTGTCCTTCATCAGGCTGGTGCAGAGGGAGGCCCTCATCTCGGGCGGCTACCAGATCGTCGGGGAAGCCTCCACGGGCCGGGAGGCGGTGGAGATGTACGAGCGGCTCAAGCCGGACCTGATCGTGCTGGACATCACCATGCCCGAGATGAACGGGCTGGAGGCCATGAAGAGGATCCTGGCCCTGGACCCCCAGGCCCGGATCATCATCTGCTCGGCCATCGGGCAGCAGAGCCTGATCGTCGAGGCCATCAAGGCGGGGGCCCGGGATTTCATCGTCAAGCCCTTCAAGCCGGAGCGTCTGATCCGGGCCATCGGCAAGGCCCTGGAAAAATAAAAAACGGTATGCCTGGACGTCGTTCGAGCATACCGTCTTGTCGGGATCCCCCGCCCGCAGGGCAGGCTCTCCCTCCATATTAGCTTCGGTTTTCCCCGGAAGAACTTGACTGAATTCGCCTCCGCTTGCGGGCCCGGTCGATCAGGGCCGCCTGGTAGCCGGCCGAATCTGCCAGCTCGGCATATAGCTGCTCGGACAGGGCCAGCCCCTCCTTGCCTCCAGCCGGGGCCGCGCCGTCGAGGATCTTCTGGATCAGGGGCTGGAACAGGAACCCGGCCACCTGCCTGGAGGAAACCTCCAGGATCCGCCGGTCCAAGTCGTCCAGGCGGGCCAGCGCCCGGGAGCGGGTCGGGGCGTCCGTGGAGCGCGCCCGGGCGCAGAGGGCCAGGGCCTCCCGGGCCAGCCCGCCCAGCCTGAGGAGCTCCGCGGCGAGCCCGCCCATCGCCTCCCAGGCTCTCTCGGCGGCCGGGGCGGCGGGCGGCGCCGCCCTGGCCCATTCGCGCGCCAGGGCCAGGGCCTCAGCGATTCGCTGGCGCGCCGGCGGCAGCTCCAGCAGGCTGTCCAGGGGGCGGTAAGGCATGCCGGCGATGGCCACCCCGTGCTCGGAAAGGGAGTAGGAGGCCAGCCCGCCGCCGTGCTGCTTCATCTGGTTCTCGAACCACCACTGGTAGATAACCATCCTGCGGTCGGTCAGGATCGTTCCGCCGGAGTTGGAGCGCACCGGAAAGACCCCCGCCTCGGTCAGCGCCCGGAAGCCGGCCAGCTCCGCAGGAGCCAGGCGGCTGGAGAGGCCGTGCGCCAGCTCCTCGAAATAGGCCCCACGGCAGTGGGTGCGCCGCCGCGGGTAGCCCAGGTCCAACCCGGCCAGGTACAGGGGGCGCCCGCCGAGCAGGCGCGCCAGGTCCCAGGCGGTGGTGGCCACGGAGCCGCCCGCCCCGACCCTGCCTCTGGTCCCGGTGAGCTCCTCGAGGAAGCGCCCGATGGGGAAGAACGAGGAGACGAAGTACAGGGCCGGGCGCGGCGGAACCGTCCGGCGGAAGATCGAGGGGTGCGCTGAAGGCTCGGAAACCAGGATGGCCTGGCGGACCGGCATCCGGTCCAGGTGCCGGCTGTTCCAGTACTGCGGGTCAACGGTCACCAGGAAGTCCGGCTCCACTCCGGCGCGGAGGCACAGGGGATAGGAGGTGTCCACCGCGACCAGCAGCAGGCGCTCCCGCAGCAGCCCCAGATGCTGGAGCACGGGCTCCAGCGAGGGCCCCGCGGCCAGGACCAAGGCCGGGATTTCGGAGAACAGCCCCTGCAGGCGAAAGATGCCCGGAGCGCGCAGGAACTCCTCGAGGTTGTCCAACAGGTTGCGCACCCAAAGCCGGCCGAAGCGCCGCAGGGTGTTCAGGTTGACCTCCCTGCGGTCCAGCAGGGAGCGCACGAGCAGCTCCAGCTTGCGGAAGTAGGCTAGGCGGCGCAGGTACAGGGGGCGCAGGCGCAGCACGGCCAGCCGGGATAGGGGCAGGGCGTCGAGGCCCATGATGACCGCCTCCGGTTCCTGCCCGATGAACCAGGATACCTCCGGGGAGGCCAGCAGGGAGCTCAGGTCCCGGCAGGCCAGGGCCTGGCGGAACAGGGCCAGGTCCGGCTCCACGACGGCCAGGGGGCGCCCGGGGCGCAGCGCCAGGAAGGCCTCGGGCAGGTAGCCCAGGCCCAGCCCGAGGAACAGCGCGGCGCTCGCCTCCGGCTCGACCTCTTGGGCCACGAGGCGTTGGGCTTCGCGCACCGGGTCGTAACGGGAGTGCACGTAGGCGCCCCCGAGCAGGGCGGTCGCGGCCCCCGCGGCGGCGGGCACGACGCTGAGCTCGCCGGCTTCGGCCTGCTCCAGCCCTAGCTCCCGCAAGGCGGGATGGCGCGCGTACAGGGCGCTAAGATTGCGTTCCAGCAGGGTCACTGGAGCCTCAGGGTGATGGTCATCCCTTCCTGAAGGGGCGTGCCCGGCGGCGGGTCCTGGGAGGCCACGTAGCCTTCGCCGCTGATGCGCACGGTGAAGCCTTTTTCGGCCAGCAGCGGCAGGAGCAGCCGCTTGGGCGTGCCGGTGAGGTCGGGCATGGCCTGGCCCAGCTTGACCGGGGGAGGGAGCTTCACCCGCACCGAGCCCGGGTGCTCCACCACGGCATCCCCCTGGCGGCGGATGCCCAGGTAGGCGATCAGGTCTTCGGCCAGGTCATGGAACACCGGTGCCGCGATCTGGCTGCCGTAGTAGGCCTCCCCCTTGGGGTGGTTGATGACCACGTAGATGATCAGCCGCGGCTCCTCCGTCGGGAACACCCCGAGGTAGGAGGCCACGTAGTTGGAATCCGAATAGGTGCCCGTGGCCGGATCCTGGACCTGGGCCGTTCCGGTCTTGGCCGAGATGCGTACGCCCTCCACCCGCCCCCGGCGGGCGGTGCCGCCCTCCTCGGTGGCCGCGGCCATCATTTCCAGCACCGCCCGGGCGATGTCCGGAGCGAGCACCTCGCGCACCGGCTCCCGCGGATACTCCCGGATCAGCTCGCCCTGCGGGGAGACCACCTTGCGCACGATGTGCGGCCGCAGCATCAGCCCGCCGTTGGCCAGGGCCGTGGCCGCCTGCAGCATCTGCACGGCCGAGACCGAGATCTCCTGGCCGAAGGCGATGGTGGCCTTGCTGCGGGCCGACCAGCGGGCCGGAAGGGCCAGGATCCCGGAGCTCTCCCCGGGCAGGGGCAGCTCCGTGCGGCGGCCGAAGCCGAAGGCGAGCAGCATCTGGTAGAAGGGCTCGGCCTCGACCCGCTCGGAGGCGTAGGCGGCGCCGACGTTGCAGGAGTATTTCAAGATCCGCGCGGCGTCGACCCGCCCGTGCGCCGCCAGGTCCCGGATGCGGATGAACTGCCCGTCGGCCAGCTTCTTCTCGTAGAGTCCGGAGCACAGGAAGGTGTCCCGCGCGGAGATGCCGCCGAGCTGCAGGAAGGATGAAATGGAGAAGATCTTGAACACCGACCCGGGCTCGTAGGCCTGGGAGAGGGGCAGGTTGCGCAGCGCCGCCTTGTCGAAGCGGTTGTACTCGTTGGGGTCGAAGTCGGGCATGGCGGCGTAGGCCAGGATCTCCCCGCTTCCGGCCTCCAGCACCAGGGCGAACACGGACTCGGCCTGGTTGGCCTGGAGCGCTTCCCTGGCCCGGTGCTCGGCCATATGCTGAATGTTCACGTCCAGGGTCAGGAACACCTGGTTGCCGTACACCTCGCGCGGCTCCGGTTCCCCCGCGCGCCTGGCGGACACCTCGGCGGGGGAAAGCACCTCGTTGAAGGAGTACTCGATGCCGTCCAGGCCGACATTGTCCAGCCCCACGTAGCCGAGGATGTGGCTGGCCAGGGACTGCTCCGGGTAGTTGCGGCCGAACTCGGGCTGCAGCTCGATGCCCTTCAGCCGGCCTTCCGCCAGCAGCCGCTTGACCCGCTCGGTCTCCGTGGGGGTGATCTTGCGCTTGACGAACATGAAGCCCTTGGACTCGCGGAAGCGGCTGGCCAGCTCCTCGGCCTGGAGGCCGAGCGCTTCGGCCAGCAGGCGGGAGCTGGCCTGCGGGTCCTCGAGGCCGGGGATCCAGGCGGAGACCGAGTTGAGGCGGGTGGTGATGGCCAGGATCCTGCCGTTGCGGTCCAGGATCGGGCCGCGTTCCACCGCCGGCAGGCTGATCGCGCTCTCGCCCTCCCCGGAGGGGCGGAAGAGCATCAGCTGGGCGAGACGGGCGATGATCAGCAGGACCGCCAGCCCGAGGAAGCCGGCAAACACCAGGAGCCTGCGCTGCTGTTTGCTGTTGGTCATTACCGTAGGCGCCTTTAGTGTAATACGGGCCAATATTATTGTCGATATGATAGTTGTACAACAACTGAACCCCGATGATCGCCGCGATCGAGCAGCAGAAGGTAGTACGACGCCGATCATACCCGCAGCTTTCGCCCCGCAGGCAGCAGTCCGCCCCGGCCGGGCAGGCCCGGATCCGGGTGGTGCGCCGCTCCGGGCGGGGGGTGCTGGCCTGGCTCAAGCACATCCCCCGGCGGGAGCTGGCGCTGGGGGCCGTGCTGGCCCTCGGCGTGCTGGTGCCGCTGGCCTTCCGGGTGTCCGCCTCCGTTCCCCTGCGCGCCTCCATCAGCCTTCCCTCCGGCTCCGAGGAACAGGGCATCCTGTACCAGCACCTGATCCCGGAGGAGCCGGCGGCGGGCCCGGGCTCGAAGCCGGCGAACATCGGCAGCCTGCGCCTGAGCCGGTACACGATCCAGCAGGGCGACACCCTTTCCTCGGTGGCCCAGCGCTTCGGGCTGAGCATGGATTCCCTGATCAGCTTCAACGGCATCCAGGACGCGAGGGCCCTGAGGGTGGGGACCGTGCTGGCGGTGCCGAACTCGAGCGGCCTGAAGTACCGCGTTCGCCGCGGGGATTCGCTCGAGGGGATCGCCAAGCGCTTCGGCATCGAGCTCAACGGCCTTTTGGACTGGAACAGCCTGGAGTCCAGCGTCATCCGGCCGGGCCAGGAGCTGTTCATCCCCGGAGCCCGGCTCAGCGAGCAGGAGCTCAACCGCGTCTTCGGCCGGCTGTTCATCTTTCCCGCCCGCGGCCGGTTGAGCTCCCGCTTCGGAGTCCGCGTGGACCCGATCACCGGAGTCAGCCGCTTCCACAATGGGATCGACCTGGCCAATGGCATCGGCACCCCGGTAGTGGCCAGCATGTCCGGCAAGGTCAACATGCTGGGCTTCAACCCCAACTTCGGCCGCTACATCATCCTGAGCCATCCGGAAGGTTTCCAGACCCTGTATGGGCACCTGGACTCGTTCCTGGTGCGCAAGGGGCAGCGGGTGAAGCAGGGGGAGGCCATAGGGCTGATGGGCAACTCGGGATACAGCACGGGCAGCCACCTGCATTTTTCGATTTTCAACCGAGGAGAACCGGTTGACCCCTACCGGTACCTGCATTAAGCTCATCTGCGGCGTGTCTCACCTCATCGGCCTTCTGCGCGGGCTCCAACTGCGCTGGCGGATCGCCGGAGCCTTCCTCGCCGTTTCCGGGCTGGCCATGGCGCTCGCCCTGATCCTGGCCGGCGGGCGGCGCGGGCAATACCTGTATTGGCCCTCCGATCGGACTGCGCATCCGGCGCTCGGCCCTATGCCTTCCGCTGCCGATAATCAAGGCGAAGGAGAGATGGCGGGCGCCGTGGGCGGCGAGGCCGTGACGGTCCTGCCCCTGGACATCAAGGACTACGTGGTGAAGGAGGGGGAGACCCTGTCCCTGATCGCCGAGCGCTTCGACCTGGACCTGGATACCATCGCCTCCTTGAACCGGCAGTGGGGCAGCGGGGTCCATCTGGTGCGCGTGGGCGAGCGGATCCGGATACCGAACCAGGACGGCATCTTCCTGACCCTGGACCGCCCCTTGGAAAAGCTGTGCGCCCAAAAGGGGGTGCCCCCGGAGGCGGTGCTGCAGGCCAACCGCCTGAGCGCCCGCGAGGTGCATCCGGGTCTGGCGCTGTTTTTCCCCGGGGTGCAGCATACCGGAATCGAGCGCGGCGTGATCACCGGCACAGCCTTCCTGCGCCCGGTGGCCGGGTGGACCAGCTCCGCCTACGGCTATCGTCATGACCCCTTCACCGAGTCCTTGCAGTTCCACCGCGGCATCGACATCGCCGCCCTCCCGGGCACCCCGGTGCGTTCGGCATTGGACGGCAAGGTCACGGTGGTCGGGCAGGATCCTGTGCTGGGCCTGTACATCGTGATCCGCCATCAGATCGGCTACAGCACGGTGTACGGGCACCTGCTCGAATCCCTTGTCCAGAGCGGCCAAACCGTGGCCAGGGGCCAGAGCATCGGGCTTTTGGGTTCCAGCGGGGAATCCACGGGGCCGCACCTGCACTTCGAGGTCCGCCGG
>Ga0315280_10009139_pt1 | contig 12806 bp, 6 predicted proteins | sample YL17G06_40_MG_FD_203697 | JGI IMG/M metagenome (GOLD analysis project Ga0315280, IMG submission 203697) | Sediment microbial communities from Yellowstone Lake, YNP, Wyoming, USA - YL17G06_40 | ecosystem: Environmental > Aquatic > Freshwater > Lake > Sediment | place: USA: Wyoming | collected... | reverse complement strand
CGGCAGCCCTGGAGCGAAACACGTCAGCCCCAAGAATCGTGTCTTCTTTGACACCCCGGAGGAGGCGGAAAAAGCCAGGTTTCGTCGGGCCAAATCCGGGAAGCCAAACAGTTCATAAAAGGGCAGGAAAAACCTGGTTTCCTTCAGAGGCCGATCCTATGAGACCTTTGAAAAACTGAAAAAGACCTCCCTATGCTAAACGGTCCCCTTAAAAACATCGCCATTGTGCTGGTCAAACCCCAGTTTGCCGGAAACATGGGGGCGGTCAGCCGGGCCATGAAAAACATGGGTCTCTCCAGGTTGATTTTAGTCTCGCCAGCGCAGGACCCCTTATCTCCAGAGGCTAAGATGATGGCCACTTCGGCCAAAGACCTCCTCCAGACAGCAGAGATTTTCCCATCCTTAAAAGAAGCCCTTTCCGGTTTTCGCTGGGTTGCCGGGACCTCTGCTCGTAAGGGGAGACTGCGCGGCCCCTTTGTTTCCCCGCGGGAGATCTGCCCCGAGATCATTTCGCTCGCTCGCTCCATTCCCGTAGCAATTCTTTTTGGCCCGGAGGACAAGGGCTTGACCAATGAAGAACTCGCTCCCTGTCATGCTTTGATCTCCATGCCCACCCATGCCAAGCTCCCATCCTTAAATTTGGCCCAGGCGGTGATGATCCTCTGCTACGAACTATACATGGCCAGTCTTTTCTACCAGGAGGGGGGACAATCTGTTCCCGGACCGTTTCATAAGCCGGCAGAATTCCAGCGGGTCGAAGGAATGTACGCCCACCTGGAAGACCTGCTCCTGCGAATCGGTTTCCTCGACCCCAAAAACCCCAAACGGATCATGCATACTTTGAGGCGAATTTTCGGGAGGGCAAACCTTTCCGACCGGGAGGTAGCCATCCTCCGGGGCATTTTCCGTCAACTCGAATGGTACGCCACCCATCGAAACCCTTAACCCCCTCATGACCGCCTATCGCTTTTAATCAATTCCCCCCTTTTGTGGTTGAAGCTTAAAAACATTAAGGCTTTCCTCAGGCCGGGACGGGAGGGACAAGGGGCCTAATTTGGAAGGAGAGAATCGACCCACGGGGCCGCCGGAAGCAGAGCTTCTAAGAAGATTTCTCGTCGGGAGGGAAAAGAGGCTGTGTATCCACGGCGGTGAGTCTATCGCTAAACTTCTCGAGTTGCCTTTCGGCGGAATCGAAACTCCCCCTGGATTGCTCCAGGTGCCTTCCTAATTTTCTGAATTCTTCCTGGAATCTACCTAATTGACCGCCCAAACTGGCCAGGTGGTTGATGATTTCCCGGGCGCTCTCCTCCACTTTCAGACCCTTAAGTCCCAGGAGGATGGTGTGCAGGTAGGCGTAAAAACTGTTTGGGGAAACCGGGATGACGTGCTTCTCAAAAGCATATTCCCGCAGGCTCTTCCCTTCGCCCAGGACCTCATCCTTGATGAAGGCCTCGTAATAGACATTCTCCGCTGGGATGTACATGAGGGCAAAATCGCAGGTTCCTTCATTCGGAAGGATATACTTGCCGGCAATTGCCTCCACATGCTTCTTCACGTCGGAGACGAAAAGTTTAAGAAAACTCTTCTTGGCTCCCTCCTCCTGGGCCATAAGAGACTTCTGGAAATTTTCCAGGGGAAACTTGGCATCGACCGGCACAAGCCCCTGACTCAGGCGGATCACCGCATCCACTCTTTCTCCACTTTTGAAGGTGTGTTGCAGGGTGAAATATTCAGCGGGCATGATCTGAGTCAACAGGTCCCCCAGCAAGAACTCCCCTAAACCTCCCCTGATCTTGGGAGCCCGCAGGATCTCCTGCAAGCTGGCGATGGAACGCCCCACCTCTAAGATCCGCTTGTTGGCTTCGTCCAACTGAGCCAGGCGAGCCTGAACCTCCTGGACCCGTTCGCTGAAGTGTTGGCTGGCCTTCTGCAAAAGGCCCATCCCATTGCCCAGTTGCTGGCTCACCTGAGATGCGACCGAACTCAAGTGGCTGGTGACCTGGCTCGAGAGCGAGGTCAATTGCTGCTGGACGAGCTGGGCGTTCCCTTCCAGGCTCCTGCCCACCTCGTCTCGCAGGCTGTCCATCTGCTGCTGCAGGAGTAAAAAGGCGGAATCTTTCTCTTTGCTGGCGCGGATTTCTCGCCATTGCCTGGCGCTCTGCAAAAGGAAAAATAGAAGCAAGACGATTAGAGCGATTAGCAGGAAGACGATCCAAAGGTCCATAGAGAGCAAACCCCAATTTAGAATTCAGGAGCCAGGAGTCAGAATCCAGAATAGAAGGAGAAAATGTCTTCAGCAATAGGTAATCCAAATCTAACAGAAAATCTTCCTTGACTCAACGGGAAAGCGGTTGCCCATTTCTTTCTACAATTCGCACTTCACCCGCCCGCACGAAGAAGAAAGCCATTTCTTTCACTTTTCCCCTGGTCGCCTTCCGCACGGCCTCAGCGTACCAAGCCCCTTGTTCCCGGTAGGAATGGAAACGCTGTTCCAGGGCATCTCCGGAAACCTCATCTGTTTTGTAATCCAAAATCACCCAGCCACCGTCCTCTTCGAAGAGGAGATCCAATTTTCCCTCGACAAGGTTCCCCCCCAAAGAAACTGAGAAGGGGACTTCACGGAAGAAGCGCTTGGACTTCCGGACCCGTTTAATCAATGAATGGTCAAGGCATCTGCTGCAGAGCATTTCGATCTCTTCCGCCATTCCCGGGATGCCTTGCTCCTTTGCTTTTTCCTGGCAGAGGGATTTCAGGTTTCTCCCGTTGATTAAGTCTAAGCCTTCCATGACCCCATGGAAGGCCAGCCCGAAGGCCGCTCCCCCGCCCCCTTTGCCCGAAGCCGCCGGCTGGAAGTCTTCATCGGATAAAGAGGGTGCCAAAAGGGGAAGGCCCCGGGATGCTTTTTCTTTTATTAAATTTAGAGCCTCTTTCCATTGAATCCGTCGTTGCAATGGAGAATCCTTTTCTTCTCTGTGCTCGCCGAGCTCCAACCGAAGCGGGAGCTTGTCCCCAGGTTGAAGATCAAGCTCTCCCGCGCCCACGATGAGCTGGCCATCCACAATGGACCCGGGCTTCATCTTTTCTCTGTTAGGCAATCGCCCTTCGAGCAAGTCAAAATATCCTTTGCCCCGCTTGCTCCAAAAGAGAGGAATGACCAGATGGTCTCGGGCCCGCGTGGTGGCGACGTAGAGAAGCCTTCGCTCCTCTGCTTCCATCTTTGCTTGCTCCCGCTCCCAGGCAGAGTCGTAGCCCAAAGTCTTAAATTGTCCCAGGGCTATTTGGAAAGTCTGCTGCAGCCTCAAAGGAATAAATTCCCGGGTGCGCTGCCGGCGCCCGGCTAAATTGGCCAAGAATACTGCCGGGAATTCCAGCCCCTTGGCTTTGTGCACGGTGAGCAGTTTGACGTTCTCCTCCCCCTCTTCCGACCAGGGAGACTCTCCCTCTCGAACCCCCTCTTCTTCCCTGGTCTCCAGCCATTCCACGAAACGCCTGAACGTGACCTGCCTCCCCCCTGCGAATGCCCTGGCCTGTTCAATAATCTTCCTCAGGTTGGCCGCAACCTGCTCCCCTCCCTGACGAAGAAGGGAAAACTCCAGAGCCTTGGTCTTAGAGAGCAGCTCAATGATGGGGCTGGAAAGGGGGCCAGAATTTCTCCCCCTGTGGAGCCGGCGTAACAAGGCGAAGGCTTCAAAAAAATCGCTCCCCTCTTCTTCAGGAGGAAAGAGATAATTCAGGCGATTCCCAGAGGAAACGAAAAGAAAGATCTCCTCATCGGAAAAGCCGAAGAAAGGGGAGCGCAGGGCGGCCACTAAGGAGATCTCATCTGCTGGGTCATCCAAAGCCTTAAGACAAGAGAGGAGACTTCTCACCTCCTGGCGCAAATAAAATTCTTTTCCACCCTCCAAGCGATAAGGAATCCCCCTTATCTTCAAGGCCTCTTCATAGGCCTCGACCCCTGTGAGGGTGGGAAAGAGCAAAGCCATATCTCGGTAACTCACCGGCCTGCTTTGCCTTTCCTTCTTATCGAACACCATCCACCGGCCCCTTAATCTTTCCGCCACCATCTCCTCGATCAGGGCGGCGATAGACTGGGCTTCTGCTTCCCTGGAGCGTTGAACGGAAGCTTCCTGAGCATCAAAGTCCGGTGGCGGCACCAATAAGATGACCCCCGGTTGATCGGCAACGACCTCCTTCCGATGGGGGTGTGGCGCAAGGGGAATGTAGGCCGGCTGAAAATGGCCTTCTGGAGAGGCCTGGATCAACTCCCCGAAGATCTGATTGACCCAGGCAATGATTGAGGAGACGGTGCGAAAATTCTGGACAGCTTTCAGGTCTGCCCCCCTGGCGCTTAGCTTCTCCTTGGCCTCTTGGTAAATCTCGATGTCCGCCCGCCGGAAGCGGTAGATGGACTGCTTGGGGTCCCCCACAAGGAAAAGCTTACCCGGAACATCAACGACTTTCTCCCATCTGTCGGCCTGCGCCCCGTCCTCGACCAGGAAGAAGACCACCTCGACCTGAAGCGGGTCCGTATCCTGGAATTCGTCCACCAGGATATATTTGAATTTTTCTTGGAAATATTTGCGAACTTCTTTGTGGTTCCGCAGCAGGTCCCGGGCAAACAGCAGGAGGTCCTGAAAATCTAACACTCCCTGCCTGGCTTTCTTATCCTGGATCATCGTCAGAAATCCTCCCAGCCATTCCACGAGGTCGGCCATAACCACTGCCCGGATAGACTCTTTCAGCCCCCCAAGCTCCTCGCCCAACTTTTTACATATTTCTTTTTGAGCCTGGCAGCTCGACGGCGGCTTCCAGTTCTGCTTATTTCCCTGAACTTTGATCTGCAGTTCGCGGAAAATGATGATTTCTTTCCGACCCTCAGGGGCTCCCTTCAGTTCGGCCAATTTTTCACGAAGAAATTGAATGTTCTGGAATCCCAGGTCCTCTTCTTTCTGGCAACCTGACCGGGCCAATTCCCAGGCCTGCAGCACCCCCCTTTCTAAACTTTCCATAAATTTATCCACTGAATAAGAATAAGACGGCCTGGGGAATGGACTTGGGGGGATGAGGTCACGGTTGTCGTAAATCAGCCGCACGAGCTTGGCCATTGAATCCAGGTTCAGGCCTAAGGCCAGAGCCCGGCGTAAGGCCCCGGACTTCTTTTCCATCTCCTCCCCCAGCCACTGATCCCAGGCTTCCTTAAAGAGTATATCCATCCCCATCTCATCGAGGGGCTCAAAGTTTGGGTCCACCCTCGCTTCTACGGGACGTTCCTTTAGCAGGCTGGCGCAAAAAGAATGAATTGTGGAGATGGGGGCGCGCTCTAAATCCCTCAAAGCCTGGATGAGGGGTTCGGATTCATCCCCCCGGGCCTTGGGGATGGCCCTCTCGAGGGCCTCCCGCAACCGTACTTTGAGCTCCCCGGCAGCCTTCTCGGTAAAAGTGATGGCCACAATTTGCTCCAGGGCAGCCCGCTTGGCCTGGAGCAACGAAATGATGCGCTCGACCAAAAGGGTAGTCTTCCCGGTCCCCGCTCCCGCTTCCACGCAAATGGAGCGTTCCAGGTCATGGGTGGCAGCATCCCGATCGGCCTGGTCAGTGAGGGAGAAGCCCTTGAATTCTTTTTTGCCGTCCATCTCTCTCCAGAGAAAGCTCTGAAAAAGTCAAAAAGGGGGGAATTTTCTTGTGGCTATGGAATTTCTCGCATCTGCAAAAAAGTCCTGGCCCTTGGGTCGTTCTTCTTCTTTTGGAAGAGCGATTCCACTCCATGCTCGCACAAGCGGTCGAAATCACAACCCCCGCACTCCTTCTCATCTCCCCCATAGGGGAAAAAAGTTCCTTCCGAGATTCCCCGAGCGATTGTTTCGATGATCTTTTTCAGGACTTTCTCTTTCTCCCCCCAATTTTCTCCCCGAAAAAAGAGGCGTTTAAACTTTTGCTCCCGGCTCACGCTGTAATACTCCGCCCAGCTCTTCTCTATATTCGCCTGACTCCAGATCTGGCACGCGGCCAGCAGGTAAAGGGGCAACTGCAGCGTTGTCCCACCACAGAAACTATCTTCCTTTCCCTGTATCTTTCCAGTTTTGTAATCGATGACCCGCAGGGAGTCGTTTTTTAAAGACATATCTACCCGGTCGATCCGGCCACGGAATGAAATGGTGGTTCCGTCATCCAGGGCCAAAGATGCCGCTTCCCTGCGGCCACCTTTTTGGACGTCGGGTCTTTTGTACCCGAAGCGAATTTCGAAATCCACCGGGATCACATTTCGCCCTTCTTCAGTCTCAATCTTCAAGAAGGCCCTCAGGTCTTCAAGAAGAGCCTGCCGGTCAAGCTCCCAGAGCAGGGGAAATCCTGTCAATCCCCGGTCTTCGGCCTCATGAAAAACTCGGCTGGCGACCTCGAGCATCATCTGCCAGTAGGCCTCGATTTTCTCCGGTTGCCAGGGCCCGGGGAATTCCTTCTGCACTCGCTCGAAGAAAAAGGAGAGAATCTCATGGATGACCATCCCTCGATCCAAGGGCTGAATCCGCCTAATCTCTTCGGGAAAAGGAAGAACTTTTAGCTGCAAGACCTGGGAGAGAAAATACCGATAAGGACAGGAAGCGTAGGTTTCCAGCTCCGTGGGGGAGAGGACCTGGCCAGAAATTGCGAAGCGTTCACGCAGAAGCCGACGGGCTTGGGCTGACTTCAGGCATCCGTCATATTCTGTAAAAGTCTTCTTACCCCAGCGCAGACGGCCCAACCTCTCAGCCCGGTCAAAATTAGGAAAGAGGTGCTTTAAGTAAGCAACCTCCCCCCGACCTCCACCCCCCAGCGATCTTCTTACCTGCCCCAGGTCATACTCCCCTTCATCGATGGCCTGGCCTGGATCCTCCGGGGCCAGCCGGGAGAGCGGTACTCGCCGGTAAGTCGGAAGCGTTTCCAGCCGGCTGTAATCCACACTCTCCCCTTGCAAGGCTTCCCCAACGCGCAGGAGAAAAAAAGAGGGGATACGCTCGCGGCCAGAATGTGCATCCAGACGAGGATAAGAAAGGATCAGTTTCTCCCTGGCCGATCCCACAGCCAGGCTGAAGAGAAGTCTTTCCTCCTGGAATCGAGACCGTTTCAGAGGCATCCCCCCTCTTCTTCCGAAGGATCTATTGACCTCTTCGCGCTCATGGTCCAGGAGCAAAGGATCCTGGCGCGCCGCTGCAGGAAAGGCACGTTCCACCAAACCTGGAATAAAAACAGCCCGAAAAGACAACCCCCGGGCGGGCATCAGGTCGCTGACGCAGACCCCGCCCTTTTGGAAGAACCCTTGCCTCAGGGCTTTTTCTTCCAGGGCCTCGGACAGCACCTCCTTGAACTGGGGGACATCGATCTGGCCACCGAGGGCATCGAGGGATTCAAGCTCCCTCACAGCCTGAAAGATCGCTTCCTCCCTCTCCCCCTCCTCGAAATAGACCTCCATCAAGCTTATTGTGGCATTGGCCATGCCTTTCCAGGTTCCTTTCTTGGGGAACCGTTCCAAGGCCTCGAAGAAATCCTTAAGGAATCTCCAGAAGCTTTCGGCTGCTTCGCCCAAAAACTTTCCTTTCCTCCGGTCCTCCTCCGGTCCGCTCTTTTCCCCATGGGCCATCAATCCTGCAAGCTTCTCCTCCCACTGTCTCCTCCCTTCCACAATTCCCGCTTCCCGGGAGATGGAGTCCCATTGCGATGGGGAGGGCTCTTCCTTGAAGAATCGGGACCAGGCGATGGGCGCGAAAGTCAGAAACTCCATGACCTCGGCCCTGGGAAGATTGCTGCTCACCAGATCGAGAAGCAGGAGCGCACTTTTCCCACTTTGCGAGCGGGCCAGAGGAGTTCCGCCCTGAAAGTAGATCGGAATGCCCAGGTTCAGGAAAGCCTCCTGGATCAGGGGGCCGTAGAGTTCCGCGTTGCGCAGGAGGATGCCGATTTCATGGAAGGAAACCTCTTCCTCCCGGGCCAGTCGCAAAATCTCTCTGGCAATCTCCTGGACCTCTTGAGCCTCGCCGGGAGCGGATATCAGCAGCACCATGCGAGCATCCGGGGCTGGCGGGCCCCCCGGCTCATCCCGGAATAGCTGTTGCTGAAGAAGCGGAAGCGATTTTTCTTCTCCCCTTTCAGGCCCCCATAGAGCTTTGACCGCCAAGCCCAGACCCTGGTACCATTGAAGGGTCGGTAAGGCATAGGCGAACCCCTGGGATTCCCGCCAGGGGAGGAAAGCGGTGACATCTAAATGGCCGGCGCAAGCTTCGATGAGCCTTTTTTGGCCTTCGGTAAAATCATAGAACCCGTAGATGATCAACTCCTCACAGCCAAAGGTCCTGAGAAATCCTTGGACCTCCTTGCAGGCGCGGAAGATTAATTCAGAATCGTTGTAAAAATCTTTTCCGATCAGCGAACGGTAATCCCGATACAGATCGCCAAGCTCAAGCAGCTTTTTTTCTTTCCCCTTAACCGGCAGCTCTTCGATTCCAGCATCCCAGAGGTCCTGGAAAGTAGCCCTCAGCGCCCGCTGAAAACCTTTCCGGTCAGCAATGGGCTGGAAGTAGCTATGGGCCTCGACCTGCCTGGCCAGGGCGGTGATGCAAACAAGGTCGCCGAACCGAGGCAGGGGACGGATCCTTTCTTCACTCAGAGGTTCGGCCGCCAGGGCTTTGGCCAGGTCGAGGAAAGTGAGGAAATGGATGTTAATATGATCAAGGCCTTTCAGGGTGAAAAGCCTTCGCAGGTAGAGCCCCAGCAGGTTTGACCCTACAAGCACCACCACAGGCCTCAGAGGATCGGGTTCTTTCTTCCTCTTGACGAAATCAAAGAACGCCTCTTCCAGCTCGGGCTGGAAGGGGCCGATGAAGAGAGAACGGTTCTCTTTTTTCTTTATCATCAAATGCTCCTGAAGGATTGGCGAACTTCGAAAAAGAATTTTATCATAGATTTTACTTTTGGCCATCCCCTCCGCTGCCAGAATTCTGGGCTTTAAATTCGGATGATGATTCGTAAGGTTGAAGTAAACCCCCGACCTGTCAAAAGATACTTCTTCAATTCCTCTAAACGATCCGCACTGTTAGATTCTTACATCTTTCAGTCTGAGAATTATCTTCTAACATTTAGAGAACCCCCAAAATATCCCCTCCCCTGGCGGGAGGGGATGAAGGGGAGGGGGGAACGAAATTGCTTTTATTCACCCCCACCCTTTCCCTCCCCCGTCGAAGGGGGAGGGGATTAGACGAGGGAAATTTCAAATATATTTAGCAAGCTTTAAGGGGGTTTTCTGCTGAACAAACCTCGTCCGCTGGAAGAGGATGGAATCTTCTTTGCAGAAGAGGGATTTTTAATCAAATGATGGGAAGATTTGGGAGTCTTGATGAATATCTGCTCTAAGGAAAGAGGATGCTTTCCCCTTCATCCTCTTCATATTCCTACTCTTCCGGAGTTTCCTCAAACATCAGTTTCAATCCATAGAGAAGTTGGGCCTTGGTAAAAGGTTTGCTCATATAATAATTGGCGCCCAGGCCGTATCCTTTGACCATATCGGAGTCTTCATTTTTAGCAGTCAGAACAATAACGGGAAGATTTTTCGTTCTTGGATTTGACCTCATCTCCTCCAATACCTGCCATCCATCCTTGTTGGGCATGAGGATATCGCAGATGAGCAGGTCGAAATCATCGGTGTCCAACTGCTCTAAGGCTTTTATTCCATCCGCGGCTTCTTTTACCTCATAACCCAAATTAACCAGATGGATTCTTAAAAACTTACGAATCATCTCATCATCATCCACTACCAATATTTTCTTACCCATCATCCATCCCTCCGTATTGGAAATTTAAGGGTAAAAGTCGTCCCTATTCCCTCTTTGCTTTCGACATCGATCGTTCCCTCATATTTGGTAACAATGCGGTAGACGATATTCAGGCCGAGGCCCGTCCCTTCACCGGGATTCTTGGTGGTGAAGAAAGCATCAAAAATTTTGTTGAGATATTTTGGGGGAATCCCCATGCCATTATCACTCACTTTGACCTCGACCAAATCCTTCAGGGATTGGGTGGAGATGATGAGCATTCCCCTTCTTCCGTTCATCGCCTGAAATGCATTGGTGATTAAATTGGTAAACACCTGCTGCATCTCCCCTCTATTGGCCTCTATCTTTTCAATGGGTTGGAACTTCTTAATCACTTCCACAGGGATGGTTTTGCTCCCCAATTGCACCATCTTCAGAGCATCCTCCAGGACCTCATTGAGATCCACCAGGCTCAATTCTTCCTTTTTGGCAGCTCGAGAATAGGACCTTAATCCTTTGACGATTTCACTGATCCTTTGAGCACACTTCAAGATATCCATTAAATAACTTTTGTTCTTAGAAGCATCTTCTTCCTCTAAGGCAATTTCCGCCATCCCGATGATCCCGCTCAAAGGATTGTTTATTTCATGGGATACGCCAGAGGCCAATATCCCTATCCCGGCTAACTTTTCCGACTGGATGAGTTGTTCTTGAAGCCGCTGTTCCTCCGTGATATCATGGACATACTCAATGATGGAGACCAGACCTGCCTTCTCGTCTAAAATTGGGTACGAGAAGACCCGAAAGGTGGTATCCCCTTCTGAGATCTTCATGATGGAGGAGGCGGGTTGTTTTGTTTCCATGGTCACGGCCACAGGACATCTTTCACATGGGACTGACTTCCGATAATAGGCCTCGTAACATTTCCTGCCAATCACTTCTTTATAAGTGGTATGGTAATTTTCAACGACCGCTCTATTCACCCGAAGAATTCGATAATCAGGAGCTTGGATAGAGAGCTGATCGCGCATGCCATCGAAGATGGCCTCGAGATTCATTTTGCTCTCCCCGATCTTCTTTTCCAGCTTCCTATGCTCTGTCAGGTCCCGAAATATCACCTGGTAGAAGGACTCATCCCCGAGATCGATTCTTTTGATGGATAGGTCCACTTCTAAGGGCATCCCGTCTTTTTTTAATAAGGAATAGGAATCTGTCCTTGCCTCCCCCTTTTGAAGCACTTCTTGGAAATAACTTAACACCTTCTCTTTCTCCAGAAGTGAGAATAGATGAATAAAACCCTTTTGCAGGAGTTCTTCTTTCTTATATCCCGTTAACCATTCGACCTCTTTGTTGACATCTGCAATGAGAAATTTAGAATCTCTTAAAATGAGGATTCCATCATTGGCATTCTCAAAAAGGCCTTGATACTTATCCTCAGAGATGGCCAGTTGCTTCATCTTCTCTTTGGTAAAGGTTTGGACGATATACCCATAGAAGGCAGTCATGATGAAGATGAAAATAATGCGCAGGATATAACTGCTAATATTTTCCGGACCCAAAAGCCCCCAGGAATAGAGGAGAATTCCATATAAAAGGGCGGTGATCGCTCCAATGGTCATCAACAATTTAAAATTACGACTAATCGATGCAAAGATGATGATAAGGAAAAAGACCAGATAAAAATCTGTTGTCACCTTTTCTGAAAGATACATTCCGAATGAGACAATCCCGGTGTCCATGACAACTAACGGATAGAAGAGTTTAGGATTGGAAAACCATGTTTTGGGGAGGAAGGTGAGTAATAGATTTGATAAAATATACCCAATAATGAGCAGGTGACTTAAATGTGGGTCTATAACCCTACCCTTACCCAACAGGATGAGATAAGAGGTCACAATGATTGCGGTCCATCTGAGCGTTAAAATAACTTTTTTTGTTTCTTGATCTTTCATTCCAAATCACACGCCAATAAGTAAATAACAAACCGGGAAAATTTTTATTTAATGTATTTCCCCTTAGCCCTTTTATTATAAGCAAAAAATATACCAAAGAGAGAAAATCAACAATAATACCGTGTAAATGATTCCTAACTATAAGGAATTTTTTAATTTATATTTAAATTGAGCACTTTCCAACTATAAAGTGGCTAAAAAAAATAAGTTATAGGGTGACCCATATTCGCCAGGAATAGGCATTTTCCCGCCTTAGAATTAGCTAACTTGTTGAATTTCCACAAGAGCGTTTGTCCAAAATCAAAAATTACACTTGGACCAGGCAATTGAAAAGCTTCCCACGTGATCGGGACCTTCTTTGGTTGAAGTGACTCGTGGATTCATCCAAATAGTAGACGAGGGGAGATGGATGGACTGCCCCTTGATGAGGTTCCTTGCGGCCAGCGAATGTCAAACAGGGATTGGCGGCAGGCTCCCTCTGCGGCCAAGTGCCTCTCGAACTCAAGGATCCTCTTCGGATCGTCTTCCATACTCACATACTATGTCAAGTGGCTGGGGGGGTCAAGTACATAGCCCAATTAAATAATATATCAACGATTAAAGGCTCTCTACTCATTTTTGGAAAGGGCAATATCCTTTTCTAAAATTGAAATTTAATCCCTCGATGATCAGGGAGGAGATCCCTTGACAAAACTTTTTTGAACCGATAAAAAATTAACATGGGAGGAAGGATTATCTTGCAAACTGCTAAGCCCGATCTCCATGGATGAGCAACCCATTCCGCGCATCATTCCCCGCCACGAGCATCCTCTCTCACGAAATCGCATCGACCCGGACGCCCTAAAAGTCCTCTACCGATTACACCATCATGGATTCGCGGCCTATCTCGTCGGGGGATGCGTGCGCGACCTCCTGCTGGGCAAAACCCCCAAAGACTTCGATGTGGCCACCGATGCCCATCCGCGGCAGATTCGGGAACTCTTCCGCAACTCCCGTTTGATCGGGCGTCGATTCCGTTTAGCCCAGGTCTATTTTAAAGGGGGAAAAATCATCGAGGTTTCTACCTTCCGCCGGC
>Ga0315280_10009137_pt1 | contig 12814 bp, 9 predicted proteins | sample YL17G06_40_MG_FD_203697 | JGI IMG/M metagenome (GOLD analysis project Ga0315280, IMG submission 203697) | Sediment microbial communities from Yellowstone Lake, YNP, Wyoming, USA - YL17G06_40 | ecosystem: Environmental > Aquatic > Freshwater > Lake > Sediment | place: USA: Wyoming | collected... | reverse complement strand
TAACTAGACCCTTCTGAAAGGCATACTCAATTATCGCTAATTCATTCTCTCTTATGGTTACAGGGTCATCATTTATTCCCAGAACACAGGAATATTCACACTGTGCCGGGCAAATCCTTCCGGTTATTTCCGGAAAATTATTAGTCGCAGCCATTAGTTGAAATGCCTTCTGCCACTGCCCACGGAAAGCTAAATCATTCCACTCCGGAATATAATTACCGATGGGACAACCCCAATGACAGAAAGGCGTGCCGCAGTCCATACAGCGCGAAGCCTGATCTCTTGAATGTTCTTCGCTAGGTAAAATTGTTACATCCTGAAAATCTTTTACTCGCTCACAAACAGGCCTATATTGCATATTCTGCCTATTGACTTTTAAGAAACCTTTGATATCACCCATCAAGCACCTCTACTAAATCTAATACTTCTTCCGTCTCTTTCATTTCTAAAATACGCTTATATTCTTTAGGCATAACCTTGATGAATTTTTTAATTTCACGCGCAAAATTATCCAGAATTTTTCCGGCAACTTTACTTTGAGTGTATTGATAGTGATTCCGCAATAGATTATAAACATCCCTTACATCATCTACCGAGAGGCCTTCCAGCTCTACCATCTCTAAATTACATTTTTCTTTAAAATTCTTATCTATGTCATAAATGTAAGCGATGCCTCCGGACATACCTGCGGCGAAGTTCCTACCGGTTGAGCCTAAAACTAGCACCCTTCCTCCGGTCATATATTCGCAACCGTGATCACCCACACCCTCCACTACTGCCAATAAACCGGAATTACGGATACAGAATCTTTCTCCAGCTACGCCACGGATATAGGCCTCACCGGAGATCGCACCGTAAAAGCTAGTGTTACCGATGATGATGTTTTCTTCGGCTTTATAATCGGCTCCCCGGTCAGGGTAAATAATAATTTTGCCTCCGGAGATACCTTTTCCTACGTAGTCATTCGCCAACCCTTGTAATTCAAAAACGACACCTTTGGCTAACCACGCCCCAAAACTTTGCCCGGCAACTCCTTTAAATTTACAATAGATAGTATCCTCGGCTAAACCTTCTTCTCCGTAGATTTCACAGATCTTACCACTTAACATTGCTCCGGCGCTGCGGTTTATGTTTTCAATAGGTAATGTCATGCACACCGGCTTTCTTTTTTCTAAGGCATCTTTGGCTTTAGCAATTAGTTTTAAATCTAAAACTTCATTTATCTCATGATCCTGTTTAATTAAACAACGGGTTTCCACGCCTTTGGGCACTTCTGGCTGATAGAGAATTTTGGAAAAATCAATTCCTTTGGCTTTCCAAGGTAAAATCTCTGAATTTAACTCTAAAAATTCAGTCCTTCCAATCATCTCATCTACAGATCTTATGCCTAAACAGCTCATAATCTCGCGCAATTCCTGCGCCACAAAGCAAAAATAATTAATGATGTATTCGGACCGACCGCGGAATCTTTGGCATAAAATTTCATCCTGTGTAGCAATGCCTACAGAACAGTTATTCAGATGACAATGCCGCAGCATCACGCAACCTAAAACAATTAAAACCGAAGTAGCAAAACCAAATTCTTCCGCCCCTAATAAAGCAGCAATCGCCACGTCCCGGCCGGTACGCATCTGGCCATCAGTTTGCAGGCGCACCCTGCTCCTTAAATCATTTAAAACTAAGGTCTGGTGCGTCTCAGCTAAACCCAGTTCCCACGGAAGCCCCGCATGCTTAATCGAACTTAACGGGGAGGCGCCGGTTCCTCCGTCTCCCCCGGAGATCAAAATCATATCCGCATGACCTTTGGCTACTCCGGCAGCCACGGTTCCAACTCCGATTTCTGAAACGAGCTTGACACTTATCCGCGCCTTAGGGTTAGTATTTTTTAAATCAAAAATCAGTTGCGCCAGGTCTTCAATCGAATAGATATCATGATGCGGCGGAGGAGAAATTAAAGTTACACCCGGAGTGGTATAACGAGTGCGAGCGATTGCGACGCTTACTTTATGACCGGGCAGTTGACCTCCTTCTCCAGGCTTTGCTCCCTGAGCGATTTTTATCTGTAATTCATCAGCATTAACCAGATAATTAGTAGTAACTCCAAATCGGCCGGATGCGACTTGTTTTACCGCACTCCTGGACGAATCGCCATTAGATAAAGGCAAAAACCGAACTGGATCCTCTCCTCCTTCTCCGGTATTTGAGCGCCCTCCTAATTTATTCATCGCGATAGCAATCGTCTCATGCGTTTCTTTACTTATAGACCCAAAACTCATTGCGCCGGTAGCAAAACGCTTTACAATCTCCTTCACTGGTTCTACTTCTTCTATAGGTATAGAATGGGTTTTCTTGAATTTGAGTAAACTACGTAGGGTCGTAGGATTTCTTGCCTGTTTATTCACAAGCTGCGCAAATTCTTTATACTTTTGGTAATCATTCTTCCAGGCCGCATCTTGTAAAGCCGCAATAGTCTCAGGATTCCATAAATGGAACTCGCCGTCTTTTCTCCATTGATATATACCATCATTACTTAAATAGGGAACCGTCAAAGTATCTTCTCTATAAGCCTCTTGGTGTCTTAAAATCGTCTCCTGTGCGATAATGTCAAAATCAATCCCCCCAATCCTGGATACAGTTCCACAAAAACATCTCTCGATAACTTCCTCATTTAATCCCAGGGCCTCAAAAATCTGCGCCCCACGGTAGCTCTGCAGAGTAGAAATACCCATTTTAGAAAGAATCTTTAAGATGCCTTTTTCTATAGCCTTACGATAGTTTTTTAGCGCTTTAGCCACATCTAACGACAACTCTTTTTCCTGAACTAAGTATTCCACTGCAGCATAAGCCAGATAAGGATTGATACAATCCGCACCATATCCGAATAAAAGCGCAAAATGATGCGTTTCGCGCGGTTCAGCACTCTCTACAATAATCCCAACGCGGGTACGCAGAGCCTGTTGCACTAAATAATGGTGCACTGTTCCCACGGCTAAAAGTGCCGGAAGAGCACAATAGTCTTTGTTTATGCCACGATCACTTAAGATCACAAAAGTAAACCCTTGCTTAATCGCCAAAACCACCTGCCTACAAAGATTATCCAGGGAATTCTTTAAATCCTTGCCATCAGTTGCCCGAAAAAGAATAGGGATAGTTTTAGTCTTAAAGCCATTCACCCGGATATGGCGGATTTTCTCTAGTTCTTCATTGGTAAGAATCGGATTTTTTACCCGTAACTTATGGCAATGCTGAGGTGTTTGGGCTAAAAGATTTTCTTCTGGCCCAAGGTACGTTTCTAAACTCATCACTAATTCTTCGCGAATGGGGTCGATTGCCGGATTAGTGACCTGCGCAAATAACTGTCGAAAGTAGTTATAAAGTAATTGTGGCCTTTCAGAAAGCACTGCATGCGGAATATCATCCCCCATAGAAGCAATGGGTTCGGCAGCTTTTTCTGTCATGGGTTTAAGGATGACTTTTAAATCTTCACGGGTATAGCCAAAGGCCTTTAGCTGCTGCAAAATATCCGGTGCATCTTCTTTTGTTTTTGCCTTTGGCAAAACAAGCATCTCTAATCCTATCATCTTCTTTTGCATCCAGCGGCTATAAGGCTTAGCAGAAAACATCATTTCTTTAATTTCTCTATCTTCAATAATCCGGCCGGCTTGGGTATCAATAAAAAGCATCTTTCCCGGTTCAAGCCTACCGGATTTAAGAATATCAGAAGGCGCAATATCCAAAACCCCTACCTCTGAGGCCATAACACACAAGTCTTTTTTAGTGATAATATAACGGCAAGGCCGCAATCCATTTCTATCTAAGACCGCAGCCACCCGGGTTCCATCAGTAAAAGCAATAGCTGCCGGGCCATCCCAAGGCTCGGTTAGGCAGGCATGGTATTTGTAAAAGTCTTTCAACCTCTCATTCATAAGATTATCCTGTTCCCAGGCAGAAGGGATAAGCATCATCATGGCATGCGGCAAAGACCTCCCTGCCAAAACAAGCAATTCAAAAACATTATCGATACTTGCGGAATCACTGCCTCCGGGCATAATAACAGGAAGAATTTTCTTTAGGTCATGGCCAAATAACCCGCTCTCAAGCAATCCTTCTCTGGCCCGCATCCAATTAACATTACCCCTTAAGGTATTAATTTCTCCGTTATGCGCTAAAAACCTAAAGGGCTGGGATAAATCCCAAGTAGGAAAGGTGTTCGTGCTATAACGGGAATGCACTAGGCTTAGAGCGCTTTTGATACTTTCATCTTTAAGATCAAGGAAAAAAACCTCTAATTGTTCCGGCATAAGCAGTCCCTTAAAAGAAATGGTGCGGCTGGATAAATTTGTAATATAGAAAACAGATTTCTCTTTTAAATCCGACAAACGAACAACATTTTCTATCTTCTTTCTCAAACAATAAAGCTTTCTTTCAAAATTCAGCTCATCTATTTCTAATTTGTCTTGGGCTGATCCGCCATGGTTTTTGGCGGACATATATTCTCCTTGCCCGATAAAAACGTGCTCCATTGCCGGTTGAGTATCTTGAGCAGTTTTGCCTATATTGCTACCATCTACTGGTACGCTGCGCCAGCCAAGAAGAATTTGCTTTTCATCTCGTATAATCCTGGCAAATACATTTTTGCAGAATTTACGCTCTTTCTCATCCCGCGGCAAAAACACTAAACCTACCCCATATTCACCCTCTGCCGGCAAATCAATTTTATTTTCCCGGCAAACCTTCAAGAAAAAATCGTGGGGTATCTGGATTAATATTCCCGCGCCGTCTCCGGTCTTAGGGTCTGCGCCCGTGGCTCCCCGATGAGACAAGCGCCTAAGCACTTCTAAACTCTGCCTAATAATCTGATTTGATTTCCTGCCTTTAACATCACACACAAATCCCACCCCACAGGAATCATGCTCAAACCGCGGGTCATATAATCCTTGGGCTTTCATAACTTTGCCTCGCTTAAAGAAATACCCAGTCTCTTTATTTTAGCGCGCAAGGTATTTCTGTTTATGCCTAATAACCTGGCAGCCTTTACCTGATTTCCAAAAGTTACCATCAATATATTCTTAATTAATGATTTATCCAGTGCGTCTAGCATAATATGGTAGATCTTCCCTTCCTCGCCCTTCAAGAACATTCTGTCTAACTCCAGAAGTGCTTTTTCTATTTCTTTTGCCTTTTCGTCTATCATTTTCTGTCTAAATATTAATCACTCTTATCCTTGATCTCACTAACGTTCGATCAAGGTGCTCATCCTGCCTCGCAAGCTCGGCAGGATTTCGCCAGACAAAAACTTATGGAGCTCAATTTATAAATAGCATTTCCCTGTACTTGGGAAGATCCCAAGCATCGTCAGAAACTACACATTCAAGTTGATCTACGTGCTTTCTAATATGTTCCATTAATGGCTTAAGCTCTTTAAAATATAACTCTGCGCGTTTTTCAGCACTATGATCCTTGGCTTCTAGGAGCAGCTTATCCATTTCATCGGTATTGCGTCTAACGTAATAAATCTTGGAAACCACATCGCTTAAATGCGCCTTCTTATCTTCTAGTGCCACTGGATCTATCTTAAGCCCAGCACCTTTTTCTAACTCCACAAGCTCATGCAGCGTGCGCGCAAGAAGCTTTTCGTATTTATAACCCGCGGGAACTACCGAGGCATTCACCATTTCTTTTAAAGTATTGGCTTCAATTTCGAGGGTCAAATTGTACATATGGATCCAGATATGGTAGCGGGCAATCAACTCCTCCTTAGAAAAAACTTTGTATTTTTCAAAAAGAGCGATGTTCTTTTCTTTGGTTAAAGCCTCCAATGCCGCGTAGGTGGAGGCGACATTCAGCAAGCCCCTCTTCTTTGCCTCCTCTACCCATTCATCAGCATAGTTATTCCCTTCAAAACGGATATCCTTGGTTTCTTTGACGATTGCGCTAATCACCTTTAAAACCTCCGAGTTAAAATCCTTCCCCATCCCCTTCACCGTCTTAATCGCGTTGGTAACATAATCCAGACTTTCTGCGATAATCGTGTTCACGATGGTAATCGGCGTAGAGATATTCTGCGATGAACCGACAGCGCGAAATTCAAACTTAGAGCCGGTAAAAGCAAATGGAGAAGTGCGATTTCTATCCGTCATATCCCTGTTGAACCGAGGCAGGCGCCCAATACCTAAATCAATAATGTCTCGTTTGGAAACCTTGGATTTAGCCCCATTCTCAAGCATGTTCAAAATCGTATTCAATTGTTCTCCCAGAAAAACACTCATAATTGCGGGCGGCGCCTCATTTGCGCCTAATCGGTGTTCATTGCCGGCTAAAGCGACACTTGCGCGCAAAAGATCAGCGTACAGATATACCGCGCGCAGTACCGCGACAAGAAATACTAAAAATTGTAGGTTATCTTCAGGAGTCTCGCCGGGATTTAAAAGATTATTTCCCTGATCATCTGAAAGCGACCAGTTTACGTGTTTTCCGCTTCCATTAATTCCGGCAAAAGGCTTCTCATGCAAAAGACAAACCAGATTATGCCGCAGGGCGATTTTTTTCATTAGCTCCATCAGCAACTGATTATGATCCGCGGCAATATTCGATTCTTCAAAAATCGGGGCAAATTCATACTGATGCGGAGCTACTTCATTGTGCCGGGTCATTAGCGGAATACCCAATTTATAGGCTTCTTGCGCAACCTCAAACATAAAGTTAATCACACGCTCCTTTATGGTGCCAAAATACTGATCCTCTAACTGTTGGCCTTTAGGAGATGGAGCGCCGATTAAAGTGCGTCCGGTCATAACTAAATCCTGACGCAGGTTGTAATAATTTTTATCAATTAAAAAATACTCCTGTTCCGGGCCACAGGTTGAGAATACCTTTTTTACGTCTTTATGGCCAAAGAGTTTTAATAACCCGATTGCAGCTTTACTTAATGCCTCGTCAGAGCGTAGAAGCGGTAATTTTTTATCCAAGGCTGCACCATGATAAGAGATAAATATCGTGGGGATGCAGAGTGTTTTTCCCAGCGTACTTTCAATGATAAAGGCCGGGCTTGAAGGGTCCCAGGCAGTGTATCCGCGCGCCTCAAAGGTGGCGCGGATTCCTCCGGAAGGAAAACTTGAGGCATCCGGTTCTCCTTGAATGAGCTTACTTCCCGAAAATTTCTCAATCACCTTACCCGGACCGGTAAAAGAAATAAAACTATCGTGTTTCTCAGCAGTTAACCCGGTCATCGGCTGGAACCAGTGGGTATAGTAAGTTGCGCCTTTTGAGATTGCCCACTCCTTCATTGCGTCAGCAATCTCATTTGCCTGCTCTAAGCTAATAATTTTTCCTTCAGACATCCAGTTCTTAAACGCCACAAAGGCAGACTTAGATATATGCCTGCGCATTGTCTCCGGGCCAAAGGTATTTTCGCCAAAATAGCTAGAAACTTTTTTAGGAGAGCTGATTTTATCCAGCCCCGCGCTTTTAATCTTAAATAATACTTCCTGTCTTATACTCATAATATCCTCCGTTTACTTAGCGTCCTATTTTTATCTTAACCGATCGCGACTGAACCGCGTTCTTCGGTGCGAATACGCACGCATTCCTGCAAATCCAGGACAAAAATTTTTCCGTCACCGGTTTCTCCGGTTTTGGCACCTTTGATGATTGCCTTAATAGTCGGCTCTACAAAATTCTCATTCACGGCAATCTCCAGTCGTATCTTTCTTAAGAGATTACCTACCTCTTTTGCGCCGCGATAAATCTCTGCAATACCTTTCTGGCGACCATGCCCTAGAACTTCGCTTACAGTGATAAGGTTGATCTCTTGCCTATAAAGCTCTTCTTTTACTTCTTCTAATTTAGAAGGTTGAATTATAGCGATGATTAATTTCATTTGTCCTCCTTGCCCACAAGGGCACACCCGCGCAACTTCCCCACAAGGGGACACCGGCGCAATTCAAATAAGCGCCGGGTGCCTTTTAGCGCGAGGTGTTATTCCAATACTGTATACGCTCTTTCGTGATGCTGTGTAAGGTCCAGTCCCATGAGCTCCTCTTCTTCTTTTACCCGCACGCCGATTAATAAATCGACCAACTTGTAAATTACGAAGGTAACTATAAAGGTATAGCCTATAGTAACTAAAACGGTTATTGCCTGGATAATGAACTGTTTTGGATTTCCGAAGAACAATCCGTCTGCTCCTTGGGGATTAACCAGTTTAGAAGCAAACAATCCAGTTGCCAAAGCACCCCAGATTCCGCCTACGCAGTGCACACCAAAAGCATCTAGCGAATCATCATATCCTAATTTCGGTTTAATCACAGCTACGGCAATAAAAGAGAATACGCTTACTAATAAACCTATAATTATGGCAGGGATCACGCTAACAAAACCAGCAGCCGGAGTTATCGCAACCAACCCGGCAACCGCCCCGGAACACAAACCAAATATTGTTGGTTTTCCATTATGCAGCCATTCAATTAACGCCCAGCTTAAACCAGCAGTCGCTGCGGCAGTGTTAGTAACCACAAAAGCATTTACTGCCAAACCATTTGCTGCCAAGGCGCTACCCGCATTAAACCCAAACCAGCCAAACCACAAGAGTCCCGTGCCTAAAACCACAAATGGCATATTATGCGGCGTAGGGACATTCTTGTTCAAATTAACTCTCTTGCCTAATATTAAAGCAGTAACCAATGCGGCAATCCCAGCATTGATATGCACCACTGTTCCGCCGGCAAAATCCAGTGCGCCTAGATTACGTAGCCAACCGCCTATCCCCCATACCCAATGACAAAACGGAGCATAAACAAATGTTGCCCAAAGAAGAGTAAAAATTAGAAACGCGGAGAATTTCATCCTCTCGGCAAACGCACCAATTATCAAAGCCGGGGTTATAATCGCAAACATACACTGGTAAATCATGAATGCCTGGTGAGGAATAGTTCCGGCGTAATCTGTATACGGCTCTAAACCCACCCCGCGTAAACCAAACCAGGCAAATCCTCCCCAAAATCCTTTTGCAGGCGCGAAAGAGAGGCTATAGCCAATTAACACCCAATGAATACTTAAAACACACATAACAATAAAACACTGCATCAAAACACTAAGAACATTTTTACGTCTAACCATACCGCCATAGAAGAACGCCAGAGCCGGAGTCATAAGTAAAACTAGGGCTGATGACATTAAAACCCACGCTGTATCACCGGAATTAACCATTCTTACCTCCTCTCAATAAGTGGCAAAATGAAAAGGCGCCCTTCTTCCCATCAATGGAATTCAGGACGCCTTAGTCCTTCAGAAAATCGCCTTATTTTACTTCGTTGTAATCAGCTCTTACTTTAATTACTCTTCAGTTGTCACTGCCTCGGAACATTCAACTTTTTTTTGCTTCGGCTGCTTTGCCTCTGTTACTTTATGGTTTGAGTTTGCAAACTCTTCGCACTGTAGAATCGGAAACCTCTTTTGGAAAATACAGCTTTTGTCATTTTCGCATGTATCGCATAATCCTTTCTTTCCCATAGGTCACCTCCCCACAGACACTTTAACTTTTCTGTGATTAGAATTGCTCCTTATCTCATAGTCAGCTTTTCCGTCAAGAATCGCCTCTGCTTCTTTACGATATGCATCCATCACATAAGGAATGCCGGAAACTTTTGTAGCTTCTTCAGTCAAAGACATAAGGTCATCGCGTGAAATTGCACTAAGCCTAAAGTTTCTGCTTCCTGCCATCAACTGCTGTAGTCCAACCTTAATTTTCTGAGCAAAAGAATATACGCCTACAGCACCAAATGTTATATCCTTCATATCCCTGCCGTACTTTTCGGCCAGTTCTTCATAGCAGACAAAAATTTCTTTTTCTGTTTTTCCGTAATCAGAAACCGTAGGCGGAAGATTACCTTCTTTAAGCCAAGTGGCAATGTTTTTTCCTACCATGCCCGGTATCATCAGCGCCCTACCCATACAGACTGCCTTAACAAATGGCGCGCCCATTGCAATAACTTTAAAAATATGGTCTTCAGTGGAAAAACCGCCTGCTATAGCTATATCGGGAAGCCGCACTCCTTTTTTGACTAACTTCTGACAGAATTCATAAGTAAGTGCCTCCAGATAAAAAGTAGGTATACCCCATTCTTCCATCATCCTCCATGGGCTCATGCCTGTTCCGCCCGGAGCACCATCTATGGTTAAGAGGTCTATTTTAGCCATTGCAGAATATTTAATCGCCATGGCAAGTTCTCGCATTGAGTAGGCTCCGGTTTTGAGCGTAACACGCTTAAAACCTAAATCTCTTAAGCGCTTAACCTCAGCTAAAAATCCCTCCTCAGATACAAATCCTAAGCGGGAATGACGTTCAAATTCCTTAATCGCGCCATCTTTAAAAGCCTCTTGATTTGCGTGTAAGGATGGATCCGGAGTAACGATATAGCCGCGTTTTTGCAACTCAAGAGCCCTATCTAAACTTCTTACCTTTATCTCTCCACCGATACACTTTGCGCCTTGCCCCCACTTCAGTTCTATGGTCTCCAGATTATGTTTTTTTCTTATATACTCGGCTACGCCTAAACGTGTATCCTCCACATTCATCTGTACCAGCATCTCACCATAGCCTTCATGGAATCTTTTATAAATTTCGATGCGCCTATCCATGTCCGGTGCGCTCTTGATTTTGCCTTTACTGTCCAGCTCAAGCTCGGGATCGATACCGCATACATTCTCACCGCAAACCAGCGTGATGCCGGATATTGCCGCCCCGATTGCAAAATGTTCCCAGTTTTTTCTAGCAACATCTGTTGAACCTAATGCGCCGGTAAAAATGGGAATTTTCAAATTTATCTTGGAATTCCAGCCATACTCTGTCTCGGTATTTACATCAGGAAATTTTGTATTATCCGGATTACCCTCAAGCCCATCAGGCAACCCTTTTGCTCCTAAAGCATACCCTTGGATATTAAGATGTGAATAATCCACCGGATAATCCTTGTCTGCGCCTGCTGTGATTTCACCGAATTTGCCCGGATAAATTACCTCTCGGCTCCTAAAAGTTGCTTTAAACACCTCACAATTGCCCTTACATCCATCAATACAACGGGAACAGATACCTGAACCCGGAACTACATTTTTGGAACGGTTAAACGTCCCGGTTGCATCATTTGCGTTTGGTCTTTGCAGATTCATTTCTTTTTCCTCCCCCTTCTTTGGTTATACTTATGATCTACGATCTTTTCACCCCTGTTATCTTTTTCATATCCGATGCCAAAATAATTGCCTCGGCAACCTCGCGCATGGTTTTACGGCTATCCATGCTGTATCTGCGAATCTTCAAATATGCCTCCTCTTCTGTCAAGCCTTGCTCTTTCATCAGGATTCCTTTGGCGCGTTCGATTCTCTTACGAATTTCTAATTCTTCCTGGATTACCTTACTTTTTACCATAAGCTCTGCGTTTTCAATAGCCACAGCTGCTTGATTGGCTACAGAGGTTAAAATATTAATCTCTGTTTCTGTAAAATCGTGTGGCGCAGAAGTATAGCAATTGATCGCTCCTATAACCTTTCCTTTTGCTGCTAAGGGAACACATAAAAGTGAACATAGGCCCTCTTTCTTGGCAATATCTTTGTGTTTATATTCCTTCTCCTTAGTGACATCTTTTATCGCTATAGGTTTATTTTCTTTTGCTACCTTTCCGGCTATCCCTTCGCCGAGTTTTAAAGGAGGCTTCTTGTTATACTCCTCGCTAACACTCTGCGTAGCCTTAATCACAAGTTCTTTCTTCTGTTCATCGATAAGCATTAACGAACAAATATTTGAACCCATCATTTCTGCGGTTACAGTAACTATTAGGCGAAGAATATCTTCTAAATAAATATCAGAAGCTATGGCTTTGCTTATTTTGGTTAAGGCATTTATCTGTTCCTGGTAAGGCATATTTTGCATAGCAAATCCCTCGCTTTTTGCATATTTAATAGGCAGGGAGTAAAAATAAAAAAAGCGCTCTCCGTCCGTATATGGACATTTGGAGAACGCCATCGTTCTAAAAATAAAAAACGTCCTAATTAGCAATCGTTGCTAAAAAGGACGTCATTATCCGGCTTTTCTAACGTCGAAAAGAAAGTACCGTAAAATAAAAAAGCGTTCTTTTTCAGAACGCTACATTGTTCTTTCCTTTGAGCACAAACGCTGTGCTCTATTTCTTATTACAAATAAAGGTTAACATATTATTACAAGTCTGTCAAGTTTTATTTATTCTATAAGTGGATAATCCCTCTATCTCTTCACTCTGAAATAAATTTATGCTAAAGAAGCTCGATGGGACAAGATGTTCGCCCAGGTAAGCATAGATTCAGCCCAATCGGCGTCCATACGGACATCATGGGAGAGGTGCTCAAAGTCATTCTTGAACCATTCATAGGTAGGTAGGAAACGGCTTGATTTCGGGGCGGATTCCAAATCCTTTAGATATTTTTCGGTCTGAGCTAAAAACTGTTCAACTCGCTCCTTGCGGCCTTCCATGGCCCAACGGCATAAGCGTCCTAAATTTACGGAAATATTTAAAATTATTTCCCGGGAATCCATTCAATTAATCCTTTAATAAAGATTCAATTATCGCTGCAGCTTTCTTGCGTATTTCTTCATCTAATATTTCACGGCTTCTATTTTGCATCGGCCTTAAATTAATCAGAGAATCAAAATCCATTTCACCTGTTTCCAAATCTAAACCCGCTCCCCATAAATCTTCCCGGAGGCTTCCGTCTTCCAAAAGAAGCCGTTCGCCGTCTACATGCTTTTCTCCGCCCGCAGCTAAGATTTTACGCCGGATATCAACTA
>Ga0315280_10009136_pt1 | contig 12817 bp, 15 predicted proteins | sample YL17G06_40_MG_FD_203697 | JGI IMG/M metagenome (GOLD analysis project Ga0315280, IMG submission 203697) | Sediment microbial communities from Yellowstone Lake, YNP, Wyoming, USA - YL17G06_40 | ecosystem: Environmental > Aquatic > Freshwater > Lake > Sediment | place: USA: Wyoming | collected... | reverse complement strand
CCTTTCTGTTGATTCTGCGACAATGGTACTAATTCGTTCCCCGGGTGGGTCAAAGATCCTGGTGAGGTGGGTCAATGATGGTGGTAAAAACCCTTTTTAGTGGGTCAAAGTTCGTGGTGTTTTACAGTAGTGCCTCAGGCAAAATTGGATTTTTGCATTGTTACAAACTGTGGCAATGCCTTATTGATGTTTAACTTTGGTAGTGAGTTATACCCCTCTATTTATCGAGGTTTAGAGTTACTGCAGATAAAAAATGATAAATGAAAGAGGTTTAGGGCAACTGTCTGTCGTACAAATCTGGCCCTAAGAGGGACTTCAATGCGGGAATATAACTTCACCAAGGCAGAAAATCAAAACGAAAAGGCCTACTGCCACCGCCAAGAAAACAAGGATAGACCGCTCCCTGCTCTTTATTATACTGATGAGTCCTGTTACAAAAGCAGCTATGCCTGAGGCAAGCCCTATTATAAAAGCAACCATGCGTGAGATGCCTATGGCAACAACTGCCATAGAAGGAGGAAGAACAGGAAGAACTGGGGCGCCAGGACTAGGTTGTGCAGGCGGGACCAAGCCCTGAATCACAGAGAGCAGGATGAAGGCGGCAACTAAGCCGACCGACCACTTACCCAAATAGGTTTTCGGCAGAATACTAATCCGCACAATGGTATCGTATAACTCACTATGGGTTGAAGTCAACGTTCCGGTCAGAGTTTTCCAACATGCTTGAGTTTCTGACTAACCAATTCATCGGAAAGTATAACTCGTCACCCGTTCCGGCTATGCCCCGGGCTCTATTGACTATTTCTACCAGTGGAGATGGTAAGACTGAAGGCGTGGTCAGCTAACTCTTACCAATGCGGAACATTTTAGTGCCGCAGACCGGGCAGACACCGTGGGTTGCAGGCTTTCCGTTCTTCATCTTTATGTTTCTGGCATCCTTCATTTCTCTCTTAGTGCGGCACTTCATACAATATGCTTGCATCTCGTTCCTCCCCTCTCGATTTACAAAGCAGAATAGCAGATATGAAACGGAAGCGTCAACGCCGAGCCAGGGGTAACCCCTGGGGGTGCTTAATGACTGATATTGGCAGGGCTGTATCAGCATGCTCCCCCTATCATGGACCAGGAACATGGATAGAATAGATAGAATAGAATTAAGGTTCGGCAGTTTTGACTTGACAAAAGCGTTCTCAGGGTCTATAATTTACGAGAGGTAAACATGAGCAAACAAATCACGAAAGCTTTCAGGGTAGATGCTGAGGCGTGGGCAAATTTTGTCAAGGCAGCTGAGTTTTACGGAGCGACGCCAGCTGAGCTGCTACGGGAGCTGGTGGGACATGTAGATGCGGCCATGAAGGGGATTGAAAGTGGTCGAATCCGGAGCTTTAATGGTGACGTTTCTCGACTAATAAGGGCGGAATTCCCCCAGCTTTCTCCCTTTCAGTTGCGCACGATGGCGGAGATATTGATGCAAGCTGCCAAACTAGGTGAAGAGGAGCCAGAAAAATGAGGGACAGACTATTGACACGGTATATGGAGGTTGGATTTCCGCATCTTAAGCAGATGGCGAGGCTGCCGGAGGAGTTGGTGCCGGATTTTGCCGATGTAGCACGCACGCTGGGCGATGCGACAATGCTGGAGATTGCTGAGCCACTGGGTCTTGCTGAAAGGATAAAGGACTTGCTGGATCAGGCTCCTGAGCCGGATAGCCTGACAATTGAGATATGGCAGCAGGGCATAGCTAACTGTCCCCTAGTGCATCAAGTTCTATCGGCTAGCATGGTTCTTCTTCGCGCCTGCGAGAAAGTTGATGCGCTGGAGCGGCGGGGCGCCTTGAAGACAGATTTTGTTTTGGTGCGCGGGCTAGCCGTTATTGCCTACGCGCCGTTTGCGCCGAACGGGAGTGAATTAGTAAGTAGACTGGCTGATATCCTCGGTGGCACGGTAGTGGAACCAGCCAGATTATTAGACCGTTACATGATGGCGGTGGTGGCAGATGACATCGATACCCTGGCTGGCGTCAACCGCTGCATATTGGAAAATCCGGCGTGGCGGGAATGGTCAGAGAGATTTTTAGCCACAGGTAAGGACTTTCCGTTTCTGCCCAGAATCATCGGTATTAGCCCGCCTTTAACCAGCGGGCTAAAGCAGGTTCTGGTTAACATGATGATGGAGGTGCTTAATGCTGACCCTAGCCGAAATTATCCAAATTGAAAAAGCTAAAGTTGCCCGGCGCCAGCCGAGCAATGAGGATCTGAGGCGAATTCCTCTGGACCGGCCGGCGAGGCTGTTTGGCCGCCTCTCCGACCCGCAGCAGATTAGAGACAGCATCCAGAGTATGGCTGAGCTTGCCGACCTGGTCAGGCTGGCAAGACAGGATGGCTTACATACTGAGCTCAGCCAGGAAGAGGTGGAGAGGCGTCTTGGCGCTCTTCAGCGTGGAGAACCTGACGCTATACGCTACTGGGTTGATGGACAATTGATAGTTGACCTGCGCGACCTGGGAATAAGTGGGCGGCTTGGCCCAGATAAGCGTCCAGCGCTGGCTGAGTTCATGGCCGACCTGAGCCGGGGTGAGGCGCCGGATGTTACCGGTACCATCTACCTCTCATCAGAGGGAGTGAGTCGCCTATCCAGGGACCAGGACCGGATAGTTAGCGCCCAACTTCTGAAGCTGATGAAGGAAGCCAACTGCCGGGTGCGGACACCGTACGGCGTCCTCAATCCCAGGATTGATGCTGACTGGAAAGAGTTGCGCGAAGGGTTTGAGGATGCCGCCAAAGAGAGCCGTCACCTGCAGGAGAAACACTTTGGTCCCAAGAAGCGCGAGAAAGCTCTGAAGGGGGAGCATGTCGGCCAGCAGGTTCCTTCCGGCTTCATTATCGAAATCAAAGGCTATAAAAGTAACGGAGCCTATATCTTCGGGAAGTGGCTTCCGTACCCGCCTCACGCTGAGATCGACATCAAGATACTGGAAGAATACGTGCGCCAGCAGGGCAGCAAGTACAAGACAGCTCAGGCCCTGCGCGGACTGGTCCTCCCTTTTTTCCCACCGGATCTCAAGTGGATGGAGACACGCTCCTCCATGCGCAATTGTCTCAAGACTAATGAGGGTTATACCATTACCCCTGAGGTCATTGACGGACTTGCCGGCCAATTGGCGCTGGTCGGCGTGTGGAAGTGGGCGGACATTTTCATAGAAAATAATCACCAGCCAGCGGTGCCAGTAGACCTTTTTCGTGAGGCATACGCACTGCACAGCCAGCGCGGCGGGAAGCCCAGAGGGCGCGCTGTCTATTATGAACCTCTTGATTGGGACGGCTTGCTCTGGTGTCTCAATCACAAGTCGCCACGCCATATTTCGGGTCACAGTTCAGATGGCACCTGGGTATGTGACCGCGATTACCATAACAGTGTCGGACCTCACTGCTTCAAGATTGACCATCGGATTGTTAGCCAGCCACTCACTACAGAGTTTCTAAAATGCCTGGACCTCCGGTTATATGCGAGAGAAGTCTTTGACGAACTTCAGACCAGGTCCATGACCGTTGAGGCGCAAGAGACGATGCGTAAGCATCACGAAACGCAGCTTAGAAACCGGCTTACCAATCTGGAAAACTATCTGGGCTCGGCTGACCCCGAACTGGAGGAAAGCTACCGCCGGCAGATAAAGGAGGTGAAGTCTGACCTTCGGGCTCTGCAGCAGAGGCCACTGCCGGCTCCGGTAACCGTAGCCGACATCAATAGGGTTCAGCATTTCCTGGAAAATCTGAAGGATGAGTGGCAAAAGCTCTCATCAAGCCTGCGTAACCGCCTGCTCAAACTGCTGGTTGACCGTGTCGAGATACTCCCTGACCGGGGCCATATTCAGGCGACAGTCATCTGGAAGATAGGATTCAGGCAAAGAATTGACATTGAGTGGTTGGTGGGAAACTCTGGAAAGGAGCGGCGTTGGACCAATGAGCAGGACAATCTGCTCCGGACGCTGTGCCCGACATCAACTAAGGAGGTTTTGCTGGCTGCTTTCCCTGATAGAAACTGGGGAGGCATCACCGGGAGGGCCAGGAAACTGGGCTTGATGCGCAAGGTGCGTCTCTACCCATCCCGCTGGGAGCCGTGGACCGCTAGCGATGATGCCAGGCTGGTGGAGTTATACACGACGGAAACACCTGCAGACGACATCGCTGCTGAATTGGGACGCAGTGTGCAGGCTGTTGCCAGCAGAGCTTCCCTGCTCAAAATCAAAAGAACTAGGCAAGCAAGATTCCTCAAGCGAAAGCTGGTCTGGGGAGTCCTAAACTTCTATGGTTTAGAAACGGTGAGTCCGTAGACAAGAAAAGGATAAGAAAAAGGCGCCTTCCCATTGAACCAGGTGGATAGGAAGGTATAATACGAAGGAGGTTTACATGAAGGTAGCAATTTATGCACGGGTGTCGTCTGAACGGCAAGATGTCGATCTCTCCATCTCGGCCCAGCTGAAGGCGCTGAGAGAATACGCCTCCCGCAATGACCATATGGTGGTCAGGGAGTACATCGACGAGGCTGAGAGCGGCCGGTCCATTGACAGGCCGGGTTTTAAGCAGATGATCGCCACCGCCAGGCAAAAGCCAGCTCCCTATGAAGCTATCCTGGTGTGGAAGCTGTCCAGATTTGCCCGAAACCGAGAGGACTCCATCATCTACAAGTCCCTGCTCAGGAGGCAGGGCATCCAAGTGCTCTCCATCAACGAGCCAGTGGAGGACACTCCCTCGGGTAGGCTCCTTGAAGGTATTATCGAGGTCATCGACGAGTTCTACTCCGCCAACCTCTCTCAAGATGTGGTGAGGGGGATGCGAGAGAGCGCCTCTCGGGGCTTCTACCCCGGCAGCCCTGTTCCCTATGGCTATCGAAGGGTCAAGATCCAGTATGGCAACACCCAGAGGTCAAAGCTGGAGCCAGACCCAGTTGCGGCATCGATAGTGGAAAGGATGTTTCGGGAGTGCTTATCAGGGAAAGGCCTCCTGGAGATTACCAAGGAGCTTAATGCTGATGGGCTGAAAACACGGACGGGGCGAGCTTGGTCTAAGACCACTGTGCACAAGGTGTTACGCAATGAAGCCTACACCGGAGCCCTCATCTGGGGTCGTGAGAAGAAAAGAAAGCTCGGTAGTGGCAGCCTTCCTCCAATCCGTGTTGATGGGGCCTGGCAAGCTATCATTGATCGGGAGACCTTTGAACAGGTTCGAGCAAAGCTGGCGGCTCGGGCTCCTAAAATGATTCATCCCCGGACTGTTCACAGCGAATACATCCTCAGTGGATTGATCCGGTGTGAGACATGCGGCGCAGCCATGGTTGGACACGCCGTGAAGTCGGGGAAATTCTTCTACTACATGTGTGGCAACGCCCGTAGAAGGGGGCGAGAAGTATGCCAGACGCCTCTCCTCCCCAAGGACAAGATAGAGCGGTTTGTCATCGACCGCATCAAGCAATATATCCTCACCGAGGAGAACTTAGAAGAGTTGGTCAGGCTGACCAATGAGGAGCTAGCCCAGACTTGCGACGGGGAGAAAGAAAGGCTACAGTTTCTGGAAGCTCAGCTGTCCGATGTCGACAGTAGGCTGGGGAAGCTCTACGACGCCATAGAAACCGGTGAGTTCAGAGGCGGAGAGCTGTCTCCTAGGATAAAGGCGCTCTTTCAGAAGAGAGAGGAGCTTCAGCAGGCCAAGGTTGAAGCTGAAGAGGCGCTCCGCTACCAAACTATTGAGCTTGCTGACCCCAAGGTTGTGCGCGAATACGTGGAAGACCTCAAGACGCTGCTTGAGGAGTCCTCGATAATTGAGCAGAAGGCGTTTTTGAAGTCTTTTGTGGACAGAATTGAAGTGGGAGACTCAGAGGCGAAAGTGGTATATACTATCCCGATGCTTCCCGATAAGTCACCGTCAGAGGCAGTAGGAGTTTTACCTTTTGTACACAATAGTCCACCATGTTGGACTCGAACATTTCTGTAGTAAGGCATCTAAACTTGGTGGGTAAGTTCAGAAAGTGCTGACACACAGCCTCGGCAAGGAGGGGACTTCCAGGAAAAGCTAAATACCCTTTTTGCTTATAATACTAGACGGGGGTGTTGGTGGGCTTAATCTTCTATGCCGTAGTCGTGAAGGCAGTCGATGAGGTCTTGAACGGTAACGATTTTACCAGTATCTTCGTCTGATATTTCCAGCTTTCGTCCCGGCCGGCTGAATCCCTGTTCGATGGCTGTGATAAGCTCGGCTAAATCGGGGGGGGCAATATTGAGGTCGGCAACAAAGGATGCTGAAGGCACTATAGATTCCTCGTCAACACCGAGTTGCTCTGCAATCACTTTCTTAAGCTTTTCCAAAATGCGTGCCATTCTTTCCCTCTGGGCATTCAGGCTTGTCCAGTTTCCTTAGTCACTTCCTGTCGTTTCCCTTCCTTTACACAAGCAGTGACTACTGAACCCAAAACTCCGTTTACAAATTTTTGAGAAGTGTCACCACCAAAACTCTTAGCTAACTCAACGGCTTCATTAATAGCTGCTTTAACTGGGACTCTATTATCGAATAAAACCTCAAAAATGGCAAGGCGGAGGATGTTTCTATCTATGGGGGCTACTTGCTCGACAGGGAAAGCTGGAGCGAACCTTCGAATCACATCGTCTATATTTTTCTTGTTCTGAAGGACTCCGTTAACCAGGCTTCTAGCAAAATCGGCGGCTTCGTCAGGCAGGGCTCTGTCCTTCAGCAAGCGAGCCAGAACCTCCTTCGGCTTGTGAGCCGAACAGTCAAGTTCGTAAAGCGTCTTTAGAGCGATAGTCCTGGCCTTCCGTCTAAATCCAGTCATCCTAATATTCATTCCTCAACAAGTGAATGTTTCCCAGCCGCACCCGGCATAAGCCGGCCGCTTTAGCTGCTTTTAGGCATCGCTCAGCATGTTGGAGCGAGGTTGTTGGCAGGTCTGTCATCAGGAAATTAGGGTGGAAGGCGAGGAGAGCGTAAGGTATATTCGGGTCTAAAGAGGCAATAAATTTGGCGATACTGGAGACTTCTAGCTCATCTATATAGCCGGGAATGAGCAAGGTGCTGGCTATGAGAAAGGGCGGCTCAGGTCTTCTCTTTGCATAGGCGGCGAGAAGGCTGAAATTCTCCAGGGTTCTTTTGTTGCTAATGCCGCAAAGGGCGATATGCAGCTTCTCGTTCCAGGCTTTGAGGTCAAACTTGATGCAGCCGCCGGAGCCAAGCGACAGCTTGGCCGCTTGCTTGAGTGAAGCTGGGTGCATCGAGCCCTTGGTTTCCCAGCAAATGCGAAGGATGCGCCCTTTATTTTTATCTAAGGCGAGACGTGAGGCACGCAAGGCGTGGGGTAATTGAGGTGTTGGGTCGCCGCCGAAGTAACAAATGCAGGAAGTGCGGTCGTCAACAGCCTCGACTAGTTCCATAGGGCTAACCCAGTTTTGCTGTGTTGCTGCTATGCGGTAGTGCCAATTCTGGCAGAAAAGGCAATCGAAAGAGCAAGCTTGATAGAAAACGGCGAGGTTCTTATAACCGCGCTCAGGCCCTGGGCAATAAGCAAAATCAGGATAGCCTGAACCTGTGCCGCCGGAACAAACCCAGTCGGCAACGCAGTTTGTAGGTAGCGGGTCGTAGTACCAGCTTAAGTTACCTTTTTCTGCAGTGGCACCGGTGAGCTTGCTTGCTGTGGCTAGACGAATGCCGCAGTAGCTCCTTTGCCCTTCTGAAAGTTGACATTCATTAAGGCATAGATGGCAAGCAACGCCATTCTCTGCCTTCGGCGGTTGCAGCGGTAGGTTGAAAGACTGTCTTGATTTCTGATGTGCTTCCTGGATTGTGGGCTCAACCTTTTCGAAGTCATGGCGGATACAATCAACACATAGGCCGAGGGACTTGGAGATGAGGGTGGATTTCTTGCCGCAGTGGTTACAGATGGCAGCAGTTTTGGTGGGCAAGCTACGCTTTAGCATTTTGGCTCTAACCCGAGATTTAACCAGTCTGATTAAGCGCAGCCGCTACGTCTATGGTCTGGCGTGTGAGTGATTATCCTCTGCGCCATCTTGCTATTTCACTGATGGTTTGAGCGCTGCTGATGTTAAAGGTCTGTGCTCCGGGGCTGATTCGCTTAATCAACTTGGTCAGTGCCTCACCAGGCCCCATCTCAAAGAAGGTGGTTACTCCTCGGGCGATCATGGTTTCAACAGATTGCTGCCATTGAACTGGGCGAACAATCTGGCTAACCAGCTCCTCCTTTATCGCCTCCAGGTCGGTAAGCGGTTGGGCAGTAACATTAGCTACAACTGAGACTGATGGTTTATTAAAGGTAAACTCCGAGATGGTATTTCTTAGCCTTTCTATGGCTGGCTCCATTAATATAGAATTGAAAGGTCCGCTTACCCTCAGTGGGACAATGCGGCGAGCCCCCTTTATCTGTGCTAGCCTCTTGGCTTTGGTCAGGCTTTCCTGGTTGCCGCTGATGGTGACCTGGTCTGGAGCGTCAATATAGGCAATCTCAACACCTGTGGAGAAGCAGATGTTCTTGAAGACTTCTATGTCCAAGCCGGTCATAGATACCATGCCGCCGACTGTTCTTTGCCCGGCTTCGTTCATTAATCGTCCTCTCTCACGAATCAAACGCACGGCATCAGACAGGCTGAGAGCACCGGCAGCTACCAGAGCTGCGTAGGTGCCCATGTCATGTCCAGCGACGAAGGTGGGCTCTGGTATGCCGTTGTTGCTAACCTCCTGAGCTGCTCTCAGGCAGGCAACGCTTGTGGCCAATACGGCTGGTTGGACATTGACGGTCTGCTTGAGGTCGTTTTGAGGGCCTTCAAAGCATAAACGCGACAGAGAGAAACCCAGGGTTTTGTCAACTTCATCGAAAACTTCCCGGGCTGAAGAGTAGTGGACGTAAAGGTCTAACCCCATGCCTACAGAATGAGATTCCTGTCCGGGGAAAATATAAGCGACTTTTATTGCTTCTACCATATCTCCTCCTTGTAATTCAAGTTCACTGGGTGGGCGATCATTTCATTAGTCTTACTTGTCCAACGGTTTTCCGCGATGGTTATGTCTTTAAGGCTAGTCATCACTGGCCGGGTTTTTTCTTTGGGGTCTTAATCTCAACCACTTCCCTTCCTGCATAGGTACCACAGGTGGGACAGACATGATGAGGTAATTTGGGAGTATGGCATTGAGGGCAATCAACCAATTTAGGGATGCTCAGAGCTAGGTGACTACGCCTTTTCCCTTGCCGTGATTTGGCATATTTTCTCTTTGGTAACGCCATTTAGGTTTTACTCTCCTTCCCCAAGCGGACTAGTTTTGACCAGCGTTGGTCATAGGCATGAGACGGACATTGGCAGGGACCTTGATTAAGGTCATGTCCGCAGGATGGGCAAATTCCAGCACAATCTGGACGGCAAAGCGGCTTGGCAGGTATGGTTAATAAGGTGTATTGGCGTATCGTTTCGCTTAGGTCCAGCATGTGGTTCTCGTCAATAGTAATGTTATCAGTCTGGTCAAGTAAAGATAAACCTTCGGATGTGCTTACGCTAGGAAGGCATTCCTCTTCAAAGTCATAGTTTACTTCATAATCAATCTGTTTGAGGCACCGACTGCAAATTCCTGTTACGCCGGCTGTCATTTCAGCTTTAGCCATAATGCCGCGATTAGTGCGGATTAAGGTTATTTCACCCTTCACAGAATTTATGTCGTCCGTACCAAGGCTCCCATCTATCTGGTATCTACGGCTTGAGCCTATTGATTCCTTAAGTAACTGAGCAACGTTAATGTACATTTTGTCTATTAGCATTTACGAACTTGGCTCATTATAAGTTGCGATATTTCTAAAGTCAAGCTAATGTTGTAATTATCGGCAGAGAATGACTTATATCTGATTGAACGTAGGTAGAATGTGCCTGGCTCTTGGAGTATAATGGCTACTTGCGGGGGCAAGTCCAGGAGTGGCGAATAAGACTTTGACAAAGGCGGAACTGAAGGCCGAGATAAGCAGGCAGGTAGAGAAACAGTGCCAGAAACTTATTGAGTTAAGCCTCAAGATTCACGCCAATCCTGAGCTGGGTTTCAAAGAGGAGAAGGCATCAGACTGGCTTACTGGTTACCTGGCAAGAAACGGCTTTCAGGTAGAGAAGGGCATTGGTGGTTTGCCTACTGCTTTCAAAGCAGTTTATGGAAGTGGTAAGCCACAAATTGCTCTGCTTGGCGAATATGATGCCTTGCCTGAAATTGGGCATGCCTGTGGACACAATATAATAGCTGCTTCAGCGGTAGGAGCTGGTGTGGCCAGTAAATGTGTTGTCGACAGTTGTGGTGGGACGGTTGTCGTTTTCGGTACACCTGCAGAGGAGCTTTTTGGTGGCAAGGTGTTCATGTTGAAGGAAGGTGTTTTTGATGGGGTGGATGCAGCTATGATAATTCACCCCGGGGTGCGTAACGCAGCGACTGCTGAAGCGCTGACCTGTGTTGGACTGGAGATTGAATTCTTTGGTAAAGCAGTTCATGCTGCTGCCTATCCTGAGCAGGGGGTAAATGCTCTCGAAGCCATGATTTTGGCGTTTAATGCTGTCAATTCACTTCGCCAGCATATCAAAGATAGGGCTAGGATTCATGGCATAATTACCCATGGTGGTGAGGCGGCTAATGTAGTACCAGCATATTCAGCAGCTACATTCCTCGTTCGTGCTGCGGATAATGCCTACCTCGATGAGTTGAAACAGAAGGTTCTAAATTGCTTCGAAGGGGCGGCTCTAGCTACAGGTGCCAGATTGAATTACAGGTGGAGTGAGATAATCTATGCTCCAATGAAAAATAATTTAGTCTTGGCGCAGCTATTTGCCCAGAACCTGGAATCTTTGGGCCGAAGGGTGGAACCTTTTGAACCTCGCTTCGGTTTCGGTAGTACTGACATGGGTAATGTTAGCCAGGTTATACCTGCCATTCATCCCTCGGTCGCCATTGCTTCTCCCGACGTGCTACTGCATTCGACAGATTTCGCCGTAGCTGCCGCCTCTGAGTCAGGGCATAAGGGGCTGTTAGATGCGGCTAAAGCTCTGGCTATGACGGTTGTTGACCTTCTAAGTGAGCCTCAAGCTCTAGCCAGGGTTAAGGATGAATTTTCTGGTCAGACGTCATAGAGCAAATATTTTCAGAGTTTTGCTCTGCAGTCGGCAAGAATTGGCCCTGTGGCAAAATCTTTTTGGAGTTGGGTGTTCAAACAGCTTTATCGGGTATAGAAATCAAAGCCCAGAAATTATAAAATAGAGCCACGGAAACGCCCCTAGGGGTAGAATTCTGGCTGGATATCAGTTGTTAAGCTGACTAGTATCGATGGGAGTTTAAGAATGAAGGTTATTTTTCTCAAGGATGCACCTAAGGGGAAGAGGGGGGAGATAAAAGAGGTTGCTGATGGCTATGCCAGAAACTTCCTTTTACCTAAAGGCCTGGCTTTGCCGGCAACACCTTCGGCAATAAAGGCAGCTAAAGTCCTGTCTGATGAGAAGGCAGAGAGTCAGGCTCGCCAGCGTGAGGAACTAGGCAGGATAGCTCAGGAGCTGGAGGGGAAAGAGCTACATTTCAAGGCTAAAGCAGGCGCCAGAGGTCGCCTTCATGGTGCTATTACCACCGCTAGTATAGCTGATGAAGTCTCTCGGCTCACGGGCTTCGAGATAGACAAGAAAAAAGTTGAGCTAGATGAGCCTTTGCATCATCTCGGCAGCTATGACGTAATGATTAACTTGGGCGCAGGTTCTGAGGCTAAAATCAAAGTAATCATTGAGGAAGAGACGACTCAAGATGATTAGCGAAAACTTGCCCCCACATGACGTTGAAGCTGAAAAAGCAGTGCTCGGCTCTCTGCTTATTGATAGTGAGGGCATATTCAAGGTTGCTACTTTTCTTAGGACGGAGGACTTCTTTACGCCGGAAAATCAGTGGATTTATGATGCTTGTTTTAGCCTTTACCAGCGTAATGAGGGGATAAATCAGATAACTGTAGCTCACGAATTAGCCCAGAAAGGCAGGCTAGAAGAGGCTGGTGGGGCTGCTTATTTAAGTCATCTGGTGTCCATGGTACCTACATCGCTACACGTTGAGCATTTTGCAAAGATTGTGTCGAGATCGGCTGTAATGCGGCGCCTCATCAGCGCGGGCAGCCAGATAACTGCTCTTGGCTATGAAGCTGATACCGAGGTTGATGTTTCGCTTAGTAGGGCGGAGGACATCCTGTTTAGGGTAAGGCAGCGGCAAAGTCGTCAGGATTTTGTGCCTATTCGCCAGGTTCTCGGTCAGTATTTCGAGGAAACCGGGCCAACCCCACCCGGGGAAGAAGCGATTCCGCACGTTCTTACCTATTTTACTGCTTTGGATGACTTCTTGGGCGGGTTGCAGCGTTCCGATTTGATTGTTTTGGCTGCCCGGCCAAGTGTGGGCAAGACTAGCTTGGCTCTAAATATTGTCAGGAACGCAGCTATAAACCAGAAAGCCTGTGTGGCTCTATTCAGCCTGGAGATGTCCCGGCAAGCGGTCGTCCAACGCCTTCTAGCTAATGAGGCCAACGTGGATTCTAGAAGTGTCCGTTCGGGGTCCTATACAGAAAAAGAAGAGAGAAGAATTATGGAGGCCAGCGGCATCCTTTCCGAAGCGCCTATCTATATTGATGACTCGCCTCAATTACGAGTGGTGGAGATGCGAGGCAAGGCACAGCGACTTTATCGCGAACGCACTGTTGACTTAGTTATTGTTGATTATCTCCAGCTGATACAGGGAGGGTCCAGGAGCGACAGCCGTGT
>Ga0315280_10009135_pt1 | contig 12820 bp, 13 predicted proteins | sample YL17G06_40_MG_FD_203697 | JGI IMG/M metagenome (GOLD analysis project Ga0315280, IMG submission 203697) | Sediment microbial communities from Yellowstone Lake, YNP, Wyoming, USA - YL17G06_40 | ecosystem: Environmental > Aquatic > Freshwater > Lake > Sediment | place: USA: Wyoming | collected... | reverse complement strand
CGGTCTCCGCGGATAGGTCAATCCGCAAGCATCCAGCCCACTTCCGATCACCGACGCGCGGTCCGCTCGTTCTCCAACACGCGGAGTCTGTACCGGAATAGCCTTCCGACGTGGAAAGCAGTAACCGATGGGCCAGCGTACCGCCCTCACGGCTCTAACACCACCTCATCCCCTTCTGTCAGCCCTTCGCGGATTTCCACCCGGCCCTCATCCTTCCAGCCGATGCGGACGGGCGTTTCCACCGCTCCCGCGGGCGTCTTCCGCCGAACATAATAGCCCTCCGTACCCGAGCGCACCGCGTCCAATGGCAGCAACAGGGCGTTTTCGTTCTCGGCCGCGCGGATGTGGGCCAGGGCGGTCATCTCGGCCCGCAACAGCGACCGTTGCGCCTCGGCCACGTCCACCACGGCGAGATAGTAGACCACGTTCTCCTGCAAGATCGGCTGGGGCAGCAGCCGTAAGATCGTGCCCTTGAGCGTTTCGCCGGGATGGGCGTCCACGCGGAACGTAACGGCCTGGCCCGGCTTGATCCGCCCGGAATCGACCTCGTCGACGTACAAGTGGAGCTGCAACTGCGTGTGGTCCAACAACGTCAAGACCGGCGCGGCAGGGTTGTTGCTGGTCAACTCGTCCTGTCGCTGGTTGACGGCGAAAACGTCGCCGTCGATGGGCGAGCGCAAGGTGCTCCAGGCGATCTGGACATTGACATTTTCGATGGCGGCCTCGGCCTGCGCGATCTGGGCCTCGACGAAACGTATCTCGGTGAGAAACTTGTCGCGGACCTGCTGTAGGGCAGCCTCCGAGCTGGCCAGCTTGGCCAAGGCGACGTCGCGGTTTGTGAGCGCAGTCTCCCATTCCAGCGTGCTGGCGGCGCTGTTGGGGCCAAGCTTCTCCAGTCGCTGATAGACCCGCTGGCAGTGATCGAGCTGGGCCTTGTTCTCTGCGCAAACCGACTCGGCCACTCGCACTTCGATCGGCTCCATGGTCCGGAGCGATTCGAGGCGGCGGCGGAACACCTCGACCTGGGCCTGGAGGTCGCGCAAAGTTGCCTTCAGGTCGGCATCGTCCAGTTCCGCCAGCACGTCGCCGGCGCGGACCTTGTCACCCTCAACCAGCTTCAGGCGACTGATCCGCCGGGCAACATCCTTGGGCATGGGGAAACCTAGGCGCACCAGCGCATGGGGCGCCGGCTTGACGATGCCCCGGGCCTTGACGAGCTGCTCCATCCGCCCACGGGTGACGGCAACCGTCCGCTCGCCGGTCTGTTCACCCGGGGACGGTCCGCGGTCGGCCAGCTTGCCCCGCAACAGCCAACCGGCCCAGCCGGCCAGGGCGACCAGACAGAAAGCTGCCGCGATGCGTGCGATTCTCATGGGGACTGATCTTGGATCGCTGGGACAGAACGCAGCGGTGACCTGGTGCGAGAGGGTGGGCGAAGTCGCCGGGAACTGGGGTACCACCGCAGTTTACCCCCGCCGCCCCACCCCCAAGAACTCCATGATACCTAGAAGGCGCGCTAGAAGACAACTCATTGCGGCGGATTGGACGCCCCGTGCTCTTCGCCGACGTCCAATTGCATAAGACCTTCCAGATCCGCGACCGCCCGCCAGAGTTCGCGGCGAGTGTCGGCCAGCCGCAGCCGGGCGGCGTTGTAAGACTGTTCGGCCAAGATCACGTCGGCAAAAGCGAGTTGCGCGGCGCCCGCCAGGTATCCCTTGCGGACCTCGTCCAGGCTCTGCTTCAGGCGCGGCAGCACTTCTTCGGTCAATTGCTGCTCTTGGCGGAGCGCGCCGCGATAGCGGGACCAAGCGTCGGCGGTATCGCGCTCCAGACGCATGCTGGCCGTGCGGACGGCGGCCTGGGCCTGCGACAGGCGTGCCTGCGCCTCATAGATTTGTCCCTCCCGGCGATCCCAGAGGGGAAGGGGCATCTCGACGTTCAACACGGCCCCGCCCGGAAACTGATCCGTGAAATCCCTCGTGTAGCCCGCGCCCACCGTGACATTCGGCACCGCCTGCGCCTGGGCGCGGCTCACCTGGAGCCGGGCCACCCCGACCTGCGCACTCAGTTGCCGCAACTCGGTGCTGGCCGCAAGGACCCGCTGGACCACCGCGGGGCTTTCCCACGACGGGGCGTGATCGGGGAGCTCCCCGCTAGCGCAAGGTGCCGCCAGATCAGGCACGCCCACCTCAGCGGCAAGTTGCCTCCACGCTGCGCTAAGATTGACTTGGCTGCGGATCTGCCCGATCCTGGCATCTTCCAGCAGGGCCCGGAGGCGGATCAGGTCGGTGTACGGCCGGCTCTTTACTTCCTCCACTTGTTTGCGAATGACCTCGGTGTCTTGCTCCAAACTGGCCGCCACCTCATCGTTGACCTGGGCGACGTAGGCCAAGGCGAGATAGTCGTAGTACGCGCGGCGGATTCGTGCCAGCACATCGAACTTGCGCGCCAGGAGGGCCAGGCAGGCAACATCAGTGCCCCGAGCGGCAATCCGCATGTCCAGTGGCCGCTTCTGCGCAGTGAGGAACTCCTGCTGGAGCGCGAGCGTCAGCTTGCCGGCAGCGTTACGCGGGTCGCCCAGCTTCGATTCATCGTAGGCGATGCTGGGATTGGGGTACTTGCCGGCCTGAATCCAGCGGCCATGGGCAGCTTCCACATCGCTGGCGGCCTCGCGGAGCAGCGGGTTCCGCTGGATGGCCAGCGCCCAGAGTGCATCCAGGCTAAGGGGCTCGTTAGGTAGGGATGTTTCCTCCGGCACGGGCAACTGTCGCTCGGACGCCGTAACTGCTGCTATAGCCAATACTTGCGCCTCGGCATTTCGCACGGCGCAAGACGACGGGTAGCTGCGGCAGCCGACGACCGCGGCCAATGGCAACAGGATGTAAAGCGTCCTATGCACAGACTGTCTCGGTAAATTGCGGGACCTATATCGACCTTATCGACCAGAGCGATCTTGCGGCATGAGTTGAATCTTCCGGTGATGCCCATACGCAGAGGGGGTAGTAAATCCCTGTGCGGCCGAAGACCGCCCAGTGGCGGGGGGGCAGCCGGGGAACGAAGCCTTTCACGCCGGTGCGCACTTACGGGGGGAGCCCGGCATTGGTAGGATAGCGCTTGGCTCTACAGACATGTCCGCGTGGCTCGCGAAGGGGAGAATCTGTGCTAATCGACGTCGCCGATCTGGAAAAATCGTATCGTGATCGCCAAGGAACGCCCGTCCCGGTGATCAAGGGGCTCTCGCTCCAAGTGGCCCCGGGGGAGTTCGTGGCGATCCGGGGGTCGTCGGGCTCGGGCAAGTCCACGCTCTTGAACATCCTGGGCTGTCTCGACCGGCCCGACAACGGCAGGTACCGCTTCGATGGCGAAGACGTGGGCAGTTGGCCGGAGCGGCGTCGCGCCGCGCTGCGGAACCGCCGCATCGGTTTCGTGTTCCAGGCATTTCACCTGCTCCCGTTTCTGACGGTCGAGCAGAACATCGACCTGCCGTACACGTATAACCGTGACGGCCGCCGGCCCCCTGCCGGCCATGTCCAGGAGTTGCTGAGACTTGTGGGCCTGGAAGGCATGGGCAAGCGCTATCCGGGCGAGCTCTCCGGGGGCCAGGAACAGCGGGTGGCAGTCGCGCGGGCGCTGGTGCTGGGAGCCGAGTTGATCCTGGCCGACGAGCCCACCGGCAACCTCGACGCCACCACCGCCGGCGGCGTGATCGACCTGTTCCAGCGGCTGGTCGAGCAAGGCAAGACGGTGCTGCTGGTGACCCACGATCCGGCGATCTCTGCGCGGGCGCGGCGGCAGGTCGTTATCGAAGAAGGACGGATTTCCTCGGATCAGAAAGTGGGCCAAGCATGAGCGCTGCACGAAACCTTTCCGCGGCGGTGCGGGTTGTCTCGGCCATGCCCGGCAGGACGCTGCTGTTGATGCTGCCGATGATCGCGGGCACGGCCCTGGCTATGGCCACGTTGGCCATCGAGCGGGGGGTGTCAAGAAAAGCCGACGAAGCGGCGGAGAGCTTCGGCCTCGACCTGGTGACCGTGCGGTCGGGCTCCCGGGTGATTGCCGGCGTCAGCGAGGAAGGGAAAATGTCCGAGGAGGACGTCAAGGCGCTCCAGCAAGAGGTCCGGGGGTACAAGGTGATCATCGGCGTCCGCCGCGAAGACAAGACGCCCGTCAGCGTCGGTTCCCGCAGCGGCGTCTACAAGGTGTTCGCAGTGACGCCGGATTGGGCCGAGGTGCGGAACTTTCCGGCCGAACGGGGCAAGTTCATCGAGCAGGACGATCTCGATAACAATGCCCGCGTCTGCCTGATCGGCCGGACCGTCCAACGCGAGTTGTTCGGCGACCGGGACCCAATGGACCAGGAAGTCAGCATCAACCAAGTGCCCTTCCAGGTCAAGGGCGTGCTGGTCGAGCGGGGTGCAAGCCTGGCCGAAGGCGACCGAGACGCCCGACTCGTAGTGCCCATCACCACCTTCTACAATCGGCTCTACAAGCGGATCAACCTGGATCAGATCGTCGTGCAGGCAAAAGCCAGGGACCCGGTGGTCCTCGCCGACTTGGCGAAGCAGGTCAGCGCAGTCCTCCGCAGGCAGCATCACATTGCCGAAGACCAACCCGAGGACGTTACCGTCCGCACGCCGCAGATGATTGCCGAGACCTCGCGGACGATCTCCTGGACGGTGTTTTACATGATGCTGGGTCTGTCGGGCCTCTGCGGAATCGTGGCGGCCGTGATCATCGTGTTGGTAGCGGGGCAAGCCATTCGCGCCCGCCGCGGTGAAATCGGCATCCGCCGCGCGGTCGGCGCCACGCCCGGCGATATCACGCAGCAGATTTGGGTCGAGTGTCTGATCGTCAGCCTGTTGGGCGGCGCGATCGGGACGCTCATCGGGCTCGGCGGCGGCTGGGCTTTGGCCCATTGGCGGCAGACGTACTTCGGTTTCAATCCCAACGACATCTTCCACCCGCTGGACCTCCTGGGGCCGCTGTTCCTCGTGGTGCTGGGCTCGCTGGCCGGCCTGCTGCCGGCCCGGGCCGCCACGCGGCTCGACCCGGCCGAGGCCCTGTGCCCGTCGAGCTGAGTATGCGTGCCGTGTCCGCCACCGGGATTGCTCTGCGGGCCGTGTGGGCGGTGCTGCGGCAGAACCGCGTGCGGTCAATTCTCACGCTGGCCCTGTGCGGACTGGGCACGGCAGGCGTGATCCTCGCCGGCGTGCTCGCCCGGATCAACCTGGCGGAGATCGAGGCCCGCATGAGGTCCCTCGGGGGCGGCCTGCTGGTGATCTCGCCCAACAAGCTGCCACCCTATCCGGGCCGCGCGCGACAACTGGAGCATTTTATATCCCTTTCGCCGGAAGACGGCGCCGCGCTGGCGGCGGAACTGCCCGAGGCCCGGGCGGTGGTGCCGTTGGTGGCCCGGGATACCACGGTCCGGCTTGGCCGGCCAGCCACACGGGTGCGGCTCGTCGGCACCGAGCCGCAATTCGCCGAGGTCCGCAGCTTGGACCTCGCACGAGGACATTTCTTTACACCGTCGGAATCGCAGGAGCGGGTGATCGTCCTGGGCCACGCAGTAAGCCGCGAGCTGGCGCCGCAGGGGGTGCGGCCCGGCGAGACGGTGCTTCTGGCCGGGCAGCCCTACACGGTTTCGGGCGTGATTGGGCCGCAAGGCATCAACTTCGCCGGCGAGGACGAGGACCGCCAGGTGTTCATCCCGCTGGAGACGTACCGGAAGCGGATTGCCAACCGCCCCTGGCTCACGCACCTCTATTTGCAGCTTGCACCCGAGGCGGATTCGGCCCGGGTGGTCGAGCGGGTGCAGCAGTTGCTGCGCGCGCGTCACGGCCGGCTCGTCGGCCAGGTCGAAGACGCCTTGGTCCGCGACCTAGCCGACATGGCCGCGCAGCAGTCGGGCCTGCGGACGACGGCCGCTTGGGCCGTCTCGATCACCAGCGGTCTGCTCCTAGTCCTCGGCGCGGTGGGAATCGGCACGCTCATGCTCCTGGTGGTGCGGCAGCGCCGGGGCGAGATCGGTTTGCGGCGGGCGCTGGGCGCCACGCCGCTGGACATCGCCGTGCAATTCCTCCTCGAAGGCATGACCCTGGCCACACTCGGCGTGTTGGCCGGACTTGGCCTGGGGCTGTTGGCCCAGGCTGTTGCCTCGCGCTGGTCCTCCGTTCCGCTCGGATTCGACGCCGCCTTGCCTGCCATTGCCGCGCTGGTGAGCCTGGGCGTGAGCGTTGCCGCTTGCCTCGTGCCTGCGGTCCTGGCGGCGCGCTTGGAGCCGGCCGTCGCGCTGCGGCCGTGAGCACGTGCTCTAACTCGTGTGCGATTTGATGAACTCCGTGGCATCGCGCGGTCCTGCTGGGAGCCTGTGTGCGGCGGCACCAGCCTTGTACTCCAGGATTCTGCGCCCCGAAAAACGTTCCTTTCTCGACGCGAGCCCCACCACTCCACGCCGCGCCTGAATTCCGCGCCATACGACTCCGAGAATGCCATCTCGGAAATCAGAACCCCGAGAACTCGTGCAAACATTCGCTTTGCGGGGTGCGTTCCATATCTATCATCAAAGGGGGGGCCAGGACCACCCATCCTCACGCACTTGGCGCTGAAACGGCCTGGACCGACGCAGCGGCCCTTAGCACGCTGCCGACGGGTCTTGCTGACCTTACCGGATGAAGCTGGGCGGAATCTTCCGCCGGGGGGCTTCTTGTTGTGCGGTGGCCCCCGCAAGCGGATCATTCAGCCCGGCGTGCCCCCTCTTGGCCAGGGCCTTCCGACTACCAAGTCAGAAGATGGGGTTGTTTTGGGCCAACCCCCAGCCGTTGAGCGCGACAGCACCTTTCCCATCGTGGCGCCATGCCCGCCTACAAATCGGGCAGTTGCCCACGAACCGACCGAAGTCGGCGAAGGCAACCTCAAGGTGCGGACGCTTGGCGGGGCCGCGACTGTATTCCACAGTCCGACCCCGCCAATTCATAGTCGTTCCGCTCCAAGAACCTCCCGAAAAACCGGCGCGTGCAGAATGCACGCACCGTTCGGATCGTCAGCCGCCACCGCAAGCGACACCTCTCCCGAGACGCCCCTTGCGGCCGCAACCGCTTCCTGCCAAAGATTCGCGGGCAGCCGAAGCTACACTCCGGCCGCCCGACCTCTCGATCGGCCCAACGGCCAGTCAGCCCTTTCGTCGTGGCTTTCTCGTCTCAACGCAGCTCGTACGCTCCGCACGGCCGTCGCCGGCCGCAAAGCGCCGCTTCCTCCAGTTCCTCAATCGCAGGCGTCAACCGCCGCCGGAGTTGAGCCGCGTCGTAGTTGCGGCTGAGGCCGACGTGTTCGCGGGCCAGAACACCAAGGTCGAAATCGAGTTGGTTGGAGAAATGGAATCGCTTGTCCAGGAACCGGTAGAGCCGTTTGCTGGTCGGCAGCTTCAGGCTGCGGTAGAAGTCCAGGTCAAGCTGCTTGAGACAGCCCGCCTGGAAGCTGCGGAAGACGATCTCGTTCCAGGTGAAGTACGAGGCCGCGACATTCTCGTCCCCGCCCGCGGCACGCCCGCACGGTTTCGACCGCCCGCGGAGGACCACCTCGTCGAGCAGATGAAAGCTGACGTTGAGCCATTGCCTGCGGCCCTTGTCCCACCAAGCGTTTTCGTAGTAGAGCGTCACGCCGGGCCAGCGTTGCAGCGACTTTTCCAGCCGGGCATAGCTTCTCCCCTCGTCACGCCAGCCGAGCACGCGGAGCAAACCGTAGCGGTTGAATCGGACCCGCCGGCTGCGGAAGTTGTCGGCCTTGGTCAGTTGGAGGAGGCCCACGATCACTTCGTCGTCCAGGGCGGTGGGGAGTCCGTACCGGTCGGAGCCGGAGATCGTCAGCCGCCGGGTCACGCGCTCGCCTCGACTGCGGTCGCGGATCCGATCCTCGAATACCAGCGTCTTGCAGCCCTTGGGTGCCCGATCTGCCAACGTCGCCAGCGGGAATTCCACGAGGTTCAGCGCGTCCCGGCCCATGAAGTTGAGATGAGACGCCAAGACGCCGGTTCCGTCTATGCAGGCTGCTTTCCTCATCCCTTCCCAACGTTCGACGCAACAGGGGCCAGCCGGCCCCTTGTTGTCGTTATACTCCAGTTGAGTAACATCTAGTTCTGCACTGGACAACCCCCCTCGAACCCGGCACTTAGGGCCGACAACCATGCCCGGTTTCTCGGGTAGCGGCGGCTGATTCCTGTCCGGTTTCCCGGTACTGGACTGCCCCGATTCCCGGTGCTTCCCTGCCCGGTTTCACGGGGCGACTCCGGCCAAGCGCCGTTTCCCGCCGCCGTAAACCCCACGACACCAGCCAGGCCAGATTGCCAGAAATGCCGGCATTCTGGCAACGCCCTAATGCCAGCGAAAAGGCGCTTGGCAGACCGGCCGTCCCATGGTAACCGTTTCCCCAGGCCATGAAGACCATCGCGACCACGAACCAAAAAGGAGGTACGGCGAAAACCACGACCGCCGCGGCCCTTGCGGTGCTCTTGGCCCGCGGCGGGACGCCCACGCACCTGATCGACATGGACCCCCAAGCCAGTCTCACGCGGGCCTTCGGATTGGCGGATGAAGCCGACGGCCTCTACCACGCCCTGACCGACCGGGCTGGTTTGCCGGTCAAAACGGTGTCTCAGAACCTCACCCTGACGCCAAGCAGCATTGAGCTTGGCCGAGCCGAGACAGAACTGCTTAGCGAGACGGGAAGGGAATTCTACTTGAGAACCAGCCTGGAGAAGACGATGATCCCTGACAAGGCGGTCGTGCTACTGGACTGCCCTCCTTCATTGGGAGTGCTTGCAGTCAACTGCCTCACCACAGCCGGTGGCATGATCGCCGTTATCCAGCCCGGCGGCTTCGAACTACACGCCCTGGCCCACCTACACCTCACCGTGCAGGCCATCCGGGAACGGGTGAACCCCGACCTTCATATCCTGGGGGCACTCATCACGAACGCCCATCGCCGGCGGAGAATCACGGAGCAGGTCCGGTTGGAGGTCACCCTACGCATTGCTGCCAGTCTGATCGCCTTGTACCGCGACTGGACGTGGGAAGCCCGATGCCCGAGAACAACAAGCCCGTCTACCGCCTTCGCTACGGCAACGTAGTCGCCAGCGTGTGGGCGAATAGTACGATGGAGGGGTATTTCTTTGACAGCACGTTCACCCGCCTGTACAAGCACGGCGAACTCTGGCGGGAGTCTACCTCATTTGACGACCGGGACTTGCCGAACCTCGCCAAGGCGGCGGCGGACGTTCATACTTGGATTCACCAGCAGAAAGCGAACGCGGTGACTGTCAGCGGAGATGAGGCCGCGTAGCTGACCATTTGACCGTCGGGCAGGGACGCACGCCGCGGATCTCGGTCGCATAGAGCAGAGCAAGCTCACCCCAAGATCCGTTTGAGTAGCCGCTGCCGCCGTGGTACTATCCGCCATGCATCATACAGCCACCGAGCACCGAGCCGTCGGGCGGCATCCGGCCACCAGAACTTGCCGAACATCGCCTCCGGCGACGGCACGAGCACCTCCGCAACCGCGTTCTGCAGCCGGCCAGGCAACCGCCGCCCCCCACGGCTGTTGCTGGCCGCGTCATGTCTTTCACTCACTCGCTCCCGGCCTGGCCCCTGGACTCGGCGGTCAACTCAACGATCGCGTTGCCCGGTCCCTCAAGAGAAACGAGCAAGGGCAACTGTCACGGGGCGCGTAGACCGTCACCTACCTTGACCGCTGTGCCATTTGGCCTGAAACACTACAGGCCCAGGCTCCATCGATCCTGATTCACCCTGCCCACCTGTCCCGCCCGCCGGAGCGTTTGCTCGCAATCGCCGTCGCACCGCAATCCTTTGTCGCGTGGAAACTCACTCTCGGTCACCATCCCGAGAAGATGGCCCACCAATTCTTCGAACTGCACGGCCAAGGCGGTTCAGACCGGGCCGGACCTAGGAATGCAGCATGGAAACGAAGGAATGCCGTGGCCTGCCGCCGGGCTACTACCCCAGAGCGACCGGTCACGCACGCCTGGACTCGCCCAGCATGACAACCGAGAAGGACCAAGAAGCCGAGGCACCCCATTACCAAGAGCCCGTTGGGCATCCCGGTACGACAGTTTCGCCGTTGTCGGGGGGCGCCTCGGCTTCTTGGTCCTCGCCAATGCAATTGTCCGGCTGCCGAGCCAACAAACGACCGGAACTCTGATTATGTTCTGTCCGCTGTAAGGCCGTCAACTCACGCGGCTCGGGAGGCCGAGTGGCCACACGCTGCGACGACACGCACATCTCGGCACTGCAGCGGGTGACTCCGTGAACGACACCCGCGAACGACCTGACCGCATGGAACCCGATGCAGTAACACCCCTCAGACCTCCCTACAGTGCACGAGGCGACTGACATGCTCAACGCCAGCACCGGGCGAGGAGGCCATGTGGTCCGAGTTCAAGGTCTTTCGGGTCCACAGCTCGTCGCACACAGCGATGCTGAACGTGCGTCCCACTCAGCCGGCGATGTGAACCCACAAGCTGGAAGGACGTCGGCACGCGTAGGTGAGGAGCTGATCGGTTTCGAAGAAGCCGCCCGCATCCTGGGAATGGGACAGCGTAACCTGCGGAAGATCATCCAGCGATCTCGGGAGCGAATCGAGGGCAGATGCACCAGCGGCCCGACCATCCGTTTTTTCCAGTGCCATCCCAAGGCAGCGATCAAGTTCCGCCGGAAGTGGCTGGACGATTTCATCCGTCAGTACACTCACGACCCCGACTCGCCGTCTCTCTTGCCGCCCGACGCCCCTCGGCGGGAAAAGACGGAACACGCGCACGTCGGGTTCGGGCCCCAGGGAGGGGGCACCGAACCGGCTCTCGGATTCGACTCCAGCTTGTACGACCTTTAGGCCATCGCCCAGAGGGCCTCGTTCATGCTTTCGGTCCACTTCAAGTAGTGGTCACGGCAGACTTGCACGCTGTTGCCCATGAGCTGCGCGAGGATTTCGATCGGCACCGGCTTGCCGGTCCAGTAGCCTTGAAGCATCCGCTTCGCGTACGTGTGGCGGGTGCTATACATGCATAGGTCGGGATCAAAGTCAATCCGCGTTCCTTGCTTCTTCATCTTGCTCTCGACTCCCTTCACCAGTTCCCGGAAGCGGCGACGGAAGTTGTTCGCCTGCCACGGTTTCCCATTGAACGAGCGAAAGATTGGTCCGTCAGGCCATTTCTCGATTTGGGCACGAGTGATGCGGATAATCTCCGGGTCCGTGATGCGAAAAATACGGAGCTTTCCGTTCTTGGACTCATGCGGCTGGAAGGTCCATTCCATCCTTTCCCCGTGGTCTTTGACGTGCTTTCTGGTCAGATGGGCATACTCGGAGAAGTACCTTGCCCCGGTGCGGATGCACACCTTGATTGCCATCCCCATCGCCTCGTTCGCGGCCCCGACGAGGGTCGCCTCTTGCTCCGGGGTGATGTAAGTGGCACGGCTCCGGGCACGGGGGACCGGGTACTTGCTGATTCTGTTCTCGGCGATCAACCCACTCTTCTTGGCGTAGCTGAACGCCTTCTTAACCGCCTGGATCTTGGTGCGTCTCGAACCCTTCCACGTCTTATGGGCTCGGAGCCACTCGTCAATGTGAAGAGGGATGAAATCGACCGCTTGCATCTTCCCATACCCTGGGTGCAGACGGGCGGCCTTCATGTTTTCCCTCCGCTCTTCGGTCATGGGTTTGGGCTTCCCATCCTTGGAGCGGAAGCGGCTCGGCAGCCCGTAGCACAGGTCGAAGAGGCTATCGGCCCGGCCGAGGAAAGTCCCGTGGGCTCCGTTGGTCGCGGCCTCGGCGAGGTAGACTCGGCACACGTCCTCGACGGTCACTTGACCGTGCATGGACGCTTGGGCACGAGCCTTCTGAGCGGTCCGGCAAGCTTTCCTCCATCGCTCGTAGGCCGCCTGGACTTGGTCGTCCGCCGTCTCTTTGTCCTTGATCCGGGAGCCATCCGGAAAGAGCAGCGGAATCATGTGCTTTCCGTCATTGGCGTACCAGCCGCGACCACTCCGGTAGAAATATCCCCGGTTACGCCCTCGCTCTTTTCTTCCCAGTTTACTCATTCTCTGTATCCCACAAAAAGGGGGGGCCTACCGGAGCTTGGGATTGATTGATATAATCGCCGGTGGCTGGACGGCCGAAATACACGGGGGAGTAGGGTAATGAGTCCGCCGCGTGTCGATTCCAATCACGAAGCCATTTTCACTTACGTCGAGGGATCGGGGTCCGCGTTGGCAGAAAGAGTTGCAGTTTTCTGCCACGTTTTTCTGCCAGCAGAGACATTGTACCGCTAGATAGCCTGTTTTCCAAGGGAAAGTGAGATTGGGTCCCCGTAGCTTAATTGGATAGAGCGTCGGCCTCCGGAGCCGAAGGTTCCGCGTTCGAATCGCGGCGGGGATACTCGACATAAGTCACACCGAATCTTGGACTTAAGATACCTGCCTGCGTAGGGCAGTGCGGCCCGAAATCCTTGTGGCAAGTGGTAGTCCTACCACTTTTCCCAGAAGGGAGCCGCAAATGCCCAGAAAACCAGGCCACGTCCCCACGTACGGTCTGCACAGGCCTTCCGGCCAAGCCCGCGCGATCATCGACGGGCAGCACATCTACTTAGGCCGCTACGGGTCCGCGGAAAGCCGCGAGAAATACGCCCGAATCGTCGCCGAGACCGCCACGTGCCAGTTCGTGGGATCATCCGGCTGAGCACACCGCAGGATGAGCCGAGCGCGAAACGCGGCTGCCTGGACGGAGGATCGTGCGTTGCAGATTCGCTTGAGTTCGC
>Ga0315280_10009133_pt1 | contig 12823 bp, 11 predicted proteins | sample YL17G06_40_MG_FD_203697 | JGI IMG/M metagenome (GOLD analysis project Ga0315280, IMG submission 203697) | Sediment microbial communities from Yellowstone Lake, YNP, Wyoming, USA - YL17G06_40 | ecosystem: Environmental > Aquatic > Freshwater > Lake > Sediment | place: USA: Wyoming | collected... | reverse complement strand
TGCCTTCATGGCCAGACTCCTTTCTGACGCGTGTCAGATGTTCGGGGAGTCTGGCTTTTTTCATTTTCTAGCCCCCGCGACAAGCCCAGTTTGCCACGGCAAAATCGTTAACGGCGTTGGGTGAAGGGGTGACAGGGTGACGGGGTGAAGAGATTTAAGGTGAGTAGCCCCCTCACCCCCTCACCCGCCCACCCCGTCATTGGGTTTCGCGCTCTGCATTCTGCAGTATAATGGAGAAGGCGGGTGCGTCGCACGCCACACGAACGTCCGGACGCGTGAGAGCCAAAATGTCCACGAAATCAATGCCCCCGACGGTTCGCGATGTGGATCGCATGCACGATCTTTACCGGCAGGGCGGCCAGGATCGCCAGATGGCCCCTCATGTTGTGTATTCGGATGCGCCCTGCCCTCACGCCCGCTGCGGGCAGAGAATGCAGGCGATCGACTTTCGCCTGGAAGCCCACGGGCGGAACATTCACGACAGCCTGGTTCGGGCCTGGTGGGACGACATAGGATTTGTCGGCCGTTGTCCTGGCTGCAATCGGTGGGTCCACTTCACGATTGCTGCCAAGCGTGCGGTCTCGGCGGAGGAGGCGGCCCAGCTTCCGCACCTGCCGGACGATTGGCATACGAGCGCGATCATTCTCTAACCTCCTGTTTTGCGGCCTCTTGGCTCGGCAGGAGCCTCGCCCTCCCGGAATGACGGAAGAGTCCTCGGCCATGCGCAACATCGAGCTGAAAGCCCGGCTGCGGAACCTGGAAGCGGCGCGAGCGACGGCCGCGGCGATCGCCACCGGGCGGCTGGGGACTGAGCACCAGTTCGACACGTACTTCCACTGCCGCCAAGGCCGCTTGAAGCTCCGTGAGATCGAGGGCCAGCCGGCCCAATTGATCTGGTACGCCCGGCCGGATGAGCAAGGCCCCAAGGCCAGCGACTATCTGGTGGTCCCGGTCGGCGACGCCGGGGTGCTCAAGTCCGCCCTGTCTGCCGCGCTGGGAGTCCGCGGCGTGGTCGAAAAACGCCGCGAGGTGTATCTCTGGCACAACGTGCGGATCCACCTCGACGAGGTGACGGGCCTGGGCACGTTCATCGAGTTCGAGGCGGTCCTCGGCCCTGGGATCGACGATGCCCTTGGCCAGTCCCAGCTTGACGACCTCTCGAATCGCTTTGCCCTCGCTCCCGGCGACCTACTGGCCCGCTCCTACGGCGAAATTGGTCGAGTGAGCGCGGTGCCGCTGCTGGCACTCCGTGGGCCGCTTGTACCGCACGACGAAACTTGCTAGCCCGATGGTCAGCTTGTCTCCCGGCCAAAGGTACGCTCGTTGGACGCGGGCCTCGTTGACGAAGGTGCCGTGTCTTGAGTTGAGATTCCGCACGACGAGCAATCCATTCCGCTGATCGATCTCACAGTGAAACCGGCTGACTGCGCAGGCTGCCGCCGGCACGTCCCTGCGAGAGGATCGCGTCAGAATCACGGGGAACCTGGTGATAACGGTCGGGCTTCTTGCTTTGGGAGAATCAAGGGGGACGAATTCCACTCTCATGGCAATGCTCCGTTGCACGCACAGGGCTTGCCCTTCGTTGCACATCGTTGAGCACGACGTGCATGTCAGCAGACGGCACGCGCGTGACAACTACCAGCTCCGAGGCTATCGCGCAGTGCAATATTCGTGCCAGTTGACGGCCAACCGCGACGGATGCCCCAACCATCATGCGAGAACGGAAGTTACGAATCGCGGTGCGGCGCGGCGTAGAGAACGGGTGCGACGGGCGACCCGTTGTGAGGGCGAGTGGCGTACGATAATGCCGCAACCCAGCCGCGCACGACGGGCGCGGGTGTTTCGAGCAGGGGCCCTCATGCCCCAACTGCCGTCCGTGCGGCTGTGCGGTCCCCAAGGTGTCCTACCCTGGGGGGGCGATCCGTCGCCGTTCGCTAAGATCATGGCTCGCAACAGCTTACAATCGGCGCCTCGCCTCTCGATTGCCGCCCGGATTGCCGCCTGCTAGAGTGGTTTAGTCGCTATTTGCGGAGATCGGCTCCACCATTGGGGTCGCCGACACGTCTCTCAACAGGGCGACAGTCCCTTTGACGGTGAGTTTCATGGGCGAGACAGCCAAACTGCAATTGGGCGAGAAGACCTACGAGCTCCCGGTCCGCATCGGGACCGAGGGGAACCGAGTGATCGACATCTCGAAGCTCTTTGCCGAGACGGAGCACATCACCCTGGATGAAGGGTTTGCGAACACCGCCGAGGTGGTAAGCACGATCAACTACATCGACGGTGATAAGGGGATCCTCCGTTACCGCGGGTACCGGATCGAGGAGCTGGCCGAGCGGTGCGACTTCAAGGAGGTCGCGTATCTGTTGATCTACGGCGAGCTGCCCACGGCCGACCAGTTGCAGGAGTTCCGCGAGAACGTCCGCCGGCACACGCTGCTGCACGAGGGGATGAAGACGATCTTCGCCGGCTTCCCGCCCGACGCCCACCCGATGGCGATCCTCAGCTCCGTGGTCGGCGCCCTGGCGATCTACTGCAAGGACTCGCTCGACCCGCGCGACCCCCAGCAGCGACAATTGGCCATCTACCGCATGATGGCCAAGATGCCCACCATCGCCGCGTTTAGCTACAAGCAGTCGATCGGCCAGCCGTTCGTCTATCCGCAGAACCATCTGACCTACTGCCAGAACTTCCTGCACATGATGTTCGCGGTTCCCTCGGAGCGGTATCAGATGGACCCGGATTTTGTGGACGCCCTGAACCTGGTGCTGATCCTGCACGCCGACCACGGGCAGAATTGCAGCACCTCCGCGGTGCGGATGGTCGGTTCCAGCGACGTGAACCTGTTCTCGGCGATCTCGGCGGGAATCTGCGCGCTTTGGGGCGCCCTGCACGGCGGGGCCAACGAGGCCTGCATCCAGATGCTCGAGGCGATCCTCGCCGACAACCGCGACCTCGGCAAGTACCTCGACCGGGCCAAGAATCCCAACGACAACTTCCGCCTCATGGGCTTCGGACACCGCATCTACAAGAACTACGATCCCCGGGCGAGGATGATCAAGGAAGTCTGCCACCGGCTCCTGAACAAGCACGGGACCAAGGACCCGATCTTCGAGTTGGCCCAGGAGTTGGAAGAGGTGGCCCTCAAGGACGCCTACTTCACCGAGCGCAAGCTCTATCCGAACGTCGATTTCTACTCGGGAATCATCTACCGTCTGATGGGTATCCCGAAGAACATGTTCACGGTGCTCTTCGCCCTAGGTCGCCTGCCGGGGTGGATTGCCCATTGGCTCGAAATGCACCAGTCGCCCAACAAGCGGATCCACCGGCCGCGGCAGCTTTACGTCGGCTCGCCGGAGCGCGAGTTCGTGCCGCTGGTGAAGCGCATGGTCCCGCCGGCCCGCGACCGGGTGGCGGCCGGCGATGGTCGCCCGGGGCAGCCCCCCGGGGCGCCGGTTCCCGTCGAGGGCGCGACGACCATCAACACCGAGATCTGACGGTGTCTTGAAATCGCGGGCAAGCGGAAGAGAAATCAGAGGCGATCCGGACCAGCGTCCAGTCAAGTAGGGCCGGCTTCGCCGGCCGCTTCCCGCTCGGTTCTCGCTCCGGCCGGCAGAGCCGATCCAACGGCCCGAAAGCTGCGTGGAGCGGATGGCGTTGCGCCTGGGGCTCGGTTTCACCCTCCGCGGCCCCGGCGGACCACGGAAAACCCTCCATAATCAGTGGCGTCCCGTTTTCCCGCCCTACTGCTCCTCGAACGGCTTGATCCGTACCTCGATGTACCGCTCCAGCTCGCAGAGCAGGTCGTTGAAGTGGATCGGCTTGGTCAGGTACCTCGACGCCCCGATTCTCTCGACGTGGCGCTGCAGCCCGGGCTCGTGCAGGGCGGTGAGCACGACGATGGGAATGGCGGCGGTCTGCACGTTTCGCTTCAGGCACTCGATCACTGTAATGCCGTCCCCTTGGGGCATGCGCAGGTCGACGATCACGGCATCCGGCGGCTGCGTTGGCAGACTGGCTAAAAACGCCTCGCCGCTCTCGAACGTCCAAACCGTGTAGTTCTTGTCCTCCAGAATCTGAGCGACGAGCCGCAATACGCCCGGGTTGTCATCGACGACCGCCACGTTCCGGACGCTCGGCTTCGGATCGAGAGAGACCCGCTCGATAGCTTGCAGGAGTTGCGACTTGGCGACGGGTTTAACGAGGTACTCGTTGGCGCCGAGGAACAGGCCCAGGCGTTGCTCCTCAAGGCTGGTGGCGATGACCACCGGGATGTCGCTCGTGGCGGGATCGGCCTTCAGACGATAGAGCATTCCCCAGCCCTCGTACCCTGGCAGCATCACGTCGAGGACGATGGCCTGCGGGTGTTCCGAGGTCACCAGGCGCAACCCCTCGGTCCGTTGGCGGCATGGACAACTTGATAGCCGGCCTCCGTCAGGTAATCGTTCAGCAGCGCGGTGTTGGTCGGGTTGGCTTCAATGCAGAGGATCCGGGGTCGCTGTTGGTCTTGGGGCGGCGAGTTGCGCGGAGCAGACGCCTGCTGCACAACCTTGCGGCGATCGGCGGTCTTGCGCCGATCGAGCAACAATGGGACGGTCAACGTGAAAGTGCTGCCTTGCCCTAGGGCGCTCTCGACCGTCAGCGTGCCGCCCAGCAGAGTGGCCAATGCCTTCGAGATCGTCAACCCCAAGCCCGTCCCTTTCGACGAGCGATGCTTTCTCTGCTCCCCCTGATAGAACCGCTCGAACAGATGGTCCAGACACTCCGCGGAAATTCCCTCGCCGGTGTCCTCCACGCTCAAGAGGAGCGAGCCGTTGTTGCGGCGGACCCGCAGCGTGACCGATCCTTGTTCCGTGAACCTGATCGCGTTGCCGAGCAGGTTGGCGAGAATCTGTCGGATCTTGTCGCGGTCGGAAGTGATCGGTGGCAGATGCTCTTCCAGGTCGACGGTGAAGCGGACCGCGGGCTTGTCCTTGGCGAGCGATTCGGCCATTTCGCCGATCTCGCGCACGACCGGTTCGACGTTGAACGTCGTGATTTGGAGATCGATCTTTCCCGACTCAACCTTGGCGAGGTCGAGAACTCCGTTGATAAGTTGCAGGAGGTGCTCGCCGCTGGTCTTGATCTTTCTGAGCCGGTCCTTCTAGTGTTCGTTCAAGGGATGGCGATCGGTGCGTTCCAGGAGTCCCTCAGAGAAGCCGATCACCGCGTTCAAAGGGGTGCGAAGCTCGTGGCTCATGTTGGCCAGGAATTCGCTCTTTGCCCGGTTGGTGGCTTCGGCCCGCACGGCCATCTCCTTGGCACGCGCCGTGGCATCTTCCAGGTGACGGTTCATCTCAAGCAGCTTCGCTTCCGCCCGCTTCTGCTCAGTGATATCGCTTACCACGGCGCGGCACACCGGCGCGCCGACAGCATCCTGCGCCGCGGTCGCCTGCAAACGCGCCCAGAATGGGGCGGCGTCCGCACGCATCATCCGCAGCTCGCACACCTGCGGCGCGCCCGTTTCAAGAAGTTGTCTGCGGTGCCGGTAGTAGATGTCCTGGTCTACGGGGAGGATGAAGTGGGGCAACGGCTGCTTGACCAAAGCGCCTCTTGCCACCCCGAACAGGGTAGCGGCCGTGAGATTGGCTTCCAGGATCAGCCCCTTTTCGCTGAGGGTGACATAGCCGACCGGCGCCAGATCGTACAGGTCGAAGTAGCTCGCGCGCGAGGCTTCCAGTTCCACCTGCGCCCGGCGCAGTTCCTCGTTCTGCATCTCCAGCTCGATCTGATGCACCCGCAGCTCGTGGAGCACCTGGCGCGCCTCCTCGGGCGGCAGCACGTCCAGGGTCTTGTCCTCGTCTGCCCTGGCCTTTTCCTCCGCCCGCTTGCGCAGATCGCCGGCCTGGCCTGAACGGGTGTTTTTTTCAGTCACGCTCCTGCTCCTTCCTTGCGACGGATCCACCTTCAGCCTGGTATTCCAAGCCTGATTCCCGCTCCGTGGTCGCAGTGGCATAGACTTGCCCGGCCTCATTCACCAATGCGGTGGCGGTCAGCCACACCTCCACGATCCGGCCATCTTTGGCGAGCCGCTGCGCGCGATACGGCTCCAGAACTTCGGCCCGGCCAAGCTGGTGTACGATGGCCAGCTCTTGCGCGCGCCGGCTCTTTGGGATCAGGTCGCGGATGCTCATGGCCAGCGCCTCGGCCTCGCTCCAGCCGTACATCCTTTCCGCCGCCGGATTCCATGCCAGGATACGGCCCTCCAAATCCTGCACCATGAGGGCATCGTGCGCGTCGTGTACCACAACGGCCAGGCGGCGCAGAGACTCGGATTCGTGCAGCGCCGCCTGCGTCCGCTTCATCTCCGTGATGTCCACAAAGGTAATCACTGCGCCCTCGATCACGTTTTCCAGGGTGCGATAGGGCCGGATGCGTAGCTGGTACCACGCGCCCGCCTGGCTCTGCACTTCAACCTCTTTGACAATCAGGGTGTCCAGCACCGCCTGAATGTCCTTCAGCAGGCGGTCATAGCCCACCAGGTTCGAGGCGACGTGGCCCACCGGCCGCCCCACGTCGGTCAGGATCAGGTTGATCACCTGGGTGGTGGCGGGGGTAAATCGCTGGATGTGCAGTTGACTGTCCACAAAGATCGTGCCGATGCCCGTGCTGGCCATCAGGTTGTTCATGTCGTTGTTGGCCCGCGACAGATCGGCCACCTTGGTTTGCAGTTCGGCGTTGATCGTGGCCAGCTCCTCGTTGACCGATTGCAGCTCCTCCTTCGAGGTCTCCAGCTCCTCGTTGGTGGACTGCAATTCCTCGTTGACGGACTGCATCTCCTCGTTGGCGGATTGCAGCTCTTCGTTGGAGGTCTCCAGTTCCTCGTTGGCGGTTTGGAGGCACTCCTCCTTGGCCCGCAGTTCCTGCTTCAACGCCCCGATGCGCGCGTCGGCGGTGCTCTCGCCCGCGCCTTCACCTGCATCCACGGCGGCGGATTCCTCGGGCCGCTGCTGGTCGGCCGCCGGCGCTTCCTCGAAGACGACCAGGAACAGGTCCGGCTCGGCGGCCGCGTCGGGGCTTGGCGCCAGCGGTTGTACCGCCAGATGGACGGTAGTGAATCCGCCATTGGTTTTGACCCGCAACCCCGGGCAGCGCACCGGCTCTTTGTGCGTCACGGCTTTGTGCAGGGCGCTAGTCAACGCCCGCCGCAGCCCCTCGCGGGCCATCTTCAGGATGTTCATGCCGGACTCGCCCGGGGCCGGCTCCAGGTATAGGCCGGTGCGGCCGTGGAGGTAGAGGATCTCGCCGCGTCCGTTCACCAGCGCGCCGACCGGAGCGTACTGTTGCAGCATCGCCCGTTCGGTCAACTCGCGCAGTTGGAGCTTGCTTTCGCCGGGCGCCTGGCCGGAAGGCCGTCGGGCCGCCCCACCTTCCGTCATGGGTAGGAGAAACTTCCCCAAGGCCGGGCGGTGTACGCCGAAAACATCCGCTTTGCGTTGATACAGCTTGGACTTGCGGTCCAGCGTGCCAAAAAGGTCCGCGAACTCGGCCACGGTCTCGGAGGTGCCCAGGAAGAGAAAGCCGCCCGGGTTCAACGCGTAGTGGAACAGGGGGATGAGCTTCTTCTGAAGTTCCCCGCCCATGTAGATCAACAGGTTGCGGCAACTGATCAGGTCGAGTTTGGAAAACGGCGGGTCTTTGATCACGTCCTGTTCGGAAAAGACCAGCATGTCGCGGATACTTTTGTGGATGCAGCAATCGCTGGCGCCCGGCTTCTGGGCGAAAAATCGCGCCAAGCGTTCCGGCGGGACGTCGGCGGCGATGGCGGCGGGATAGACGCCGGCGCGGGCCTGTTCGAGGGCCTGGCGGTCAATGTCGGTGGCGAACACCTGCACCTTGAAATCCTGCTTCAGCGCCTCCAGACGTTCCTGGAGCAGGATGGCGATGGAATAGGCCTCCTCGCCGGTGGAACAGCCGGGCACCCAGACGCGGATCAATGCGCCGGCGGGCTTGCCGACGAAAAGCCGCGGGATGACCTGTTCCTCAAACGCCTCGAACGCCGCCCGGTCGCGGAAGAAATTGGTGACGCCGATCAAGAGGTCGCGAAAGAGGCACTGCACCTCGACCGTGTTTTGCTGCAAATAGCGCATGTACCCGTCCATCCGCTCGATCTGGTGGACGGCCATGCGCCGTTCGATGCGCCGGGTGATGGTGTTTTGCTTATACTGGGAAAAGTCGTGGCCGGTCTCGGCGCGCAGCAGGATGCAGATCTTTTTCAGCGTATTCTCGGCCTTGGTGGCCGGGGGAGAGACCCGGCCGGATTTCTTGCCGAACGCGTGCGCGACGTAGGCGATGAGTTGGGCCGGCATCTCGGCCGGCGGCAACACATAGTCCACCAGGCCGGTGGCGATGGCGCTGCGCGGCATGCCGTCGTACTCGGTGGATTCCGGGTTCTGCGCCATCACCATGCCGCCCTCGCCCTTGATCACCCGCACGCCCTGGGTGCCGTCGCTGCCGGTGCCGGAGAGCACGATGCAGATCGCCCGCTCGTGCTGGTCCTGGGCCAGGGAGCGGAAGAAAAAGTCAATGGGCAGGCGCTGGCCGCGCGGCGAACTCGGGTCCAGCAACTGGAGGTTGCCGTTGAGGAATGCCATGTCCCGGTTGGGCGGGATGATGTAGGCGCAGTTGGGCTGAACCGCCATCCCGTCCTCGACCTCGAAGACCCGCATACGAGTGTAGCGCTTGACCAGATCGGTGAGGATGCTCTTGTGGTTCGGGGCGAGGTGCTGCACCAGGACAAAGGCCATGCCGGGATCGCTGTCGGCGGGCATGGCGGAAAAGAATGCCTCGAACGCGGCCAACCCGCCGGCCGAGGCACCGATGCCCACGATGGGAAAGCCCGCCTTTGGGAAGACGCCCAAGTCTGCGCCAGCGGCTAGCTTTGCCCCCACCGGCGGCTTAATCGGTGCGCCCCGCTGTTTATCTTCAAGCGGCGGGGGCTCCTGCTTCACGCTGGGTTTTCTTTTCCTCGCCACAGTGTTTCTCCTCCTTGGTCAGGCTAAGACAGCCATGTTTTCGCGGCGCAGGTGAAACGGGCAACTCCGGGGGCTCTCGGAAGGCCCCGAACCGCAACCCCAATTCAAGACTTCAGTTGCCCCGTTCAAGAGGGAATTGTGGCAAATCCACGTCCCCACGGGAATGCCACACATCCGCTTGTATCTCACGTAGTCTCTTCGGGCGTCAAGTCGAAGACGTACCCCCACAACGTCAGGAACAAGTACAAGTATTAGGACCTATTCGTCCGCTGTTCCTTTCGAATAATCACTGGTGTGGGAGCGGGGCCGTTGTGCCCGCGTACTCCTTCATATCAATAGATTGCGGTTTTCCGCGCCGCAAATCGCGGTGGCGAGGTTTTCTGGATCGTGTCAGCATGGCACATTGTCGCGCGCGCCCTGCGCCAAATTGGCACAAGCCGAGGAGACCGGAGTGTGGTTCGAGCAGAGCAAGACGCACGCGGCGCCACTTCGGCCGACTGCCCCGATGTGCGGGCCGATTGCAGCCTAGAGTTTTACAGCGGAAACACCTGCTGATTCTCAGTTCAGAGGAGAGCAACCGCCGGTAAGGTGCAAAATGAATCGAGCAAGTGCCACATCGGATGCGGTCCTATTGGTTGACGGCGACGTTGCGAAGTCGTCGCCGCTCACGCGACTGATCGCTTACTTGAGCGTCTGTATGCTCGCGGCCGCCTTTGGCGCGATGGTCGGTCCGGCGTGGTCGCGCTGGTGGGCGATCTTCGGTGCGTTCGGCCTGGCATCGGCGCTCGGCCTGGACGCTCTGAACCGGTCTCGCGCGCAGCGGGCCGACCGCACGCGCAGAAAACGGCTCGCGCAGAAGGCCGAACGCAAGCTGGACAAGATGATGGGCGACGTGGCGTCGTCCGGTGCAATTCGCGACGCCTTGCGTCAATTCTACCCAGACGCCACGGATCCGACGCCCCAAGGCGCCAACTGTCAGGCCGAGCCGAGGCTGACTCTCAACAAGCCGGTGACGATAACGCGTCTGCTTCAATCCTGCGGGGACGCGGGCGACCGGCTGGGAGAGCCTCTAGCGGGCCGTTTGCGGAACATCTCTGGCTCCGGCTTTGGCTTGGCCCACGAGCACCGCCTGGAGCGAGGGCTTGTCCTTCTGAAGCTTGAGCTCGAAAAGGGCGAGCCACTTCAGTTTATTGCGGACGTGCTCTGGTGCGAACTCCAAGATAGCGGCTGCTATCATAGCGGCGGGAAAATCTTGGAGAAGGCGGGGCCGAGCGGCCCTCAGGTTGCCGGTGACGCCGGGGACCGGCTACAATAAGAGGGCTTACACGCCACGGCTAAACCGCTCCAACGCCGCCGCGTCGTAGGCCCGCCTCAGTTTGCCCCAGATGCCCTCTCCCCTCTCGCCTCGGCGCCTTGGCGTGAGACTCTTCCTCGTGGAGATTTGCCATGAGAATGCTGCTTCACCGCTTTGAGCTGCCGCTGCGGCACGTCTTTACGATCTCGCGCGGGTCGAGCCGGACCAGCCCCACCCTCGTGGTCGAGCTTCAGCAGGACGGCAAGAGCGGGTTCGGCGAGGCCGGGGAGTGCGGCTTCTACGGGGCCACGGTCGATGGCATTGCCGCGGCCCTGGAGCGGGTCCGGCCGCTGGTGGAGGAGACTCGCTTGGAGGACCCCGTTGACTTCTGGCACGCGGCGGCCCCGCTCTTGGCATCGGACTCTTTCGCCCAGTGCGCCCTGGACGAGGCCGCCCACGGAAAACGCCGAAGAATCAGGGATGGCCCTTTTTGCTGCCCTCCTGGACGCGCGACAGGCAGGAATGCCTGTCCTCCTGGGCGCGTGACAGGCAGGAATGCCTGTCCTACTGATTGAGGGCGAGTGCCTCCAGAGTCCGCCGTTGGAGTCTCTCTTGGACCCAACGTTTGACGCGCAGCAGTTGGGCCCGGACGGCCTTGGGGTGGAAGTGGCTGTAGCGATGGATGGGGACGATCCGCGTGGCGAGATACCGCTTGCCGCGGAGATAGCCGACGCCAAGGTCGTAGAGGCGGTCGCCCCGCTGGAAGCTGTCGCGGATCGCGTAGGCCAAGAGGAGTCCTCCCGCCCCCCGGCGCGAGAGCCCGGCGTCGTAGCCGGCGCGGACTCCGCAGACGCGGCCGCCCCAATGGTAGTTGTAGGCGAAGGCCGCCGGGCGTCCGCCGAGGAGCAGCAGGTTGAGGTCCACCGCGCCGGCCCGGGCGGCGACCGCGTGCGTCTCGCGCAGGTAAGCGCGGATCGACTCGTGGCTGAGCGTGGTCCCGGTGGTCGAAGTGCCTTGCCAGCTTCGCTGGGCAAGCGCCTCGCAGGCATCGTAGAGGTCCCAACGCGGGTCGGCCTCTCCGCGGGTCTCACCCCGCGGGCGATAGCGGAGGTAGCTGAGAGCTTGTGAAACAATGGGGACGTGCACCTCGCCGGATGCCGTTTTCCGATGCTCTTCGCACATCGACTCGGAGCCAGTCCCCACTTTTTCACAAGCACCGAGTTGCCCCTGCTCCTGGAGCTTTCGTTCCTGGCGGCGGAAGTTGTTGCGCCACTTGGCGGGCCGGGAGGCCAGGTAGTCGTCCCACGTTCCGGCCAGATCGACCACGGCGGTGCGGTCCCAGACGGTTTCATACGTCCGTAGGCCGGCGGCCTGCATGGCCTGCTTGGTCTCGCCGCGGTCGAGCCCTCCGGCATCGACCCAGCGGAGTTCCAGCACGTCCCAGTCCCGGCGCCTTCGGGCCACGTACTCCAGGCCCTCGCTCAGCGTTTCGCCGGGATCGGGGCCGATGGGGCCGTAAAACGAGCCCCAGTCGTGGAGCGGATAGGTCAAGACGCGGACCGTGCCCACCCGGGTCCGCTCCCGGCAGACCGCCAGCGGCAAGATGCCCACCAGGCGGCCTCCCGACAGAACCGCCAGAACCCGCAGCTTCTGACCCGCGCCAAAGTGCCGCCAGTAAACCTCCAGCCAATCGAGCGACTGGAAGAAGGAGGCCCCCGGGGTCTGGTCCAGCAGGTTCTGCCAGGCCCAGCGGTAGGCGCGGAGCGCCTCCAGGTCGTTGATTTCGTGGACGTCGGACACCGAGGATCCTCTCCCGAGTAAACCATAGCTTCCCGAGAGAGCATCCGCTTCGCCCCCCAGTAGGGGAGGTGAGGCGAGGGCGCTATGAGCAATCACCAGTGTCTCGGCACGGTCTCAGGAGACCGAGCCACAGCGGAGGCCTGGAGGACTGCTCTCAACCTGTCGGTTTCCTCCTCCACCACCTTGCGGCGAGGCCGAAGCCGGGCAACAGCGTCCAAATGAGCATCGAAGCCGGCTCGGGAACGACCTGATCCGGCCGGACGGCCAATTCGCCCCACAAGTAGATGTCCGCCGGGCTGTCTGGGTCAGTCTGCTGGAGGTAGAAATCGACGCCCACCGGCGCGACGTCGGAGACCGACACGCGGATCTGTGCCGAATAGTGAGGCTGAAGAGCGAAATCCCATCCTAGCGCCATCGAGACATCGTCCTCGGATCCTTGGGGCACGCCGTTGCTGTTGTCCAAGGTGCCGGCCGCGAAGTTGTCGTAGATGTCCCCAAAGACGTAGCCGGGTTCGTCGATCTCCCACGACTGGCCGGGAGCTGGCGTGCCATGTGCCGCGCCGTACTCGTTGAAAAACGTGTTAAGGTTCTCATCGATGTCGATGTCGAAGAAGACGTCGAAGAAACTGTCGACGGTGCCCGATCCGGTGTTTCGGATCTTCGCCGTGATCTGGCCGAGACCAGTGTCGGTATCGAACCCGCTCAGATTCACCTC
>Ga0315280_10009132_pt1 | contig 12824 bp, 12 predicted proteins | sample YL17G06_40_MG_FD_203697 | JGI IMG/M metagenome (GOLD analysis project Ga0315280, IMG submission 203697) | Sediment microbial communities from Yellowstone Lake, YNP, Wyoming, USA - YL17G06_40 | ecosystem: Environmental > Aquatic > Freshwater > Lake > Sediment | place: USA: Wyoming | collected... | reverse complement strand
ATCCATGTCCTCCTGGCCAACTACCAGGAGGATGGAACGGATCAGAGGACAGGTTTCGAATTTATCCAGGGTATGGGCGAGGATAGATTTTTCCCCCAGGAAGTGGAACTGTTTCTTCCTCCCTTCCATGAAGCGGTGTCCCTTTCCAGCGGAGACGATCACTGCAACGGCTTTCATCGTCCAATAGATAAAATATGGAAAAATGGAATAGTGGAATAATGGAATAGCGGGTTCAAAAAACTTTTTGAAAATTGAGCAATGGTCAATTTTTAATAATCAATAGGTTTTGAAAAAGATGTATTTGCGATGAACATTGACCATTTTGAATTGATGATTTTAATATCACCCATCATTCCAATTTTCCATTATTCCAGCCTTCCTTTAAAATTCACTGTCCAGAGGGTAATAATAATCCTTCCCCTTGGTTTCCCGATTTGCCTCCTCCTTAAGACGAGCAAAGATCATTCTCCCCGCAGGGGTTTGGAGAACGCTGGTGACAATAACATCAATCGTCTTGCCCATCTGTCTCCTTCCATTGTCGACTACAATCATCGTCCCGTCATCCAGATAGGCCACCCCCTGTCCCATTTCTTTTCCTTCTTTGAGGATTTTGACATTAATCTCTTCTCCGGCGAGGACCACAGGTTTTAGAGAATTAGTTAATTCATTGATGTTCAACACCTCGATCCCCTGGAGCTCTGCCACTTTATTGAGGTTGGAATCATTGGTGATGATCTTCCCACGAACCTCTTTAGCCAATTCAATCAATTTTGAATCGACCTCTTTGACGGTAGGATAATCCGTGTCCACAATACGAACATCCATACTGGCCTGTTTTTGGATGTGATGAAGAACTTCCAAACCCCTTTTGCCCCGCGTCCGTTTGATGGAATCTGAGGAGTCGGCAATGTGTTGGAGTTCATTCAAAACGAATTGCGGAATGATTAGCGTTCCCTCCAGAAAACCAGTTTCTGTGATGTCGGCGATGCGACCATCAATGATTACACTGGTATCCAAAATCTTCGCATTCTCACTTTGAGGAGCGTTTTTCGAGAAGAGTTTCAAACCGGGCAGGTGAATTTCTTCTCCCTTCTTGAAACCGATTCGCAGACCGATATATCCACAAACCCCATAGAGTACACCTAAGAGGGGAAGAATGGTTTGTTGATGGTTATATAGATTGGAGAAAAAGACGTTAGAGAGGAGATTGGCCGCCATGATGCCGAGGATCAATCCGATGAAGCTTCCTAAAAGATTTTTTAAAGGGATTTTTCTCAATCCTATCTCGATGAGAAGGGTCAAGGCTGCGAGGAAAAGTCCACCGATGAGTCCCAAGAAAGGAATCGGTGGAGAGGAAGAAATTCCTTGGGTTAAAGTATACCCGCTGATTCCGCAGATGAGGAATAATACGATACGAAGAATCCATAAGCCCAATATGCTCACCTCCTTTCCATGGATAAATGATATCAGAAAACATTTCAATTAAAACTAATTGGTCATGTCCGCTTGGCCTCCCACGAACCATGAAAATTCCTAATCCCCCCTCGCCCCCCTTTAGCAAAGGGGGGTTGGGGGGGATTTGAAAGTTATTTTCTAAGTAATGATAGGGATTTTGAAGAGGTCATGATCCAAAGATCGAATTGATCTCCCTCAAAATATCCGTCTCTTTTACATCCCGGGCAACAGCCAGCTCCTTGACCAGGAGATTTTTGGCCGTATCCATAATTTTCCTCTCACCGAAGGAAAGTTCTTTCTCTGCCTTCAGAAGATGGAGGTCTCGAAGCACTTCAGCAATGCCATAGATGGACCCGGTGTTGATTTTTTCCATATACTCGCGATATCTCCGATTCCAGGTCTGATTATCGATGGTGACGTCCCGGTCCTTCAGGATCCCGATGACCTTTCGGACGTCAATTTTTCGAATGACCCCCCTCAACTTGGCCGCCTCCACATTATCCCTGGGAATCATTATGGTCATCCCGTTTTCTAAAATTCGGAGGATGAAAAAGATCTGCTCTCTACCAGAGATCCGCTTGGACTCAATGGCTTCAATAACTCCCACTCCATGTCCTGGGTAAACCGCTTTATCACCGATCTGGAACATAATATTTAAACCTCCTTCCTGACAATAAGAAAAAGGGGAATTTCAATCCGGGGATGAACGATGTCATGACAACGGGGAGATACTCCCAAAAAGGACAGTTTTATGGTGGCCAACCTAACTTTTTATTGAGAGAAAAGGAAAGCCATGCGGGAGATTTAGGTCCCTTCCCTTTTGGCCAATTTCAAAATGTCATTTACATCGGGGTTTTTCCCTTGGATCAGCCTGCCTATTGAGGCATCGATTCCAAAGAAGGCTGAAATTTGAATTTTGCCTTTAACCTCTCCTCGTTCTCCAGATCCGCCGGGCCGAAACACTTCCATCACATCTCCCACCTTTAGACCGGTTAATCTTCCGGCATTAATGTAAACTTCTTCGCCTTCTACCTTGGCGATCCGACAAAACCAATCCATGCTGTCAAATTCTCTGGCAAGGGAGCGTCCCAGGTCAGCAATGGCGAGATCGATCGCCTTCACTTTGGCCTTCTCTTCGGAAAAGGATCCCTTTTCCTTGGCCGCGATGATGGGATTACTGGCGGATAGGTTTTTAAGAGTTTTACCAGAGAAGGTGTCCACTAACCTCATGTCTATTTTGATAATGGCCGAAGCCGTTCCTTCTTGATCTTTGGTTGTCTTGGTGGTGAAGACATAGGGGCCTGAGAGTTGCCCAGCCACGAGGGCATGAACCCCAAAGACCTCGTTGAGGTATTGGAGGACCTTGGGTGTCTCAAGGTCTTTTAAACCGGTTCCCTTTTTTTCCAGAAATTCTTTGACCATTTGATAGTCTGTAAAGAGGACTTGCAGAGACCTCCGGTTGATTTCTTTCATCAGCTTTTCAGCCACCCAGTCTCCCAACACCTCTTCGCCTTCAGTGGTTCGATCATCAAAATAAGTGATCAAAACTTTTTTCTTTAAACTTGGAAGCGTGGGTTTCGATGGAGATACGATCAGGACCTCTTCCTCTAAAGAAGACGATGGTTTTGGGGAAGCAACGGAGGATTCTTTTTTGACTTCCTCCATCCGAATGGCCGGGGTGGTAAAAGTTTCTCTTTTGGAGAGGTATTCATTAACGGGAACATAAAGGTATTTGGGTTGATCCTTTCCCTCAGAGGCTCTTGGGTTTAAGACTTTGACGTATTCTTCCTTGTCAATAATGATCACTTCTTTATCTAACAATTCTTTCATTTTTGCCTTGTGGGGGGGTCCTTTTTTAATTGGAACCCAGGACGGTATGGAGCAGGCGAAAACGAGAAAAAGGGCAAAGATAAGAATAAAAATGAAAGGGCGAGGCTTAGTTTCTCTTAGGTTCATTTTTTCACTTTAAACAGGTAATTTAAATATACACTAAAATTATGAGAAAATCAATCCCAGAGTTTACATTTTTTAGCATTCTCAATTGGGAGAAAAGGAGTGATAAACATTAATAAAACACAAATAAAACATATAGTTATATAATTTACAGACTTGGGGGGGGAGAACTTTATTGAGAGGTGGATAAATAAGTGATTACTTTTTGCAGATCTTCAGGGGTGTCCACGGATAGTGGTTCGTAATCGACAGGGTTGACTTTTATACGGTAACCATTTTCTAAAGCCCGGAGTTGTTCGAGTTTCTCAAGTTTTTCCAGAGGGGTAGGCTTCATTTTTGTAAAATGGAGGAGGAATTCCCGGCGAAACACATAGACGCCGATGTGTTTGAACACCCTCTTAGGAAGAGGCCGATTCGTTTCAAAGGGATTGGATTCAAGCCGTCCAATTTTGAGATTCCGGGGAAAGGGGATGGGAGACCGGGAGAAATAAAGAGCAAAATTCTTTTGATCCACCACGACTTTCACAATATGGGGATTGAGCCAATCCCTCACCTGCTCGATCCTGGTCATGAGAGTGGCCATTTGGAGGGACTCGTCGGTGAGGAGAGGGCGTATCGCTTTATCAATGATATTTCCTTTTATTAAAGGCTCGTCTCCCTGGACATTGACGATGATTTCTGACTTGAGTTTCTTTGCAACCTCTGCCACCCTGTCTGTTCCGGTGAAGTGGGTTGGGGAAGTCATGATGGCTTTTCCACCAAAGGATTTAACAGCCTCTATAATTCTTTGATCGTCAGTGGCGACGATCACCTCGTCAATCAATTTCGATTGACTTATCCCCTCATAGACATACTGGATCATCGGCTTGCCGAGAATATCGGCAAGGGGTTTCCCTTCAAAACGAGTCGACCCATATCGCGCAGGAATAATGGCTGAGATTTTCATAAAATTTTTTGTAGCCGCAGGCTTTAGCCTGCGTTTAATCATTATACAGTTTAATTAAATCAAATTAGCAGAGAACTGTCAACTTTTAGGCTCAACCCATAATCCATAATTGTCACCCTTCTGAACTTGGTTCAGGGTCTATGGATTTGCAAGGGGTGTGATGCTGAAGCGAGTTCAGCAAGACATGTATCTGCCATTCGCCCTCGGGTGTTTCTTTTAAAATACAATTTTCCTTGACAACACAAAATATTCTGCTAACCTATCACATAAGCAACATGCCAAATGATCGAGGATGAAAAAGGTGAACGCTGAGAAAATAAACTTGGGCCTGACCCCGACCTCACCTCTACCGTTGTGCCTGGTTTGCCGATGATCAAAAAATATCTTAAAAGGCTGATCATTATTAATAAGGAAGCCATCCTGATGGAAGTCCTTTCGATAAAGGGACTGATGCAGCTTCTTATGAAAACCCGGAACACCGATAAAAAATGGACAAGGGAGGAAAGAATAGAGATAAAGAGGCATCTGAAAAACATAGCGAAGATCATCCCAGCAGTCGCTATCTTCTCTCTTCCCGGAGGTTCTTTTCTCTTACCTATTCTTGCTGAAGCCCTCGATCGAAGGAAAACCAGAAGGCTGTGACAAAAGAAGATCCGGGGGTACGTTTGATAGGAACCTGTAAATGGTGCCTGACCTTGAAATTTGACAGAGGATTTTATTGAAGTGCGGAGCGAACCTGTGGACGACGTCTTCGATGTTAGCGGAATGTTTCATGACGGCTTCGTCACCCTCAAAAAAATATTACGGTTTACGGACACGCCTGCGTGCCGAAACATCTTCTGCACGAAGCGTTTCAGCGAAAGTAGGCACTACGGCGTGCAGGCACGTGACACGCCTGCCTGCCCCGCCCTCGGTCGGGACCGGGGCCGTTAGGCAGGGACACGGGCACGTTATGTTCTAGGTAATCTAGTGGAAAAGGTGACCGCTAAGAGGCTCGTGAAATAAGTTGATTCACATTTCAAGGCGTGACACCGTTTTTCATACGGGGAAGAAGGTGTTTAAATGAAGAAGAAATCGTTTAAAGAACTTTTCGATCAGGCGAAGAGACGGGATACCTATTGGGTTGCCTCCCTCATTCTCGATTTTACTGAGGCACTCCATAAAATGATGGAGGCAAACGAGGTCTCCAGGAGCGAACTTGCACGACGCCTTGGAGTCAGCCCTGCTTATATTACTAAGGTGCTTCGTGGCAATGTCAATTTCACATTAGATTCGATGGTGCGTTTGGTAAGGGCAGCAGGGGGCGAGGTCAGTCTTCAGGTTGCGCCAAAAGCTCAGAAGAAAAGAATCATTTTTTATAGGAAACAAGGGATGAAAAAAGCCGCCTAATCAAAAGTTAATGAGAAGAATTCGAGAGTGTTAAAACTCGAGCCCGACCCCGGACCCCTTTCTTCGAAAGGGCATCATGAGAACTTAATCAGGAATGTAGGATCAGGTCTTCAGCCTTAGCGGAATTTGGGAGAAAAGGTGACCGCTAAGAAAATAAACTTTATCTCCAATTTTGACTTACAACTTGTTCTTGACAACACAAAATATTGTGGTAGCTTTTCACATAAGTAGAGAAGTTCCTGGAGGCCCAGGATCAAAAGAAACAAAAATAGTATCTCTTTATTTTTTTATTTAAGGAGAATTGGATAAGGGGTCCTAAGCATGTTGAGATTTTGTTGGAGATTAACAAGGTTCTTGGTAAGTCTACGGATTGGATTCATAACACGGAAGGCAAAGTTAGCGGCCATTTTCTGAGGGAGTCTGTGCCGAGAAGAAGCCCCAGTCTATTTCGAGCTGGATTTCTGCTGGCAGCCTTATTTCCTCGAAGCTGCTCTTGTTGTTGCATATGGGATAGTTGCCAAACTTTTTGAGGAAGTCGTTTATGAAATAATTTTCCAGGTCTTCTATTGAGTTTTTCCAGAAGGGTTTGACGAGTTCGAAGTTAACGTACGTGAAGGATAGCTGGTATTTCTGGGCATAGTTGTAAACCCCAAGGTTTCCGGTACCCGAGATGTGGTCCTTGAGCCTTCTGCCTATGCTGTATTGCTTTGAATCGCTTTTGCCGATGTAGATAAGCCTCGACTCCCTAAATGGGTACGGGATGGCGAGGTTGTTCAGGTATATGAGGTACAGGCCAATGTAGCCTTTCAATGGGTTGATAGCTGCATCAGTTAGCTTGTAGGCTCGGGAGAACGTAACTCTTTTGGTCTCCATAAACAGTAACTATAGCAGATTAGGTTTTAAACGTTTCCCCTCGATTTCGGCAGTTTTATAAAGCCGAACGCACACCCCACGACCAGGGCTGAGGTGAAGAGAATTGACTGACGAAATTATAAAATCGGGTGAGGAGATAGTCAACGAGTTCTTCGAACAAGTCCTTGGAGATGAGAGCCTCGACCGCGCTACAAGGGAGGCGTTGTCTGAGCTTTTCAAGACAGGCAATTTTAGCAAGGTGGCGATAGAAAAAAGGCTTGAGTCTATCAGGGAGGCGACTGTAAAAGAGGATGGTGAACCTAAGAAAGATTAAGCTTGAAGGATTCAGGGGGGCCAGACTACCTGTTGAAATGGACTTTACCAATCGCCATGCCTCCATTGCGATTTACGGAGACAATGGCGGTGGCAAAAGCACAATTACAGATGCTCTTGAATGGTTTTATTCCAACAGAATAGAGCACCTTTGGAGGGAGGATTGCAAGGAAGAATGTCTGAGAAACACCCATTTTCCTGAAAACCAAGATGCAGTCTTATCAATTGAATTCAGTGACCCCCGCCTTAATTCAATTAAGACCCTGAATGCCAAATTCCGTAGCCAATACAGCAATGGCACACAGGAGTTCAATGATTACCTTGAGCAGTCCAAAAAGGAGCGGCTCTTCCTCAGGTATGGGGATGTACTAAGGTTTGTGCTCCTCACCAAAGGAGAAAAACGCACCCAGATACTCGACATAATTGGATACCGCCATATTAGTGATGTAAGAAACACACTCGTATCGGCCTGTAATTCTCTTGAAAAGAACTCAAGATTTAGAAGCGTAAGGGATCAGATAGAAGAGAAAAATGCATACCTTATGGATAAACTCGGCCAAACGATAGAAAGCGAGGAAGACCTTTATCTCATCGTCAACACTAAGATTAAACCATTAAACCTTGGAATCGTGGTCACTGATGAGGCTTCACTTAATGCGTGCATAGAGACCATCCAAGTAAAGACAGATAAGATCAAACTTGAAAGAAACCAAAAACTCTCTGATTTGCAGCAAGCACTTGAAAGCTTGAAAAAGGAGGTTGAAAAGACTGAAAACTATGATGGTTTTCTCACGGCATACGCTGAACTGCTAAAAGACAAGGAGAAAATCAGGAGGATAGGTCTTAGGCAGCTTCTTGAGCAAGGACAGGATGTTATACAGGACAAGATAGTTGGTGAAAACATCTGCCCCCTATGCCTTAGTAGCATTGATTCCATAGGCGTTCTCAATGAAATAGCTGAAAGGCTACAGGAGCTTGAGGAGATAAATAAAGAAGTGCAGGAGGCGAATTCAAAGAAAGGCTTGGCCCTGTTAAACCTTAGGAGCATCAAAAAGGCACTCGATGAGGTGACGCGTGCCAAGATAGAAGACGATGCTGACTTTAACGCGTTCAACGATACGGTTTCAAAGGCCCAGACGTCTCTCGATCAAGCTATTAAAGACGTGGAAGGGAAATTTGAGCGGCTTGAAATCATTGAGAAGGACTCTGACCTGTTTGAGGAACAGTTTAGTAACCTGAAGACCGAGATTGCCGGTTTACTTCCAAAGATAAAGACGAAGATGACTGCCCTGGCAGAGACAGAAAGCCAACGGCTTCAATTCCAGGTATTTAACCTTATTGGCAATGCGAATCGGATTTTCAAAGACAATAAAGTATTGTCGAAAGAACTTGATATCTTTGAAGCGCAGATAGATACGGTTACCAAGATTAGGGACTCGTTCATACAGCTTCAGGGGGAGATTCTGCAGAAAGCACTTAATGCGATCTCTGCCGATGTTGATAAGTTTTACAGCGAGATGAACGCAGAGGAGGGAATAGAGAAGATTCGGTTTGACCTTGTTGGTGAGGAGGGTGTCGAGTTCAAGTTAACTTTCCATGGGAAGGATTCACAGCCTCCTCTCAAATATCTCAGTGAGTCCCATCTTCACTGTTTGGGCATTTGCCTCTTCTTGGCATCGGTAAAGCTTTCCAACAAGGTGAACAGGTTCTTTGTCTTGGATGATGTCATTTCAAGCTTTGACAGTGACCACAGGGTCCCTTTACTAAGACTGCTGCAAGACCATTTCAAGGACTATCAAGTATTGCTCTTTACACATGAGAAGTTCTGGTACGAGCTTATTAATGCGGAGATGAAGCCTTTAGGCTGGTTATTTAACGATGTGACCTGGTCCATAGATGATGGTATACAGTTTAGGGAGAGTATTGTAGGCATAAGAGAAAGGATTGAGCGCAAGGTAAAGGTCAGTGACTTCGATGTTGGTAACGACCTCAGGAAACTCCTGGAGCACATACTCAAGCAGATTTCATTCAACCTTGGGGTCAAGATGAGGTTCTTGCCTGATGGCCTTAATGAGCGTAGGATGATAGGGGAAATGCTCAGTGAGCTCCGAGGCAAGCTAAACAGGGAAAAATGCAACGCAAAGGACGCACCTATCCTGGATAGGCTTTCTACCTCGTCGCTTATCACTACAAGAACTTCCCATGACTTCCCGCCCTATCAGTCCAAGGGTGACATTCAGCAGGTAATAAAAGATATAGTAGAATTTGAAGCTCTCTTTCTGTGCCCTGAATGCCAAAAATATGTTTCTCTTGAATTTGCAGACAAGGCGGACAAGAAGGTGAAGTGCAGATGTGGGAATAAGGGGCTTGATTGGCAGTTAACATGAATTTAACGATTAATATCTGCCAAGTGACAATACATCGTTTACCCCGATGTGCCAGAATATTGTTTACCCTTAGATTGGAATCGCTTTATGATATCTTGTTTAAATCCAACCCAGGAGGTAAACCAAAGGACGAGGAGATTTTTAGAAAGATGGCTATTGAATAGAAAGAAAAGTAAAGGGGATGGTTTTATTTTTTAAGCGTTGGATTAATTCATGAGAATACCTTGTTAGCGATGCCTGACCCCGTGAGTGTTAACGATAATAGTCTAATCATTGAAAGTGGCCAGCAGGATATCTGAAAATGCTCTTCAGGAGGATTCTAAGTTTTTGATGTGGCACGATTGAGCTGTTGCAAGGATTGGAGGGTAAAATGATGAATGGACTATCATATGATGCATCCAAAGTTGCAGCCGAATTGCGTGAACAGTTGGCTTCAGACAAGCGAAGGCTTGGTTTTTTCATAGGCGCGGGTACTTCAATGTCAGTTGGGGTTCCAGGTATAGTTGGGTTAACTGAAGAAGTGGATAAGAAGCTTGAAAAAAAACAACGGGGACAATTTAACTGGATATGTACTGACATTGGGGGGAAACCAAACGTTGAAGATGTACTTAACAGAATAAGACTTTATCGCGAACTCCTCGATGACGATGAGAAAAAAAACCATAGCGACCTAACAGGAAAGGCTGCGAAAGAACTCGACGCGGCCATATGTATGGCGATTTATGAGATCGTGAGTGTGGACCCCCCGAAAGGCATGACTCCGCACAGGACGTTCGCACAATGGTTGAATGCATGTTATGCAGGACGCGTATGGCCAGTAGAGATCTTTACAACCAACTACGACCTACTCATCGAAAATGCGATGGAGCAAGTGGGCGTACCATACTTTGATGGATTCGTAGGGTCCGTGGCTCCTTTTTTTGCTCCAGAGTGTGTGGAGGCAGACAACACAAGAGATTGTGAAGCAGTCTGTCCTCCTCGCTCATGGACAAGGTTATGGAAAATGCATGGCTCGGTCAATTGGTACGTAAGAAGAGATGAAAAAACCGGGAAAAAGTATGTTACTCGGCTTTCAGGCGTCAATCCACGACAGGGTGAAGAACTCATGGTGTTTCCCTCTCGGGAGAAGTATGTTGCCTCACGGAAGTTACCTTTTTTGGCATACCAGGACAGGTTGCGTAGATTCGTCTCAAGTGGAGAATCGGTCCTTTTTGTGATTGGGTATAACTTTTCTGATGAACACTTGAATGAGATTATTTTCCAGGGGCTACGAGGTAATAACCGACTTGCCGTAAACGTACTCATGCACGGAGACAAGAAGGTGGTTGATGGCAAAGACAGACTAACATTGCCTCAAACTATCGAGGAATACGGTAGGACCTATCGAAACATGAGCATCTATGGGCCGGACAAATCAGTAGTCGGAGGGGTCCCCGGGGGATGGGGCTCGTTTCCACACAAGAAAGATGATCCTGAGCCTTTCGCTTATTGGTCCGATGAAGAAAAGCGTTTTACCCTTGGTGAATTCAATGCATTTACAGCTTACCTTGAGCGTTTCATAGGCTTCAGGTCAGTAACCTTTGCTCGGACATATACAGATGTTTCGCTTAAGGAGGGGGGTAAATGAGAACGGATGTTACCTATCTTGGAATTGTCCGCCGAGTAACCGGAGCGAAGGTTTACGTTGAGGTCTCACCAGACATTCCTTCGGCAAGTCCTATTATTAATGGAAGAGTACACCGCCTTGGGCAGATAGGTTCTTTCGTACGTATCCCTTTAGGTTTCCTCAATCTTTACGGTGTTGTTTCCATGGTCGGAGCCTCGGAGATGGGAGACCTGCCTGAGGGGGCACTACCTGTCCCGGGTGGCCAACGGTGGGTTGAAATACAACTTGTTGGTGAATCATATGGTCACGAGAAATTCCAGAGAGGAGTTAGTACATTTCCCACCCTTGATGACGAAGTTCACATCGTCACCGAAGAAGACCTGGCCGTGATTTACGGGCAAGCTGGCTCTTCGGTGGTCAGTGTCGGGACGTACGCCGCATCGGAGAGTCTGAAAGCGTACGTTGACCTCGACAAAATAGTCACGCGTCACGCGGCAATTGTTGGGTCCACCGGTAGCGGTAAATCCAATACAGTTGCAAGTCTACTCAAAAGCCTAACAAGCGGAGTCTACCCAAGTGCACGCATCGTTGTGATCGACCCTCACGGAGAATACAGTGAAGCCTTTAAAGGATCAGCCCGAATATTTGCTATTGGAGACAAGCAGTACCCTTTGTTTGTGCCGTATTGGGCACTCTCGTTCGATGAGTTGGCGTGGTTTTTTGTTGACCGCCGAAGCGCTTCTGAATCACAGCAGGATACAAACTTTCGCGACAAGATTTTTGAGGAGAGGCGGGTACATTGTTCAAAAATCCGCGCAGGAACCGTTAACGATTCCGTTATCACCGTTGACTCCCCTATCCCTTTTTCTGCTAGGCAAGTGTGGTACTACTTAGACCGGCAAGAAAGAGTCACGTACAACGATGTGCAAAGGCGAAAAGAGGACGAAGCCCTTCTTGAAGAGGGGGACGCAGCAACCCTAAAACCTGCCAAGTTTCAGCCTGCTTCACTTGGGTCTGCAAAACCGTTCAAACCCCAGCCATTACCGATCATGGGTTCTTATGTTAACAAGATGTTAGGGCGTTTGAAAGACAGACGCTTCGATTTCCTTCTGTCGCCCGGAGACTACGATGGTATAAAAAAGGATCTCCACGACTTGTTGGTGGAGTGGATTGACCACGAACATTCCATAACCGTTCTCGACTTAGGAGGTGTTCCACCTGAAACGACTGACCTCGTTGTAGGCGTCCTCACAAGGATTATCTTTGAGGGAATGTTTTGGGGGAGGGATCTACCAGGAGTCGGAAGACAGCGGCCATTGTTAATTGTGTTCGAGGAAGCACATTCTTATCTTCCTAAAAGTAGCTCAACGCAATTCGTCGCAGGATATGCCGCACGCTCTGTTAGACGCATTCTCAAGGAGGGCAGAAAATACGGAATTGGTGCTATTGTAGTTAGTCAGCGTCCCTCTGAACTTGATGAGACGATTCTATCCCAATGTGGTACTTTTTTTTCTCTGAGACTTACAAACACGGACGACCAAGGGCGTGTTAGAGCGACCGTTCCCGATACTTTGGCTGGATTAATTGACCTGCTGCCAGCTCTTAGGACGGGTGAAGCCATAGTATTGGGGGAAGCAATGCAAATACCAAGTCGCATTCGGCTCCCACTTATCGAACCAAGACCCAAGAGCGACGATCCAGAGGTTGACAAGTGCTGGCGCCGGCAAAGAGTTAAGAGTCCCCGCTACGACTTGGCTGTAACAGGTTGGCGAAAGCAAAGGATGCCAACAATGCCAGAGGAATCCACAAAAAAAGGGGGGTAAGCTCATGGAAAGGATATCTGTACAGTCAAGTAATCTTGCGTCAGTGGGATACGACTTAGAATCAGCAACATTGGAAATAG
>Ga0315280_10009131_pt1 | contig 12824 bp, 10 predicted proteins | sample YL17G06_40_MG_FD_203697 | JGI IMG/M metagenome (GOLD analysis project Ga0315280, IMG submission 203697) | Sediment microbial communities from Yellowstone Lake, YNP, Wyoming, USA - YL17G06_40 | ecosystem: Environmental > Aquatic > Freshwater > Lake > Sediment | place: USA: Wyoming | collected... | reverse complement strand
GCATGGGCCGGACCGCGGCCGGGCTGCCCGTCGGCACTTCGAGTGGAAGGAAGGTGGACTATGAGGAAAGTGGCATTTCTGTGTGTCGTAGGGTGCCTGCTCTCGCTGACGATGCCCGCGCAGACGGCCAATGTCATCAACGATCCCAACCTGAGCATAACCCGGTTTGTCGCGGGCGGGATCCAGGGCTCCAAGTTCAGCGTCATTGACAGCGTAGGCGGGGCCTACGGCGGCCTCCAGTTTGTCGCCGAACTGGGCGGCGGGAAGGTCATGCAGGTTCCCACGACGACCCCGCCCGGCGGACTGGGACCGGTCGTCCCGGTGGCCTACACCGGGATGATCGGGCCGGACGGCCTGGCTGGGATCGACATCGACGCCGCGACGGCGGATCAGCCAGCCGCGACGGCAGGGCTGTACGGCGGGAAGATGTACGTGGCGACCGTATCCGGCGGCGCAGGCGGGCCGATCTGGCAGGTGCAGCCGGGCGGGGCATTCGTTCAGTACACGGTGCCTGCGCCGGGATCGAACCCCGGCACGGCCGGTCTGCACTTCGACCGAACGCCAGGGTTCGCCTATGGCGGGTTCATGTACGCCGCAGACTGGGGCGGCGACGCGACCGACCAGATCTTCAAGGTATCCCCAGGCGGTGCGGTCACGGCCTTCGCCGCACTCCCGAACCTCGACCCGCGCTACTTCGCCTTCGACTGGACCGGCGGGTACGGGGGCCAGATGTGGGTCAGCTCCTGCAACACCGGGCAGATCCTGCCTGTCAGCCCGGCCGGAGTAGCGGGCGCTCCCCTGACGACTCTGGCCGCGGGCGTGGAGGGCATTGCCTTCGGCCTGGGCGATCAGTGGTTCGGCAGCTCCATGTACGTGGGGAACGTCAGTACCGGCGAGATCTACCGGGTGGATCCTAATGGCACGAAGTTCCTGCTGGCTGACCTCGATACAGGCGCTGCCTACCTCCAGTTCGTCCCGGCTGGCAACCCCTATGCCATCAACAACCTGCCGACCATGTACGTGGATGACGGCGGCAGCGGCGTCTGGGCCATCTATGTCCCGGAGCCTGCCACGATTTCGCTGCTGGCCCTGGGAGGGATGGCGATGCTGCGGCGGAGAGGTCGCGGGTAGCAACAAGCCTGCTGGCAGAGAACTGAAGAGCAGACAAGACAGGTGAGAGGTTAGAGCAACCGAGACAGGCGAAAGTTTTGTCTCTAACCTCTTACCTCTTGCCTGGGGAGGTAGGTGCTAAGCGGGCAGGGGCCACGCTCCGGCCCGCTGCTCAGCAGGAAAGCCGGGCCTTACTTGCCCGTCTCCACAGGCTGAACTTGGTCGGCTGCGGGAGTCTCGGCTTCTAGGACCGGCTGGCGGTACTGACGAAGCAGCCGGTGCCGCAGGTCGACGTCGAGGGAGCGGAGGCCCACCACGCGATTGCGTCCGGTCTCCTTGGCTATCAGCAGCGCCTGGTCGGCAAGGTAGACCATTATCTCAGGCCCGGTTATCTGCTCGTCGGCGGGGTAGCTGCACCAGCCGACCGAGACGGTCACGCGAAGCTCGCCCCCGTAGGCCAGGAAGCGCCTGCCCTGGACCTCCCTGCGGATGCGCTGCGCGAACCTGGCCGCCTGCCTTGGCCCGGCCTTCGGCAGGATGATGCTGAACTCCTCCCCGCCCGTGCGTGCCACCACGTCCGACTGGCGGACGCTCCTCTGAAGGATCACCGCCAGCTCCTTCAGCACGTAGTCCCCCGCCGGGTGGCCGCAGGCGTCGTTGACCAGCTTGAAGTGGTCCACGTCCAGCATCAGCAGGCTGACCGACTGGTTGTAGCGATCGGACATCTTGAACTCGTGCCACAGGATGTCCCTGAACGAGCGAACGTTCTGGACCCGCGTCAGCGGGTCGGTGGTGCAGAGCACCTGGAGCTCGGCGTTGTCGCGGCGCAGCTTCGCCAGCAGGCACCTCTCGCGGTCCAGGGCCTCCTGGAGGGCTTGGCGGGAACAGACCAGCTCGTCGTGCAGGTTCTTGATGCGGAGCTGGGCGTTTATCCTGGCGACGAACTCGGCGGGGCAGGCGCTCTTGGGGATGACCTCGTCGGCGCCGCTATTGAGCAGGCCCGCCCGGTCTGAGTCGCTGGGGGCGTCGGCGAGGATGACCACCGGCAGGCGGTGCAGCGGCTCAAGCTCGCGCAGGATCTGCGGCAGGTCCATGTTGGCCATGCCCTCGAAGGGCGCCTGCACCAATATCAAATCGACCATGTCAGCCCTGATGGCTGCCACGGCCTCTTTGATCTCGCCGGTTTCCAGCACGCGCCACCCGGCGTCGGCCAGGTGGTTGCGCCACGGCGAGTTGCCGCACAACTGGTTGGACATCATGAGTATGCGCGGCACGTATCCTGGACGTTTTGCGGGCATGGCCTCATCCTTTTCCCAGGGCCGGCCCCGTCGGCGGCCTGCCGCCCGGGCCGGTCCCGGGTCTGTTGGCCATCTATTGGAAGCCTAAGATATGCCCGCTGCCGCGGCCTAGGCCGGCATGGAAACGCCCCTGGCAAGCCCCTGCCCGGCAGGAAGATGCGCACGCCTTTGGCCCGGCCGGCGCCCGCCGCCGCGGCCGCGCGGTCGGCGGCGGCATAAACCATTGCCAAAGCCCCAGGCGCACCTATAATTGGCATCGTCGTCCTGCCGCGATCCAATCCTGGAAGGGCTCACGAAGACAGACATGGCCAAGGAGCTAAGAGGCAAAGCCGTCGTCGCACAGTTGCCCGGCCCGACTGCCGCGATCAACGCCAGGGGAGCGGATGCTGCGATTTGACGCCTATCGCGACGGGGCGCCGGCCAAAGATATCGACCTGGCCGGGGCGTACCTGTTCGGGCAGGACGGCATACCCCTCCGCGCCGACCTGGTCGCCGCCGACGGGCAGGTATCGTGCATGAAGAGGGTCCCCGGTGCGAGCGGGCTTGCTTTGCTCTGGCAGGCGGGGATGGCCGGCGAGTTCATCCTGCCGACGTCCCGGCTGCCGGAAAGAGAGGAGCCCTACCTGCTCAACCTCGAACTGGCCCGCGCGCAGGTGATGCGCCTGGCGCAGAAGCGCGAGGACTGGGGCCTGTTCGACTACGCCGAGGGGGCGGCGCTCAACCAGGAGTACGCCAACGTTCGCGGCAAGTTCGTCCAGGCCCTGAAGGCCGCCGACGACCCCCCCGCTGCCGCGGCGCTGGCCGACGAGGCGCTGGTTGCCGGGCTGAACCTCGGCGAGCAGATGGCCCTGTTCCACGCCGAGATATTCATCAACCGCCGCAAGGCCATCGGCCCGGCGGGGATGCGCGCCACCTTCGGCTGCAACGCCGTGCTCGACTCCGCCAGCGAGAAATTCCAAGAGCTGGTCCGCGACACGTTCGACTTCATCAACGTCCCCACCCCCTGGAAGCACATCGAGCCGAAAGAGCGGGTATACGAGCACAGCTACGTCGACGCCTGGGTCACCTGGGCCGGCAGGAACAGGAAGATCGTCCACGCCGGCCCCCTGCTCAGCTTTGAGCCGTCCTGCCTGCCCGATTGGATGTACCTGTGGGAGCACGACTACGACACGCTGCGCGACATGGCCTACGAGCACATCCAGCGAACGGTGAAGCGCTACGAGCGGGCGGTGCACTACTGGAAGGTCGTCTCGGGCATCCACGCATACAACAATTTCAACCTCAACTTCGAGCAGCTCATGGAGCTGACGCGAATGACCTGCCAACTCGTCAAGAAGGTCGCCCCCCGCAGCCAGGTGGTGATCGAGCTGGTGATGCCGTGGAGCGAATACTACGCCCGCAACCAGAAGTCCATCCCCCCGCTGCTGTACGCGGACATGGCCGTCCAGAGCGGCATACGGTTCGACGCCTTCGGCGTGCAGGTCTGCATGGGCGCGCCGGTGGACGGCCACTACGTGCGCGACCTGATGCAGACCAGCTCCATGCTGGATGAGTTCGTGGGCTTCGCCAAGCCCCTGCACATCACCGCCTGCCAGGTGCCCTCCGAACCCGCCGCCGACCCGGCCGACGCGTGGTCCGGCGAGGCCGACTCCTCAAAGGCCGGCCAGTGGCACGTGCCCTGGTCGCCCAGGCTTCAGGCCGAGTGGCTCCAGGCATTTTACCGAGTGGCCATATCCAAGCCGTTCGTGGAGTCGGTCTGCTGGCGCGACCTGACCGACGGGCCAGGGCATTACATACCCCACGGCGGGCTGTGCGACGGGGACCTCCAGCCCAAGCTGGCCTACAAGGAGCTGCGCAACTTCAAGGCCTGGCTGCGGGCCGGGCGCGGCGACGTGATCAACCAGCAGAGGCCACCTCAGCCGCCTGCGGGCGGGGCGAAATGATACGCACGCGGTACGACTTCTCCTGGTCGCCCCGGCACACTGCCGCAGTGGTACTGCTGGCGGCGGCCTGGGGCGGGTGGTTGCTCGCCGCCGGTCCGGCTCAGCCGGTGAGGCTCGGCGATCGGTTGCCGGTCGACCGCGACAAGGTCGCCGCCGTGGCTGAGAAGATAAACCCCAACGTGGCGCCTGCTGCCTCGCTGCGCCGGCTGGGCGGGATCGGTCCGGTGAAGGCAGCGGCCATCGCCGAGTTCGCCGCAAGGGCTGGCGGGAAGGCGTTCGCCCGCGCGGAGGACCTGGAGACGGTGGAGGGCATCGGGCCGGGCACGGTCGAACGCATCCGGCCTTTCCTTTCGTTCGGCGGGCAGGAGAAATGACGTTGCCGCCCGCGGCGCCCGGCGCATAATACCGCCATGCCTAGGCAGCCTGGCTCATCCCTCCGGCGCGAAGGTTACTTCTGGCAGGCGCACCGGCCACTGGTATGCCTTGCGTTCACCGCCCCGTTGCTGGTCCTGTTCCAGGCGGCGACGGCCCGCTATGGCACCAGTCTGCTTGCGCACAGGGACCTGGAGAGAATCCTGCGGTACTTCGGCGCCACCGCGCCCTATCTGCCCCCGCTGCTGGTCGTGACGGTGCTGCTCGTGCAACACCTGGTGCGGAAGGACAAGTGGGAGGTCTCGATGCTCGTGCTGGCTGCGATGGCCGGCGAGGCGCTGCTGTGGACCCTACCGCTGGTGGTGATGAACGTGCTGACGGCCAGGCTCCTGCCGCAGGTGCCCCTGGCTGCCGGGGTCTCTGGCGCGTTCCAGGACGTCGCGGTGGCCGTGGGGGCCGGCATCTACGAGGAGTTCATCTTCCGCCTGGTGCTTATCAGCCTTGTCATGCTGCTGTTCGTGGACTTGCTGTCGCTGCCGAGGGGCACCGTGGCCGCCTGCGCGATAATCGTGGCGGCGTGCCTGTTCAGCCTGTACCACTTCCCCGCGGGGCTGCCCAGCGGCGAATTCCTGTGGGGACAGTTCCTGTTCCGCGCCCTGGCGGGTGTGTATCTGGGGGCCGTGTTCGTCTTCCGAGGCTTCGGCCTGGCGGTGGGCACCCACGCGTTCTTCAACCTGTTCGTGGTGTTTGCCCGAATGTTCTAGGCCGGCAGGGAGCAGGCTAGCGGAGCCTGCCGATGACGGGCAGCTTGCCCGCCAGCGGTGAGGCGTAAGCGCGGAAGCTCTCGTTGATGCCGTTGCCGCGATCATTGATGTACTCCGCCGGCAGCGACTTGGTCTCGCGGGCGACGTCGGTCAGCTCCGCGCGGAAGCATGTGACGCCGTACTTCTCGCCGGCTTTGCGCTTCAGGGCTACCGAGCCGTCTGCGTACCCGCGCATGGCGAATCTCACAGCCGTCTTGCCTACCAGGCGCGCCTCTCGCTGGTCGACGGGCGAGGCGTAGCCCGCGAAGCTGCGCTGAAGGTAGCCGAAGGTGTCAGCCCGGACGCGTAGGGCCTTGCCGCCGAGCCTCTGGGAGACCTTCGTCTTGACGAGGCCTGCAAGGTAGTCGCCCAGGGCGCCGCTGCCCGACAGTTGCACGTTGCCGTGGCTGTCGCGCTCGACGGTGGAGGCGAGCTTCTCGCCCCACGGCATGCCGTCGGTATCTTCCACGCCCTCCGAGACGGCCACCAGGCACCTGCCGAGCCGCCCGTACACCTCCGCCACATCATCGACGAACTGGTCCTGCGAGACTCTCCGCTCGGGCACATAGATCAGGTGCGGCCCGTCGGTTTCATCCTGGCGGGCGAGCATGCCGGATGCGGTCAGCCAGCCGGCGTTGCGGCCCATGATCACGTCTATCTTCACGCCCGCCAGCGATGCGTTGTCGCGGTCGTCGCCGATGAGCGCCGAGGCGACGAACCGCGCGGCCGAGCCATAGCCCGGGCAGTGGTCCGTCACGCGCAGGTCGTTGTCGATCGTCTTTGGGATGTGGAAGACGCGCAGATCGTAGCCGGAGGCGCGGGCCAGATCGTTGACAATCAGCGCGGTGTCGGCTGAATCGTTGCCGCCGATGTAGAAGAAATACCGCACGCCCCTGCGGGCGAACACGTCGAGAATCTCGCGGCAGTACTGCTCGTCCGGCTTGTCGCGCGTCGAGCCGAGCGCAGCCGCCGGCGTGGCGGCTACGCGCTCCAGACGCTCCCTGTCCAGGTCATTGAGAGGAAGGAACTGATCGTTGATGATCCCGCGGACGCCATTGCGGGCGCCGTAGAGAACGTCTATCGCGTCGAAGCCGCCGACCGCATGGATGACGCCCACGAGCGACTGGTTTATCACCGCGGTCGGCCCACCGGACTGCCCGACGACGGCATTGCCCTTGAGGATGTCAGCCATGATTCGCCCTTCACTCGCCTCCGCAACACGATCACTGCTTGCTTGAACCGCCAAGCATCTCTCTCTCGATGAACGTGGTGTCCCACTGGCCGCGCACGAACTTCTCATGCGTCAGCACCTCCTTGCACAGCGGGACAGTGGTCTTGATGGGATATATCACGAACTCGCTCAGCGCCCGCATGGCCGTGGCGATGGCCTCGTTGCGGGTGCGGCGGTACACCACCAGCTTGCCCACCAGGCTGTCGTAGGTGGACGGAATCTCGTAGCCCTGGTAGACGTGCGAGTCCCACCGCACGCCCGGGCCGCCCGGCGCCACGAACGCCTCAACCTTTCCAGGACTGGGCCTGAAGTCGAAGGCCGGGTCCTCGGCGTTTATCCGGCACTCGATGCTGTGGCCGCGCTGCGAGAGGTTGCGCTGGGAGATGTTCAGGCCCTCGCCGGCGGCTATCAGAATCTGCCACTTCACCAGGTCCTCCCCGACGACCATCTCCGTTATCGGGTGCTCGACCTGTATTCGCGCGTTGACCTCCAGGAAGTAGAAGCTGCCGGCCGAGTCGACCATGAACTCCACTGTCCCGGCGTTGTGGTAGCCGGCCTCCTTGGCCAGCCGAACGGCTGCGGCGCATATCTCCTCTCGCAAGTCCCGCTCCAGGGCCGGGGATGGGGTCTCCTCGATCACCTTCTGCCGGCGGCGCTGCACCGAGCACTCGCGCTCAAATAGGTGAACGATGTTGCCCCGGGTGTCGCCCAGTATCTGCACCTCGATGTGCCGGAAGTTGGTGAGGCACTTCTCCAGGTACAGGCGGTTGTCGCCGAAGGCTATCTGCGCTTCGCTTTGAGCCTGCTTAAAGGAGCTTTTCAGCGTGGCCTCGTTGTGGGCGAGGCGGATGCCGCGTCCGCCGCCGCCCGCGGCCGCCTTCAGAGCGACGGGGTAGCCGATCCTCTGCGCCGCGCGCACAGCGTCGTCGACCGTCTCGACGGCACCATTACTGTCAGGGGCAATGGGCACCCGTGCGGCCTTGGCCAGCTCCTTGGCGCGTATCTTGTCGCCCACCGCCCGCATGCTCTCGACGCTGGGGCCGATGAACTCGATCTTGCAGTCGCGGCAGACCTCCGCGAAGTGGGCGTTTTCGGCCAGAAAGCCGTAGCCGGGGTGAATGGCGTCCACATCGGCGATCTCGGCGGCGGCGATGATCCGCGGGATGTTCAGGTAGCTCTCCGACGACGGGGCCGCGCCGATGCAGATCCGGTCGTCGACAAGGTGAAGGTAGCCGGCGTTGCGGTCGGCCTCGGAAAACACCGCGACCGTCTCGATGCCCAGCTCCTTGCAGGCGCGGATGACCCGCAAGGCTATCTCGCCGCGGTTGGCTACCATGATGCGCGAGAACATCGCCGATTCCTCGTCACTCAGGAGGGCCTGACGCGGAAGAGCACCTGGCCATACTCAACCGGCTGGGCGTTCTTCACGCAGACCTCGACAACGGCGCCGGAGCATTCGGCCTTGATCTCGTTCATGACCTTCATGGCCTCGATGATACAGACCACCGTGTCGTCGCCCACCTGCGAGCCGATCGTGACGTAGGGGTCGCTGTCGGGGCTCGGGGCGGAGTAGAACGTGCCGACCATGGGGCTTCTGATCTCCAGCAATTCCTCGCCTGCTACCTGTGGGGCAGCCGCAGGGCCGGCCGGCGCCTGCTGGGCCGGCACCGTGACGATCGGGACGCCGCTGGGACCGCGCTTGAGAGATATCTTCTTCTGGCCGTCAGTTATGTCCAGCTCGCTGAGGTCATTCTCGACCATCAGTTGCACAAGCTGCTTGATGTCGTCGATTTCCATGTCCGATCCTTGGATCAGGGGTGGTCGCCCGTCGCCCTACTCCAGCACCAACGCCGCCGCCGATGTCGCCAGGTGGCTGAGCTTGATCGCTCCCCTGCCCGTCACCAGCACGTCGTCCTCGATCCTGATGCCGCCGACGCCGGGCAGGTATATCCCCGGCTCAACGGTCACGACCATGCCCGAGCGAAGTGTCTCCTTACTTAGGCGGCTAAGATGCGGCAGCTCATGGACTTCGGCATTGCCGCGCCCGCTGCCGATGCCGTGACCCAACCCGTGTACAAAACGCTCGCCGAAGCCCGCCTGCTCTATGATGGCCCTTGCGGCGAGGTCGGCCTTGGCCGCCTTCACGCCGGCGGCTATGGCGGCGATGCCCGCCCGCTGGGCGCGTCGGACGACCTGGTGGGCGGCGGCCAATGTCGGCGGGATTCTACCGGGGAAGACCACACGCGTCAAGTCGCTGGCGAATCCGCCCGCCCAGGCGCCCCAGTCGATCAGCAACGGTTGCCCGCGGCGGACCTTGTCGTCGCCGGGGCGGTGGTGTGGCAGGGCGCTGTTGGGTCCGGCGGCGACGATGGTGTCGAAGGCAGGCGAGTCGGCGCCCCCCTGCCGCATGGCATAGTCAAGCTCGGCGGCAAGATCGCGCTCGGTCCGCCCCACCAGCCCGTCCGCGCCGCGGGCGATCAGGCGTCGGAAGGCCCGCTCGGCCACCCGCACGGCCCGGCGGATGCCCGCTACTTCGCCGGCGTCCTTAACGGCCCTCATCTGGAAGATGATCTCCCCCGCCGCCCTGAGAGCCCGGCCGCCGAGGGCAGCCGACAGCGCGTCCCTCTCAGCCAGTGTCATCGCGCCGGCCTGGACGGCCAGGTGCCGCAGCCTGCGCTCAGTGACCACCCCTGCGACGGCCCTGACCATCGGCTCAGCCCGCACCCGGACCTCGACGTCGGCGCACTCTGCCCGGGCCTGCTGCGCGAACCGGCCATCCGTCACCAGGCAGGCCAGCCGCCCAGCCAGCAGCAGCCAGCTATCCTCGCCGCCAAACCCGCTGAGGTAGCGAATGTCGCTGGCCCTGCTGACCAGAAGCGCCTCGGCGCCGACCTGGCGGACGGCCAGTCCCAGCGCCCTGCGGCGCCGCATGCGGTATGCTTTTCGACCTCGCGACAATCGTGACCTCCTCGCCTGCGCCAGGTGGGCCACTGTATCTCCCGCCCCTCCGGCCCTCAACGGTATTCGCCGGCAGCCAAGGCGGAGCCCTCGTTTTTGGAGGAGGAATTTTGAACACTCGGCGAGGCGCCTTAGAATAAGGAGGGCAATTGAGAGGTGCAAGATGGCTGACAGCCGTGCACGAGCCGCATTTGAGCCGGCGCTTGACCAGAAGCTCAAGGCCTTAAGGAGCTGCCTGAAGAGGCTGCGGCGCGTGGTGGTCGCCTATTCCGGCGGGGTGGACAGCACCCTTCTGCTCGCCGTTGCCGCAGAGACGCTAGGGACCGACAACGTCCTGGCAGCGATGGCCGTTTCCGCCACCCACCCCCAGCGGGAAGGCCAGGCCGGGCGGGAGACGGCCAAGCAGCTCAACGTCGAGCTGGTGGAGATCCGCAGCGGCGAGCTTGAGGATCCGGAATTCGCAGCCAACTCCCCGCAGCGATGCTACATCTGCAAGCGGCACGTGATGGGACCTATGGTCGAGCTTGCCGGAAGGCGCGGGTTCCACGCCGTGGTCAGCGGCACAAACGCCGACGACCTGGGCGACTTCCGGCCGGGCATCCGGGCGGCCGAGGAGCTCGGCATCGTCAATCCGCTCATCGAGGCGAAGATGGCCAAGGCCGACATCCGCGCCGCATCGCGCGCGATGGGCCTGGCGACCTGGGACAAGCCCTCAATGGCGTGCCTGGCCAGCCGCGTGCCCTACGGCCAACCGTTGACCAAGGACAGGCTCACCCGCATCGAGCGGGGTGAGGACGCGCTGCGCGACCTGGGTTTCCGCAATTGCCGGCTTAGAGATCACTTCCCCATTGCCAGGATTGAGCTGCCGGCCGACCTGCTCCCGCGGGCGTTGGAGATGCGGCAGACGATGATCGAGAAGCTCAAGGCCCTGGGCTACACGTACGTGACGGTGGACCTTGAGGGCTTCCGCAGCGGGTCGATGAACGAGGCGCTGCGCGATCGGCCGCCCCGCTAGCTAGCGCCTGCCGCGGCGGCTGGAGGGCTGGACCACGCCCGAGCCGGTCGTCGGGCCTGTCTCGACGCGGTCCTGCATTCGGGCGAGCCGGGCGTTCTGACGGTACCACCTTATCCACGGGCTTGTGTTCGTCCCGGCGCCCTTGCGCGTGATCCGCGCGTCGGCCTGGGGCTGGCCCTCGAGGAAGCCGTAGATGCTCACCAGGTCGACTGTGCGGTCGTATCGCAGGCGCTGGCCCACGACCTCCCACGGATCGTCCTTCAGCAGCACCGCGCCGGTGGCGAGGAACACATCCAGCGGGCCGATGACGTTCAGCCCGGCCTGCATGTCCTCCTCCCCGGCCGATCCAGCCGGCGGGGCCGAGGGCCGGGCGGATTCCTCCGGCGCGGCGAACCGCGCGAGCAGGTCGTCGCACCGCAGGTCGGTCGCCCTGCCTGAAGGGAGCTTGTCCGGCCAGGCAGGTATGTTCCAGTCACGCCGCAGCGAGGCCTGCTCGACGATCTTGTCGGCGCTGCGGTGCCTCATCCACACGTCGCCGGCGAGCTGGACCATCCGCTCCTTCATGACCAGCCGCATCGACTGGGCCCACTCGAAGTACGTCTGCGAGGGGCTCTCGATGTCGCCTGTCGGTAACTCGTCGGCGGACTCCCCGGGGCGCTGCCACGGCCTTTCCTTCGGCGGGCGGAGGTCCTGCACCAGCAGCCAGCCCTTCTCGCTGTCCATCGTCTTGGCGTTGGCGTCGTAGGTCATCCTGCCTGTGTGCAGTTCTGCCCAGCCGAGGACGTGGCCTTCGTCGTCGTAGCGGCGGCTGCGGAGTATTACGCTGTCGGTTGCGTGGACGATCGACAGGTTCCCGCCGTAGCCGACCGAGCCCATGTCCACCACCCGGCCGCGACGCTCGCCAGCCGAGGCGGCGGCCCGGGCGGCGGGCGGGGTGGACGGTCTTGCCGATTCCTGGAACGCCGCCTGCATCCGCCCGCAGGTCATCTCATCGCCCCCGCTGGCCAGGTGCACTTGGCCTGTGAAGGTGGCTATAGCTGCCGGGGCGTCCGGCGGCGCCTGGGGGACCAGGCCGGTGTCTGACTTCCAATCCACGTATCGCATCTCATCGGACCAGGTAATCTCCGCCGGGCGCGGCGTGGCGAGCTTTCTGCCGCTGAGGTCGTTGTTCATCATCATGTTGAGCGTGCCGCCCCCGTCCACCCACGCCAGCCCGGCACCGCGGATGAGCGAGCCCCGCTGGTCCTGGAAGGCCTGGAAGTGGATCGTCCCTGCCGTGAGCGTGCCATCGGTCTGCTGAAGCCGGGCCGGCGAGCCGATCAGTACCGCAGTGCCGGCGGACGCATCAGCCTGGAGCCGCTCAGCGCCGGCGGTCCATCTCCTGTCGCCACCGCCGCCCGAAACAGAGACGCTGCCCTCAGCCAGCACGGTGTCCACGTCGGTGTGGGCCTTGCCGGATGGGTCGGCGTAATGATCGAACGCGACGTCCAGACTGTCGGCGGCGATCTGCTGCTCAGCCTGTCTGCCAAGGACCTTCCCATCGGCAAGGGCACGCTGGAGGTACTGCCTGCCGCCCTCGCTGCCCAGGTAGACTCGCAGGTTGCCGCAGGTGAGCTGATCGGATTGGCCGGCCCGGGCCAGCTCGACCTGGCCGCGGAGCACGGCCTCCGCCACGTACAGGCCGCCCTGGCCGGCGTTTGCTTCGGATGACTGGCGGGCCAGGCGGACGTCCACGCCCTGCGTCCAGCTCACACGGTCCGTGGACGCGACGGGCGCGGAGGTGACGCCGGCGCTTGGCGCGGCGGCCTCGGCGGCAGCCGCACGCGCCCCCGGCAGCCGCCCTACGGCAGCTTCCTTCTCGGTAGGACGAATGACGTAACCCGGCCCGCGCAGGGCGGCCGCATCACCGCGGGGTGTGAGCCCAAAGAGCATCGAGGCACAGACCACCTCTTCGCCGGCTGTCGTCTCCAGGCTGGCCGGGGCGTTGGGCTCACCGTCCAGTCGGCCCCGCTGCCAGTCGCCGCCGTCGCCGGCCTGACGGCTGAACGAAAACTCGCGGCAGTCGGCGGTCGTCTGGCCGTCGGACAGTTCGAC
>Ga0315280_10009130_pt1:10000-12824 | contig 12824 bp, 8 predicted proteins | sample YL17G06_40_MG_FD_203697 | JGI IMG/M metagenome (GOLD analysis project Ga0315280, IMG submission 203697) | Sediment microbial communities from Yellowstone Lake, YNP, Wyoming, USA - YL17G06_40 | ecosystem: Environmental > Aquatic > Freshwater > Lake > Sediment | place: USA: Wyoming... | reverse complement strand
TTTTTTGCCTTGATAAACTTTATGGTCAAGCCTCACGGTCTATTAGTACTGGTTAGCTCAATCCATTACTGGACTTACACACCCAGCCTATCAAACTCGTAGTCTACGAGTGACCTTCAGCCCTTGCGGGTGGGAGATCTAATCTTGAGGCAAGCTTCCCGCTTATATGCTTTCAGCGGTTATCTCTGCCAAACGTAGCTACCCAGCGCTGCTCCTGGCGGAACAACTGGTACACTAGAGGTTTGTCCGTTCTGGTCCTTTCGTACTAAGAACAGCTCCCCTCAAATCTCCTTCGCCTACCGTGGATAGGGACCGAACTGTCTCGCGACGTTCTAAACCCAGCTCACGTACCGCTTTAACCGGCGAACAGCCGGACCCTTGGGACCCGCTTCAGCCCCAGGATGCGATGAGCCGACATCGAGGTGCCAAACAGGGTCGTCGATGTGAGCTCTTGGACCCTATTAGCCTGTTATCCCCGGCGTACCTTTTATCCGTTGAGCGATGGCCCTTCCATACAGAACCACCGGATCACTAAGCCCTAGTTTCCTATCTGCTCGAGATGTCTCTCTCACAGTTAAGCTCCCTTATGCCTTTGCACTCTCCGACTGATTTCCAAACAGTCTGAGGGAACCTTAGGGCGCCTCCGTTACAATTTAGGAGGCAACCGCCCCAGTTAAACTACCCACTTAACACTGTCCCTCACCGCGATCAGCGGTGAAGGTTAGAACCTCAGAATAGTAAGAGTGGTATCTCACTGTTGACTCCATCCTTCCCAGAGGAAGGACTTCAAAGTCTCCCACCTATTCTGCGCATACGATCCCAAAATCCAATGCTAAGATGCAGTTAAGGTGCCGGGGTCTTTCCGTCCAGCGGCAGGTAACCGGCGTCTTCACCGGTACCACAATTTCGCCGTGCCCCTCTTTGAGACAGTGCTCAAGTCGTTACGCCTTTCGTGCGGGTCGGAACTTACCCGACAAGGAATTTCGCTACCTTAGGACCGTTATAGTTACGGCCGCCGTTTACTGGGGCTTCGGTTCAGAGCTTTGCCTTACGGCTAACCCCTCCCCTTAACCTTCCAGCACCGGGCAGGCGTCAGACCCTATACTTCGATTTTATGTCTTTGCAGAGTCCTGTGTTTTTACTAAACAGTCGCTTGAGCCCTTTCACTGCGGCCTCTTCGTGCTTCCCCTGAGAAATCAAGGTACAACACTACCGAGGCACCTCTTCTTCCTAAGTTACGAGGTTAACTTGCCTAGTTCCTAAAAGAGGGATCACACGTGCGCCTTAGGATTCTCTCCTCATCTACCTGTGTCGGTTTCCGGTACGGTCACCTGAAAAGCTCCTTAGAGGATTTTCTTGGCAGTTTGGATTCAGCAAGTTGGAAAGCCCGAAGGCAATCTTCCCCACCGCACTCGAGGTTAAGAGCTTCCGGATTTGCCTAGAAGCTCCCTCTACCAGGTGGCCACACATTTCCAATCGTGTGTATGCCTATCCTCCTGCGTCTCCCCATCGTAGTAACGCCCTTCAGGTGGTGCAGGAATGTTGACCTGCTGTCCATCGCCTACGCCTTTCGGCCTCAGCTTAGGGACCGACTAACCCTGAGCGGACTGACCTTCCCCAGGAAACCTTAGATTTTCGGCGTTGCTGGTTTCTACAGCAATTATCGCTACTCATGCCGGCAGGGTCTCTTCTAATCCGTCCACCCCGACTCGTATCGAAGCTTCATCCGAATTAGAATGCTCTCCTACCAAAGATGAAGCCCGAAGGCTTCATCAGTCCGTAGCTTCGGTAGCAAGCTTAAGCCCCGTTACATTGTCGGCGCAAGGACGCTTGACCAGTGAGCTGTTACGCTTTCTTTAAATGATGGCTGCTTCTAAGCCAACATCCTGGTTGTCTGAGTATCCTCACATCCTTGCCCACTTAGCTTGCATTTAGGGACCTTAGCTGACGATCTGGGCTGTTTCCCTTTTGACCACGAAGCTTAGCCCCCGTAGTCTGACTCCCGCATAGAGGTTAAGGGAATTCGGAGTTTGGTTGGATTTGGTAGAACTTTCGAACCCCTAGGCCATCCAGTGCTCTACCTCCCTTACCATTCGTGCGAGGCTAGCCCTAAAGCTATTTCGGAGAGAACGAGCTATCCCTGAGTTTGATTAGCCTTTCACCCCTACCCTCAGCTCATCCAAGCTGTTTTCAACCAACACTGGTTCGGACCTCCCTCCGGTGTTACCCGAAGTTCATCCTGGCCAAGGGTAGATCACTCAGCTTCGCGTCTATTTTGCGCAACTCGTCGCCCTATTCAGACTCGCTTTCGCTACGGCTCCTCTTGTTTCCAAGATTAACCTTGCTACGCAAAATAACTAGCCGGCTCATTATGCAAAAGGCACCCCGTCACCCTGGTTGCCCAGGGCTCCGAGTGCTTGTAAGCATACGGTTTCAGGTACTATTTCACTCCCCTAACAGGGGTTCTTTTCACCTTTCCCTCACGGTACTAGTTCACTATCGGTTGCAGGTGAGTGTTTAGCCTTAGGAGATGGTCCTCCTAAATTCCCGCAGGATTCCACGTGTCCCGCGGTACTTGGGAACTTAACGAAGAGAGATAACCTTTTCGCCTACAGGACCTTCACCTTCTTTGGTTACCCTTCCAAGAGTATTCGGCTAAGATTATCTTTTGTAACTCTTTGATCTTGTTGTGCCAAAATCCTGTTAAGCCCCACGACCCCGCAGACACAACGCGCACAAGCTTACATGTCTGCGGTTTGGGCTGTTCCCCGTTCGCTCGCCGCTACTGAGGGAATTGCGGTTGCTTTCTCTTCCTCCAGGTACT
>Ga0315280_10009130_pt1:0-7500 | contig 12824 bp, 8 predicted proteins | sample YL17G06_40_MG_FD_203697 | JGI IMG/M metagenome (GOLD analysis project Ga0315280, IMG submission 203697) | Sediment microbial communities from Yellowstone Lake, YNP, Wyoming, USA - YL17G06_40 | ecosystem: Environmental > Aquatic > Freshwater > Lake > Sediment | place: USA: Wyoming... | reverse complement strand
TTTTAATTAATTAATTTTCATTAATTTTTTGACGTTTTCTGTAACCCTTTGTTGACCCCAATAAACCCTGATTTCAGCCTTATTTTAACACCTGTTAACACCCCTTCAAAAAAGCCATTTTCTCTCCCCTGAGCAGGGCCTTCAATCCTGGCATGTCTCCTGCTTAAACACCTCTCTCTTAGAGAGGAAATTTATGAAAAGAAACGGATTCAGCTTGATAGAGGTGCTCATAAGCTTCGTCTTGGCTACCTGTCTGCTCTTGGGAACAGCCGGACTTGCCGTGCATTCCCTGGTTGTAAAGAAAAGAGCAGAAGATAATTTAAAAATGGTGGAATTAGCTTCTTCCAAACTTGAATATTTCAAAACCCTCCCTTTTGAATCCAAAGAACTTGAAGGGGGCTTCCGGAGTGAACGGATAACAGAAAAAAATAGCCAGGAAATCTTCGAACGGGAATGGAAGATCGAGGACAGAAAGGACAGATTGAAAAGAATTGAAATTGAGGTCTTTCCAGAGAATAATCCCCAAAAAAGGGTAAGGGTAGCGCTTTTGATATCGCGGGAGCTTGGGTTTTAAGATGAAAGAAAAAAGAGGATTTTCTTTAATTGAAAGTTTAATCGCTCTTTCTCTTCTTCTGATTTTGATTCTTTTAAGTTCGGAGTTCTTCGGGTCTGCGAGAACATTATTTTTCAAGCTCAAGGCTGCAGAGGAGGAAAGCCAAGCGGCCCTGGCGGCTCTCGAAAAAATGAAAATTGACCTAAGCCATGCGGGATTTGGGCTTCTCACGCCGATCGAACTTGGCGTGCTCGGCGGCGTAACTCAAACGAATGGAGTTTTGCGCATCGAAAGCTCCGAGAAAACTCTATCTATTCCAGAAGACCTGGTCGAAGGCCAAATGCGGCTCTCGCTTGAAGGCGGAGAGGAATTGAAGCCAGGCAGAGAGGTTTGCATTTTTGATTCGAATAAAGCAGAAACCAAAATTATCTCTGCAGTCGAAGCCAAAGCAGTTGTTCTTTCTTCGCCGTTGCTTTTTTCATACCGAAAGGAAGAAAGTTCACTCTGCCTTCTCGAAAAAATCTCGCTCTATCTTGATCAAGCGAATCAAATGATCAGACGAAAAGTCAACAGCAGTTCTCCTCAACCCCTCCTGGATGATGTCGTCCAGTTTGATGCGAATTATGACCAAACCACCAACCTCGCCAAACTCCAACTTAGCTTAAAAACCAATCAGGAGAAAAAATATGAAACATCCGTTTTCCCCAAAAATACAGGCCTGGCGCTGGCTCGCTAAACAGAAAAATGAAAAAGCCAGGGGCACAATATCGCTCGTGACCGTTTTTCTATTTTTCATCTTCTCAACTCTTGGCCTGGGCATGCTCTTTCTCTCTCAGATCCACCTCAAGCTAAGTGCGTTTAAAAAAAATTCCACTTTTCTGCAATATGCTGCTGAGAATGGAATAAAACAAAGCTTTGAGTCTGTTGTTCAGTTATTGACACAGTCGCCCTCTCCATTCGTTCTAACTCCAGAAAAATTTGATGAATTCAAGGAAAATGGGCAGAATCACGGCCCAAAAATTATTGAAGAGGTACTTGGAGAAAACCTCCCCTTGATTTTAAAAGAAAGTTGGGAAAACCTCAGCTGGGAATGTTCCGCGAATTTCTTCTTAAAGGCGTTCAAAGAGCAGGAAAAATATTTCTCTTCCATCTCCAGAATGACCCTCGATTCGGAAGGAATGATGAAAAATTTAAAGCCAAGAAGAAAATCATCCCTTGAAGCAGAGCTCAGAATCCTTGCTGGCTATCTGCCTCTCCCTTTCCTTCCCTTTCTCTTGGATAAAAAGATTGGTCAAGATGAAAAAGTGAATTTCATGGAAAAAAATAACATCTCCTTCATGCCGGCTAAGGAAAATTCAATTCAACCTCGAATAAGTTTCTCGGAAGGCGGTCTAATTCCTGAAGACGTGAGTGGGCTGTTGAGTGCAGCCTTAAAAATAAAAATATTTTATCCTCAAAATCTTTCAAGGCCGCAACTTCGGCTTGTCCTCGGGCTCGAAGAGTCAAACGCACCGATCCCTGAAGGAGTTTATCTCATCAAAGATGACTTGGGGCTTGGGGGAATTTATATCCAGGGAGATTTGGAGGAGATAATTTTCGCCATCCAGGAAGATTTCCAGGTCATTTCTTTCCGTATGCCGCAAGGCTCTTGGCTTCTTAAGTTTAGCCCCTCCCAAAGCAAGACCATATTTTCAACTCAAGAGAATACTATTTTTTATGACCTCGTCCCTAATGGCATGATTGTCGCCAATGGAAAAATTATTTCCCTTGGCGGGGGCGTTGTGGATTCTTCAGGGAATATCACTCTGGTCAAAGAGGAGGAAATTCCATCCATCTTAAAAGGGGTGAACCTGACAATCATCTCCTCAGATCAAATTACCGTTTCTTCTCATCTCATTCATCAAGGAGTTAAATGGCAAGATGGTGTGCCTTACATCAAAGATTCAAATTCCCAGTTGATTATTTTTTCAACCGGCAAAGATTTCTGGGAAGATGCCTCGAGGGAAGGGAAGATTGTCATTGACGAGGACGCACCGCAAGAAATAAAAATTCAAGCCTCTCTAACCGCTGGAGGTGGCTTCTCGATTGAAGGCGAGAAGAAAATCGTTCATCTGCTCGGCAGTCTTCAAGCTTCTAATTACACCTCTAACAATAATGCCTTAAAAATCGCTGTGGACGAAAAGCTTGGAGAGGGAGACAATTTCCCCCTAAACTCTCCAGCAACGCCAAGCCCGATTCTTCTTGTTTCTTCACTTAAGGTCAAGGGATGGAAGGAGTATTAGATGAGAAGAAAAGGATTTTCTCTGCTCGAACTAGTCTGCGTTTTGGCATTTCTTGGGATAGTCATCTCCCTTGCCTCAACATCATTCCTGAACGCTGTTCCCAAATATAGGCTTCAGCAGGCCGTCTGGCAAATATATTCTCACCTGAATTTTGCCAGGCATAAAGCCATCTTTGAAGGGGCGCCTGCAAGGCTAAAATTCTATTCGACAAGCTATGCCGTCGAGACGTACGACGAGACCCAAAAGGTCTGGCACCTTGTCAAAAAGAATTTCCTGGAGGGAGTTCAAATTCAAGCCAACAACAATCCTACCTTTTACCCTGAAGGCACTGTCTCTAACCTGGCCTCCATTCTCATCTTTAATTCCAGGGGAAGATACAAAATCACATTGGCCATTTCGGGGAGGGTCAAAATATCGAAACTCTAGGGATATGTTCTATTCTCTAATAATTGTTTAATGTATCGGCGCGATTCATCGCGCATAAAAATATAGAGTCGGATAAATCCGACCGCTACAAAATTATCTTTCGAACACAACCTTCCCATCAATGATGGTGTAAATGACTTCCGCGCTGAGAATCTCTTCTGGGAGGATTTTGAGGAGGTTCCGGTCAAAGACAGTTATATCCGCAAGCTTCCCCACTTCCAAAGAGCCTCGAATATTGTCTTCAAAGGCCGCATAAGCATTGTTAATCGTGTAAGCTTTAATCGCTTCTTCCATTGAGATTCGCTGCTCTGGAAACCAACCTCCTTTAGGTGTGCCCTTTAGGGTCTTTCGCGTCACGGCCGCATACATCAAATATTTGGGGTGTACCTGATAGAGGGCCGCGTTCGTTCCAGGCCAATCCGACCCAAAACACAAAATAGCCCCATTCTCCAGCAAGGATTTGAAGGCATAAGCCCCTTTGCATCTTTCAGCGCCAATCCTTTCTTCCATCCAGCGCATATCATCCGAAATATGATAAGGGTTGACTTCAGCGATCACCTTCAGCGCTTTAAAGCGGGGAAAGTCTTGAGGCCGGACAACCTGAGCATGGATGACCCGGCAGCCTTTTAAGTCAACCCCAAGCTCCCTCTTCAGCCTCTCGTAAAGGTTGAGCACCTCAGCCACAGCCCTGTCCCCAATGGCATGGACATTAGGAACGAAGCCAGCAACCAACCCCTCCCTGATCAAGTTATACATTTTTTCCATATTCCCTGCTTTAAACTCGGGGTCATCAGAAGAATGAGCGCGCCAATGCCCATAATTTTGAGGCTGGTCGGTGTAGGGCTCAAAGAAAAGGGCGCCGTGAGTTCCCATAATTCCATCGATATAACCTTTGAGTGCTCCGTACCGAAGCCACGGATCTTTTTTTCTTGTTGTTGGATGAAAGCCCATGGCAAACCCATTTTCTCTCAATTCTTTACCAAGAGAGAGGTCGGGTCTTAGCCACACCCGGCAAGTTAATTCCCCGCTCTCTTGGAGCTCCACAAATCGTTGAGTTTGTTCAGGTGTCGCGATATCATGAATTTCTACAATGCCGGCTTCACGCAGCACCCGGAGCGCGGCTCGATTCTCATCCAATAGCCTTACATGAGACTTTGGCTTTTGAGCCTTTGCCACGGCATCAAAAGCAGGCGACGGCCGGAAGATGATTCCGGTCGGTTTTCCATCTTCCCCTATCTCCATTCCCTCGAGCTTATTTACGTCAAGTCCGGCTTCTTTGAGGGCAGCCGAATTGGCCAGCCATTCTTTTTGATCATACCGGCAGAGAAAGCAGGGATTCCTCGGTGTAAGGTCATCAATCATCTGGCGATAGGGACGCCAGGGAGTCCTAGCCTCTGCCTTTTTTTCACCAGAATCTCCCAAAGCCCACTGTTCATAAGCTCCCCAAAGGCCTTCCGTGATCCACTCCCCTTCATCCAGGATCTTTGCCACCCGGCTGATTTCCTGGCGAAGACCTTCTTCGTCTGAAACCATCATCAAATTGGCGTCGTTGATGAGGGCGCCTGCCTGGCTAAAATGGACATGGGCATCAATGATTCCGGGCAGGACAAATTTTCCTTCCAAATCGATCACCCTCGTCTCTTTCCCGACATATTTTTTGGCTTCACTGTCCTCTCGGAGCACGGCCATAATCTTATTTCCAGCGATCACAAGCGCCTTTGCCGTTGGCTGGGAAGGATTCACTGTATAAATGTCGCCGTTGAGAAGCACCAGGTCTGCTGCCGGGTATTTTTTTTGAGAACAGCTTGAAGGAATGATCGCAGTGATCATCAAAAAAAATAAGGCCATTTTGATCAATTGTATTTTGGGGACATTGATCATGCTCACCTCTCCTAAAATCATCACCTGAAGAACCTGCTCTTTCTTTTAAACATATAACTATTTTAGTTAAATTTTTGCCCAGGGCAGCTTGATTTTAGATAACAAATATCCCACAAGGGGAAGATAGCCGGGGAGGGTTCCCATAAGGTAACGCGCCTCATAGTGGAAAAACATATGAAGCAGGATAAAATAGAGGGGAATCTGGAAAAAGAAAAATGCTTCAGCTCCTCTCTTCTCCCGGCCGAGCAGAAAAACGGCAATCAGGGAAAGAGGAAAAAGGATGGAGATGGTTATTGTCCCCAGCGCCATGCCCAATATTCGGAGAGGAAAATTCCGGGCATAATCCAGGAACCTAGCTCCTGGATGAAGAGACTTAAAATAACTCCAGCTGTTGGGATAAGTGCAGTCGCCAGCGTTGGCATAAACTAAAAAAGTGCCATAGCAGAGTTTCTTCAAAGTCTGAGCGGCGTACTGAAAAGGATGAGTGCGCACATAGTCGAAAAATTCCTGCTTGCATAGTTCTTCAAGGGTCAGGCCACTGGCCTTCATCCTCTCCTTGAAATAATCCTCAAACCTTTCCTCCTGAGTTGAATAGAATGCCTGGACTTTAGTCCCCAGCCAAAACCGGTACCAGAAAAGTGGCTGGGCGACGCCAGGATCATTTCTGTGGTTACGGACATAATTTGCATAAGGGAAAATAAGAGCGCCCACCACAACCACGGCTATCAAGAAAAAAGAAGCCGCAACCCGAAACTGAATCCGCTTCAAACCCAGCAGAACCGCCGTCAGAAAAATCGGATAGAGAAGAATGGTAGTCATAAAATAGAACCCAAGCCCTGTGAAGAGACAAACGAGAAAAAACCAAAAAAACGATTTTCTTCTCTGTAAAAAGATTCGGCCTGAAAAAATAGCGATGAGGAGCATGAAATAGAAAAGGAAGATATCCTTATAAGGGACAACGTTCGTCCGCGCTTCAAAAAAAAGGAAAGCGAAGACCAATAAGGCAAAGTACGCGGCTTTCTGCCCGAAAAATTTCTTTGCCAAAAAATACAATCCCCATCCTGCAAGGACATCCAAGAGAATTTGGGCGAGCTGGGCAAAAATCCAGAGTTTGGTTCCTGTAATTAGCCAGAGAAAAGCCAAGAAAAAAGAATAGCCGGTGACTTCCTTGACATAAGGCAGGAGCTCCGGAGAAGGGACGACATAGTGTTCAGGGTCTAGAATCCGAGTTGGGTTTGAGGGGTCGACAACCGGAGGCGGCTCTTTAAAAGTCTTTGGGCCATGTCCTTCCAGAATATTCAAAGCGACAAAAGCCTGTTCAAACTGAGTGGAAGGACCGCTATAGACTTGATGATGGAAGAAAGCCAGAAAAAGCAACCTGACAGTTAGCGCCAGGAAAATCAGAAGAACAGGAAAAGTCTTCGAGTTTCTCACTTTTCTCCCATCCTTTCTCTCTCCCGGCCCTTGGAAACGCCTCTGTGAGAAAGCCTTATTCTCCATAAATCTAAAAACATTTTCAGGGAACTGCTGAATATCCTTACTCTGCTTTGGGGCGAATTCCTCCAGACGACCGGGACTTGCTGGATGCGGTAACCCAATTTCCGGCAGAGGTAGAGTGCTTCCACATCAAAACTGAATTTTTTAATTTTCACTCTGGGGAAAACATCCAGGGCCGCTTCTCTCCGGAAAAGCTTGAACCCGCATTGGGTGTCTTTGATCCCCCTCATCACTAAGATCTGGACCAAAACATTGAACATTTTCCCCAGCAATTCCCGGAAGAAAGACTGATGCACCTGTATATCGGACTCGGGGAGGGCGCGAGAGCCGATGACGACATCAAAGCCGCGGTCAATCCAGGGCAAAAACTTATCGAGCTCTTCAATCGGCGTGGAGAGGTCCGCATCAGAAAATAGAATCAGCTTCCCCTTGGCCTGAAGAATACCCTCTTTGACCGAATATCCTTTTCCAAAATTTTGGCTTCGACTCAAAACCCGGGCATGTTCCATCCCCTTGAGAGCTTCGGCAGCGCGGCCAGCGGTCTCATCGCAACTTCCATCATCCACAACGATGATTTCGCTTGAATAATCCTTCTGACTGAGATAATAGCGAATTTTAGAGAGTGTCTGCTCCACGCGAGTTTCTTCATTATAAGCTGGGATGATTACTGAAAGAAAAAATTTTTCCTCTCTCTGACTGCCCATCTACAATTTCTCAGATTGATGCAGGAATTATAAAGTATTCGGCTCAAAAAGAAAATATGTAATGAAATTTGAAATTGAATTCAGATTAAGATATACGTTAGAGGAAATGGAGAGAGCAAATCAATATCAGCGGGAGGTCTTTTCATGAAAAAAATTA
>Ga0315280_10009129_pt1 | contig 12826 bp, 7 predicted proteins | sample YL17G06_40_MG_FD_203697 | JGI IMG/M metagenome (GOLD analysis project Ga0315280, IMG submission 203697) | Sediment microbial communities from Yellowstone Lake, YNP, Wyoming, USA - YL17G06_40 | ecosystem: Environmental > Aquatic > Freshwater > Lake > Sediment | place: USA: Wyoming | collected... | reverse complement strand
AACCTGTTGGCCGCCGTGCCGGACATCGACTGCCAACGCGGCGACTCGCTCGCGCTGCCAGCCTGAAACGCGCGGTGCGGCTCCACAGGGGCGACTCCGGGGCCGGCACCGCACGTTGTCACTATCATCCGCAACCCCCATCTGCGTTCGCAAAATGCTAAGATAGGCGGTCGTATGGGCACGCCGGCGCGGCTGCCCCCCTTCAGACCGCGATTCGTTGTCCAGCCAAGCCGCCAGGGTTGCCGGAATCCCGGCAACCCTTACGCCCGCGCGTCTTCCGCTTCCGAAAACACCCGGAATTCCGGGAGATTCGCCGTCAGCACGGAGGTTGCTCCACTCAGCCCGGGACTTACGTGGCGCAAACCGTTGCGCTCTGCGTGCGTCCCGGCCCGCGTATGTCAATGCAGGCCCCAAGCTGAAGCGTGGGACCTGCGCCACCGGAGAAAGCACTCATATGACACGTCCTCGCATTACGATCGATGGCAACGAAGCCGTCGCCTCGGTGGCCCACCGGGTCAACGAAGTGGTCGCCATCTACCCGATCACGCCGTCGTCGAACATGGGCGAATGGGCGGATGAGTGGTCGGCGAAAGGCCGGAAGAACATCTGGGGCACCATCCCAACGGTCACCGAGATGCAATCGGAAGCCGGGGCCGCCGGTGCGGTTCACGGCGCGCTGCAGGCCGGCGCCCTGACGACGACGTTCACGGCGTCGCAGGGACTGCTGCTGATGATTCCCAACATGTTCAAGATTGCGGGCGAGTTGACCTCGTTCGCAATGCATGTTTCGGCCCGCGCCGTCGCGACGCACGCCCTGTCGATTTTCGGCGACCACTCCGACGTGATGGCCTGCCGGCAGACGGGCTTCGCGATGCTCGCCTCCGGTTCGGTGCAGGAAGCGCACGACTTCGCCTGCATCGCGCACGCCGCAACCCTGCAGGCGCGCGTGCCGTTCCTGCATTTCTTCGACGGCTTCCGCACCTCGCACGAGGTCGCGAAGATCGAGCAGCTGACCGACGACGACCTGCGCAGGATGATGGACGAGCAGCTGATTGCCGCTCATCGCCAGCGCGCGCTCAACCCCGAACACCCCGTCCTGCGCGGCACGGCGCAGAATCCCGACGCGTTCTTCCAGGCGCGCGAAGCGTGCAACGGCTTCTACGCGGCCGCGCCGGCAATCGTCCAGGAGACGATGAACAAGTTCGCGGCACTCGTCGGACGCCAGTACCACCTGTTCGACTACGTCGGCCACCCGCAAGCCGAGCGCGTCATCGTCGTCATGGGCTCCGGCGCCGACGTGACGCACGAACTGGTCGACTGGATGGTCGCGCGCGGCGAGCGAGTCGGCCTGCTCAAGGTCCGTCTCTACAGGCCGTTCTCGGTCGCGCATCTCATCGCCGCCCTGCCCGCCACGACGAAGCGGATCGCCGTGCTCGATCGGACGAAGGAACCGGGCGCCGTCGGCGAGCCGCTGTATCTCGACGTCGTGACCGCGCTGCGCGAGGCGGAGATCGAAGGCATCTCGTCGTTCCAGCAGATGCCCACCGTCATCGGCGGACGTTACGGCCTGTCGTCGAAGGAATACACGCCCGCGATGGCCAGGGCCGTCTACGACGAACTGGCCGGGGCGAAGCCGAAGAGCCACTTCACGGTCGGCATCCTCGACGACGTCACGCACCTTTCACTACCCGTCGATCCGGAGTTCGACATCGAGCCGGACGACGTCGTGCGCGCGGTGTTCTTCGGCCTCGGCGCCGACGGCACGGTGGGCGCGAACAAGAACTCGATCAAGATCATTGCCGAGGAGACCGACAACTACGGCAACGGCTACTTCGTGTACGACTCGAAGAAATCCGGCGCGGTCACCGTCTCGCACCTGCGCTTCGGGCCGCGGCCGTTGCGCTCCTCCTACCTGGTGCGGAAGGCGAACTTCGTCGCCTGCCACCAGTACGTGTTCCTCGATCGCTACGACGTGCTCGAGTACGCGCAGCCCGGCGCCGTCTTCCTGCTCAACAGCCCGTTCGGCCCGGACCAGGCGTTCGCGGAACTCCCCTGCGAGGTGCAGCAGCAGATCATCGAGAAGAAGCTGAAGTTCTACGTGATCGACGCCTACCAGGTCGCGAAGGAGACCGGGATGGGCACGCGCATCAACACGATCATGCAGACGTGCTTCTTCGCGATTTCCGGCGTGCTGCCGCGCGACGAGGCGATCGCGCAGATCAAGAAGGCGATCAAGAAGACCTACGGCAAGCGCGGCGAGGCGGTGGTGCAGCAGAACTTCGCCGCGGTCGACGGGACGCTCGCAAACCTCCACGAGGTGAAGGTGCCGGCCACGGCCGGCGTGCCCGCGGCCGTCGCCGCTGTCGCCGGCAACCCGCACGCGGCGACGCCCGGCGACGCCGCGACTGCCCGGACGCGCCCGCCGATCGTGTCGCCGGAAGCGCCCGACTTCGTCCAGCGCGTGACCGCGCTGATGCTGGCGAACAAGGGCGACCTGCTGCCGGTGAGCGCGTTCCCGGTGGACGGCACCTGGCCGACGGGCACCGCGCAATGGGAGAAGCGCAACATCGCGCTCGAGATTCCCGTCTGGGATTCCTCCATCTGCATCCAGTGCAACAAGTGCGCGCTGGTCTGCCCGCACGCCGCCATTCGCGCGAAGGTGTACGACCCGAAGGCGCTCGCCGGCGCCCCGGCGACCTTCAAGTCGATGGACTTCAAGGGCACCGAGTTCAAGGGGATGAAGTACACCATCCAGGTGGCCCCCGAGGACTGCACGGGGTGCACGTTGTGCGCGATGGTGTGTCCGGCGAAGGACAAGAGCAACCCGAAGCACAAGTCGCTGGATATGCAGCCGCAGCGTCCGCTGCGCGAGGCCGAGGCGGCCAACTACCGCTTCTTCCTCGACCTGGCCGACCCCGACCGCGCGAAGGTCAGGCCGGACGTCAAGGGCGTCCAGTTCTTCCAGCCGCTCTTCGAGTACTCGGGCGCGTGCGCGGCGTGCGGCGAAACGCCGTACGTGAAACTCGTCACGCAGCTGTTCGGCGATCGGCTGCTCATCGCCAACGCAACCGGCTGCTCGTCGATCTACGGCGGCAACCTGCCGACGGCGCCCTACACGGTGAACCGGGACGGCCGCGGCCCCGCGTGGTCCAACTCGCTGTTCGAGGACAACGCGGAATTCGGCTTCGGGATGCGGCTGGCGATCGACAAGCAGGCCGAACAGGCGCGGGAGATGCTGGTCGCGATGGCCGGCGTCATCGGCGAGCAGCTCGTCGACGGGCTGCTCAAGGCCGACCAGTCCAGCGAGGCGGGCATCGCCGCGCAGCGCGAGCGCGTCGCCGCGCTGAAGGCAAAGCTCGTCGCCCTGCACACCCCCGAGGCGGCATGGCTGCACAAGCTCGCCGATTACCTCGTCCGAAAGAGCGTCTGGGTCGTCGGCGGCGACGGCTGGGCGTACGACATCGGGTACGGCGGCCTCGACCACGTGATCGCGATGGGACGTGACGTCAACATCCTGGTCCTCGATACCGAGGTCTACTCCAACACCGGTGGCCAGCAGTCGAAGGCGACCCCGATCGGCGCCTCGGCGAAGTTCGCCATGGCGGGCAAGGCGATTCCCAAGAAGGACCTCGGGCTGATCGCCATGGCCTACGGCAGCGTCTACGTCGCGCACGTCGCGTTCGGCGCAAAAGACGCGCAGACCGTCAAGGCGCTCCTCGAGGCGGATTCCTACCACGGGCCATCGCTCGTGATCGCGTACAGCCATTGCATCGCGCACGGCTACGACCTGGCCTACGGCCTGGATCAGCAGAAACTGGCCGTCGACACCGGCTACTGGCCGCTCTACCGCTTCGACCCGCGCCGCCTGGACGCCGGCGAGAACCCGTTGATGCTCGACTCGGCCGCGCCGAAGGCGGAGGTGGCCAAGTACATGGCCAACGAGACGCGCTTCCGGGTCGTGCAGCAGCAGGACCCCGACCGGTATCGGCTGCTTCTCGGCCTCGAGCAGCGGGAGGTGACCGCACGCTTCAGCCTCTACGAGCAGCTCACGAAGCTGTCGGTTCCGAACCCCAAGTCCGGGACCGAGCGGCCGGCGGACAAGTAGGAGGAGTCGCATGGATCTCTCGACCAGCTATCTCGGCCTTCGCCTCTTCAACCCGTTCATGCCCGGCGCGTCGCCGATGGCCGATCACATGGACTGGGTCAAGCGGCTGGAAGACGCCGGTGCCGCCGCGATCGTCCTCCGCTCGCTGTTCGAAGAACAGATCACCCGCGAGCGGGAAGGGATGATCCACCACATGGAGATCACCGCCGACTCGTTCGCGGAGGCGGTCTCGTACTTTCCGCGCCCGGACGATTTTGCGTTCGGGCCCGACCAGTACCTGAACCAGGTGCGGAAGCTGAAGGAGGCGGTGAACCTTCCCGTCATCGCCTCGCTGAACGGGACGACGCCCGAGGGGTGGCTCGAGTACGCCAGGCAGATCCAGGAAGCCGGCGCCGACGCGCTGGAGCTGAACGTCTACTTCCTGGCAACGAACCCGGCGGAATCCGGTGTGGTCATCGAGAAACGGATCCTGGAAGTGACGCGCCTGGTGAAACAGAACGTCACCATCCCCGTGGCGGTCAAGCTGTCGCCGTTCCTCTCGTCGCTCTCGCACTTCGCGCAGCAACTGGACCTCATCGGGGCCGACGGTCTCGTGCTGTTCAACCGGTTCTACCAGCCCGACATCGACGTCGAGGCGCTCGAGGTGACGCCGGTCCTGCATCTCTCCGATTCCATGGAATTGGGGCTGCGGCTCCGCTGGCTGGCGATCCTCTCGGGCCACGTGCGCGCATCGCTGGCCGTGTCGGGTGGCGTGCACACCTCCGCCGACGTCATCAAGTCGGTGATGGCAGGCGCGCACGTCGTCCAGCTCGTCTCGGCGCTCATCGCGCAGGGCCCGCGCCATATCCGCACCCTGGTGCAGGAACTGACCGAGTGGATGGAGAAGCACGAATACGCGTCGCTCGAACAGATGCAGGCGAGCATGAGCCTGCAGCGGTGCCCCGACCCGGCCGCATTCGAGCGCGCGAACTACATGAAGGTGCTGCAGAGTCTCAAGGTGTGACGGGGACAGGCTTAGGGCTCAGGGCTCAAGGCTTTGGGCCTGACCGGGCTGACGGTGTCAAGCAGAGCCGTGGCGCGATGCGCCACGGCTTTCGTCTGTACGGCTGCAGGCCATGAGCCCGCCAATGCCATAAGAGGTGAGCCCTCACCTTCTCAGGTGCTGCGCGCGACGGACCGCGCCGTGTGCGCGCGCGCGAGCACCAGCAGCGCGATACCCGCCACCATCCCGCCGAGCGCGAACCACTGGGCGACGGTCAGGCCGAGTGCGACCCGAACGTTCACGCGAACGAACTCGATCAGGAAGCGCGTGAGAGAGACGAGGACCAGGTAACGGCCGAACAAATCGAGGTCGTTGACCCGTGAGCGCCGCCACCTCACCAGCAGCCACGTGAAGAAGAACAGCGCGATCGCTTCGTAGATCTGCGTCGGATGCACGCGCGCGAGCGTTGGCGGCAGCCCCTCGGGAAACGCGATGCCCCACGGCAGGTCCGTCGGACGCCCGTAGTCGTCGCCGACCAGGAAACACCCGATGCGGCCGACCGCCTGGCCGAGCGTGATCGCAGGCGCCGCCGCTGCCAGCATGCCCAGGATCGGCAGCCGTCTCCACCAGATGACGATGAGGCCGGCGACGAGCCCGCCTGCGAGGCCGCCGAACCAGCTCATGCCGCCGCGGCTGAGAAGGGTTTCGCCGAGGGGTTCACGAAAGTGCTCGAGGACGTAAAGCGCCTTTGCGCCCGCGAGGCCGCCGAGCACGCCGACCAGCGCCGCGTCGGTGCCCGCACCGACCTCCAGGTGCCGATGCGCCAGCTCCTGTCGAAGCAGCAACACGCCGAGGCCGGCGCCCAGGGCGACCATCAGGCCGAACGAGGTAACGTCGTAAGAGCCGATTCGGAAAAGGACTGGGTACATCGGGGCGGGCCTACGGGCGCGTTTCCTCCGCCAGCAGCTCGGCAATGCGCGCCCGCGCGCGGGCGCGCACGTCGGCGGGCAGCCTGGTGCGGCCTGCCTGCTGGCACAACAGCACCGTCCGCTTCAGGCTCTCCGCAAACTCTTCGCAGCACGGGCATCGGCGCAGGTGCGCGACGAGCGTGCGGCGCTCGGCGGCCTTCAGTTCGCCGTCGATGTAGAGCGACAGCCGCTCGAGCAGGTCGCGACAGCGCGAGGGCGAATGCTTCATGACTTCTCCAGCTCCTGGCGAAGGAACAGCCGGGCGCGGTGCAGCCGCGTCTTCACGTTCGCCTCGGAAATCCCGGTGACCTTCGCCACCTGTCGCGTCGACAGCCCTTCCATCTCGCGCAGGAAGACCACCAGCCGGTACGGTGGCGGCAGCGCCGCCACCGCCGAGCGCAACCGGCGCCGCCGCGCCAGGTTGACGGCGTGTTCGTCGGGGCGCCGCGCCGGATCGACCGGGTCGATCCGCTGGCGTTCCCCGTCTCTCGCGGGCAGCAGGTCGTCGAGCGACAGGACATAAGCCGGTTCGTCGACGCGCTTGCGACGGCCAATCAGACAGGCGTTCTTGACCGTGCGGTACAACCACGTCTTGAACGCCTCGGGTTCGCGGATGCGCGTCGCGTAGCGGTAGGTCTTCAGCAGCGCCTCCTGCATCGCGTCATCGGCATCGCCCGCGTGCCCGCAGACGAGCTGGCTGAAGCGGTAGGCCACTTCCTGGGCGCGCATCAGCAGCCGTTCCATCGCCTGGTGGCTGCCCTCCTGCACCTCTCGCAACAGCGACCCGTAGTCCTCGTCTCCACGCCGCGGGCGGACGGCCCGCTCGCGAGCGTGTGTCTCTTCGGAAGGATTCGTACGCATTGATTTCGTCACAGGAGTATCCGCGACCGCTGCGCGCGCCACGCCCGCGTTCCCGCCATCCGCGAAGCCCAGCCGGTTGGGCGCGCATCGCCCCTGGATGCGATTGTAGCCCGTGTCACCTTCCCGCTGCCCCTGAATCTATCAACAGACCCTATGAAGTCCACATTCCTGTTCGCCGCGATGCTCCTGTTGACCGCGCCGCCGTCGTTCGCGCAGGGGCATCTCTCGCTCTCCGACGCCATCGGCCGCGCGCTCGCCCAGAATCCGGCGATTCGGGCCGCGCAGGCGGCCACCGGCGAAGCCTCCCAGCGCATTACCCAGGCGCGGGCCGGATACCTGCCGAGGCTCGAGCTGGTGGAGAGCGCCCAACGCGGGAACCAGCCGGTGTTTGCATTCAGTTCGCTGCTCGCGGAGCGGCGTTTCTCCGCGGCGGATTTCGCCATCGGCTCGTTGAACCATCCGGACGCGGTCACCAACCTTCACACCGGGCTCGCGGTCGAGCAGCCGATCTTCGACGGGTTCCGCGCCCGGGCGGCAACACGCGCCGCCGAGATCGGCCAGACGCTCGCCGTGACCGGCCAGGAGCAGGTGCGTGCGGATCTGGCGTTGGCCGCGACGCGGGCCTATGCGCTGGTGCTTGCTGCCGTCGCCGACCGGCGCGCCGCCCGGGCCGCGGTGCAGGCGGCGGAGGAGGATCAGAAGCGGGCCGAGCATCGACGCGACGCCGGACTGGCGAGCGAGGCCGACGTGCTCGCCCTGCAGGTTCACGTCGCACAGATGCGCGAGCGGTTCATCCGGGCGTCGAGCGACGAGACCGTTCGGCGCGCCGAGCTCAATCAGGCCATCGGAGAACCGCTCGACCGCTTCTTCGCGCTCGACGACGTCCAGCCGGACACGATCCCGGCGCCCCCGGCCGACCAGCTCGAGCAGCAGGCGCTCGCTGCGCGACCGGAAGTGCGGACGGCCCGCCTGCAGGAAGGGTTGGCTCGAGAGGACCGCCGGACGGCGCGGGCCGCGTTTCTCCCGCAGATCTCCTTCCAGGGCTTCTTCGACCTGAACGGCAGCGGCGAGGCATTCTCGGCACACGCATCGGCCTGGATGGTCGGCGCGCAGGCCCGCTGGACGATCTTCTCCGGTCTCGCAGACGTCGCACGACTGCGCGAAGCCGGCCTTGCGGGCGACCGCGTCGCGGCCGACCGCGAACGCATCGAGACCGCGGTTCGCCTCGAGGTCCGCACCGCGGCGGCTCAGATTCAGTCGGCCACCGCGCGCCAGCAGGTGGGCCTGGCGGAGGTCGCCCAGGCGCGCGAGAGCCAGCGGATCATTCGCGACCGTTACGAGGCGGGGCTCGCATCGGTCAGCGACGTGCTGCGCGCCGCCGACGCCGTGCTCGAAGCCGAATCCCGGCACACGGCCGCGACGGTCGACCTGCTCGTGAGCAACGCGATGCTCGATCGAGCCGTTGGCCGGGTGCCGGCCGGCCGGCGAGAAGTCGTGCTGACAGTCCGAAAGTCCGAATGTCCGGCCGTCCGAAGGTCAGACTTTCGCGGTTCGACAAGCTCACCGCGCCCTGAGCCTGTCGAAGGGCGGACTCCCGGACCACCGGACTCTCGGACCACTGAATGACCATCTTGGAAAGTAGCCAATGAAGAAATCGCCCTTGGTGCTCGGTGGCGCAGGAATTGTCGCGGCGGCCGCGATCGTGTTCGTTGCCGTGTCCCATGTGTCGTCCCGCGCGGACCAGTCCGCGGCGGCCGCGCCGCGCCCCATCGAGGTGCAGCTCGCTCGCGCGACCATGCAGGACCTCGAGGACTGGTTCGAGATCGGAGGCGACGTGCGCGCCAGGCAGACGGCCACGCTCGTCAGCCGCATCGTCGCGCCGGTGACGCAGGTGCTGGTCCTGCCCGGCGACCGCGTGCACGCCGGCCAGCCGCTCGTCCTGCTGGACGCGCGCGATCTGACCGCCGCCAGCAGCCGCGCACGGGCGGCCGTCGAGGCTTCTCGCGAGGCCGCGAATGCCGCCGCCGCGGAGCGCCAGGCGGCCGATGCCGCGTCCGTGCTCGCCACGGCGACCTACAAGCGCGTCGCCGATCTGCGCGCGAAGAACTCCGCAACCCCCAACGAACTCGACGAAGCGCTCGCCGGGCTGCACGCCGCTGAAGCGCGCGTCGCGGGCGCCAGGGCGCAGATCGCCCGCGCGGCGGCCGGCATCCAGGAGGCCCAGGCCGCCTCGGAGGCGTCGTCCGTGTCCCGCTCTTACGCGACCGTCGCCGCTCCCTTCGACGGCGTCGTGACGCAAAAGCTCATCGAGGCCGGCAACATGGCCGCACCGGGTGTTCCGCTGCTCACCGTCGAAGACACGCGGGCGTTCCGCCTCGAGGTCCGCATCGATCAATCGCGCGCCTCGCTCGTGCGTCCCGGTCAGGCCGTCGAGGTTGCCATCGATGACGGCGCGCCGGCAACCGCTCGATCGATGACCGGCCGCGTCGCGGAAATCTCGCACGTCGTGGACGAGAACGCGCACGCGTTCCTCGCGAAGATCGACCTTCCCGCGACCCCCGCCGTTCGCTCGGGCATGTTCGGCCGAGCCCGGTTCGCGGGTGCCGCACGCCGCGTTCTCGCCGTGCCGGCAGCCAGCGTGGTGCGTCAGGGGCAGCTCACCTCGGTCTTCGTCGTCGACGGATCGGGAATTGCGCGGCTGCGCCTCGTGTCGGTGGGAGAACCGAGCGCCGGTGCCATCGAGGTGCGCGCCGGACTGGACCCGGACGAGATCGTCGTTGTCGACCCGCCGCCCGGCCTGATCGACGGCGCTGCGGTCGCGGCGCCGCGTGCCGGTGGGCGCGAGTCCACCCGCGGAGGTCGGGCATGAGCCGCACGACCGGTCTGGCGGGGCGCGTCGCCGCCGCCTTCGTGCACTCCAAGCTCACGCCGCTCGTGATTGTCGGCTCGCTTGCGCTCGGCCTGCTCGCCGTTTCCGCGCTGCCCCGCGAGGAAGAGCCGCAAATCATCGTTCCGATGATCGACGTGCTCGTGCAGATGCCCGGCGCCACGCCGCGGGAGGTGGAACAGCGCGTCATCGGCCCGCTGGAAAAGCTGCTCTGGGAGGTGCCCGGCGTCGAATACCTCTATTCCACGTCGAGTCCCGGGCAGGCCATGGTGGTCGTCCGCTTCTACGTCGGCCAGGACGAAGAGCGCGCGCTCGTTCGCCTGAACCAGAAGCTCTCGGCAAATCTCGATCGCCTTCCGCCCGGTGTGAGCCCGCCGCTCGTGAAGTCGCGCTCGATCGACGACGTGCCAATCATGGCACTGACGCTCTGGGGGGCCCGCTACGACGACTTCCAGCTGCGCCAGCTGGCCGGCCAGGTCCGCGAGGCGATCACGCAGGTGCCGGATGTCTCGGAAGTCTCGGTGGTCGGCGGGCGGAAGCGCCAGCTGACGGTCGAGATCGATCCGGGCCGCCTCGACGCCTACGCCCTCGACCCGCTGGCGGTGCGGCGCGCGATCCAGGGAACCAACGCGCTGCAGCCCGGAGCGGATCTCGTGGCCGGCAACCAGCGGAACACCGTGCAGGCAGGCGCCTGGCTGACCGACGCCGCGCAGGTGCGCAGCGTCGTCGTCGGCAGCCGGAACGGCCGGCCTGTGTTCGTGAGCGATGTGGCCGACGTGCGCGACGAGGACGCCGAGCCGACCAGCTACGTGCAGTACCGCGCGCGGGACGGCCGAACCTACCCCGCGGTGACGATGGCGATCGCCAAGCGAAAAGGGACGAACGCGACGGAACTGGCCAGGCGCATCGGCCAGAAGATCGGCACGCTGCGCGGGACGGTGATTCCGGGCGACGTGCACCTGTCCGTGACACGCAACTACGGCGAGACAGCCGAGCAGAAGTCGAACGAGCTGCTCTTTCACATGCTGATCGCCGTACTGTCGGTTTCGGCCCTCATCTGGCTCGTCCTCGGGCGCCGCGAGGCGGCCGTGGTGCTGGTCGCCATCCCGGTGACACTGGCGCTGACGCTCTTCGTCTTCTACCTGTACGGCTACACGCTGAACCGCATCACGCTGTTCGCGCTGATTTTCTCGATCGGCATCCTCGTCGACGACGCGATCGTCGTCGTGGAGAACGTGGTGCGCCACGCCCGCATGGCGAGCGGCGAACATGCGTCGCTGGCCGCCATCGCGATTCGCGCGGTTGACGAGGTCGGCAACCCGACAATCCTCGCGACGCTGACGGTCGTCGCGGCGATTTTGCCGATGGCGTTCGTCGGCGGCCTGATGGGCCCGTACATGCGGCCCATCCCGATCGGCGCCTCCGCAGCGATGATCTTCTCGCTGGTGGTCGCCTTCATCGTGACGCCGTGGGCGGCGGTGCGTCTGCTCGGCAAGCGGGCGTCGCACCAGGAACACGGAGAGGATCGGCTGACCGCGATTTACCGGAGCGTGATGGCACCACTCATCACGCGGCCGCGCCTGCGGTTCGCCTTTCTCGGCTCGGTGGCGGTGCTGCTGCTGGCGGCCCTTGTCCTGGTGCCGCTCGGGCTCGTCACCGTCAAGATGCTGCCGTTCGACAACAAGAGCGAGTTCCAGGTGGTCGTCAACATGCCGGACGGCACCCCGCTCGAGCAGACCGCGCGCGTCACGTCCGAAGTCGCGGGTGTCGTGCTGCGCGAACCGTCGGTGGCCAACGTCGAGAGCTACATCGGTACCTCGGGCCCGTACAACTTCAACGGCCTGGTCCGCCACTACTTCCTGCGCCGCGAGCCGTATCAAGGCGACCTGCAGGTGAACCTGGTCGGCAAGGACGATCGGTCGGAACAGAGTCACACGATCGCCAAGCGGGTGCGCGACGCGCTGGCGCCCGTCGGCCGCCGCTACGGGGCGCGCATCCAGGTGGCCGAGGTGCCGCCCGGCCCGCCGGTGCTCCAGACGCTGGTTGCCGAAGTCTACGGACCTGACCACGACCGGCGCCTGGCGCTTGCCAGGCAGGTGCGCGCGATCTTCCAACACACCGCTGGCGTCGTCGACGTCGACTGGTACGTGGACGATCCGACCGCGAAAGTGCAGTTGAAGGTGGACGACGAGAAGGCGGCGGCGGCCGGGCTCTTTGCGGCGGCGATCGGCTCGGTGGTGCGGATGGCGGGAACCGGCGAGTCGGCCGGGTTGCTGCACGACGCCGCCGCGCGCGAGGACGTTCCGATCGTGCTGCGGCTGCCGCGGGCTGAACGGAACTCGCTCGACTCGGTGCGCGCCATTCGCCTGATGCTGCCGTCCGCTTCACCCTCGCCGGCAGGGCACGGGTTCAGCCTGGCCGCACCCGGCGCGTTCTCCGGCGTGTCAATCGGCGAGCTCACGCGTGCCGTCCACACGACGGAGGATCGCAGCATCTGTCACAAGAACCTGCTGCCGGTGACCTACGTGACCGGCGACGTGGCGGGTGCGCACGAAAGCCCGGTGTACGCCATCCTGCAGATGAACCGGGCGCTGGCGAAGATCTCGCTGCCCGAGGGCTACCGCTTCGACGTCTACAACGCTCACCAGCCGTTCGACAGCACGCGGTACGCGATGAAGTGGGACGGCGAATGGCACATCACCTACGAGGTGTTCAGGGATCTCGGCCTCGCCTTTGCCGTGGTACTGCTGCTCATCTACATTCTCGTGGTCGGCTGGTTCGAGTCGTTCGTCACGCCGATCGCGATCATGGCCGCGATCCCGTTCTCGCTGGTCGGCATCCTGCCCGCGCACGCGGCGCTTGGCGCCTTCTTCACCGCGACGTCGATGATCGGTTTCATCGCCGGCGCCGGCATCGTCGTGCGCAACTCGATCATCCTGGTCGATTTCATCGAGCTGCGCCTGATGGACGGGATGCCGCTGGAGCAGGCGGTCGTCGACGCAGGAGCCGTGCGATTCCGCCCG
>Ga0315280_10009128_pt1 | contig 12828 bp, 10 predicted proteins | sample YL17G06_40_MG_FD_203697 | JGI IMG/M metagenome (GOLD analysis project Ga0315280, IMG submission 203697) | Sediment microbial communities from Yellowstone Lake, YNP, Wyoming, USA - YL17G06_40 | ecosystem: Environmental > Aquatic > Freshwater > Lake > Sediment | place: USA: Wyoming | collected... | reverse complement strand
TGTGATACTCTGGACGTATCGGCACTATAAAGACCTGCCCTGCTGTAGAGAAGAAGGGATATGTCAGCTTCGGGGTCGAGCGGTTAGCTAACCTTTCACAGGATCGGATGTAGACAAGCTCGTTTCCTCCCGGCCCCTTCTTGAAACCGTGATGATAAAAACCGTACTCTTCGAAGAGGTTTATGAGTCGCTGTTGCTCAATTCGCTTATTGAAAGTCGTGACATATACTTCATCAACCTTGAGGCGAAGAGCGTTGTCAAAAACAATTTTAAGGAATCTTTCTCCCAAGCGAAAACCATTCAGCGTTACTTTGAAACTACCAATCTTAAGACGCCTCTTCTTGGGAAGAGGAGGATCTATGTCCGAATAGTCTTCGTCTTTGCCCTCGATTTTCAGATAGAGTAGAGCAATCGGCTCGCCTTCAGAGAGACAGACGTAGACTGGTTCGTCTGCCTTCTTGTTGAACCACTTTTCATAACCAGGGTAATCTTCCTTGAAAGATGCGAAGAAGTCGTCTGATAGGTCAAGATTGCCGAAAAGGGACTTTCTTACTGAAAGCACTTTATAGTCCGCCAATTCAGGGTTTTCGGCAGTAACCTTTTCTAGGAAGGCGTCTATCGTGAAAACCCGGTCTGAAATGCCTAACAATGATGCTTTGTTGAGAAGCCGCTTATCCTCGGTGATTAGCGCGTCAACTCTTCCGCAGTAAAGTTCATTGATAATTATTGTGTCGTTCAGGTCGTTTTGGTTCTTGTCCAAGGGCTCCGTAATCGAGCGAACTGCTTCGGACATCGGAGCCTTCGTTTTGAGGACGTTGTAGTTTCCCAGTTTCACTTCGAAAGACTTACGAACCTTGGGATCCAGGTACTTCTCAATCTCTCCAATGGTTACGGAATGGATACACTTGGTGTGGTGCAGATTATCAAGCCACCTAAATAGTATGCCGATATCTTCATCGACAACGGTAGCGGCTTCTCTGTGGATAACAATATTGGTGTCCAGTATAATCTTCACAGGCTCTCCCGGCGCACTATTTCCGGTAGGCGTCCAAGTACTTTCTTATAATCTTCTCCTGCTCTTCTTCGGTTGCCTTTAGAAAATCATTCAAGGACGCTGCCAATAGGAGATTCTTTTTCCTACCCGTCCTTTTTGCCAGTTCGTCCAAAGACAAAGCTAAACTCTCTGGGATTTCCACAGACACAGGTTTCTTCGCCATAATTAGCCTCACGATAACTATAATCAGTAATATTTTACTATAATAGTCAAGTAACGTCAATACTTTACTATATATTACACAACGATTAGCAGAAACACTCTTCTTTTGCCCTTTTATCGTGACAAAATGACGAATTGTTACTCCAATCTGACTCTCTCTATTCCTTGGCATAGCTCAAATCGTGTTTCCGACTACAAGTATAGGAAAAGCTTCCGTTAGGTGGTAGAATATACTTAAGGGATCATTTCGGGCGAGTAAGTGGTGAGGAGTACGTTTCAAGGTAATCTTATATTAGTCTCAAAGTCAGTGAGATGGGACTATGCCTAATCCATTAAGCTCTATTACTCCTATATTGGACCTTCTAGGAAAGGAACTCAAAATCCTTCCGGCCACTGGTGGTGCCATAGAGGATCTCCAACACCCGGACCAGGATGAAATAGAGGATGCCCTAATAAACAGAGATACGGCGGAGATTACTGCTTTTGCTGAAGTACCTGAGCCCGATACTTCCAATATTTATAGGTCGACACCACCTCTTTTCCGCCAAGAAAAACACCTATTCAGATTTTTCATTGATGGTAGTATTCGTAACTATTTCCTGGCGACCGGCATTGAGGGAACAAGGTCGTTCCCCATTGAGCTGGCACAGATTGGGGCAACAGTGGTGGAAAGGGATGATGATGGACAAATCAAAGTCCATTCCCATAAACACAAGGTTCTACTGTTGCTCCCGAAACAGAATCAGGGTGTTTCGGACACCCTATGGATGCAACTACGAAAGATTAGTAAGCCTGATTTTTTTGAGCTTGTCGATTTTACGCTGTCGGACCCGCTGAGCGAGACCAAAAAAGACCCTAGAGACAAAGCCGGCGCAAAAGCTCGCTCTGAGATGCATAAATTGGAGATAGAACTTATTAAGTCTACTGATGCTTTTCGCGATGATAATACCTGGTTGATACTAGATGGGAGCGTTAAGTTCGTCGAAGAAGATATATGGGATTCGTGGAGGCGTAAACCAAGCCCTTATCTCATAGGTGTTGCCAAGTCTTTTCGGAAAGACACAATGTTCCAGTTTGGACACAGTTCCACGGGGAGAAAGGATATCACAGGTATCATTGCTGGTCTTCCTCATGCTTATAGAACAGTTGCTTTTAGTGCCGATGGAGGAAAGATTGCTTTCTGGTATGTTAGGCTACGGGAACAGAAGGAGTTGGATTATCCTCTGATGGGCGTAGTAAAGGTCGAAATACCCCGTCCTGACCTAACGCCGATTCCTAGTGAACTAGCTGACCTTATTTCTAGGGTGCTTGTTGCCGAGAGAAATGTAACGCCATACGGATTGGACCATAGGTGGCACTGCTCATTATATCCTATACATATCGCTGAACAAGTAATAAAAAGTGGATTCTACTCGAAAGACGTCCTGATGGGCTGCATAAAATGGCCTAAACCGCAAGCTGGAGGTGCGCTATGAATGAGATAAAACCACTTCAGGAGATTGGTAAGACCTCTGCTACAGATAGAGCCCCGAACACGTCTGACAAATTTCTCTTTTGGTTAGCGCCGGGTATAATAGTCAACCCCTTTGATATAGTCCAAGTCGAGCAAGTTAGCCATGAGGGAAAAAGTCAGACCTTTGGCTTAGTAACTATCCTAGAACATAGTACTGATTCCCCCACACATCTAGCAAACTTTATCTCAAGCAACTTTGGCGAACTGGATGAGGAACCAAATACCCCCCGTCAGGGCACAACCGTGGCTAATGTGAATGTATTGAGCAATAGTAAAGACATTTATATGCCCGTATCCAGCGAAAAGGTAGTTAGCTTCGCAGATGAGGCCGGGATTCAAATGGCATTGGGTATGGATACTATGGGCACTCAGGATAGGATCCCTGCCGGTCTCATCAAGATGAGTAATGGTGTAGCCGCTGTAGCCTATATTGACCGTCGGTACGTATTAGGTCCGGAGTCAGGACACGTTAATATTACAGGTATTAGTGGCTTAGCTACTAAGACATCATATGCCATGTTTCTGATCCAGTCTATCCTACAAAAAACCCCCGAAGAGGAAAAGGATAAAATAGCGGTAATTATCCTCAATGTGAAGCACGGAGACCTACTCCAGATCGACCAACGACCAGAAAGAGAACCCTCCGTAGAGGAGATGGAATTATGGGAAGCACTTGGCTTGGAGCCAAAGCCTTTTGATTCAAATAAGGTTCACTACTTTTTGCCACGTGGCAGAGATGGCCGACCTAATTGCTTTTATGAGCCAAGTCCCCACAATGTTTATGCCTATGACCTTGAAGCCACCGCTGATAAACTCGATTTATTGTTTGCACAAGTACCGGATACCTATTTTACTCTGGAATCTATCATTGGGGAAATCCGAGAGGGTATAAGAAATCGAGAGCCAGAATTCAAGAATGTCCATAGCTGGGATAATCTGCTTAACCAAAAACCTCTAGTTGATCCGCAAACACATTCACCTGTAAGCATGTGGAGAGGAATACGGGCCTCCTCTATCGGAGTATTTAGACGGCACATAAGAAGAATGATCAAAACTACACAGTCTGGGATTTTTGTTGATTCACTCTCCGCTCGTGAGAAAGTGTTAAGTGACGAGATTCTTAAAATCCAGGGGGGGCATACATACGTTATTGACATCGCTCGGCTCTATGAGCATGAGCAGATGCTCGTTTTTGGTGATTTGCTCAGGGCAATCCACAGCCTTAAGGCAGAGCCGCCAGAAGATAGAGAATCGCCTCCTCCGGAGAAGATAATCTTCTTTGTCGATGAGCTGAATAAATATGCTCCTAAAGGTGAGAGAACGGCACCTCTTACTCAAAATGTCCTTGAAATTGCTGAGAGGGGCAGGTCACTGGGGGTCATTCTAGTCTCGGCTCAGCAGTTTATGAGTGCTGTTCACCCCAGAGTTACTGGCAACTGTGCCACCAAGATTATTGGGCGCTCAGGCTCAGCCGAGGTAATGGCAACTGACTATGGATTTCTCGATAGAGAGATACGATCCAATGTTACCCGTCTTTCCAAAGGAGAACTTCTGCTTAGCCATGCCGTCTATCGCCAGCCTGTAAAAATAGTGTTCCCCAGACCAGCCTACCGCCAACATGAGGTTTAGCAGGATAACAATGGATATTGAAGCCGAAATAAAAGAAAGAGCTCCCGAGCTAGCCCTCCAGATTAAACAGGCGGCAGCTTCCTCCCGTAATGAAGCTGAGTTTAGAACAAAGATTGCCCAGCTTATAGATGGCTTAGCTGATAAACTTAAGCTTCCCCCATATTTTAGAGAAGAATACACCCTTCTGGAAGGTAGAGCAGACGCTGTCTATAACCGATTGGTGCTGGAATATAAAGCACCGGGTGTACTAAGAGAAAGCAATAGCTATAAATCAAACAAGGATAAAATTGAAAAGGTAAAAGATTATATCAGAGGGCTGGTCAGGCGAGAACGCCACAAACCTGAGCGCTTAGCTGGTGTTCTCCTTGATGGAAACTATTTCATATTCATTCGCAACAAGGAAGGGGTATGGCATATTGATTCACCACTAAAGGTGGATGATTCTTCCACTGAATACTTCCTTAAGCTTTTAGCCTCCTTGTCTAAGGAACTAGCCCTTATCCCCGAAAATCTTGTGAGGGACTTCGGCGAGAATAAAACGGTATCCCGCAAGGCGGTAAGTGCTCTATACCAAGCTCTTACTGAAAGCCAGAATCCCAAGGCGAAGAAGCTATTTGAGCAGTGGTCGCTACAGTTTGGTGAGGTATGTGACTACGAGAGGGCTTCCAAACTAAAGGTAGATTCCTTTGCCCGAAGATTTGGCATAACCGATAAGGATATTAAGCCTTTTCATTTCTTCTTCTGCCTGCATACTTACTATGCTACTTTCATCAAGCTGCTTGCCGTCCAGGTGGTGCATTATTACATTATGCCTAAGCTGGGGACAGATATAAGACAGGCAGCCAGTTTCAATAGCCAGCAGCTAAGAGCCTATCTTGAAAAGATGGAGGAGGGTGGAATCTTCAGAGAGCTCGGCATTGCCAATTTTCTGGAGGGAGACTTCTTCCGCTGGTATCTGGATGTCTGGGATGAACCAATTTATCAGGCGGCAAGAGAAATAATCAAAGCATTAGCTAATTACTCACTGGTTACCCTGGACGTTGACCCTGACTCTACCCGTGACTTGCTCAAGAAACTTTATCAACAGCTCATGCCCGGTGAACTAAGGCACAATCTGGGCGAATATTACACCCCCGACTGGCTTGCTGAAAGGCTGCTAAATATGCTGGAGGGAGGGAAATTTGAGGGTGACCCTAATAAGCGCCTTATTGACCCTGCCTGCGGCTCAGGAACATTCTTGGTTATTGCCATAAAAAGAATTCGCGAATACGCCTCTGAGCAGATGCTTCCAGAATCACAGGTTCTGGCTAAGATTCTCTCTAATGTGGTTGGTTTTGACCTAAATCCATTGGCGGTCATCTCAGTGAGGACAAACTATCTGCTGGCCCTCGGCGACCTTCTCCAGCATAGAAAAGGAAATATAGACATCCCCGTCTATATGTGTGACTCCATTATGACTCCCCAGGAAGGTAGAGACCTCTTTAGCCGGGGAGTATTGAGGTTTAGTACTGCAGTCGGAACCTTTTCACTTCCCAAGGTACTGATCCAAGCTCACTATATTGATAGATTATCCAATCTGCTTGAGGAATCGGTTAAACTTGAGCTTGATAAGGAACAGTTTATACAAAAGCTCTGTCAGGAACTGCCCCTAATACCTAAGCAAGACGATAGAGATATTGAGGTCGTGTCTAACCTCTATGAAAATCTCCTCACCCTCCAGAGGCAGGGTGTCAATGGCATATGGGCAAGGATTATTAAGAACTCCTTTGCTCCCCTATTTGCTGGAGAATTCGATTATGTGGCAGGCAATCCCCCGTGGGTCAACTGGGAGAACCTGCCTGAGAACTATAGGCAAGACACAAAGCCTTTATGGGAAGAGCATGGCCTATTTCCTCACGGTGGCATGGACACCATTCTTGGCAAAGGCAAAAAGGACATTTCCATGCTAATGAGCTATGTTGCTATGGACAAATATCTTAAGAAAGGCGGTAAGCTCGGTTTCCTGATTACCCAGTCTGTCTTTAAGACTGCCGGCGCCGGTCAGGGCTTCCGGCGGTTTCTATTGGGTACCGGCGAGTATATCCAAGTGCAACATGTGGATGACATGGTTGAACTCCAGCCATTTGAGGGTGCGTCAAATAGAACCAGCGTGGTTATCCTGCAAAAGGGAAGACAAACCAAATACCCAATGCCCTCGTATCTCTACTGGAAGAAGGCGGTAAAAGGGAAGTCCATATCTATGGATAGCAGTTTGGATGATGTCTTGCAGATGACGGAAAGAAAGCAGTTTGCTGCTGAACCGGTTGATGCAAAAGACGTGACCTCTGCCTGGCTTACTGGAAAGCCAAAGGCGATCAAGGCTGTTAAAAAGATACTGGGGCAGTCCGACTATGTAGCCCATGCTGGCTGCTACACCGGTGGTGCTAACGGTGTTTATTGGGTGGATATCATAGATAGGAGACCTGATGGTCTGGTGGTAGTTTCAAACATTACTAAAGGCGCTAAGAGAGAGGTAGAAAGCATCCAGATGGCTATCGAGCCTGATTTACTCCATCCACTGTTGCGAGGAAGGGATGTAAGACGATGGCACGCTGAACCCTCAGCTCACATCCTCATGGTACAAGACCCCGAAAAGAGACGCGGCATAGACGAAGGTGAAATGAAAACGGATTATCCCAAAACATATCTGTACCTCAAGAGGTTTGAGGTAGCACTGCGAGAGCGGAAGTCCAGAGGAGTGACTGACATGATAGAGGAGGGAGCCCCATTTTATACAATGTTCGCCATCAGCGACTATACCTTTGCCCCGTATAAGGTTGTGTGGCGAGAACAAGCTTCCGCACTGACGGTATCTATTGTGTCCTCTATTGAGAGTAAGCCTGTTATTCCTGACCACAAGTTAATGATGATTGATTGCAGCACTGAGAGAGAGTCGCATTACCTTGGTGCGATGCTAAACTCAGCTCCTGCAAGGTTTGCGGCCATTTCTTATGCTGTAGAAATACAATTTGATACCCATCTGTTAAAGAATATTCGCATTCCTAAATTTGACCCTGGCAATAAGATTCATAAAGAGCTTGCTGGTCTTTCCCAAAACGCCCACTACGCGGTATCAATAGGCGATGAGGTTGGGCTTAAGGAAATAATTGAACCACGCATAGACGAGCTTGCGGCACAAGTCTGGGGGTTGACCGGGGAGGAACTAATTGAAATCCAGAGTTCCCTAAAAGAGATGGGGTGAAGATGAAGAATACTGGCAATCGGCTAGATAAAGCTTCTCTTAATTCAGATTTCAAGGAATACCTTTTGTCTGAGTATAGCAATATTGCACAAGCTCACTTCAAAACCATAGAGACGATCTCAACCTTCTTCAGAAACTACTTGGTTATAGTGTCGATTCCTATCTCCGTCCTCGCAATTCTTATAAGCATATTTGCCGGGACGGAAGCGCTAAGAACTGTCGTCCTCCTCAAAGTACCCCTGTCGGTCATACTTTTAGCTGTTTCACTTGCCGGCGTTGGGGTTCTACTTTACATAGTGAATCTAAGAATGGATGCAATACTCTATGCGAGGACAATAAATGGCATAAGGAAGTACTTTTATGATAAAGCTGACCTAGATATCAATACTAAGTTGCGTACTCGAGTTCTACCACAAAGCCCCAACCAGCCAGCCTATCACGAAAAAGTGTATTTCTGGCCAGTGGTATTCTCATTTGCCATCTTCAACAGCCTGTATTTTCTTTTCGCCCTAACAGGCTTCAGCTTAGAGGGTCAATCTGGCCAAATAGGTGACATTCTTGCCAACATGCCTGTCTGGGTGTGGCCGGCAAGTTTCGCATTTCTTATGGGCCACTTTGGGGTTTACTGTGGGTATGCACGACACCGCGAAACAGCATATCTCAGGTCATATATTATTGGCGTTGATATTGATGGCGTTTTAACCCAGCACCGAAGGCAATTTTGCGACCTGCTTAAAAAGAATGCAAATAAGAGGGTTGACCCTGAGAAAATTACTAGAATTCCTGTTCACGAATGTGAGAACCTTGATGTGTCGAGAGATGATGAGAAGAAAGTCTTTAATGATCCTAATTACTGGATAGACATGGAAGTGGAACCAGAGGCGGCGGATACCCTTGAGCGGATTCGGAATATATTCAAGTTCAAGGTTTTTCTGTTTACCTATCGCCCTTGGCCCAACGTCGAAAAAATGACTGAGGAGGAGAAGGAGCGAGTAAACAGTAAATGGGAAGGCTCACTACACTCTTTTAGCGATAAAGTAAAGCAAGCAACTGCTTCATTAAGAGTTGAAATAGAGGTCTGGGGCTTTTGGCGCAAGCCTATCGACAAAATTACAAGATTGTGGCTTAGGGAGCATGGACTCAAATACGATAAACTAATTATTGAGCAAGGGAATGAGGATATTCCAGACCCACGGGGACATATCAGAAACCGGTTCTTCAAATCAAGGCAATATAGAATTAAGTATTTTGTGGAAGACGATATTGAAAAAGCTGTCAAACTAGCATATATCTGCGACATAGTCTTTTTGCTAGAGCAGCCTTATAATCAGACTTCAGACAAGGTGCCCAACAATATTATCCGTGTGAAATCATGGGACGAAATTTACAAACAGATCAGAAAACTGTCATGACACCAAAGTTATGTTTTATATTTGATATACACGAGATTGGTAGGAGGGCTCATCCATTGAAAGTCTTGCTTGTTGAGCCACAGAAGTCACGTAAATATCACACTCCCTATCCTCCTTTGGGATTACTCAAGCTCGCTACCTATCATCGGCAAAGGGGAGACTTTGTCAAATTAGTAAATGGTATCTCCGATGATGGGTTCGACCCCGATATTATTTACATCACCAGCCTCTTTACCTATGCCTGGGAGCCAGTCCATCAGGTCGTCCGTTTTTATAGCAATAAATACAGAAAGGCTAAGGTTATTGTAGGAGGTATCTATGCCTCTCTCTGTTCCGACCATCTTAAGCAAACTTTCGGGGATAGAATTGAAACTCACAAAGGCTTGATACCAGAAATAGAGGAGCTTTTGCCAGACTATTCATTAATTCCTGAATGGAAGGCGAGTATACTTTTTTCCTCAAGAGGATGTATCAGGAGATGCCCTTTTTGTTCTGTGCCTCAGTTAGAGCCAGAGTTTGAAGCTAAGAAGTCCATTAGGCATCTCATTTATCCCGGTCATAAAAAGGTTATTCTGTGGGATAATAACATTCTAGGCTCTCCATATTGGGAAAACATCTTTGATGAACTTGAGGACTCGGGACTTGAGATAGACTTCAATCAGGGCCTTGATGCCAGACTCTTGACCGAAGAAACGGCGTTGAGACTGAGGAGACTAAGGATTCCCATAGTAAGATTAGCCTATGATAGTAAAGGTATTAAGAAATCGTTGAAGAAAGCCATTGGTCTATTAAAAGATGTTGGTATAGATGGAAGAAGAATTGTGGTATATTGCCTTTATGGCTACCTGGATATGCCGGAAGACTTTCTTGAGCGGATAAGAGACCTTATCACTTGGGGTGTGGTTGCCTACCCAATGCGATATCAGCCGCTGGAGCCTTGTAATAAGGATAGCTATGTATCACCTAATTGGACAAGAGAATGGCTCGAAATGATAGCCAAGGCAAGAAGGGTAATTGGATATGGCGGTGCCTTCCCTCCATATGAGGGACTTGAGAGAAAAATCTCAAACGCGAGAACGTTTGAGGAGGCTTTCGAACTGAGACCTCCAAAGACCTAAAAAGTAGCCGAACATGGTTATGCTTCTATATTAAGCATCTTCTTTTATACAGGGAAAGCAATATATATGCCTCTTTTTGATGTGTATATTGCAGTGGACTTCAGTGGCTCTAAGCACCCTGCTAGGCAAAGACGTAGCATCGCTTTCGCTGAATGGGATCGGAGTCTCCTTCCCTATATACGAAAGGACTTTACAAGGCCGGAAGTGACCTCTTATCTTTTAGAGCGCATAATCTACTATAATTCGTATGGAAAGAGGGTTCTCTGCGGTTTCGACTTTCAGTACTCATTCCCCCAGGGTTTTTGGTATGTCTTAACTAGTCTTCCGGAAACTTGGATAAACATACTCCAAGGTATGGCCAATGGAGTTGCTGGCCTACCACCAATAATGGAGGAACCAGAGTCAAATGCACGCCAATGGGCGGACATCGCTAACCAGCGGATTGCACACCTATTAGAAATGAGAGTTGGTCCTTTCTGGGGACCAAACTTCTCACAAGCTACAAACCCGAAGTTCCCGTTCTCATATGCTTCTTTTGAAGAATTCCGCCTTGTCGAAAAGCGTATAGAGGGTTCTAAGCCAATATTCAAAATTGGAGGACAAGGAGCGGTAGGACTTCAAAGCCTCTGCGGCATACCGTACCTATTTCACATTCGAGACACTTGTTCACAGCAGAACATTCCATTGCGCTGCTGGCCTTTTGACGGTTGGGATGCAGCTGGTCCTGCTCACATTTTAGTCGAGTGGTACCCAGCTATCCAGAACCAAGGTCAGAAATCAGATGAAGAGGATGCCTTATCTTGCGTTAGATGGGCAAAAATCAAAGATGACCAAGGAAAGCTATCAAACTTTCTTATCCCTCCTCTTTTAGACTCCGAGAGAACGCAGGCGATGCTCGAGGGTTGGGTTCTTGGGGTTCTATGAACAATCTAGTGCTCTGTGTGATGTACCGAATTATCAATGAACATTCCTGACAATCGTGCAATTCGAGACAGAGATGTATCTGTCAGGAAGGTGTTGGCGACTAACGAAATCTCGCCAGATGGGGTAGAATGTGAGCTGAATAATCTGAACGGGTTCGTAGGAATGCTTGAAGCGAGGAACTCGGCGCTAGATTCACCGTACTGCCCAAGCTGTGTGTATGGCATCGACTTCAGCGGTGCAAAGAAGGCCGGTACCAAGATCTGGATCGCGACTGCTACCATCGTAAGAGATACATTAAAAATTGAAGACTGTCTTCAGGCTAAGGATCTACCTAGTTCGGCTACCGAGCGGGGTCAGTGCCTAGGGGCGCTCCGGCACTTCATCAGCACACGGAAAGCGTGTGCCTTCGGCCTTGATTTTCCCTTCGGCCTGCCAAATATACTTGTCGAGGCGAACAGCTGGGAAGAATTCATACTCTCCTTTAGTAATCGCTACCCTGGTCCCGAGGAATTCAGGGACACCTGTTGGGTAGCTGCTGGTAACCGTGAACTGAGGCGCGACACGGATAAAGTTAGTCGGACACCCTTCTCTCCGTATAACCGCCGCCTTTACCGCCAAACCTACTATGGAATCCATGATGTGCTTGCTCCACTGGTACGGGAGCAGCTAGTATATGTCCTCCCTATGCAGAAAGCGTCGCCGGGCAGACCGTGGCTCTTCGAGGTCTGCCCCGCATCTACGTTGCAACAGATGGGCCTCCGCTTAACATACAAAGGCGGTAGTAAGGCGAATAGCGCAGCCCGGGTACGTATACTTAAGGGAATCGAAGCGACCAGTGCCATGGTGATCCAGACATCGGCATTACGGTCGAGGACCCTGGATGACCGATATGGTGACGCCCTTGACAGCGTCATTGCTGCGTTTACGACCTTCCGGGCACTTCGTAATCTGGCCCCTTCTTTCGTTCCAAGAACCGACGCTTACGCGCTTGAAGGGTATGTTTATGTTTAGAAGCCCCGCACAACCCGCGACCAAACTGCCAGTAGCCAGCAGGGTGAACAATTCTCGGGATTGTGCAACGGTAGACTCTGTATTTACCTTGCCAGAAGCAGTAGGCTATAATAGGGGTAATGCAGAAGATAGCTTGGAAGTGCCCGTGCTGTATCTGTCAGCGCCCAATACAACGCGGTAAGCCAACTATTCTCTTTGCTACAGATAAACCTGAGATGATAGGGATTTGTCACTCCACTTGCGGCTATCGCTGGTATAAATACGGACAGTTTCAAATGTGCCCTCCATACTATCTTTCCGATGAGCAACTATCGTTTCTCGTCCAATTTTTCTATAGGCTTTACAGTCTTCCGGGTGGACGGGAACCGAATCGTGAACTGCGATGGTGTTTGGCTGTTCTACTCCGGGATTATCCAACTTCATTAATAAACCCAATGGCATCCTACCGGAAGTTTCTGGATGAGCACAAACTTGGACCTCGAGAGTGGCTCTATAAAGGTGACCTGGAAGCAGATTTCCTCCGCTCTCTGGGAGAGATTCAGAAAGCAGCGAGAGAGAAACCCTTGGGAATTCAAATTGACTTTAGGGATTGAACGATTCCTTGGGTATCTGGTCAATTTGCCCTCGATTGAACATTTACTCAGATTGTTCAGCCACCGCGATAAGGGACGGCTTCTCCAAAACCTAGAGTTTTCTAATGCGCGAACCGAGATCTACTATGGTTGGTTGACCAGCTATCTGCGCTTGCAGCCAATGTGCTACAA
>Ga0315280_10009127_pt1 | contig 12829 bp, 14 predicted proteins | sample YL17G06_40_MG_FD_203697 | JGI IMG/M metagenome (GOLD analysis project Ga0315280, IMG submission 203697) | Sediment microbial communities from Yellowstone Lake, YNP, Wyoming, USA - YL17G06_40 | ecosystem: Environmental > Aquatic > Freshwater > Lake > Sediment | place: USA: Wyoming | collected... | reverse complement strand
GTTAACGTGATGCTCGAAGAATTGTTTCTCCTCGAGGAACCCGACGATTATCATCATGCTTATTAAAAAGATTATGATGTCAAGGCCGGCGAATTCTACGATATGAGGGACGTCTATCAGGCCGGTGATGAGAAGTAGCGACAATCCGAGGAACGCAAAACCAAGCCTGTATTGCCAAAAGAATATAGCGCCGAAGAAGATAGAAGAAAATCCCGCAACGGCTACGAGCTGTTGCGTGGAGAGGCCTAAAAACGAACTCGCTATGACAGTGACTATTATGCCTATTACGTAGAGAATGGCATCGCGCATTTTGTCCCCCCGGTAGAATTAAATTTTGGTTAATTTCAAGTTATATTAACACATAGGCACCGACATAACAAGATTTTTTTGTTGAGTAAATGGAAAGTTCATTATATAGTATTACCTGTTAGAGGTGGGGCGATCGTAAGAGATCGAAGCGTGCCGCATCGCAAGCCCCGCACGTTTAAGTATTATAGTAAATCAAGGAGGATAGAGTAAGATGTTAGAATTGACGCAGGATAATTTTGAAAAAGAAATATTGAAATCAGATAAGCCGGTCCTGGTGGACTTCTGGGCGCCGTGGTGCATGCCATGCAAGATAATCGCCCCGACAGTAGAGAAGCTGGCGGAAGAGATGAAGGCCAAAATAAAGGTAATGAAATCCAATGTGGATGAAAGCCCGGATATAGCGACTGAGCTTTCGATATTAAATATCCCCACGCTCGTCCTATTCAGGGACGGGAAAGAGATCGTCCGTATCATCGGAGTGAATTCGAAAGAAGCGATAGAGGCAAAGATAAACTCAGTGATAGATTGATGCGGTCATCCAGTCCGGTTTATTACAAATGAGAATCTATGTATATACTAGGCATATCTGCATTTTATCATGATTCGGCGGCGGCGCTCATAAAAGACGGTGAGATATTATCTGCGGCGCAGGAAGAGAGATTCACCAGAAAAAAGCACGACGCCTCCTTTCCCAAGAATGCCATACAGTTCTGTCTGGGATCGGAAAACATCACCATAGACAAGATAGATTACGTAGCCTTCTACGACAAGCCCTTTATTAAATTTGAGAGGATCCTCGAGACTTATCTGGCTTACGCGCCTTCCGGCATAAAGTCCTTCATCAAGGCAGCGCCTTTGTGGATCAAGAAAAAATTATGGATGAAGGATATGATAAAAAAAGAGCTCGGGTATAATGGCTTGGTGATATTCCCCGAGCATCACGAATCGCACGCCGCAAGCGCCTTCTTCCCTTCGCCGTATAAAGAGGCTGCGATACTCACGATGGACGGCGTGGGCGAGTGGACGACAGCGAGCTTCGGAGTAGGAAAAGATAATTCGATCTCTATAGAGGCGGAGATAAAATTCCCGCATTCGCTAGGGCTCCTTTATTCGGCCTTCACTTATTATACCGGGTTCAAAGTGAACTCGGGCGAGTATAAAGTTATGGGACTGGCCCCGTACGGCCGGCCTATTTACAAGGAACTGATATTAAAAGAATTAATGGACCTCAAAAAGGACGGTTCTTTCAAGCTCAATATGGGATATTTTAATTATTGCGCCGGCCTTACGATGACGAACAATAATTTCCACAAGCTGTTCGGCGGCGAACCGAGAAGGCCGGAGTCGAAGCTCACCCAGAGAGACATGGATCTCGCGCGCTCCATCCAGGATGTCACAGAAGAAGTGATGCTTAGGATGGCGCTGCATGCGCATAAGACGGCCGGCAAAGAATATCTGGTGCTGGCAGGAGGCGTAGCCCTGAATTGCGTGGGCAACGGAAGGATATTGCGCGAGACGCCTTTTAAAGGCATATGGATACAGCCTGCTGCGGGAGACGCAGGAGGGGCTATAGGCGCCGCATTATTCACGTGGTATCAATATCTGGGCAATGCCAGGCAAGCCGACAATAAGAACGATAAACAGAAAGGCTCATTTTTAGGGCCCGAGTATGATAATGAAGAAATAGCGAAATTCCTGAACGAAAAAAATATTCCCTACACTACGCTCGAACCCGCCCAGATACCGGAGAAGGTCGCGGACCTGATAGCCGATGAAAAGGTAATAGGCTGGTTTGAGGGCAGGATGGAGTTCGGCCCCAGGGCGCTTGGCGCAAGGAGCATACTCGGGGACGCCCGCTCGCCCAAGATGCAGGAGGCCATGAACCTTAAGATAAAATTCAGAGAAAGTTTCCGGCCGTTTGCGCCGTCTGTCCTGCGAGAAAAGGCGGCGGAATATTTTGAGATAGACGCTGAAAGCCCTTACATGCTTTTGGTGGCGCCTGTCGCGAGATCTAAGAGACGTCCTGTGACCGATGATGAGGAAAAGCTATTCGGGCTCGAGCGCCTTAATGTCCTGAGAAGCGAAATACCGGCGGTGACGCACGTCGATTATTCGGCGCGCGTACAGACGGTTGACAGGAAAACAAATCCCCTGTTTTATGATGTTATAAAAAAGTTCGATGAAAAATACGGCTGCCCCGTTGTCATCAATACGTCGTTTAACGTAAGGGGTGAGCCCATAGTAGCTACGCCCGAAGACGCCTACAGGTGCTTCATGAGGACCAATATGGATTATCTCATAATGGGCAATGCCCTTTTAGAGAAGAAGTCACAAAAGCCTATCGATAAGGATATCGATTGGCTCAAAGAGTATGAGCTGGACTAAAGGATGCCGGCATGCACAATGAGTTCAAGGCGATAAAGAGCGGAAAAAAAGAATTACGAGAGTTTGGCTTGACGATTGGCGCGATTCTTGTTATCTTAGGTGTTGTAGCGCTCTTGCGCTCCAAGGCCGCTTATCCCTATCTGCTCGCGATGGGGTTTTTGCTCGCGGCTTTAGGCTTAACGATCCCGCAGGTTTTAAAGCCGCTTCAAAAGGCGTGGATGGCTTTTTCGATAGTCCTAGGTTTTGTTATGAGCCGCGTGATCCTCGCTATCGTCTTTTACGCCGTTATGACGCCTATGGGATTATTGACGAGGATATTGGGTAAAGATATACTTGACCAGCGTATGGACAGAAAAGAAGTTTCTTACTGGAAGAAAAGGGCCGGACCGAGAAAAGAAAAAGCGAGTTACGAAAATCAATATTAATATAAATCGAAAGGTGATGACATGAGCAGCATGGGATTTTTAAAAGAGTTATGGGGATTTATGAGGACGCGGAAGAAATGGTGGTTGTTGCCCATCATCATAATACTGGTCGTGCTGGGCATTCTTATAATATTCACCGAGGGCAGCGCACTAGCGCCTTTCATATACACGCTTTTTTAAACAGGAGATATGCAGGTGAACATAGCGGTCCTTTGTTCCGGCTCCGGCACCAATCTGCAGGCTATCATAGATAGCGTGCAGAGCGGGTATATAAACGCTAATATCGCGCTGGTCGTAAGCGATAATTCGTCTGCTTTCGCCATCACGAGGGCTAAGAGCGCTAATATCGAGACGCTGGTCCTGAATCCGAAAGATTTTAAAACGCGCGAGGCCTTTGATAAAGAAGTCGTCAAAAATTTAAAAAAGAAAAATGTCGGGCTTGTGGTATTGGCCGGATTCATGAGGCTATTGAGCCCGTATTTCATAAAAGAGTATAAGAATAAGATAATGAATATACACCCCGCGCTATTACCTGCGTTTAAAGGAACGCACGGCATAAAAGACGCACTTGTCTACGGTGTCAAGGTGACTGGCCCGACGGTCCACTTTGTGGACGATAAGCTGGACAACGGCCCGATAATATTGCAAAGGGCGATCGAAGTAAAAGACGATGACACGGAAGAGAGCCTTCTGGAGCGCGTCCACAAGGAAGAACACAAGATATATCCGGAGGCGATAAGATTATTCGTCGAAGGCAGGCTTAAGATAGAAGGCAGAGTAGCGAAAATAGCGTAAAAAGGAAGGAGCAGTTGGTAAAATGAAGACGAATATCAAAGATGTAAAAGGACGCGAGATATTGGATTCCAGGGGGAACCCAACGGTCGAGGCCGATGTTACCCTAGAGGACGGATCTTTTGGAAGGGCCGCTGTCCCAAGCGGCGCGTCGACAGGTGAGCATGAAGCTGTTGAGCTCCGGGACGGCGACAAGTCTCGCTATATGGGTAAAGGCGTTTCGAAAGCGGTCAGCAATGTGAACGGCGAAATAAAAAAAGCAGTAAAGGGGAAAGATGCCCTAATGCAGGGAGAGCTGGATCAGTTGCTGATAGACCTGGACGGCACGCCCAATAAAGGCCGCCTCGGTGCAAACGCTATATTAGGAGTTTCACTCGCGATCGCTAAGGCAGCAGCGGTCTCCAAAGGGATGCCTTTATATAGGTATATCGGAGGGGATAAGGCGAACATCCTGCCCATACCTATGATGAACATATTGAACGGCGGTTCGCACGCCGATAATAACGTCGACCTTCAGGAATTCATGATAATGCCGGTGGGCTCCTCTTCTTTCAAAGAGGCCCTTCGCTGGGGCGCAGAGGTATTCCATAACTTAAAGAAGATACTGCATGATAAAAAACTTTCCACTGCGGTCGGAGACGAAGGCGGGTTTGCACCTGACCTCAAATCTAACGAGGAGGCGATCGAGGTGATACTTGCTGCCATCGACAAGGCCGGATACAAGGCAGGAAAGGATATATCGATAGCGCTGGACCCTGCGTCGAGCTCTTTTTACGAGAACGGCAAATATATTTTGGAAGCGGAGCCAAAGAAAGAGAATTCCAACAAGGACATGATAGAATTTTACAGCCGGTGGGTCAAAAAATATCCCATAGTATCCATAGAGGATGGGCTGGCCGAAGACGATTGGAGCGGCTGGAAGGCCCTGACCGACAGATTGGGGAAATCGGTACAACTAGTCGGCGATGACCTGTTCGTGACGAACGTTAAAAGGCTGAGGATGGGCATAGAACAAGGCGTTGCGAATTCCATCCTTATAAAGGTGAACCAGATCGGCACTCTAACAGAGACGCTCGATTCGATAGACCTTGCCAAAAAGAGCGGCTACACCGCTGTGGTATCGCACCGCTCGGGAGAGACAGAGGATACGACTATCGCGCACCTCGTAGTCGCGATGAACACAGGGCAGATAAAGACAGGCTCTGTCTGCAGGACAGACCGGATATGTAAATATAATGAACTCCTTCGGATCGAAGAAGAACTTGGCAAGAAAGCCGTTTACGGCAAAGCCATATGGCGAAGATAAAGGTAAGGTCCGTCTCATTTTATATCATATTGGGAATACTACTTGTAATATTCCTTCCCCCTTTTGCGAAATATCAGGAGCTGCGCTACAAGAATAAAAGTCTTGCGCAGAAGATAAGCGCGCTGAAAGACGAGAATAAGCGGCTCGAGGAAGAGAAGAGGAAGCTGGAGACCGATATAGTTTACATAGAGAAGAGGGCGCGCGAAAATATAGGTGTGGTAAGAAAAGGTGAGATAGTTTTAAAAGGGAACGTGACGCCTAAAAATACCAAGAGACGATAAGTTTTACCTGCCTATCACCTTCCAATAAATAGTTGCAAAATTATTATATTCTGATATAATGAAAGCACATTGCGGGGTGGAGCAGCCTGGTAGCTCGTTGGGCTCATAACCCAAAGGTCGTCCGTTCGAATCGGACCCCCGCTACCAAATTTTGCCGGCTACTCTTTAGGTAGTGAAATTTGATCCTGAGGAGGCCGGCATTTTTCTGCATGCCGACGAAGGACCTCTATCATTAGAAGTTAGTATTATGATAGTTTTAAGTACAACAAGGGGCTTCCTTTAAATAGAAGGGCCGTCCCAAGTAAAAATTTCAATAGGGGTAAGCCATGAGTTTCCCCTATTTTTGCATTCGCTCATACAGTTTAATCAACCAAGCGATCATCGTCATCCCTTCCTGAACGTAATCGACTCTTAGAATAACCGCTTATCTTTACATAGATGCCGCTAATGCGGCCGCAAGCCTTGCATTTTTATAGAATATTAGGTACACTCAGATATCAGTAGGTCATCTTTTACTAAGCACAGGGCATTATAGGGCAATATTTTACTTTCGGGGTGCTAGAATGAAAAACGAAGACTTAAAAAAGATATTAACGAAAGAAGCGATAATATTATCGGGTTTTTTATTATTTTGGATCATATCGTTCGTCCGCAATCATTATTTTTTTAAGAACCTCGGGATCGCCGACAATTTCCGCAGCGAAATGTTATACGCGCTCGGGACCACCTTAATTGCTTATACAATAATCTTGATAATCCGCCTGATACTTTGGACCATACGGGTATTAAAAGAAAAATGATATGAACGTCCGTAAATTTGTAGGTATATCGTCACTGATAGCGGGCTCGGTGGCCCTGGTTGTCGGGATATTCATCATTGGCGAGATTATCGAAGTGAGCATCAGTTATCCCTGGGCCACAGGCCTTGAGGTTGGACTGGCTATCATTGCAGTATTTGTCATTTCAGGATTTCTGTTTGGCCTGGGCGCTGAGATCCTGACAAATAAGAAAGAAGATATTAAAGAGAACCCGGATAACCCGCTGATCTGCAGGCACTGCAGACGGGATTATGATAGAACCTGGAAGGTATGCCTAAATTGCGGTAAGCCGCTTATCGAGAAGCGGCCTTCTTGATCGGCTCAATGTTGTCTATGACAGCGAAGGAGAAATGAAATGGATCGGTCGAAAGACGGGATATATTTTACCATAAAACTTGAAAAGGGCCTTCTTGACCTGGAGATGTCGATAGTGAAAGATAATGAGCTGGTGTTCCCTCCGTTAAAATTATCACCCAACGAAAAATATACCCGTAAATTTTTTGAATTGTTTTACGATGTCCTTAATCAGGCTGACATCGCCGGAGGCCATAAAAATCGCATAATTAAATTCCTCGAAGGCGGCATGGACGAATTTTTATCAGGCAGCGAATAGCAAAATAGAAATAATGATGCGCGGGATAGTTGCCGAAGTCTTCCGATAAACCCTTACTTGTCCTTACCCTGATCGCTAATCTTATTTATTAACATGCACCACTTTTGCCGGCGGGAAGCCGTTAAAGTACGTCGAAGAGGCGATAGAGTAAGCGCCAATATTCTCAGCGTATACGAGATCACCTATCTCAAGCTCCGGTAATTCTTCCGCGACAGAGATAGTATCAAAGGCATCGCATGTGGGTCCGAACACGGCCGAGACCGTTTTCTCTCCGTCTTTGAACGCCTTGATAGGGTACTGGCAGTGATCAAAAACTATGCCCGAGAATGTGTGGTAAACACCGTCGTCGATATAGTAGCAGGTCTTGCCGTCCCGCACGGCCTTTCCTATGATCTTGGCGACGAGGGTTCCGGCATTTGCCACCATGAACCTTCCAGGTTCGGCGAGGATATCGATGTCTTCCGGGAATAGCCGATCGATCTCAGTATTTAATTTTCGCGCAAGCGTTTTAAAGGACTTTACCTTGGGATGGTACTTTACCGGGAACCCGCCGCCGATATCCAATATCTTTATTTTGTGTCCGCGTGACTCCGATTCCTTGAAAATAGATACCGCGAGCTGTAATGCCTGGATGTAGTTCTCAAAGTTATTACACTGACTTCCGACATGAAAGCTCAAGCCCTCAACCACAAGGCCCAACCGGAATGCCTCCACTATAAGGTCCACGGCTTCGCCTGGGTGAGCGCCGAATTTAGATGATAGCTCGACCATCGAACCCGTATTCGGGACCCTTATCCTCAGGACCACTCCGGCGTGCGGACAGTGGGCCTTGATCTTTTTCAGCTCTTCTATATTATCATAGGTCACGAGCGGTTTATACTTATCGAGTTTGTGCAAGGTCTCTATCTGCTTTATCGTATTGGCGTAAATGATCTTGTCCCATATGAAGTCCTGGCGCGCTTTATTCGGCAGGCGTTTTATATTCTCATGCACTATCATGAATTCCGGGAATGATGCCACGTCGAAGCTCGAGCCTAGTTTATACAGCGTCTTCACTATTTCGGGGTTCGAGTTGGCCTTCACCGCGTAGTAGGCCTGGACCCGGGGGAGGCTTTTGGTGAATTCTATATAATTCTGTCTTATCCTTTCATGGTCTATTATAAGGACTGGGGTGCCGTTCTCCTGGGCTATCTCTTTAATGCTTTTAAGCCATTGTTGCTGCTGCCGGTCTGTCTCCATCTTTTTAATATCTCCTAAATTTAAAATTAAGGTTTGAAAAGAAAATTCTTAAAACACCACAAGTTCTTTTTATCAAGATACGCATCCGGGTTTTCTTTAAAGAATATCTGATAGTTCGATAAAGGGGTCCAGTCCGACGCTTCCGAAATGAACCTGCCCAGATACGGTTTTGCCACATTGAGCACGTAGTCGTAGGGAAGGTCGTCCGGAACGCATGCGCCTTTATCGGGGTTCTCCAGCATCCACATTATGGCCGCGACAACGCCTATCGCGACCTGCATAGTGGTGGCATTCTGATGCGGGACGAGCCTTCGCGATTCCCCTATGCTCAGGTCGCTGCCCGTCCACCATGAATTGTATTTGTGTCCCATGAGTAGAGCGCCCAGGATATCTGCGCCGCTTGTTATCTCGTCGGTCATAATGCGCCATTTTGGCTGTAATTCGTAATTCCTGCATCGGAGCTCGTGCAGCGAAGACAACGTCTCATGACACGGCATATAGGCATAATGGACCGTCGGCCTATAGACGGCCTTCCCGTCTTTCCAGACGGTCAATTTGTCGGAAATAGAGAATGCCTCGCCGTGCCTTATGACCATTCCTACTATCTCCTGATAAGGTATCCACGACCTAACCCAGGTGTTGATGCCCATCCGGGAGAGGAATATCTGGTTCTTGGGTCCGTAGTCCGGAAGGTTGGCGAGGGGTGGTAATTCTTTTTCGTACGTTCCCCATCCCATCTCTGCCGGGGATATGCCCTCTTCCCTCAGGCCCTCTATGCTCCAGGTGCCGACGAACTCATCTACCTCTTTTGGCCTGTTCGTTATCTGGGTATCGCGTTCGCTGCAGTGGATGACCTTGATGCCGAGTTCCATTGAAATGCGCGGGAAATCTTTTTCGCGTATGAGCCGCTCGAGCGCGGCTGCCTGCTTTTTTGAAGTAGTCTTGTCTCTTACGACTTTCTCGGCGAGATCTATGATGCCTCTTTTGGTGAAATGAGATATGAGGCCCGGGTTTGCGCCGTGGTCCACAACAGAGGTAGTAGAATTATTCCACTTCGAGACCATCTCGCGCAGTTTCATCTGCCTGTAATAAAGTGATTTTTCAAAAGGCGTTTTATTATGTATATCGGAATAAGGGTCCCATTCTTCTACGGAGGTGTTGACATATAGCACCTTATTGTCATGGCACCATGTCAGTATATCATTGCAGCTTATATTCCATGCCAGGTCTATTATGAGCCCTCCGGAAGAGACGTGCCGGGATAACTCTTTGGCCATATTAAGAGGCGTTATCTTCGATTGAAAATATTTTATACCTTTATCCGTCCACGGTTTCAATGCTTTTCGCTGGTCGACGAAATCTATCATGGTGATGTTCTTGTAGGGGATTTTGATATGCCTTAAAAGGATAGGCAGCGTGCACTTGGATACGGACCCGTAACCAATGATCAAAACCTTGTTTTTAAATTCCACCATTTCACCTCCAATTATTTATCGGGAAAATTTTATGACCGTGCTACATTTTACATTGATATGCTATCTGTGTCAAGCCATCGGTCGCAGAAATTTATTTCATCAGGATTTTATCTCAATCTCGAATTGCATGTAAAAGCATTTATCGATGTTGACCTTGCCGGCCTCGTCGCTGTATTCCAGGCTGTGATCGAATATCCCGCCCGTCGAAAATGAACATTCGATAGATTTATTCAATTTAAATTCTAGCCCGCCTCCTATATGCAGATTTTCATACGATAAGGCGACATTTTTTGAACCGTTCCGGGTGACTATGAATTCGTTATTAAGGTTGTATCCGCCCTCCGCGAATATCATGACTTTGTCGTTCAGGACGTATGTGATATTCGGGTTATCAGGCACGATGTCGAACGTCAGTCGTTCATTCGGCTTATAAATGAATCCCAGTATGGGTAGGACCTCCGTGATGAAATATGGATATACGGCGACGCCGTATAAGAATGTCAATTTTTCATCCGGCTGGTAAATTAGAAAAGAACGCATCGGCATGCGGAACGTCTGGGCTTCAAAACTCCAATCATCGGATAAAAAGGAGGGGCTTATTCCCAGATCTATATAGGTTTTATCAATGTCAAAATACGGCAGGATCATATCTATGTCGTTAGCGAACCCGATCAAATGGTCCGGGAGGTCCACCGGCACAGCCTTATTTATCTCTATGTGATTAATTCCCGACGAGATCAAGAGAGGCAATTTACCGAACAACTTGAGATCGTAGCTGGCGCTGGCGTCCGATTCGATTATGCCGACCTTGCCGGGCATCGAATCTACCGAATTAGGCGGTATCCATCTGACGTAAGAATCTACCTCTGTTCTGGAAAGGATATTATTTATATTTTTAACTTCTTGGCATGCCGCATGCGAAAAAGGCTGCAATATTAAGGCTATGCCAAGTAACCCCGAGATAATTTTCTGTTATATACCATATTGCTTATTTATCCAAATATTTCTTTAATTTTACTGTTAAAGCTCAAGTTATTCAAGGGTTAATTTGATATTATCGGCCAGGCACGAGTTTTTCTTTGACTGGTCTAGTTTATAATGATAAAATACAAATCTACCAATGGAGGAAGTTAATGATAGAAAGATATTCACTCCCCAGGATGTCAGGCATATGGAGCGAAGAGAACCGCTTTAAAAAGATGCTCGACGTGGAAATATACGCGTGCGAGGCCCTGACTAGGCTTGGGAAGATCCCTAAGGACTCCCTTCTTCAGATACAAAAGCGCGCCAGATTCAGCGTTGAAAGGATAAAAGATATAGAGGCCGAGACGAACCACGACGTGATCGCATTCCTGAAGAATCTCTCCGAAAATATAGGCGACGATGCAAAGTATGTCCACATGGGGCTCACATCAAGCGATGTGCTCGATACAGCCCTTTCCGTTCAGATGCAGGAAGCATGCGACATATTGATAGACGACATAAAGAAGCTTATGCGGATATTGAGGAGCAAGGCCCGCCGCCATAAGAAGACCCTGATGATTGGCAGGACGCACTCGGTCCACGCAGAACCCATGACGTTCGGTCTTAAGATCGCTTTATACTATGATGAGACGCGCAGGAACTTAGAGAGGTTGAAGCGCGCCAGGGAGACGATCAGCGTCGGGAAGATATCGGGCGCGGTCGGCACCTACGCCAACATAGACCCGTTCGTCGAGAAATATGTTTGTAAGAAATTGGGGTTGGCCCAGGCGCGCATATCCACGCAGGTGCTGCAGCGTGACCGCCACGCCGAATTCCTGAATGCGATAGCCATAACAGGGACTTCGCTCGAGAAATTCGCCACAGAATTCAGAAATCTGCAGCACACGGAGATAGGCGAGGTGGAGGAATATTTTTCCAAGGGACAGAAAGGCTCCAGCGCCATGCCACACAAGAAGAACCCGATCATGTGCGAGCGGATAGCAGGGCTTGCGCGAATATTGCGGGCGAACGCCATCGCGTCCATGGAGGATATAGTGTTGTGGCACGAGCGCGATATATCGCATTCTTCCGTCGAGAGAGTGATATTGCCGGACTCGACGATACTATTGGATTACATGATGAATAAATTCATGGATCTAGTGCGCCATATCATCGTGCATGAAGACAGGATGCTGGAGAACCTTAACAGGTCGCAGGGGATCGTCTTTTCGGGAAGGCTGCTGCTTGAGCTTGTGAATAAGGGTTTGACGCGAAATGAGGCCTATGACAAGGTCCAGAAAGCGGCGTTCGCCGCCAAGAAGGACGGCGTTGATTTCAAGACCGCGCTATTTGTCGATGACGGCATACGCTCCGTATTGAATGAAAAAGAAATAACAGATATCTTTGATTTCAGATATCATCTGAAAAACGTGGATAGGATATTCAGGCAAGTGGGCATTTGAAAGGTCTTGGACCATGCCCGGTCCTTATGTCAAAAATCTTCAAATAAAATAGGAAAGATGAAAATGGAAAAATTAAAGCAGATCTACGAAGGTAAGGCCAAAAAACTCTATGAGACAAAGGACGCTGACCTTTTGATCCAGGAATTTAAGGACGACGCCACCGCTTTCGACGCTACTAAGCGCGGCACCATCGTGAATAAAGGCATCATCAATAATAAATTATCCGAGAAGATATTCAATATGCTCGCGAAAAACGGCATACCCACTCATTTCGTCGAACGCTTGAACGACAGAGACATGCTTGTAAAAAAAGTTGCGATAGTGCCGGTGGAGGTGACCGTAAGGAACGTTGTCGCCGGCGGCATGGCAAAGCTTTTGGGCCTCGAGGAAGGCATCGTCCTTAAAGAGCCGGTCCTGGAATACCACTACAAAGAAGACAAGCTCCACGACCCGCTCATAAATGATTATCACATAAAGGCGCTCGGCATAGCGACCGGTAAGGAGATGTCCACAATAGCGAAATATTCTTTCAAGATAAATGACCTCTTAAAAGATTTTTTCGATTCGAAGGGGCTCATATTGGTAGATTTCAAGCTGGAATTCGGCAGATATAAAAATAAGATAATACTGGCAGACGAAATATCTCCGGATACATGCAGGCTATGGGACAAGAACACCAAAGAGAAGCTTGATAAGGACAGGTTCCGAAGGGACCTGGGGAATGTGGAAGAGGCATATAAGGACGTGTTGCGCAGGGTGA
>Ga0315280_10009126_pt1 | contig 12829 bp, 10 predicted proteins | sample YL17G06_40_MG_FD_203697 | JGI IMG/M metagenome (GOLD analysis project Ga0315280, IMG submission 203697) | Sediment microbial communities from Yellowstone Lake, YNP, Wyoming, USA - YL17G06_40 | ecosystem: Environmental > Aquatic > Freshwater > Lake > Sediment | place: USA: Wyoming | collected... | reverse complement strand
AATTTGAACTCGTAAATCCGAAACAAAAATCGGACGAATTTCAGTAATCCCAGTCTGACTTTGGGTTTCGGCAAAACAGACAATCGGTAGAAATAAAAACAAACCAACAAAAAACCCTCCTATTTTTTGAATTTTTTCATTTTTCATTTTTAGTTTTAATTTATTTTATTATGATGCTAATCCCAAAACTAACAAATCCAAAACTACTTCTGGTTCATTTCGGCCAGTTTTAAGGCTGGTTTCGGCTTCAAGTAGCCGGTGATAAATCCGACGTAAATCCGGAAGCGAAAAATTGCGGGCTTGATTTAGGGTTTTTCGAATTACATAAGGATGGATGCCAGTTTTTTTCTGAATTTGAATTAAGCTTAGTCTTTGATCGATCAATTCTTTAATCTGAATTAAATTACGAAATTGATAAATAATCATCGAAAAAATATAAAGTTCATTCTCGCCCTGATCGAGCAATTTTTTAAGTTGCTGCAAGCCTAAAGAAAGTTTTTTTTCGCCAATTGCATCAATTAAATTGAAAATGGTAGTTGAGACCGGGGAAATCACTAAGAGCTCAACATTCGCCACAGAAATTAGCCGACCAGCTCGAAAACAAACTAATTTATCAATTTCATTTTTTACTCGCCATAAATCGGAACCACAAAATAAAACTAATCTTTGAACCGCGGCTGGTTCAATTCGACCACCCTCGCTTGATATCTCCTTTCTTATCCAATTATATAATGAAGGACCAGTTAGGGGCAAAAATTGTTCAATTTTGGTTTGGGCTGGTAGCCTATTTTGGATGGATTTTGGCAATTCAGCTGATTCATAAAAAATTAAAATTGTTTCGGCGGAAAGGTTTTTAAGATTTTTTAATACTTTTTGATAAACCTCGGGCTTGCCGCTTAAAAATAGATTATCAATTTCAATCAATTTTTTTTGTTCGAAAAATCCAGGCGTGATTAAAATTCTTTGTAACTCTGACCAACTAATCTTTGCCCCATTGATTTTTTCCCAGCCTTGATCAGTTGAATGTTTTTGACAAAATTCGCTCAGCCTTTTTTTACTACGATAAGTGTCTGGACCAAAAATTAAATAAATCAAATTTTCTCCATCTCTTGCCAATTTCGACCAGCTTTAACCTCAACTTCTAAAGACACTGATAATTTAAAAACGGCTTCCATTATTTCTTTAATTTCTTTGGCGATTTTTTTGACATCTTTTTCTGGTGCTTCAAAGACCAGCTCATCATGAACTTGCAGTAATAATTTTGATTTTTGATTTTTGATTTTTGATTTTACGTTGATCATTGCTTTTTTCATAATATCAGCCGCAGTGCCTTGAACTGGCATATTAATCGCCATTCGCTCCGCGCTATTTCTCACCGCAAAGAGACCGGAATTTATTTCTGGCAAATATCTTTTTCGACCAAAAAGCGTCTCGACATAGCCCGTCGCTTTACCAACATCAACAATTTCTTCGGTATATTTTTTAACGCCTTGATAAATTAAAAAATATTTATCAATAAAATTCTTAGCTTCTTCCCGCGAAATTCCCAGACTTTGAGAAAGCCCATAAGGACTCATACCATAAATCACGCCGAAATTAACCGTTTTCGCCACTCGGCGCATTTTGGGTGTTATTTTGTTTTCTTCAACTCCATAAACCTCGGCTGCAGTCGCCGAGTGAATATCTTCCCCATCAAGAAATGCCTGAATCATTTTTTTATCATGAGCTAAATGTGCGACGATTCGGAGTTCGATTTGAGAATAATCAGCTGAAATTAATTTTTGACCATAACCGGCCACAAAAGCCTGGCGAATCGCCTGCCCCAAATCGGTCCGGGTTGGTATATTCTGCAGATTCGGGTCGGATGACGAAAGCCGGCCCGTTGCCGTAATGGTTTGATTAAATGAAGTGTGCAGCCGGCTTTTTTTATCAACTAATTTCGGCAAAGCATCAATATAAGTATTTTTAAGTTTGGTCAGTTCTCGATACCCCATAACTTCATTGATAATCTTGTGGTCGCCGCGCATTTTGGAAAGCTCTGAAGCGGCTGTTGAATGACCAGTTTTAGTTCGTTTGATGCCATCAACTGAAATTTTAAGATCATCAAACAAAACTTTACGGAGTTGTTGAGTGGAGGAAATGTTAAATTTATAACCAGCCATTTGATAGATTTTTATCTGCAAATTTTTAATTTTTTGATTGATTTTTTTGGACAGTTTTTTTAAATATTGGCAATCAAGTTTAATCCCTTCTTCCTCCATCCGAGCCAAAATTGGCACTAGCGGCATTTCAATCTCATTAAACAGAACCCCTAAACCTTCTTTTTTAATTTGGGGCGCGAAATATTTAACTAAACGATAGGTAATATCAGCGTCCTCACAGGAATATTGAGCCACTTTATCCAATGGCGCATCGGCTAAATTATCCAATTTTTTAACTCCAATCAACTCCTCGAGCGGGATTTTTTCATAACCCAGTTCGACAAAGGCGATATTATCTAGATTATGGGCTCGGGTTTGAGGCGTTAAAAGATATGAAGCAATCATGGTATCAAAAGTTAACGGCCCAACTTCAATTCCCTCTCGCCAAAGAATCTGATAGTCATATTTTAAATTATGGCCGTATTTGGGAATTTTGGGAGATTCGAGAATGGGTTTGATTAGCCGCATAAAGTCTTTTTTATTTATTTTGTTTTTTTCTTTTTCATTTTGATTTTTGATGGTTCGACTTCGCTCACCATCAATCCTGAGCGTAGTCGAAGGATTAATTTTTGATTTTTGATTTTCTATTGGTACATAAAATGCGATTTTTTCTTGCCAACAGAATGAAATTCCAATTAAATTTCCATTGAGATAATCGGTTTCGCAATCAAACACAAAACCGTTTGACTTTTCCAAGTCTCTGGCCAACTTCCGCAGTGCTTTCTCATCCTTTACTATCTGATAATCGCCTTCAATCTCCCGCGTTTTGGCTTTGCCTTCAAAAAGACCGGTTTGTTCTGTTGTGGAGATGGATTGGGGCAATTTGGATAATAGACTTTTGAAACCCAACTCTTGAAAAAGCGCAGCGACTTTGGTTCGATCATAATCAGCTACATGACACGCGGCGAGATCCAGTTTAATCGGCATGTCAATCGCAATCGTGGCTAATTTTTTGGAAAAGATGGCCTGCTCTTTGAATTCGGTTAGATTTTTTTGCTGTTTTTCTGGTAATTGATCAAGATTAGCGTAAATTTCTTTGATTGAACCATATTTCTTGATTAAATCACCAGCTGTTTTTTCGCCCACACCAGGTACGCCGGGAATATTATCTGAAGGATCGCCACGCAAGCCTTTATAATCAGTTAACAGTCTTGGCTCAAACCCAAACCGCTCTCTAACTTGTCCCAAATCATAAATCATGGTGTCGGTTAAGCCTCGACGCATAGTGTAAACTTTGGTGTTTTCGTCCACCAGCTGAAGTGTGTCGAGATCGCCCGTCACGATTATAATTTCAACGTCTCGCTGTTTGACGGCTTGGCGAGCCAGTGCACCGATTAAATCGTCAGCTTCGAAGCCAACAAGCTCAAAAATTGGGATATTTAAGGCTTGCAAAACTTCTTTGATGCGCGGGATTTGATTGTAGAGCTCATCCGGCGCCTTGACTCTTTTGGCTTTGTATTCGGCAAATTCTTTGTGGCGAAAGGTTGGTTTTTCCAAATCAAAACAAGTGGCGATGTAGTGAGGTTTTAATTCTTTTATCATATTCAATAAAATCATCGAAAAACCATAAACCGCATTGACTAATTCGCCTTTCTTTGTCGAAAGCGGTGGCAGCGCGTGGTACGCTCGATGCACAATCGCATTAGCATCAACCAAGACTAATTTTTTTCGTTTATTTTTTGTCATTTTTTTCTCCCATTTGCCGCCACATATCATCGAGGCTGACTGGGAGATCTCGGTCGGCAACTAATCTTTTCATCCTCTCGAATTCTTCAGCTTTAATTTTTGCCATATCTTGTTCTGAAAACATTGATTTAGGTTTAAAATTTTGATCCTGGGAATCATATTCTTGATAATCTTCAGCGATATTTGAAATGAAGGTAGGATCTCGCTCGAGAATCATTTGCGCCCCAAGTTCCGGCGTAAATTGATTCGGAAGAATTAAAATATGCGGCCAAGCCTTAACATCACCTACAGGCGGATATTCTTCGACAAGTATATCGCAGACTCTGTCTGTTTCATCCTCGGTCAAACCCAAAATTTCTCCAAAGAGAAAATTTTCCTGAATTCCATCGCCTGTTCTTAATAATTGATTAATAGTATGTAAATTCAACTCGGAAATTAATGAATATTGACCACGTTCAGTTGAATGCATTAATGTTTCATATGAAGTTGGATCAATAAATATTGCCATATCTAAATCTCGCGGTTGTTCTTTCCCGCGAGCAACACTACCAACTAAACCAACTCTTTTGACATTACCTTTCCCGTCTATTGCTTCAGCTAATTCAGTGGCAAAACTTAAAAATTCCTCTCGTGAAGGCCCACCTTCGGGTCCTTGGCTGGCTCTTTCTAATTCTGACATCTTGACTCCTATTACTTACCTCTATTCTACTCTTTTTTCGCTCGATTTTGAAGGTTTTGAATAAAAAAAGCGCGGAAGCTTTGGGTCAATTATAGCCTCACGCGCCGGGAGGTTTTCGGGCTGGAGACTTTCAATGGTTGATTGAATCGTCTCTTGAATTCTTGGGCGAGGAAAGAAGAAGCGACAGTCAAATAGTTGCCTGGACCAAAACGGAGGAGTTTGAGGCCGGGAGGTCCGACGTAAAAACGAAGCATGGCTAGGGTCGTTTCAAATCTGAGACGACGAGCCGACATTTGAGCTGGTTTGAAAACAGCCTCGTGTCCAGTGTAAAGAGCCCAATTCCTCGAAGTGATTCGACCGTTTTGATCAAGCTCTTCAAACAAAGTGGTTCCGGGCAGGGGAGTAAGAATCAGCATCTGCAAGGTGGTAATTCCATATTTGGCGGCGAACGCTGGAATCGCTCTAATATCTTTAATGTGATCAGAATCTGCTCCGGTCATAAACATTCCATGAGCTTTTATTTCATATTTCCTAAATACTCCTAAACCCCGAATCATCTCTTCAATTTTTTGCTGTTTTCGCAATTCCTTGAGAGATTCCGGGTTGATTGATTCTAATCCCAGAAAAACCCATTCAAATCCAGCTTCTTTCATCATTCGAACCCGTTCTTCTTGAGCATCGCCGACCCGCATCTGAGCTTGGTTGCCCCTTAGCGGACGGAGCTCACGACGAATCATCCCCTCCAAAAGCTTTAGGCCATAATCTGGATTAGCGAAAAAGTTATCCGCGACGAAAAAGACGGATTCCGGCCTTTGCCATTCAATCTCAGATAGAACTGATTCAACGCTTCGGAGATGAAGCACTGGACCAAATTGCCGGCTAACGTGACAGAATTTGCACCGATATGGACAGCCTCGCGAAGTCTCAATCGGAGTCTGATGAATGCGTTCATGACCATGTATTAGGCTAAAATGGGGGAAAGGGTTATTATCTAAATCAGCGTCAGTAAGATTGGGAGCATCATCGGCGTGAACATATTGACCATTATTCAAATAAGAGATCCCGGGAATCCCGGTCAATTCTTGACCTTCCGCAATTGCCTGAACTATAGGCAGAATTTTTTTCTCACCCTCGCTACGCACCACGACATCAGCTCCAAATGAGAGGGCTTCTTCAGGGAGTTCGGAAACATGGGGTCCGCCAATGATTTTCGGCAGATTGGGTCGGTGTCTTTCCAAAAAAGCCATTAACTGATAAGCTCGATTTACAGTACAGGTAATGGCACTGATACCGACTAAATCATATTGTAGAAGTTCTCGCCAGTCAAAAGGCATCAAATCTTCGCAAAAAACCTTTACCTTGTAACCAGCTTTAGATAGAATAGTTCCAAGAAGAGGCAGGGCTAAACGTGGCATACGAATGAGGCTATAGATATTGAAAGCAGAGGAAGCTTTCGGTTCAACCAGAGCGATACGCAACAAATTCTTTCTCCTTTCAAAGGACTCTAATCAAAGGTGCTAATTTTAATTATACTCTTTTTCAAACAAAAAAGCTCGTTGCCGAGAAACAGGGAGGGTGCCAACCCAGTGCTATCCCCAGCAACGAGCCGAAGCCGGCCGAGTTCATTGACCTACACCATATTCTTGCCGGCAAAGCTCCACGTATTGTGGACCGTATTCATCTTTGAGATAGTCCGCAACCGGGCCTTGCAGAACGCAAGTCGCTAATGGTCGAGTTGGCTTGGCACCAGATTCTTGGATTATCTCGCGGATGACTTCGTTGTGATCTATCATCGGACAAGGATCTCCTGGAGTACAACTCCAAGGATGCTTTGACCTAAAGAGCCTGAAGAAATCAGAATCAACAGCCTGGGCTGGCCCGATTCCATTGTGGATATTGTCAGTGGCGTGATGGCCGAAAACGCAAAACTCCCAATCGCCGCGGCAATTCAAATGGCCATAAAGCCGACCAGCCGCCATACACATCACATTGCCTTTATTAGCATCCATAACCAAACTACCATCATCCCAGAAATCCGCGGCAAAGATGGGGAAAGTCTGGCGAATTTCGACGATCCGATGAGCTAACCAACGCCTTTCCCTTGGAGTTAACTGCAACTTGCGGACTTTTTCAACTTCTGTTTCAGCTACCGGGACCCAAGGGAAAAACCAGGCGATGATTGCCCCAAGGCGAATTGCCTCTTTTATCATCTCATCTGAGGTAATCTCATAAAGATTTTGGCGAAAAACAGTGAGCGAGACAAAGAAAACCGCGCCTGCCTGATGTAATCTGGCCATGGATTCCGTAGCCGGACCATAGACATCTCGCACACCACCGCCTCGCCGACGATTGGTCGTTTCCGGCCCGCCCTCGAGACTGATTGCTGGAAAGAGATTACCCAGTTTGGCGATTTCAGCTACATAAGCTGGACTCATCGGTTCGATGACCAAATCGCCGCTAGAATCAGTTCTGGTTTCAACGCCATGGGTGTAAAACTGAATTGAGGATTCGGGATTTCCTCTGGCTAAACGAAGTAACCAGTTTTCCGCTGGATTAAAACTGCCACCCCATTCGCGAGGTTCACCGCCAGTGATGGTGAAGTTATAGACACCCAAATCCCTCTGGAATTCCTTGACTGCCCCATCGGCTGTCTCAAAAGGTAATTCGGTAATTTCCCCACCGATGAAATCGCCTCGGTCATAGCAACCCACGCAACTTTTGAGTCCACAACGATTAGTGGGCGAAATTGCCCAAAGGAATGGCGCGGCCATACCCATACTTTCCCGTTCTTTGCGCAAGGGAGCCGAGACGATTGGGTTAATGACCAGAGTCTCAACCAGTCGTCGGCGGGCATGAGGCGTCAATTCCCCGGCTGATGGATAATTCTTCAAAAGGCCAACCAGCTTGCCAAAATCTTCGCGATGCTTGGGAACCGGTGAATATCGCCAGAGAATATTGATAACCTTGATCAGGTCATCTTCTGATGCTCTGGCCAACAGGGGTTTGACCAATTCACGTATCAGGCGCCTTGAAGCCATTTGAGCTCTCGTTTTCAGTCGCATCTTCCTTCTCCTCCAAAACGAGGTATTTGTGCAGGTTCTAATCAAAAAATACCATAAAATTGTGGTGAGGTCAAATAAATTTTATTTCTTCAATTTTTTGAGAACTTTTCGCGCAATTTCGCCATCATCCCACGGTATTTTTTTATCACCCACGGCCATTGTATGTTCGCCGCCTTTGCCGGTGATAATCACCACATCATCTTTTTTCGCCACTTTGATTGCCCGCTCAATTGCTTCCGCTCGATCTAAGATTCTAAAATAGTTTACACCTTCAATCATTTTTTCTTTTTTGCCTCGGGATACGCCAGCTGCTACGGCATCAATAATTTTTTGGGGATCTTCATGATATGGATCTTCATTAGTCACATAAACCAAGTCGGCGTATTTGCCAGCTAATGCCCCTAAGATCGGTCTTTTGAATTTATCTCGTTCGCCAGTCGCCCCTAAAACCGAAATTATTCGTCCGCGAGCCACTGGCTTGATTGTTTCAAAAATCTTCTGAAGAGCATCAGGCGTGTGGGCAAAATCAACAATCACCGAAAAATCCTGTCCCTCATCAATTTTCTCCATTCGCCCCGGCACCATCTCAACTTTTTCCAGCGCTTTTTGGATTTTTGATAATGAAATATTTTGAGAAACACCAACGGCAAGCGCTGCCAAAGCATTCATAATATTAAATCGACCAGGAAGTTTCAATTTTATCTGAATATCACCGTAAGGTGTGGCTACTTCAAAAGATGAACCATTCATATCTAAATAAATTCGACGCGCGACAATTTCTTGACTGTCCCGCGGCTGGCCGCCAATTCGATAGGTTAATTTAATATCGGCTGGAATATCTTTAAAAACCGAAAATGACGGATCGGCTTGAGGCAAAATAGAGATTTTCTTCACTCCTGGTTTATGGAAAGATTTTTTTAAAGATTCAAAAAGCCGAGCTTTAGTTTTCTGATATTTTTCAAAACTGCCGTGATATTCAATATGTTCTGGTGTGATATTAGTTAGAACTGCTACGTCATAAGAAATCCCCCAAACGCGGTATTGGGTTAAGGCGTGAGAAGTAGTTTCGATGATGGCGTATTCGCAGCCGGCTTTGACCATTTTAGAAAGCATTTTTTGTAGCACAAAAGGCGAGAGCGTGGTCATTTTCGTCTTATTAATCCATTCTTTATTGCCAATCTTGAAATTGATGGTCGAAGCTAAACCGACTTTGAAGCCTGCCTCTTCCAAAATTTTAGCAATCAAATTAACGGTCGTGGTTTTGCCATTTGTCCCTGTCACTCCAATCACGACCATTTTTTTAGCCGGATAACCATAATATCGAGCAGCTAATTGCCCTCTTATTTTATGTGTCCAGAGAATAAATGACTCTGGTAAAATTTTACGTAAGAATTTTTTCATCGTCTAATCTTCTCTAATGATTTAAACCACGCATAGCCAAACGGTTGGTAAACAAAATCCCAGCTGCCGATCAAATCAACCTGATGGCCACCAAATTGTTGCTTGAAGCGGGAAAGACCAGCGTATTTGTGGTTAGGTTTATCTTTCGGCGCGACTGCCAATAAATCGTATAAAGTGCAATCTCGTTTTTTTGCCTCCTCAATTGCGTTCCAGTGCGCTAAATACGGTGCCATCACATTTCGATTTTCCGCGCTGGAAGCACCATATAAATAGCTGGCAATCTGATCGTAATAAGTGATGATTAAGGAAGCGAGCGGTTTTTCTTTATAATAGGCGGTGAAAATCGAGCCGTAATTCGTCTCTTTGATAAGATTAAGTAGATTTTTGAAATAGCCGATCGGCCGCGGGCGGAAATGTTCTCTTTTGGCAGTTTCAGAATAAAGTTCGTAGAAAATTTTAATATGATCGAAATCTTGATTTCGAAAGACTTTGATGCCGTGTTTTTGAGCGACACGAATATTATAGCGACCTTTTGGTTTCATCTGAGCTAAAATTTGGTCTTCATTTTTGTCAATTTCAATCCATTGCCGATGTTCGGGTTGGATTTCTTCGAAAGATTTTTGGAATTTAAGATCCTTAAGCTCTTTTAATCTCAAACCATTTTCTTCTTCCAAAATTTCTATTCTTATGGCAATGGCTTTTTGCTCTTTCGCGCTCAGCTCGATTTTTTTAAGCAGCTCTTTAATCGAAATTTTATTCAATTGTTCAGTCGAAACTTCAGGCACATAGAAAAATGAGCGACCGAGCGGCAATTTTCGGCTCATAATTTGCACACCATCAATTTCTTGGGCTTGCCAGCCAGTTTTAGCTTTTAAGGAGGCCCAGTCTTTAGTTTGCAACAATGATTTCATATATTGATTATATCAAATCTTTAAGATAGAATAAATGAAAATTATGAAAATATTAGCAATCGAAACTTCTTGCGATGAAACAGCCGCGGCGATTGTGGAATCTAACCGCACCGAAATTAAAATTTTATCTAATGTTGTAAGTTCTCAAATTGATTTACATCGAAAATACGGCGGCGTTTATCCTGAGTTGGCTTCTCGCGCTCACGTTGAAAATATTATTCCGGCAATTAAAGCGGCACTGAATAAGTCAAAAACAAAAATAGCCCGGGTTGATCAAATCGCAGTGACGACGGGACCAGGTTTGATTGGTTCACTTTTGGTGGGCGTCGAAACTGCCAAGACTCTATCTTATTCTCTGAATATACCAATTATCGGCATTAATCATTGGCTCGGGCATATTTATTCAAATTGGGCTTCCAAACCATATCCTAAATTTCCGGCGCTGATTCTGATTGTTTCGGGTGGACACACGGGTTTAGTTTTGATGAAATCTCATACTAATATCAAAACTATTGGTGAAACTTTAGATGATGCAGCTGGCGAAGCTTTTGATAAAGTGGCAAAATTGCTGGATTTAGGATATCCAGGCGGACCAGCCATTTCCAAAGCGGCGGAGAAAGGGGATTCCCAAGCTTATAAATTCCCCCGCTCCATGCTTGATCGTGAAGATTTTGATTTTTCTTTTTCTGGCTTAAAAACTTCGGTTTTATACGAAACTCGGAAAATTAGAAAATTAACGCCAAAAATAAAAAAAGATATCGCGGCTTCTTTTCAACAAGCGGTGATTGATATTCTGATCGGCAAGACGATCCAAGCGGCGGAAAAATACAATCCCAAATCAATCTGCCTCTGCGGCGGAGTCAGCGCAAATCGGAATTTAAGAGAACAAATGGAAGCAAAAATAAAAAAAGAATTTTCTAAAACTTCTTTTCACGTTCCGCCCATGGAATTCACTACCGACAACGCCGCCATGATCGGAATCGCGGCGGCGTATCATCAAAATCAAAAAACTAATTGGTCCAAAATCCAAGCCGACGCGAATTTATATCTTATTTAGATTGCGCTTTAAAGAACCGTTCATCAAAAACTATGCCACCTTCAGAATATCTTATGGTACTGTCTGGATTAATCCGAGTACCTTTGGTTATTCGTTCTTGATCAACGCGAACTGGAGCTCCGGCTACTGCGGCCAAAGCTTGTAACGTTGTCTTTTCAGGACCAGATACATCTGCTTTTTTTGCGCGAATGCTAATCTCGCCTTTTCTGATTTTCGCTATATCAAATTTATCGAGAACCGCTTGAACCTCTGGTTTTGTGCTGCCTATCTTAGTGGTTAATCCTTCATATTTGTCCCCGGTAACTGGAATTTCAGCAAATCCATCGCGTGCCCCGGCAATCAAAATCACTCCTGCCGCTAATTCTCCTAATTCCTGCGGAGTTTTTGAGCTGTTAACGTAATCGCGGCTGCTTTCAGATTTACCCTTGCCATAAAGAAAAGCGGCTAATTGGGGTAGATTTAGTTCTTCTGCTTTACGAGCATAATCAATAATTCTTGCGTCTTGATTGGACTCTAGGTCAGCTGGGGTTTGCATTTCGGCGGGTGTGGCCTGGTCAGCGCCTTCGCCGCCTGGTTCTCCGTCTGCCATTTTAACCTCCATTTTAATTTTATTGCTATCTTTAATTTATTCCTTTCACCAAAAAAATCAATAGGCAATTTGTGGAAAAGTTTGAAAGTTGAGCCTTATTCTGCTAAAATTAAAACGTTATGAAAGAATTATCCAAGGCCTACAATCCGAAAGAGGTTGAAAGCAAGATTTATAAATTATGGGAAGAGGCGAAATCTTTCGAGCCTAAAATTGAGGCTGGCAAAAAACCATATACTATTGTAATCCCTCCGCCGAACGTGACGGGTTCTTTGCATATGGGTCATGCGCTCAATAATACGATTCAAGATATTTTGATTCGACGTTCGAGGATGAAAGGCGTGCCAACGCTTTGGGTTCCGGGCACAGATCACGCTGGGATTGCGACGCAGAATGTGGTTGAAAAGCAATTGGATAAAGAGGGCACCAATCGCCACGAGCTCGGTCGCGAAAAATTTGTGGAACGGGTCTGGCAGTGGGTAGATGAATATGGGCATATTATTATTGATCAGCTCAAAAAGCTTGGTTGCTCGTGCGATTGGTCGAGACAAAGATTTACGATGGATAAAGATTATGCCGAAGCAGTTAAGCACGCTTTTTTGCATTATCAAAAGAAAGGCTGGATTTATCAAGGCGAACGAGTAATCAATTGGTGTATTCGTTGCCAAACCGCACTTTCAGATATTGAGTTAGAATACAAAGAAGTGGCTGGAAAATTGTGGTTCATCAAGTATCCAATGCAAAAATCAAAAATCAAAAATCAAAATGACAATGCAAAATTTAAAAATGAAGAATATATCATGGTTGCTACGACCAGACCAGAGACGATGCTCGGAGATACAGCAGTCGCAATTAACCCAGAGGATTCTCGATACAAAGATTTGGTCGGCAAAAAAATAAAATTGCCGCTCGTCAACCGCGAGATTCCGATTATAGCTGACCAAGCAGTTGATCCAAAATTTGGCACCGGTGCGGTCAAAGTTACTCCAGCTCACGATCCTAACGATTTCGAAATTGCTGAACGCCACAAACTTCCAGGTATCAAAGTTATCAATGAAATCGGCAAAATTACCAAAAAAGGTGGCAAATACGCTGGTCAAAAAACACTTGAAGCGCGTGAAAATATTATTAAAGATTTGGAATCAGATAGTTTATTAGAAAAGACTCAAGATTAAACATGGGTTAAAGACAGTCCATACCTCACACCCGAAGAAAAAGAAAGGTGGCTAAACAGCATGGCTGAAAG